>Ga0157379_10004356_pt1 | contig 12108 bp, 13 predicted proteins | sample S25metaG_FD_121802 | JGI IMG/M metagenome (GOLD analysis project Ga0157379, IMG submission 121802) | Switchgrass rhizosphere microbial communities from Kellogg Biological Station, Michigan, USA - S2-5 metaG | ecosystem: Host-associated > Plants > Roots > Rhizosphere > Soil | place: USA... | reverse complement strand
GGTGCGCTGGATGACGTCGATCGGCACGCCGAGATCGGTCTCCTCGAGGTACCGCCGCACGGCGTCCGTCTCGGCGTTGACGATACATGCAATGCGCTCGGCGCCGGCGGCGCGCGCGGTGTCTATGGCACGCGCGATCAGCGGGCGCCCGCCGATCGGCAGGAGCGGCTTCGGCACCGTGATGCCGGCGTCGCGCAGCCGCTCGCCATGACCGGCGGCGATGATCCCCGCCTTCACGCGAGGTGCTCCCGCAGCTCGAGCAGCGAGTCGAGACGGACGACGCCGGCGGGCGCGTCCGGCATCACGGCGTCCGGGCGCGCCAGCCACGCCGCGCCCATGCCGATGCGGCGCGCCGGCACGACGTCGCGCTCCCACGAGTCGCCGACGTGGACGATCGTCTCCGGCGGCAGCGCGAGACGGCGGGCGGCGAGCTGGTAGATCGCCGGGTCGGGCTTGCGCACGCCGGCGGTGGCGGAGTCGACGACGATCTCGAACGGTCCGAGGTCGCCGTCGGCGAGGAGCGCGGGCATGTTGCCGTACGAGTTCGACACGACGCCGAGACGGTAGCGCTCGGCCAGCCACGCGAGGAGCGGACGGTTGCGATCCCACGCGGCACGGGTGTCGGCGACGAAGGCCTCGACGAGCCGGCGCGCCAGGCCGTCGTCACGACGGCCGAGGGCGGCGAGCTGCAGACGGACGTGGGTCTCGGTCATGGCGACCAGACCGAAGCTCTCGATCCCGGGCACGCGCGCCAGCTCGTCGTCGGCGAGGTAGAACGCGGGCTTCAGCACGTCGGCCGGGAGCGCGGTCCCGGCGCGCGCGTACAGCTCGACGAAATGGTCGAACCAATGGCGCGCGTCGCCGTCGAGGGTGCCGCCGTAGTCGAGCAGCACCGCGCGCGGCCGCTCGGCGGGCCTGGTCACGCGCTACAGGTAGCAGATGTGTGCCGCCGTATCGACAATGTGGGACCGGGCTTGCGGCGCGCGCCGGGGTGCGGGATACCGCAACGCCGTGCGGGCCGTGATCGTCGTGCCGGATGCCGCGAGCGCGCGGGCGAGTGGAACGCCCGGCGGCCTGTCGCTGCTGGAGCGGCAGCTCCGCCAGCTGCGCGCGCTCGGCCACGGACCGGCGACGCTGCTGGTCGCGGCGGACGTGCCGGAGGCGGTCGCACGCGCCGCGCAGGTCGCCGACGTGCACCGGAGCGCCGCGGCGGATCCGTTCGTCGCCCTGCAGGCGGCGGCGGCGCACTTGCCCGAGACGTTCCTCGTGCTCTCCGCCGACCACCTGATCGACGCCCGCGTGCTGCGCCACGCCGCGGCCGCGGCGGAGGACACGCTGCTCGTGGATGCCCGCAGGGGGCGCCTCCCGATCGGACGCCTGACGCGCACCGCGCTGCTGCGCGATGGGATGGATGCCTTCACGAGGGCCCGGGCGCTGCGCCTCGATGCGCTCGATCCGTACGCGCCCGAGCTGCGGGGGAGGGTCGCGCCATACTGCCTGCCGATGCGTTCCGCGGACGAGCGCCGCGCCGCATGGCCGGTGCTGCTCGATCACGTGCAGAAGCGCGGTCTCGACCTCCCCGGCGCGTACTTCGACACGCCCTTCGAGAACGTCCTGGTGCGCCTGCTCGCCTCGACGCGGGTGACGCCGAACCAAGTCACGCTCGCGACGCTCGTGCTCGCCGTGCTCGTCGGCTGGCTCTTCTGGCACGGACAGCTCGCGCTCGGGCTCGCCCTGGCGCTCGTGGTCGGCGTGCTCGACGGGGTGGACGGCAAGCTTGCGCGCTTGAAGCTCGCGACCTCCAAGCTCGGCGAGCTCGAGCACGTCGGCGACTTCCTCTACGAGAACCTGTGGTACCTGGCGCTGGCACGCGGCTTCGCCGTCACGGGTGGGCCGCTGTTCTGGCGCGCCGGCGCGCTCCTCGTCTGCTGCGATCTGATCGACAATCTGGCGTACGGCACGGTGAGCGCGCGCACCGGGCGCCTGCTCGACGAGCTCTCGCCGTTCGACGCCGCGTTCCGCCGGATCGGTGGACGGCGCAACGTCTACGTGTGGATCATCCTGCTCGCCGCATGCTTGCGACGGGCGTCGCTCGGGTTCGTCACGGCGAGCGTGTGGGCGGCCGTCACGGCCGCGGTGCACGTGAGCCGCGCGATCTACTGGCGCCTGGTCGAGCCGCCGCCGGCCGCAAGCTCCGGTGGCCGGGGCTCGCTCGGATCGCGCAGGCCGGCGCTTGCCGGGGACCCCTCGGTGGCTGAGCCCGCCGGGGTCGTGGTGCTCGAGAAGTAGGCGTACGCGAGGAGCCCCAGCGTGGCGACGCTCAGCTGATTGAGGCGCACGATGAGGGCAACGGCGAGACCCGTCGCCGCGCTGAGCCCGAGTGCGGTGAAGACCACGACCCGGCTCCCTTCCTGCACGCCGATCCGCGCCGGCACGAAGAAGAGGGTCGAGTCGATCACCAGGGCGAACGCCTCGATGGCGAGACACGTCACGAGACCGACCGGCACGCCGAGGACGTGCAGGACGTAGAAGAGCTGGACGGTGCCCACCAGCTGGGCGACGAAGTGCCAGGCGACCGACGCGGCAAACGCTCCCGGACGCTCGCGATGCAGCACCGCGAGACGTTGATCGATCTCGGCCGCACGCAGGTGCAGGCGCGCGGCGCTCTTCGTCGCGATGCCGAGGCGGGCGAGGAGCGCGAGCGGGCGCGACAGCCCGCCGCGGCGCTGCAGGAGGAAGAAGCCGCCGACGCCGACGCACGTCGCGACGGTCGCGACGACGAGCGCGGCGCGTAGCGTCGGCTCGTCGCGCAGGCGCGACAGCACCGCCGCAAGCCCGCACAGCACGAGCATCGTCTGCGCGATCGCGAAGGAGAGCTTGGCGGCGACGACCGACGTGGCGGCCTCGCCCGCGGAAACGTACGGCCGCAGCAGCATGCCCTTGACGATCTCGCCGCCGAGCGTCGCGGTCGGCGTCAGCTGGTTCACGGCCGTGCCGGCCTGGCGAATCCAGTAGAGGCGCCACCAGCCGACACGTGTCCGCAGCAGCCGTCGCCAGCCGAGCGTGTTGCAGCCGTCGAGCAGCAGCTCGAGGGCGACGACGCCGAAGAATGCCGTGCCGCAGCGTCGCAGCTGGGCCGCCAGCTGCTCCACGCCGATCGCGCGTACCAGGACGACGAGCAGGACGGTGCCGGCGCCGACCAGCCCGAGGTGCAGCCATCGCAGCGAGCGCGCGGCGCGCAGGTGCGTCACCCCCGAGAACGATCGCGGGGGAAGGGGGGGCTGGCGAGCGCGGCGTCGGCCGCGTCGATGTCGGGATCGGCGATGACGACGCGGCGTCCCTCGATGCGAACCCGGCCCTCGGCGAGCAGCTGGATCGCGCGCGGATAGGCGAGGTGTTCCTGCCGCTGCACGCGCGCGTGCAAGCGCTCCTCGTCGTCGTCCGGGAGGATCGGCACGGCCACCTGCAGGAGGATCGGTCCGTGATCGGTCTGCTCGTCGACGAAGTGCACGGTGACGCCGGTGACCCGGGCTCCGTACGCCAGCGCCTGCCGCTCGGCGTGCAGGCCGGGGAAGGCGGGCAGCAACGCCGGGTGGATGTTGAGGACGCGTGAGGGGAAGGCGCCGAGCAGCACTGCCGTCACGAGGCGCATGAAGCCGGCGAGTACGACCAGCTCGACGTCGTGCGCCCGCAGCAGCTCGACGACCTTGGCGTCGAACGCCGGACGCGTCGGAAAGTCGCCGTGCGGAACGGTGACGGCGGGGATGCCGTGGCGCCCGGCGCGGACGAGTCCCTGCGCCGCGGGATCGTTGCTGATCACGACGGCGATGCGGGCGTCGAGACGCCCGGCCGCGATGGCGTCGATCAGCGCCTGCAGGTTCGTCCCGCTTCCCGAGAGGAGGACGCCGACGCGCAGGGGGCGGGCCATGATCAGACGAAGTCGAGGCCCGGGGCGCCGCGCACGACCTCGCCGATCACGACGGGACGGAGGCGCGCCCGGCGCAGGCGGGCCATGATGCCGTCGGCGGCGCCGCGCGCGACGACGAGAACGAAGCCGATGCCGTTGTTGAAGGTGCGGTCCATCTCCGCGCGCGGAACGCGCCCGAGGCGCTCGATGAGGTCGAAGATGGGCGGGGTGCGCCACGAGCCGCGCCGCACGACGGCACGGCAACCGCGCGGCAGCACGCGCGGCACGTTGCCGGGCAGGCCGCCACCGGTGATGTGCGCCATGGCATGGATGGCCTTGGGAAAGGCGGCCAGCACCGCACGCACGGGGCGCACGTAGAGCTGGGTCGGACGGAGCAGCTCGTCGCCGAGCGTGGCGCGCAGCTCCGGGACCTTGGCGTCGAGGCGCAGGCGCCCGCGCTCGAGGAGCACGTGGCGCGCGAGCGCGTAGCCGTTGCTGTGCAGGCCGACCGAGGGTAGGCCGATCAGTACGTCGCCCGGCCGGGTCTTCTTCCCGTCGACGACGCGGCCGCGCTCGACGACGCCCACCGCGAAGCCGGCGAGATCGTACTCGCCGTGCGGATAGAAGGAGGGCAGCTCGGCGGTCTCGCCGCCGACCAGGCTGCAGCCGGCGAGGCGGCAGGCGCGCGCGATACCGCGCACCACGGCGGCGGCCTGGCGCACGTCGAGGCGGCCGGTCGCGAAGTAGTCGAGGAAGAGCAACGGCTCGGCGCCGATCGTGAGGAGATCGTTGACGCTCATCGCGACGAGATCGACGCCTACCGTGTCGTGGCGATCGAGGGAGAACGCGATGCGGAGCTTGGTGCCGACGCCGTCCGTGCACGTCACGAGCAGCGGCCGGCGGTAGCCGCGCGGAATGCGCGCGAGCGCCGCGAAGCCGCCGACACCGGCGACGATCTCGGGGCGGCGGGTCGCGCGCGCGAGCGGCGCGATCCGCCGCACGAGGTGCTCCCCGGCGGCGATGTCGACGCCGGACGCCGCGTACGTCGCCGAGCGAGCGGTCGCGCTCATACGCTCGCCTCCCGGTGGCGCTGGTCGCGCGTCATCGCTCGGATAGACCCGAAAGGGTCGAGGCTGTCAACGTACGCCGGGCGCACCAGGCCCGCTCGGCACGTCGGGCGTGGGGCACGCGTCGGGCGCGCGCGCCGCGATGCCGGCGCGACACGCGGGAGCGGGCTCGGCGGTCTCGTGCTCGTAGGCTGCGAGCACCTCCCAACCGTGGCAGACCGCGGCGAGCTCTCCATGCTGCAGCAGGAAGTCCGGGTTCCGAGGGTGGCCCAGGCGCTCCTGCCCGACCGTGAACGTCTCCATGACGAGGACGCCCCCCGGCGCCACGGCGGCGCGCAGCGCCGGGAAGAGCGTACGCGACAGGAAGTCGACGACCATCACGAGATCGAAGCGCGCGACCGGAAGCGGCCACGACTCGACGTCGGCGACCACGACGTCGACGCCGAGGCCGCGTGCGGCGGCCGCGGCGCGGAGCTGCGCGAGCGCGGGTCGCGCGTAGTCGACGGCGGTGACCCGGAAGCCGAGTGCCGCGGCCGCGAGCGCGTGACGGCCGCCGCCGCAGGCGAGATCGAGCGCGCGACCGCGCGCCGGGGCATCGGCGGGCGGTGTCAGGGCGTCGAGCACCCCGGTCACGAACGACGACGGCGGAGAGAGTCGGGCGGGACGCGCCCAACGCTCCTCCCAGGCTCGGCGTCGCGGGTCTGCCGACACGGAGCGTTTCTAGCGCGTTCACGGGACGCGGGCGAAGGTCACGACGTCGACCACGCCGGCACCGTCGTCGCGCAGTACGCGGCTGATTGCCCCGGCGGTGGCGCCGGAGGTCCACACGTCGTCGACGAGCACGATGCGGCGGCCGCGCGAGCTGCCGGCGCGACGGACCACGAATGCCCCGGCGACGTTGGCGCGCCGGGCGACGACGTCGAGCGCGGTCTGTGACGGCGTGTCGCGGGTGCGCGCCAGCAAGCGCGCGGCGACGGGCCAGCCGCGGAGGCGGCCGATGTGGTGCGCCAGCAGGGCGCTCTGGTTGAAGCCGCGGCTGCGCAAGCGGCTCGGGTGCAGGGGGACCGGCACGACGAGCGGCGGGGCGCGTCGTCCCTCCGAACCATCCGGCTCGGCTCGCCCGCCGGCGCATCCCACCATGGCCGCGGCGAGGCGGGGCGCGAGTCGCCAGGCGCCGCGGTACTTGAAGGCATGCAGCGCGTCGGCGACGGGGCGTGGCCGGCGGTCCGCGTCGTACTCCGCGACGGCGCGCGCTTCCCCGCCGCCGGGCATCGCGATCGGAGGCCGCGCGCCGATCGCGTTGACCGCCGCGCGACACGCGTGACAGAAGAGATCGTCCGCCGCGACCACCGTCTCGCACGCGGCGCAGCGCTCGGGGGCCAGGATGTCGAGCAGGTGGCGCGACAGGCGTCGCAGCATTCCTCGCATCGCCTCCACACGAGCCCGGGGAAAACGACGCTAGAAAAGGGCGGCGAGCGACGCAAGATGCGATGCCGATACTGCGCGGAATACGTCGGGCTCTTCCGGCGCTGCTGCGCCGACTGTCGGACCCTGCTCGAGGTGTACGAACGCCATCGCGCCGACATCGCGCTGAGCGAGCTCCTCGACCGGCTCATTGCGACCGGCGTGGCGCGGCCGAAGATCGAGGCGGTGCTCGAGCGCGATCCCGACGGGACGGGCTCCGTGCGCGATCGCGTCACCGCGGACATGTCGAATCGTCTCCTCGCGGCCATGGGCGTGCCGGCGAAGCAGACCGCGGCCGACGTCCGGAAGCTGCGCGAGCGGGGCGGCGGCACGGCCTCGACCGCACGCCCAGCGGGAGACGCGGCCCCGCCACGGACGCGCGGCTCGTCTTGAGCGTTCGCTTGGGTGTGCTGCCCGGCGAAACCGTCTGGACAGTCGTGCCGACGCGCCGCTACACTTCGAGGTCGCAGACCGGAGGGGCAGAAAGGACGCCGCCAATGCGACGTTTTCTGACCGGTCTCATGTTGGGGTGGGCTTCGATGTACTGGTACGCCTACCAGAAGGACGCGTTTCTCGACAGCGTGAGCGTGTGGTTCGCGCAGGCATCGCACGACGCCGGAGCGCCGAAGAAGATCGACACGATGTTCACGCGACGCAAGTAACGGCCATCCCGAGGCGAAGGTCCGTCTCGAGACAGGGCGACGGGGAGACATGGCGACGGAGAAGACGCTTCGCGACGATCTGCAGGCGGCCATGAAAGGCCGTGACATGCCGACGGTGTACGTCCTGCGTGGGGTGCTCGCGGCGATCACCAACCAGAAGATCGACAAGGGCGTCGACGAGCTCGGCGCCGCCGACATCGTCGCCATCATCCAACGCGAGGCGAAACAGCGGGAGGAAGCGGAAGGCTTCGCCCGCGATGCCGGGCGTGAAGACCTCGTCGCCAAGAACGTCGCGGAACGCTCGATCCTCGGACGCTATCTGCCGCAGCAGCTCACGGATACCGATCTCACCGCCTTGGTCCGCGAGTGGCTCGCCGAGGGCCTGAACGCCATGGGCCCGATCATGGCACGGTTGAAGGAGCGGCACGCCGGTCAGTACGACGGGAAGCGCGCCAGCGAGCTGGTCCGCACGATCCTCGCCGCCAAGCCGTAAGCCGACGGCCTGGCGCCGGCGCGGCGACCGCGCCTTTTCTCGCGTTTCATTTTGACTTGCCGGAGGCCATCCGGCTACCATCCGCGCCCGCGGAGGAACACGATGGAACTTCCGGTCGTCACGCGCCTGAAAAAGGACCTGCACGAGCTCTTGCACGAGCTCAACGTCAAGCTTCCCAAGGAGTTGCAAGAAGCCGCGGCGCACGGCGACCTCTCCGAGAACGCCGAGTACGAGGCCGCGAAGTCGCGGCAGGAGTTCGTGCGCGCCCGCATCGCGCAGATGCAGGGCCGGATCCGGGAGCTCTCGATGTACACGTTCGCCTCGATCCCGCGGGACGTCGTCGCGTACGGCAGCCGGGTCACGGTCCAGGATGGCGAGGAAGGGACCACCATCGAGTACCGCATCGTGTTTCCGGAAGAGGTCGACGCGGCGAGCGGTGACATCTCCCTCAGCTCGCCCATCGGTCGGGCGCTGCTCAATCGCTCGGTCGGCGACGAGGTCGAGGTCCAGGCGCCCGGCGGTAAGCGCAGCTATCAGATCGTTGGCCTGGTGACCCTGCACGAGGCGATCGCGGTGGATCCCGACGCAAAGGACTGAGCCAGGAGGCCCACATGGCGTATCGCAACATCGCCGAGATGTTCTTCGACCGCGCGGCGGCGCGCGGGGCGAAGCCCTGCTTCCGCGTGAAGCACGACGGCGCATGGCACGACCTCAGTTGGAGCGACGTGACGGACCGCATTCGCGAGACCGCGGCCGGTCTCGTCGATCTCGGCATCGAGCCCGGCCAGAAGATCGCGATCCTGTCGTCGACGCGTCCGGAGTGGGTGGAGTCGGATCTGGCGATCTACGCGTGCGGCAGCGTCTCCGTGCCGATCTACCAGTCGAACCTGCCGCACGAGTGCGGCTACATCCTGTCGAACTCCGAGTCGCGCGTCTGCTTCGTCGAGAACGCGAAGCAGCTCGAGAAGATCCGCGCCGTGCAGCGCGAGGGCTTCGAGCTCGATGGCACGCGGTGCCGGGTCGAGGTCGACCGCATCATCCTGATGGACGGGGAGGGTGACGGTCCCGACGTCGTGAGCCTCGGTGCGCTGCGTGCGCGCGGCAAGGAGACGCTGCTGCGCTTCGACAGCACGCTCGCGACCCGCCTCGCGAGCGTCGGGCGCGACGATCTCGCGACGATCGTCTACACCTCCGGCACGACGGGCCCGCCGAAGGGGGTCATGCAGACGCACGGCAACCATCTCGCCAGCGTCGAGGCGGTCGGCGCCATCGATCTCGCCCGCGAGAACGAGATCGCGTTCCTCTTCCTGCCGCTGGCGCACTCCTTCGCGCGCATGCTCGAGTACTACGGACTCTGGGCGGGAACGGTCACGGCGTTCGCCTCGTCGGTCGACGCGGTCGCCCAGGAGATCGCCGAGGTGAAGCCGCACCTGATCCCCTCGGTGCCGCGCATCTTCGAGAAGATCTACGCCCGCATCATGGGCACGCGCGACTCGAGCAACGCCATCCGGCAGACGCTGTTCGATTGGGCGGTCGGGGTCGGCCGCGAGCGCAGCCTGGCGGAGCAGGAGCGGCAGCCGGTGCCGATTCTGGTGGGCGCGCAGGCGATGGTCGCGGACCTTCTCGTCCTGTCGCGTATCCGCCAGGTGCTCGGCGGTCAGGTGCGGTTGATGGTCTCAGGCGGCGCGCCGCTGGCACGCGAGATCATGGAGTTCTTCCATGCCGCCGGCATCCTGATCATCGAGGGCTACGGCCTCACGGAGACGACGCCGATCCTCACCGTGAATCGACCGGATCACTTCAAGTTCGGCACGGTCGGTCCCGCGATCGACGGCGTCACCCTGCGGATCGCGTCGGACGGCGAGATCCTGGCGAAGGGCCCGAACATCGCGCTGGGCTACTACAAGCGCCCCGAGGCGACGGCGGAGAGCTGGGATCCCGAGGGGTGGTTCCACACCGGCGACATCGGCGAGGTCGACGGCGACGGGTTCCTGCGCATCACCGACCGCAAGAAGGATCTGATCAAGACCTCGGGCGGGAAATACGTGGCGCCGCAGAACATCGAGAATCTCCTGAAGACGCAGCTCCACATCAGCCAGGCGGTCGTCATCGGCGACAATCGCAAGTACTGCGTGGCCCTGATCACGCTCGATCTCGACGAGCTCGAGCGCTACGCGCGCGCGGCACAGATCGAGGTGGTCGAGCGCGGTACCCTGGTGCAGCATCCGAAGATCGTCGAGCTCATCGATAGCGAGGTGCAGACGGTCAACAAGCACCTCGCCTCGTACGAGAGCATCAAGTATTTCCGCATCCTCGACCGCGATTTCAGCCAGGAGACCGGCGAGCTGACGCCGAGCCTCAAGGTGAAGCGGAAGGTGGTAACCGAGCGTTTCCGCAATCTGATCGACGAGATGTACAGCTGACGTTCGCGGCCCGCCTCGCTTGCGCGCGTGTGCCGGGCGTGTTACTTCCAGGTTGTTTTGGCCGAAAAAAGTGGGCCCTAGCCCGCTTTTTTCGTTTTAGGGGCCGGGTTCGGCCGGCCAGTCTTCCCCGCGACGGGGTTTCCTGAACGGAACTGACGATGTGCTCTCGGCCTCCGGTCGCGCAGGGCTGGCTCGCTGTGCTGCGGTCCGTGTGGACGAGAGAAGATGGAAACCGACCCGAAACTGGCGCGCGTGTGGAAGATCGTCGAGCCGATCGCTCTCGAGGGCGGTCTGGAGCTCGTCGACATCGAGCACCGTCGTGAGGGACGTGGCTCGGTGCTGCGCCTCCTGCTCGACAAGACGGGTGGCATCTCCCTGGAGGAGCTCGCACGCGTCAGCCGCGAGGTATCCTACGTCCTCGACGCCCAGCCGGAAGCCGTGCCCGGCGCGTTCACGCTCGAGGTCTCGTCCCCCGGCATCAACCGGCCGCTGACCCGGCCGGCGCACTTCGCCGCGTTCGTCGGCAAGCGCGTCCACGTCCGCACGCGCGAGCCCATCGCCGGGCGCCATACGTTCCGGGGCCTCCTGACCTCGGCGGATGACCACGGCATCGTCGTCACGGGTGACGATGGACAGGCGCACGCCATCGATTTCGATCGCATCGCACGTGCCCACTATCAGCACGACTTCGCGCCCGCCGCTCATGCGCGGGCGCAGGCACGTCGGGGCCAGGGGCGCGCAAGCGGCCAGTCCCGCGCGCGCTAGGAGGAGTCCATCATGCTACCGGATCTGAACCGCGTCATAGAGCAAGTGAGCAAAGAGAAAGGGATCGACAAGGCGATCATCATCGGCGCCCTCGAGGACGCGATGCTGTCGGCGGCGCGCCGCACGTTCGGGCTCGAGCATCAGATCGAGGCCAAGTTCAACCCGGACATCGGCGAGGTCGAGCTTTTCGAGATCAAGACCGTCGTCGACGAGATCACCGACCCGACCAATCAGATCACCGTCAAGGATGCGAAAGCGTCACTCGACCCCGACGCCGAGGCCGGCGACGAGCTGCTCTCGAAGCTGTCGCAGGAGAAGTTCGGGCGCATTGCCGCGCAGGCGGCGAAGCAGAACATCATCCAGCGCGTGCGCGAGGCCGAGCGCGGCATCATCTACAACGAGTTCAAGGATCGGAAGGGCGAGTTGTTCTCCGGCATCGTGCAGCGCTTCGAGCGCAAGAACATCATCGTCAATCTCGGCCGTACCGACGCGATCCTGCCCGAGAAGGAGCAGATCCCGCGCGAGCGCTACCGGCAGGGAGACCGCATCCGGGCCTTCATCCTCGACGTCGAGCTGACCAGCAAGGGGCCGCAGATCGTGCTGTCGCGGACGCACCCCGGACTGCTCATCAAGCTCTTCGAGCAGGAGGTGCCCGAGATCTACGAGGGCATCGTCGAGGTGAAGGGGGCGGCACGCGAGCCCGGCGGACGCGCGAAGATCGCCGTCTACTCGAACGACAGCGACGTCGATCCCGTGGGCGCGTGCGTCGGCATGCGCGGCACGCGCGTCCAGTCGGTGGTGCAGGAGCTGCGCGGCGAGAAGATCGACATCGTGCCGTGGACGCAGGACCAGGCGGAGTACGTCTGCCGGGCGCTGTCGCCGGCCAAGGTCTCGAAGATCATCATGGACGAGGACGAGCGGGCGATGGAGGTCATCGTCCCCGACGATCAACTCTCGCTCGCGATCGGCAAGAAGGGGCAGAACGTACGCCTGGCGTCGCGCCTGACCGGCTGGAGGCTCGACGTCCGCGGCGAGGCTGAGGCCGAGGAGGAGGCGCGGAACGCCCGCGCCTCGCTGATGTCGGTTCCCGGCATCGGTGACGTGACGGCCGAGCTGCTCTACCAGCACGGCTTCAAGTCGGCGGAGGAGCTGGCGGCGTCGGATACCGATACGGTCGGCCAGGTCGACGGCGTGAGCGGCGACAAGGCGACGACGATCATCGAGTCGGCGCAGAAGCACGTCGAGCAGAAGCGCATCGAGGCCGAGGCGCGCGCCGTCGCGGACGCTGCCGCCGCCGCGGATGCTGCCGCCGCCGCGGCTGCCGCGG
>Ga0157379_10004353_pt1 | contig 12111 bp, 11 predicted proteins | sample S25metaG_FD_121802 | JGI IMG/M metagenome (GOLD analysis project Ga0157379, IMG submission 121802) | Switchgrass rhizosphere microbial communities from Kellogg Biological Station, Michigan, USA - S2-5 metaG | ecosystem: Host-associated > Plants > Roots > Rhizosphere > Soil | place: USA... | reverse complement strand
TTATTGAAAAAAGTTTAACTGTTTCTTACGATTTTTTTGTGAGTTTTGCTTGATTATGAACCTCATAGATACCCATTGCCACATTTATTCGTCAGAATTTGATCCTGACCGCCAGGCCATGCTTGGCCGGGCTGATTATGAAGGTATTACAAAAATGCTTATGCCTGCCATCGATGTTTCCACTCACGTGCAAATGCTCAACCTTGAAAATGAATTTCCGGGGAAATGCTTAAGTATGATGGGGCTTCACCCCTGCTCGGTAAAAGAAAATTATATGGACGAACTGGCGGTAGTAGTAGAGCATTTTGAAAAAAGACCTTTCGTTGCAGTCGGAGAAACGGGACTTGATTTTTATTGGGATCTCAGCTATACGAAGCAACAATACGAGGTGTTTCAAAAACAAATTGAACTGGCAATTCATTACGACATTCCTGTTGTCATTCATTCACGCAATTCTATTAATGAGTGCATTGAATTGGTCGAAAAAAATCAAAACGGAAAATTAAAGGGAGTATTTCATTGTTTTTCCGGTTCCACTGAGCAGGCGAATAAGATCATTGATCTTAATTTTTATTTAGGAATTGGTGGAGTACTGACCTTCAAAAAATCAGGGCTTGATGGTGTGGTTGATCAATTAACCCTTGACAACATCGTTTTGGAAACCGATGCACCGTACCTGGCTCCCGTCCCATTCAGGGGCAAACGAAATGAATGCAGTTATTTGAAATATGTTGCTGAGAAATTAGCTGAAATAAAGAAGGTGACCGTAGAAGAAATCGCAGAAAAAACGACGACAAACACTAAAAAACTTTTTGGTCTTTGATGTTAGTCATAGGAATTGAAGAAGCAAGCGGTACTTGCTCAAATATATACCGCTTGCGAAAAGAAAGAGGCATAACTGAGCGTAGCGGGTTGGTTTGTTTCTGCCGAAACCTTTTCCATCTGATGCTTTTGCTCTGTAGTTCCTTTTTCAGGTCTTGTCAATTCGGTGAACATGATCACCGGGAATGCAACCAGGATTGCTATGAACCTGATCGTAAATTTTAATTTTTCCATTTTTTTAATTTTTAGTTGTTATAAATATGACGACACAAAGATGCTACAGGTTACACCACAGAAAAAGGTTAATGGTAATGAATTGAACGGTTCTTGGGATGAATTGAAATGGGAAGCGACGAATGAAATCGACCGTTTAACGCCACGGGCTTTCACCGGTATAGCCTTTAAACGTGGTAAAGCCGAAGGATGAAAAAGGCGAGAGGTAATAGATGCTTTTAGTGCTTTCCAATTCATCCCCGAAAACGACAATTCATCCCCAAAAACGACAATTCATAGGGCTACAATCCGTTATTTGTCGTCGAACTGTTAACTTACATAAAGGCATGAGCGAACCTGGCACGGATATACGACCGTTTTCATACTCAAAAAAAGAAGGGCTGATCGCCGCGATCTTTTTACCCCCCTTTGCGTTTTTGCTGAACTATGTGATGTTTGGAAATAAATACTTCTCAAGCCTGAAAAATTTTTTTCTTGCCACTATACTGACGTTCGCTATCGTTCTGCTTTGTTACATTAGTTGCGGCATGATCGCCAGCGTGCTGAATAATCGTTATCCCAAATACAGTCAAACCTTTAAAAGAATATCGATCGGGCTTGTTGTGTACGTATTGATCATGTCGGTATCGATAAGCATTATTTTCTGGGGCTATGATTACATAAGTTTCCTGGGCTACCAGCTCAATCAAACTCAATACGCCTGGTGTCTCGTCATCGGTATCTTTTGTAATATCCTCGCGACAAGTTTAAATGAGGGAGCCGCTTTTTATGATAAGTGGCGGCAAACGGTAGATGAAGCGGAGAACTTAAAAAAAGAAAATTTGCAAAGCCAACTGGAAGGATTAAAAGACCAGGTAAATCCTCATTTTTTGTTTAATAGTTTGAACTCTTTATCATCGCTTATCAACGAAGACCCCCAAAAGGCAGAGAAGTTCCTCGATGAAATGAGTAAAGTGTACCGCTATTTACTGAGGACAAATGAGGATGGGCTGACCACTCTGGACTCTGAGATGCAGTTTATTCAGTCTTATTTTCATATGCTGAAAACTAGGTACGGAGAAAGTGTTTCGATGGAAACGCAGATCGATGATCACTACCTGACTTATCAATTGCCTCCTCTCACTTTGCAAATGTTAGTGGAAAATGCGGTAAAGCACAACATGATTCTAAAGGATAGTCCATTGAAGATACTCATCATGACCACCAATAGCGGGCGGTTGATAGTGAGCAATAACCTTCAAAGAAAGGACAGGATGGTAGCATCAAATAAGATCGGCCTGGCGAACATTGTCAATAAGTATCGTCTTATGAAAAAAGAAGAAATAAGCATAAGAGATGATGGAAAGGAATTTGCCGTTGTCGTCCCGTTAATTCAGCCATAACAAGGTCTCCGGCTCAACATGCGGAATCGTCAATCTATGCAGGCTTTTGAGCAAATGGTCCATCGTTTATTGGCTTAGTTATAAAATGAAAGTAATTTGCTAAGTACAAATTTACCTGTATGAAAGTATTTATAGTAGAAGACGAAGACCTCGCAGTGAAAAAGCTCCGCAAAACGCTGGAGTCTGTTGATAATACGGCCGAAGTTGTCGGAGTCGCGGAAAGTATACGTGCGTCGGTAAACTGGCTTCAAAACAACCCAACTCCGGATCTAATCCTGATGGACATTGAGCTCTGTGATGGCCAGAGCTTTGAAATCTTCGATAAAGTCGACGTAAAAAGCACTGTCATCTTCACAACTTCATATGATGAATACGCATTGAAAGCTTTTAAAGTCAATAGCATTGACTATTTATTAAAACCTGTTCAGAAGGAGGACCTGAAAGCGGCGCTGGAGAAATTGAAAAACCTGAAATCAATGTATGGCGGCCAAAATAGTTCCGTTGCTTTGAACCTCGAAGGACTGGTAAAAGAACTTCAATCAAAATTTCAACCCAAAGAATACCGGAAGCGGTTTCTTGTAAAACATGCTCAGAAACTTGTAAGTGTCGATGTTGAAGAAATTGCTTATTTCTATAGTGACGGAAGATTGAACTTTTTCAAAACTTATGATAACCGAAAGTTTGTCGTTGACTATACAATGGATGAATTGGAAGAGATGCTTGATCCCACAAGATATTTCCGCATTAGCCGTTCATTCTATGTTTCCATTAATAGCATTGATCAAATACACGACTACTTTGGGAATCGCTTATTGCTTAATCTCAAACCTGCCGTAGATAAAGAATCGATCGTGAGCAGGGAAAAAGTTACTGAGTTCAAACAATGGATGGGAAAGTAGGTTTTTAGTCGTGAGCCAGGATCCCTGAATTTTACATCGACTCTGAACTCTGAACTCAAACCGGCATCTCCAGCTTTACAATTGTTCCGGTATTTTTTTCCGATTCTATATAAAGAGAAGCTTTGATGGCTTCAGCCCTTCGTTTCATGTCATTTATTCCCCTCCCCATGCTCGCTTTTCCCGGGTCGAACCCTTTGCCATCGTCTTCCACAAGCATATAAAACCGTGAAGCTTTCAGCCGTAGGCTTATCTGCACATTTCGTGCATCCGCATGTTTTACAATATTGGTCACAGCTTCCTTAAAAACTGATAATAGTTCATAACGGTGCGCCATGTCGAATTTCAAGTCTGCCGCTGCTTCTTCAATATCAAACAGAATATCTATGTTATGAAGACTCTCCGTTTCTACGGCAAAACTTTTCATCCGCTCTATCGTATCAAACATAGTATCATTTTTCGGATCAATACTCCAGACCATATCATACATGGCCTGCACCATCCGGTTACTTGTGTCACTGATTTGCGCGATATATTCCTTTGTTCTTTCCTTGTCAGTATCAACTTTGGTTTTAGCAAGTTCACTGGAGATATTAATGCTGCTTAATGAATTGCTCATATCTTCCGTAAGACTTGTTGCAATCCTCGTCCTGATACTTTCTGTCGCTCTCAATTTCTGCATCCGCAGCTTATCGAGCCAGAATAGTAAACCAACAACAGCAAAAACAGACAGACCAAGGAACCACCATGTTCTCCAAAAAGGTGGCCGTACATTAATAAGGAGTCTCGTAATTTGTTTCGAAGGATGGCCCTCCGCGTCTTCACTCTTTGCAAGAAAAGTGTATTTGCCCGGTGGTAAATATGAATATACTGCCTGGTTGGTCTTATCTGATCTCATCCATGTTTTGTCCAAACCTTCCAATTGATAGACGATAGTATAAGTTCCGCTGTAACTGAGACCGGAAAATTCTATCGTTATAGAGTTATCATCAGGCCCCAGTTCAATCCGGTTGCTTTTTAACAATGAGTCAATAAGCAACGATTTGTTTGTTACCTTAAAACCAGTTATTGTTACATCAGGAGCAGGTTTATTAATTCTGACTTGTTCCGGGTTAAATACCACGAATTGATTGTCGGCGCCGAACATGAGGCGACCATCCGGCAAAACATATGAAGCCGCAAGAATGAAAAAGTCGTTTACAATACCATCGGTTCAGTCAAACTGAATAAAGATTTTGTTTCTTGGATTTAATCGCAAAAGACCGTTTGTTGTAGAGATCCATAAATAACCATTCCTGTCTTTTTCCATTGCCTGGATCAGCCCCGGTATAGTTTCAGGAACTTTTATATAGCCGGAAATTCTTTGCAGGCGGGTATTGTATAAATATATGCCATTCGCGGCGATCACCATAGTCGTATCGTCGTATTGCAATGCTCCCGCTGTTCCATTCCACGCAAGTTTTCTTTCAGGAGGCTCTTCCATACCAAAATGAAGCATCACTTTGTCAATGGACGGGTCGATAACGAATACACCCGCTGAGGACGTACCTACCCATATATATCCATTTTTATCAATGGTAATTTTTGTTACGAGGTTAGCAGGCACACCCTTGAATTGCGAAATTCCATCATCAAATTTTTTTCTGCCCTTTGCTGCGCTCCACTTAAAGACTCCAAGACTTTGTGTTCCTATCCAAAGATTACCATATTTATCTTCCACAATTTGCCTAACCGTTCGATTTTGCAGAACGGCAGGATTGTGATAGACAGCAGTACGCGTGGTTTGGTTGATGGCATAAATACCTGGTTGTGCACCCATCCAAATGGTGTTGCTATCCTGCGACAATGACAGGCACCAGGCAAATGGATTTCCTTCAATACCGCGGATACCTAACGGGATCATATTATAGTTCTTGTCAAACTCATAGAAACCATCATTCCAGGTACCCACCAGCAGTGTGCCTTGCCTGGTTTGAATAAATGACATTACACTCCCGTCTCCCGGCCGGTTATTGAGCCTGTTTATCTGCCTTACATTGGTGAAGAACTGAGAGGAAGGATTGAATTGATATACTCCATTGGTGTTTGTGCACACCCAAATATTCTCTTCCCTGTCCTCAAACAGGTTATCAACCCTTGTATAAGAAATGCTCTGTTCATTTTCATAGCCATTGTACACCAATTGAAATTCCTTTTCCTTTTCAAGATATCTCCCAAACACTCCAAGTCCTCTTACCCACACCGTTCCGTTTTTCTGTTCAAGGAAGCCACCGATTTCGTAATAGCTTCTTATCAAGTCACCAAGGTTGTATTTTTCAAGCACCAGTTCATTTTTTTTCAGATCATAAGCATAGATCAGAGGCATCCCGATAAACCAGGTGAAAAACCAAAGCCGGCCTTTTGAATCCATTAAAAAACCCCTGGCAAGGGGTATACTGCCGAGTTTTTCAATAAACTGATTTTTTTGCGGATTATGCCCGGTGTAGTTCAGTTGCTTTGTCGCTAGATCATAAACACCGGTGCCGGTGTAAGTACCTATCCAATATTTCTTTGTGCCGGGTTGCTGGATAATGTCAACGACCATCCAGTCATCAGGGACGGGAATGAAATTGTAGTCGGCGGAAAACTCTTGCTTATTCTCGTTCCAGGTTACAAAACTGGCGTCAACAAATAGCAAAATAAGATTCCCGTCTTCGTCGCAAATCAACCTCTTTCCATGATTCAAAAGTGCTGGGTCGCGCACCTTTACCTTCATTTCATGGTAAATGAAATTTTTCGTATCAAAAACACCCACTTTCTGATCCGCCGTATATAACCATAGGTTATTTTTCTTATCAACCAGTATCTGAATTATTACGTTGTTGGGAATGGATGTAGAATCATCCTTTTTTGTACGGAAAGTCTTATACCGGGTTCCATCAAATCGCTGGAGGCCATTATTTGTCCCGATCCAAATAAAGCCGGTCTCGTCCTGGTAAGCGCTCGTCACTTCATTTGAAGCAAGCCCGGCTGATACGCCATAGTGAGTAAAGGAAAAACGCTTTACGAGCTGCCCATAAGATGGATAACAAACCAAGAAGAAAAGGACAATGGATAAAAGCCTTGCCAAGTAATGAATTTGAGTTACTCAAATATAGCCATTGACTGCGCAAAATGTTTTTTTTCAGGAATGAGCTGTTTCCAGGCTGTATGAATTGAGGAAATCTGTTAATGAATTGTAAGACTAAATTCTGATCAACCAGCCGTTTGCTTGCCAATTTTTTATATTTCAAAATGCATTTTACTTTTTAATCAGTGTGTTTTCTCAATTCATCCAAAAAACATCACAACTCATTTCATTCAATCTTGAAATCAATTTATCAATGTCGCATCTTCACAAAGCAAAAAATGACCGTTAAACCAACAGTATAATCTAAATCCTGCTTTGCCGGCAGGCAAGCATTAAACCTTATTTATGAAATCTAGAAAAATTCTATTCGCCAATTTTCCCGCGGACGGACATTTTAGTCCACTAACCGGCCTTGCCATCCATTTAAAAAATTCAGGGCACGATGTGAGATGGTATACAGGGAGCAAGTATGAAAGGAAGATCAAAGCCCTTGGGTTTACCTATTACCCTCTAAAAAAAGCTATTGACTTCTCAACTGGTGAACCGGACCAGGTGTTTCCTGAAAGAAAAAATCAAAAAGGGCTAATCGCAAAATTAAAGTTTGACATCAGGCATGCATTTGTATTGCGTGGGCCTGAGTTTTACGAAGATATCCGGGAAATCAATGTATCATTCCCGTTTGATATTATGATAGCAGACAATTGTTTTACAGGAATACCCTTTGTGAAGCAATTACTCGGAAAACCGGTTATTGCCATAGGCGTGATGCCCCTTGTAGAAACGTCGAAAGACCTACCGCCAACCGGGCTTGGTCTCACACCTTCTACTGCATTTTTTGGAAAACTCAGGCAGGACTTCATGCGGTTCTTTACCGATAAGTTCATCTTCAACGATTCAAAAAAGCTGACCGACAAAATTTTTTCTGAATATGGAATGAAGACCAGCAAAGGAAATGTATTTGACATAGTAAGTAAGGAAGCAGACTTATTCCTGCAAAGTGGAACGCCGGGGTTTGAATACGAGCGCAGTGATCTCAGAGACAATATTCATTTTATTGGTCCCTTGCTTCCTGCTGGCCAGGAGAAAAATGAAAACTACCAGGTCCCGGATCAATACAAGCATTTCAAAAAGAAGATCCTTGTAACACAGGGCACCGTTGAAACCGATGTCGACAAGATCATTTCGCCCACCCTGCAAGCGTTCAGGGATACCGAAGTACTGGTTATTGCAACAACCGGCGGTTCCCGCACGCAAGAGTTAAGGGAACGCTATCCTTATTCAAATATTTTGATCGAAGATTTTATCCCATTCGATGACATCATGCCGCAGGTTACTGCATACGTGACCAATGGAGGATATGGCGGAGTGTTGTTGGGTATTCAAAATAAATTACCGATGGTCGTGGCGGGTGTTCATGAAGGTAAAAATGAGATCAATGCGCGGATTGGCTATTTTCAACTTGGTATAGATCTTAAAACAGAAAGGCCTTCGCCGACACAAATTTTTGAAAGCGTAAAAACCATTTTGGAAAATCCCCTTTACAGGAGGAATGTCAGTAAACTGGCTAACGAATTTGAAGACTACGATCCCGCATGGTTAACTGAAAAATATATGGATGAACTTATGTCAAGACAGGAGAGAAGCACGAGAGCGACCTTCTTACGAATGATCAGAAAACATGCAGAAGAAAAAGTGTATTAATTAGCGATCAGTGATCAGTAATGGGTGAGATCAGTGATCATTAGTGAAAATGAGTGAATAATCAATTTAAAGAATAAAAACCCCAAACCTTATTTATGCGTTACAACACTTTTTACCAGGTGCATAAGGCCCTTAGAGCGATGCTGTATGAAACGGCGACCGAATTACAACGAACTGACTTTAACAACGAAGAGGAAGTAAATTCAGTGATGATCAACATTACTGCTGTTGTTGATGTTTTTGACAAGCATGCTCACAATGAAGATCGTTTTGTGTTTTCAGCAGTCGAGCAATATGAGCCGTCTGTTGTCGACAGCTTTGAGCAGGAACATGTAAGAGACCATGAGCTCTCAACGCAACTCAGAACCCTTATCAATATATACAGATCGCTTGGTAGTGACGAAGAAAAGATTCAGCTAGGATCTGCGCTAAGAAAAGCCTTTGTCGATTTTCTTGCTTTTAATCTTGTTCATATGGCCAAGGAAGAAGATATCATAAACAATTTATTGTGGAGATATTATTCGGATGAAGAGATCCGCGCTATTGAAAGACAAATCATAGCAAGTCAAACGCCGGAATCGACTGCTGTAGTTTGGAGATGGATGCTGCGCGGTTTGAGCAACGGCGAAATCATAAACTGGCTCAGGACAATAGAGAAAAATGCACCACAGGTTGTTTTCAAAAATTTGTATTTGATTGCAGAAAACGAATTGCCTGGTCATCGGTTTCGGCAAGTGATCAGTGAATTGCGAAGGGCTGCGTGAGGAAGAACCAAACCCTGGTATCATGACTGAGGCTAGACAGCGGTTCGTTGTTATTGTCTGTCCACGGTGTAATTTAGTTCGGTTACCCCGCAAGTAAATTGTCGGGTATTCAATAGATTTAGTTTTATTATGTCTTTGATGTCTACAAACAATGGAATACCTCGTCCAAGAATAATAGGATTAACAAATAACCAGTAGCCGTCTATTAAGTTCAGTTGTATAAGTGAATGTGTTGCTGTCGGGCTGCCAAAGAGCGAGATGTCGTTACCTGCCTGTTGTTTTATTTCATTTATTCTGTCCGGAATGTTGTCGCTAATAATTTTTGTGTTCAAACCCGCATCTTTCATTGTTCTGGATAAAACAACCTTGTGAACTTTGTTATACCACTTTGAATGTTCAATGTCGTGCCTGGTCGCAGTCGGCTTATCTCCTGCGGAAGGCCAGTAATTTTCCATCATCTGATAGGTTACCCGGCCATATAATGCAGTGTCGCCTTCGCTAATCCGCTTGCCGACATAATCAAAAATTTCTTCGTCAACTTTAATCCAGTCCATTTCTCCATTCGGCCCTGCTACAAAACCGTCAAGCGATATGTGCATAAATGAAATTATTTTTCTCATCGGCGCTATTTTTTCGTTATTGTCTATGACTTGTTATTGTCTTTATACAACGCCCGCTGACCTTGACGGATTCCTGGCGGCTGACTAAATTAGAAACGTTTCTGGCGGAGCCAGACTCCAAATCAATTGAAATTGAACTATCAATTGTATAAGTGCCAACATGAGCTCACGCCCGAAAGTAAATAAATGAGATAACCAACGTCAACATTTGTATAAACTTCTACGGCTCATTTACTATCGAGTGGTTCTGCCAACCCGATGAGAAGTCCTTCGGGTCCGCGAATATAGCAGAGTCGATACGATTTTTCGTACTGAACCACTTCCCCAACAAGCTGAGCGCCGTGCTTGATTAGCCGGGTTACCACCTCATCAATATCTTCAACAGCGAACATGATGCGTAGGTAGCCGAGAGCGTTTACAGGAGCAGTACGGTGATCTGAGATGGTAGGCGGATTAACAAATCGCGAGATTTCCAGCCGGCTATGCCCATCAGGTGTAACCATCATAGCAATTTCTACACACTGAGAGCCAAGTCCGGTAACGCGCCCAGCCCATTCACCTTCGATTGTGGCTCGCTGCTCTAGTTTCAGGCCTACCTCCGTAAAAAAAGATATGGCTTTATCGAGGGATTCTACCACGATACCCATATTGTGCATTTGCAGCAATTTACTTTTTGCCATCGTTTTATCTCCTTCCGAATTAAAGTGAGAATATCTATCCGCTTTTCTCAATTAAGGCTTGCCCGGTCGTTGAATTTAGGCACTTTCGGCCGACTCCCGAAACTTCGTAGGATCGTCACATCATTTGAAATAAATTCAGCAGAACTACAAACGACGAAGATAATTGCCAGTTGGTGATTACTCAATTTTCGCTCTTATGCAGTTCCGGCGGACGTTGCACAAGGGCTAAGCATTAAGCGTAAATATATGTTGTAAGAAGTGATCGATGAAAGAGACCATCATCGACAAAGAAGGCTTTTAATGTTGTCCTTTGTCGTTAATGCAATCGACTTACTCGTGCACCACTGGTAACGAGGATCACAGTTTTCACGCCCTTACCAAATGATAACTCTTGCCTTCATTAGTAAACTCAGCGGCCATTGGAAATATACCAGAAGGCTTGTCCGTAGGGTACCAATTCCGGTGTTCCGGGACGATAACGAACAATCCATGATCATCACCCATAGCTCTGAATTTTGGCAATGGTGGTTGTTTGTCGAAATATGAAAGGGAATATAGGTTTACCAGGGTCGCTATTTCTTCTTCGAAATCCGCATCGGTAAAAACCAGGCCGATCTCATTTAAGGAAAGAAGGTGAGAGGAGGAAAGAGTTTCGTTGACTGAATTATCCAGGTCAAAGCGAGCAATGAGCTCAACGATATTTCCTGCAGGATCGTAAAAATATACCGACTTAGCATGCCAGTTGACAAAATCTGCAATGTCATTTTTGTAATCTTCCATCCATAGCAACTTAACCTTGTTATTTAGCCAGTGTTTTGCTTCTTCAATTTTATTGGCTGGAATATTTATCGCATAATGGTAAAACGGTTCGCCGGTTTTTGCTTCGACAAATATGAGTTCGCTCTCGCCGATCTGTATGCTTATTTCGCTTTCCTCTTTTGATTGAACCGGCAATTCAAGTATAGAAGAATAAAACTCCTGCAATGTTCTTAAATAACCTGTTTGTAATTTGAGTTTTTTGATTTTCATTTTTCTAAGATTATGTAATAATCTTCATTACATCTTCGTGGACGTTGTGAAACCTTTGTCTCCTTTGTGAACCATGAGAGGGACCAGGATAGACAAGAAGCACCCACCAGAACACAACCGATAGAGCAAGTCTTCAAAAAATTATTTCTTCCCGGACACTATCAACTGCCTGATCGCTGCCAAATGACTGTACAAAACAATCATCACGATGAAACAAGGTAGCCAGGTGAATGGGAAATAAAGTATAGCAACATTTGGCTGGTCAAATGCAAATTGCTGGAAAGGGAACGGTGCTGCCAGGAGAGCATTAATGACAATGTTCAATAGCAAACCAAGACAAATAAAGTTCCATACCAGCAGCAGCCTCCTGTTCCTGACCTCTGAACCACGAAAACATATAAGATACATGATAGGTGCTGTTATGCCTGAAAGAATATCCAGGTTCCTTCCGGCAAAGGTCATCAGTTCGGGAACTAATTGATGCGTGCTAAGCATATACAATGTAATTTCTACGGGAACCCGGACAATATGCACGAGTGTCAACTTCTTCAGGTCAATGCTATCTGTAAATCTTCTTCCTCTTCTTGTAACCAGTAAGGTGATGATAAAAATGATAGCGGGAGCTATGACCAACAATAGCCTGGGCGGGATTGTCGAAGTATCCTGGAAGACCTCTTTCAAAGAAAGAATACCAGTCACGGCCAGCCAGGTTACTGATACAATTGCTGCGGTTGCTTTATTTTTTACAGCGTTGATGAATAGCAAAAAGGTCAGGACAACAGTCAGTAAAAAGATCAGTAAAAGACTGTCGGGAAGATTGGTGAGCATATAATATGATTTAAGATCTTTAAATCTAAATCGGGAAGGCTCTCTC
>Ga0157379_10004351_pt1 | contig 12112 bp, 13 predicted proteins | sample S25metaG_FD_121802 | JGI IMG/M metagenome (GOLD analysis project Ga0157379, IMG submission 121802) | Switchgrass rhizosphere microbial communities from Kellogg Biological Station, Michigan, USA - S2-5 metaG | ecosystem: Host-associated > Plants > Roots > Rhizosphere > Soil | place: USA... | reverse complement strand
GTCCTCGCCGGAGCTGGAGCAAGTTCGGCAGCTCATGAAGGTCGCATCCATTCCGGTTGTCGAGCTGAAATCGGAAGGCCTCAATATTACGCTTCGTCGCGGCGCGTGACCGGCGTATTCAGGACGGAATAACGACCCAGCGCCCGCAGTCCCTCCGCGCTGGCGCACAACAGGACCGAAGGCAGCATAAGCGGCAGTTCATAGATGCGCGCATATTCGACCAGTCCGAAATAGCCCGCCACCAGAAAGCCAAGCATGTCGAATTCCATTCCGGTCGTCGCGCCGAGCAGCGCCGCAGCATGGGAAACCGTCTTCCCCCTTTTTTTGACACCGGTTAGGAGCAGGTCAATTTCTGCAGTTAAAGTCCGGCAATTTTGCGGATTTGAGCGTGGTGATGTTTTCGGGTCAAATCGCTATTTGGAGCGGCATCCGCTACCGAAGCTCAGAGTATCTCGCGCCTTTCACGCAAAGGCCCAAACAGCGAGTCAGTGAGAAGCCTTACCGCCGGGCGGCGCTCTTTGCTTCCATGTCAAGCAAGGAGATTATGCGGGCGGCACTTTCGGATCCCGCCTTGGTGAGATTCCTCGGCGTCCGGTAAAGAAGCCAGGTGATGATCGTCTGGTTGAAGCCTCCGATCACCAACGCGGCAGTTGCCTGCGGACTTTTCGAGGGCGCAACCCAGCCTTCCTCGACGCCTTCCTTCAACAGGAATACGACAACTCGCTGGAAATCGTTCATGTTATGCCGAAGCTCGGTTTCGCTCACAAAAACGCTCGGCCAAAGCTCCAGATAAAGAAGGCGGGCCCATTCCGCGTGTTCGCGCGCATAATCTGCTGACATTACGAGATAAAGCTCAAGGCGTTCCCTGGCTGTCTCCTTGGTCACAGCGGCATCTCTGTAATTTCCGAAAAATTCGGCCAGATGCGACATCGGCACGTCGTAGGCCAAATCCTCCTTACTCTTATAATATTCATACAGCGTGGAAGTCGAAATGCCAGCTTCGGCCGCGATATCAGCAATTCTCGAGCGGGAAATGCCATCCCTGGAGAACACGCGCAAAGCTGCATTCAATATCTGTTGCTCGGTGCGCTTGCTCCGATCTTGCTTGCGTTCGGTGACCCGCGCGGGCCTATGCGAGATTTCCTCGAGCAACGCGTCCCACTGTGCGCTTGAGCCTGCACTCTTCTTTTGTTGAACGGCCGTCGCGGGTGCCACTACATTCTCCGAATCCGAATTTTGGTCGCATTTTTCAGTATGGAGCCTAGCATTTCCACGTGTTTGACCCTTGTTGTCAAGGTCGCAATCCCAACGGCTCCAAAAATGATAGCCAGTCTCCTTATGAGCCTGGGCTGGCGGTGAGCGATGGCGCCAACAGATGCAGACGTGAATTTCCGTTGGAGGAAGCCAGTTAGAAAAACCCGAAAAAAGATCGAAAAATATTTTGACGCTCAGATGGGTATATTGTAGCCATGCCGGATCAATCGGATGCGTTTGCCTCGCCACGTAAATCCGGAGAGGAGGGAAAAATATTCCGGATGCCGCGCATAGTTATGTCCACAGGATGCATTGTGCCTAGCGGCGCGAAAGTGCGGTTCAGCACAGGCGAACATCCAGCGCCCGAACTTCTGATTGCTGAAGCAGGGTTCGCTCATACAGACTCACAGGTGGAGTGAAGACTTTCGTGGCCCAACCGACGATCCCCGACATCGTGACTCCGCTCATCGAGGAGTTCGCCCGCTCGGATATGCGCGAACTACATATTCGAAGCGGCGATTTCGAGCTCCATCTGTCAAATGACGCCACGCTGTGCACGTCCGTGAATAAGGGGCGGCCGATCCGCAGCAAAACGACGGCAGTGACGGCGGCCTCCAATTCACCAGAACCTACGGGAGCCATTAAACCGGCGGCCCCGGTTTCCGTCGAGATGGCTAGTCTTCCCGCGGGTGCGATCATTATTGCGGCCCCGAATTTGGGCACTTTTTACCGGGCGCCCAAGCCTGGGGCAGCCAACTATGTGGAGATTGGATCGAAAGTCGCCGTTGGCGATGAACTTTGTCTGATCGAGGTCATGAAATTGTTCACTGCGCTGCGATCCGAAGCGAGCGGCACCGTTCACGCCATCCTGGTCGAAGATGGAACCATGGTGACCGCAGGGCAGCCCTTGTTTGCGATGATGGCAGGCTGATGGCAATCAAGAAGCTCTTTGTCGCCAATCGTGGCGAGATTGCCTTGCGGATCGTTCGCGCGGCACAATCGCTCAATATCGAAACCGTTGTCGCGGTTTCGGATGCAGACCGCGAGAGCGCCGCAGCCCGCCTCGCCGACCGCGCCATTGTGCTAGGGCCGGCGGCGGCGGCAAAAAGCTACCTCGATCCGCGCCTGGTCGTTCACGCCGCCAAGGAAAGCGGATGTGACGGCCTGCACCCCGGCTATGGGTTTCTGTCTGAGCGCGCGATTCTTCCGAGGCTCTGTGCCGAACACGGCATCGCCTTCGTCGGTCCGCAAGCCGACGTCATCGATGCCCTTGGCGACAAACTGAAGGCGCGCGCCATGGCCGGCGCGGCGGGCGTGCCGCTAGTGCCGGGCAGCGACTGCGTCGCCTCCGCCGCAGATGCTCGGGTGGAAGGCCGCCGGATTGGTTTCCCGGTGTTGTTGAAGGCGGCCGCCGGCGGCGGCGGGCGCGGCATGGTGATCGCGAATAACGAGGATGAAGCCGAGGCGGGTTTTCACCGTGCATCAGCTGAAGCGGTTGCCGCCTTCGGAGATGGTACTCTGTTTATGGAGCGCTTTGTACCCGAGGCGCGACATGTCGAGGTTCAGCTCATGGGCGACGGCCATGGGCAGGTACTGCACTTTGGCGAGCGCGACTGCTCGGTCCAGCGCCGCTATCAAAAGCTTATCGAAGAGGCGCCCTGCGCGGCCATGTCGGACGAACTGCGTTCGCGGTTGCACGAGGCCGCCGTGGCGCTGGCCGCGAGCGTCAACTACCGCAATGCTGGCACCGCTGAGTTCCTGTTCGATGTGCAACGGCAGGAATTTTATTTCATCGAAGTCAACGCACGTATCCAGGTCGAGCACCCAGTGAGCGAAATGATTTCGGGATTCGATCTGGTGCAGGAACAGATCCGTATTGCCGGCGGCGCCGGGTTATCGATCCGCCAAGATGACGTGAGGCTGTCCGGGCATGCGATCGAGTGCCGAATCAACGCTGAAGATCCGGCGCGCGATTTCATGCCAAGTCCAGGAACGATCGCAAGATGGGAGCCGCCCGCCGGCCCCGGCACACGTCTCGACAGCCACATGTCGGCAGGCGCGACCATTCCGCCCTTCTACGACAGCATGGTCGGCAAACTGATCGTGCACGGCACCAACCGGGCGAATGCCATTGACATGCTCTCTGACGCGATCGACCGGTTCGTCGTCGAGGGCGTTCCGACCACGCTCGGTCTGCACCGCGCCATCATCGCGCATCCCGACTTCGTCGCTAACCGCATCCATACGCGCTGGCTGGAACAGGTCTTCCTTCCTGACTTCGGAAAGCAGGCGGCATGACAATGAATGAGGATGCCGTCAGGAAAGCGGTCAACGATGCCCGCGCACTGCTTGCCGAGCTGATCTCGAGCCATTGGCAGGAAATTCATGTCGTCTCTAGCGATACGGAGATATTCATTGCGCGGCGCGACGCGAGCGCAAATCCCCTGCTCCACCCTCGCCAGCAGGAACCGACCGAGGCCGACGCCACTGGACCGGAATTGCCGATAAAAGCGCCGCATGTTGCAACTTTGGTAGAAGCGTTGTCTATCGGTGCGGTGGTCAGCGCCGGCCAGAAAGTGGCGACATTAAGAGTGCTCGACAACCATATGGACGTCGTCTCGCCCATATCTGGTACGGTCGTGAGAATAGACGCTGAGGCGGGCTCCCTTGTCCAATATGACGATCCGCTTCTTTTGCTCGTGCAGCTTACCTGATCATGAGCGCAATTAGCAAAATTGCCGTCTGTGGCGCAGGTGCGATGGGTTCGGGGATCGCCCAGGTTGCTGCGCAGGCCGGAGCATCGGTCAAGATATTCGATGTCAACCCGCAGGCGCTGAACAGCAGTGAAAAGCAGACGCGCGACGGGCTGGCCAAGCTGGCCGCGCGCGGCAAGTTGGCCAATGATCAGCTTGGCGAAATCCAAAAGCGCATGACTTGGGTATCCTCGCTGTCGGCTCTGGAAGACAGCGACTTGGTGATCGAGGCGATCATTGAGGACGTCGAGATAAAGGGACAGCTGTTCGAGCAGCTCGAAAGCGTCGTGACACCGGAAACGATCATCGCAACCAACACATCTTCGCTGCCAATCTCTCGTCTGGCGCGCAGGCTGAAGCACCCCGAGCGCTTTGTCGGCATGCATTTCTTCAACCCGGCGACAGTGATGAAGCTGGTGGAAGTGATTGCCGGCGCTGCTACCGATCCAACCGTCGTCGCACAGATTGTCGCGACTGCGCAAGCATGGGGGAAGGTGGCCATACCTGTGGCCGATGTGCCCGGTTTCATCGTCAATCGGGTTGCTCGCCCCTTTTACGCGGAAGCATTCACGGCGCTCAGCGAAGGCGCGGCCGAAGCCGGCGCCATCGATGCCCTGTTGCGCGCCGCAGGCTTCCGCATGGGGCCGCTGGAGCTGACCGATCTCATTGGACAGGACGTCAATTTCGCCGTCGCCCGTTCGGTATTCGAATCCTATTTCGGGCGCACGCGTTTCGTGCCGCAGTTGCGTCAGGCGGCGCTCGTGGATGCCGGATGGCTGGGCCGCAAGACGGGACGCGGCATCTACGACTATGTCGAGGGGCCGGATTCCAAAGCTCCAACTTATGTAGTTCCGACACCCACCGATGAACATCGGCAACTGGCTTCCAAGCTCGTCGATGCGAGACCCGGCGAGCTACTTCCTTGTGCGGATATTCTCATCGGCAAGACGCGCGGCCTTACCGCACGAACCGAAAGCAATAAATGCGGGCGCCCGGTGGCCCTGCTCGACTGGTTTTCGATCGATGCCGAAGGACCCGTCGGCTTTGCCACGTCCAATCCGTCCGCTTCAGATGTTGCCGCCAAGATCCTGGCGGCCATGTCCAGACCGGCCCAGCCGATCGCTGATCGCCCCGGCCTCGTCGTTACCCGCACGCTTGGGCAGCTCGCCAACTCCGCGGGGGACGCGGTATTCGAGCAGGTGGCGGACGAAGAAGGCATCGATGCCGCCATGCGATACGGCGCCAACTATCCCTTCGGCCTCTTTGCCTGGGCGGATCGGTTCGGCCGAACCGCACTGGTTGAAACGCTTGATGCGATCGCCACCGAGACTGGAGAGGCGCTCTATCGGCCATCACAATATCTGAGGAATTGGGCATGACCGAAATGGCCGATATCCTGCTCGTCGAGCGCGTGGCCGACAATGTGCTGTTGCTGCGTCTCAATCGTCCCGACAAGCGCAACGCTTTGGCGACGGACCTGTTGTCCCGCATTGCCGATACGCTCGACGAAGCCGCTGCCGACAGCTCGGTACGGTCCGTAGTTATAACCGGAACGGATCGCATTTTCGCGGCCGGTGCTGACATCAACGAATTGGCGTCGCGTGATGTCGATGGTGCTTTAGCCGATCCTCGCCCTGCCATCTGGGCTCGTATTCGCTCTTTCGCCAAGCCGCTGATTGGAGCGGTCGAGGGCTGGTCGCTCGGGGCCGGCAATGAACTGGTGATGTGCTGCGATCTTGTGGTCGCCGGGCGAGGCGCAAAATTCGGACAGCCCGAAACCAATCTGGGAATCATTCCAGGCGCCGGGGGCACGGCGATATTGCCGCGTCTGGTCGGCCGCAGCCGGGCGATGAAGATGGTGCTGCTGGGCGAGGCAATGTCAGCGGCCGATGCCCTGGAGGCCGGGCTGATCGGGGAGGTCGTGGACGACGGACAGGCGCTCGCTGTCGCAGTCGATTTGGCCGCGCGCATTGCCGCGCGCGCACCGCTGGCGATGCAACAAGGCAAGGCGATGGTGCGTACCGCGTTCGAAACGCATCAATCCGCCCATCTCCTGCTCGAGCGGCAGGCATTTTCGGCGCTGTTCGGCACTGCCGATAAACGCGAGGGCACAGCTGCGTTCTTCGAGAAGCGTGATCCGAAATGGAGCGGCAAATGAACAAAGCTGCGCCACATGGGGATTGTGGCGAAATATCGCAAAGCGTTACGCGCGAAGCGATCGCGGCGTTGTTCGAACTGCCCTTTCTAGATCTTGTTGCATGCGCGCATGCCGTTCACCTGCGGCACCATCCACGTAATGAGATACAGCTATCGACGCTGTTGTCGATCAAGACGGGTGGGTGCCCAGAGAACTGCGGCTATTGCAGCCAGTCGGTTTTTGCGGCCAGCGGCGTGGGCGCTACTAAGTTGATGGACACAGAAGCTGTGGTCACAGCGGCGCGCGATGCGAAAGCGGCGGGATCGCAACGCTTCTGCATGGGCGCGGCATGGCGAGAGCCCAAAGATCGGGATATGCCGGCGCTGATCGAGATGGTGCAGGCGGTCAAGGAGCTTGGTCTCGAGACGTGCATGACGCTGGGCATGCTAACGAACGAGCAGGCCGAGACGCTGGCCGAAGCGGGTCTCGATTATTACAACCACAACATCGACACAAGCCCGGAACATTATGATCGAATCGTCACGACGAGAACGTTCCAGGATCGGCTGGATACGCTCGACCGCGTGAGGGAAGCTGGGATTTCAGTCTGTTGCGGCGGCATCATGGGCATGGGCGAAACGCGCGATAGTCGCGTCGGCTTTCTGCATGCTTTAGCGAGTTTACCAGTGGCTCCGGAAAGCGTGCCACTGAATGCGCTGGTTCCGATCGCTGGAACCGTGATCGGTGACCATATGGCCAACGGACGGACTACGCCCATCGACGAAATCGAATTTGTCCGGGTAGTTGCCGTCGCGCGGATCATCATGCCGGGCAGCTTCGTGCGCTTGTCCGCTGGCCGTGAGAGCATGAGCGATGCCGGGCAGGCACTCTGCTTCCTCGCAGGCGCGAACTCCATCTTTACGGGGGATCGGTTGCTCACCACCGCCAATCAGGGCGCGTCGGCGGATGCCGCATTATTCGCCAAGCTTGGTCTTTCGCCTCCGCCTGAAAAGACATAGTTGAACATGCAAACGCGCATTACTGATCTGCTTGGCATCCGCTTTCCGATCATCCAGGGCGGAATGCAGAATGTCGGTTATGCCCAGCTTGCCTCTGCGGTTTCGAATGCCGGCGGGCTGGGACTGATAACGGCGCTCACCTTCCCCTCTCCTCAAGCCCTCGCCGAGGAGATCGCACGCTGCAAGGCCGCAACCGATCAGCCGTTCGGCGTTAACATATCCGTCTTTCCGACGATGCGTCCTCCGGACTATGGCGCGATCGTCGATGTCATCGCGGACGCCGGCATCGATATCGTCGAAACCGCCGGAACGCCTGCTGTTCGCGAAGTTTGGGACCTGCTCTTTGCGCGCGGCATTCGTGTCATCCACAAATGCACGTCGATCCGCCATGCGGTTTCTTCCCAGAATCATGGCGTACACGCCATTTCGATCGACGGTTTTGAGTGCGCGGGCCATCCCGGCGAAGACGATATACCGGGCCTCGTTCTGATACCTGCGGCAGCCGATCAGTTGACGATCCCAATCGTTGCGAGCGGCGGCTTTGCCGATGGCCGCGGACTGGCGGCCGCCTTGGCCTTGGGTGCGGACGGCATCAACATGGGCACTCGCTTCTGCGCGACAAAGGAAGCACCTATCCACCATCGCGTGAAGCAAGCTTACGTCGATAACAGCGAACGCGATACTGACCTCCTGTTTCGCCCGTTCCGCAACTCAGCCCGCGTGGGCCGCAATGCCATTTCAACCGAGGTGTTGCGCCGCACTGCCGAACCGGGCGCGGCGTTTGCCGACGTGGCAGAGCTGGTAAAGGGCGAGCGGGGGAAGCTGCTGCTGCAAAACGGGGAAATCGATTCCGGCATTTACTGGGCAAGCATGGCCCAGGGATTGATTCACGATATCCCCACCTGCGCAGAGCTGATCGATCGGATCGTCGAGGAGGCGCACCGCATCATTGAAAACCGGCTGGCGCACATGGTCCGGAATTGAGGGTCACGCCGCTCCCTTCCGTCCTCGCTCCAATGCGGCCATTACCGCAGCCTCGCTCTCCGGATTTTCCACGAGCGACGAAGATATCTCCTGTGCCTCCAGATAAGCGTCCAGCCATTCGGACCCTTCCCAAGTAAGCGATGCCAGCTTGCGTGCTCTCAGCGTTGGCATGCTCTTGCTCGCAATTTGCTGGGCCAGATCAAGGGCGATCGGGAACACCGCGGCGTGCGGGACGACATAGTTGAAGAAACCGGTCGATTCGAGTTCGCGAGCCGTAAAAGCGCGACCCGTATACAGCATCTCCCGGACCTTCGCCTCGGGCACGCGCAATGCCGCGAACAGGCCCGCGCTGCCGCCGATCAGCCCATAATCGATCTCGGGACATGCAAATCGTGCGCTTTCGCTGACCACGCGTAGATCGCACATGCCTGCCAACATCACGCCGACGCCTACCGTGGCGCCCTTTATCGCGGCGATCATGGGGCGATCGATGCGATGAAAGCGCGGAAGCTGTTCGTTGATGAAGCGATAGCGTTCCTTGCGCCGCTCGGCGGTCATGCCCTTGAATTCGTGCAGGTCCGCGCCGCCGCACCAGACCCGTGAATCCGCAGGCGCCGTAATGACGATCACTTTGATGCTGACATCCTGCGCGACGTGATCAGCAAAACGGCCGATATCCTCATAAACCGAAACGGACACCGCGTTCACGGGTGGCCGTGAAAAGGTGGTAATCGCGACGCCATCGTCCCGAATGGCCACTGAAAAGGATCCGAAGGTCAGCGCATCGATCATTTAGCGGCCAACCTCATCAGGCTGCTTCGAACGCTGGCTCCAGTTCGAGCTTGGTGAGCGCGCGCAACTGATCGATTGTGACGCCCTCGACCATCTCCAGAACCTTTGCGCCTTCGGGACCGAGTTCGAAAATTGCGAGATCCGAGTAGACACGCGAGACGCAGGCAAGGCCGGTGAGCGGATAGGTACATTCACGCACGAGCTTGCTTTCGCCGGCTTTGGTGAAGAGATCCATCATCACGAAGACCTGCCTCGCGCCAATAGCGAGATCCATTGCTCCGCCAACAGCAGGGATCGCGTCAGGCGCTCCGGTGTGCCAGTTCGCAAGATCCCCCTTCACCGAAACCTGAAATGCACCGAGGACGCAGATATCGATATGTCCGCCGCGCATCATCGCGAACGAATCGCCATGGTGGAAAAAGCATCCTCCAGTAACTAACGTCACAGGCTGCTTTCCTGCGTTTATCAGCTCCCAATCGATATCCTCTTCGGCGGGCGCGGGCCCCATTCCCAGAATGCCGTTCTCGCTCTGCAGGAAGATTTCCTTGTCCTTGGGCAGATAGTTGGCGATCAGCGTCGGCGCGCCAATACCAAGATTGACGTAGGCGCCTTCCGGAATATCGCGGGCGATACGGGAGGCTAGCGCATTGCGATCAAGACGCTGCATTTACTAAATACCTTTCACGCGGCCGCGGCCAAATAGGGTGACGAACCAAGCACCACACGATTGACAAAAATTCCGGGTGTCACGACGATCTCTGGATCAAGCATTCCCAATTCCACGATCTCGCTAACCTGGACGATCGTTGTCCGGGCCGCCATCGCCATGATCGGCCCGAAATTCCGGGCAGCCTTGCGATAGACCAGGTTGCCCCAGCGGTCCCCCGCCCGCGCCTTGATCAGTGCGAAATCTGCGTGGATGGGATATTCCAGCACATAGTTGCGCCCATCGATCTCGCGCGTTTCCTTCCCTTCCGCGAGCAACGTGCCGAAACCTGTTGGGGTGTAAACCGCCCCCAGTCCCGAACCGGCTGCCTGAATGCGCGCCGCGAGATTCCCTTGGGGCACCAGTTCGAGCTCGACCTCGCCGGCACGATAGCGTGCTTCGAAGTGGTGAGGCTCGGCCATCCGTGGAAAGGAGCAAATGACTTTTCGCACCCGCTTCGCTTTCATCAGCGCCGCAATGCCGATTTCGCCACCACCCGCATTATTGCTGATGATCGTAAGGTCGGTGGCACCGTGTTCGACAACGGCCTCGATCAGTTCAGCCGGAACTCCGGCATCTCCAAACCCGCTGATCATGATGGATGAACCATCACGCAAATCGGCGATAGCCTCGCTCATTGAACCAACGATCTTGTTGATCATCCTGGATGTTCCTCGCCCTTGATGCGCAAGCCAATCGGTACACTCCGCCGATAGCGATCGCGCCCTTTTCTGGCCATCCTAAAAATCCGATAAAGCGTCGGTTATTTTTTAGCAAGGATATGCAGAGCGGACAAGCATCGATATCGCCCCCAGTAAATGCCCACCCAAGAATATCTTTTCATGTCGTCTGCCGGGCGTCATCGCTTACCTGCACGATCAGGGTTCCCATATTGGAACCGTCAAACAGCGCATTGAGCGTCATCGGCAATATATCCATCCCCATGCGCACATCTTCGCGATGATGCAGGCGCCCGTCCTTGATCCATTGAACCAGCTCGGCCATCGCCTGGGGAAAAAGATCGCTGTACATCGATGCCAGGAAGCCCTGCATGCGGATCCCGCCATAGACCAGGCGCATCAGGTTCCCGATCCGAGTTTCGGGGGCGTCGCCGTTGTAGCCGGAAATCTGACCGCACAGAACGATCCGGCCACGCCGCGCCATATTGTCTATACCGGCCTGAAGAGTCGTGCCGCCGACATTGTCGAAAAAGACGTCGATGCCATTGGGACAAAGTGCGGGAATCCGGGCCGGCACATCTTCGCCTTTGTAGTCTATGCAATCGTCCACCCAGCCGTGGTCCAGCAGCCATGCACATTTATCCCTTCCACCAGCGACGCCGATAACGCGACAACCCATGATCTTGCCGATCTGGGCAACATTCGAACCAACGGATCCAGCGGCGCCTGAGACGAGCAAGGTCTCTCCCCCCTTTGGCTGTCCTATCTCGCGCAACCCGACATAGGCGGTCAGGGCGTTCAGCCCCAGCGCCCCAAGCGAGTCGATAAAGCTGTATCCGTCCGGTATCGCCCGGACCAGCACAGTCGCAGGATCAATCACGGCATAATCCTGCCAGCCGCTAATGGTGCAAACCCTGCTGCCGACGGGAAAGGCGGGGTTTGCCGAAGCGACAACCCGCGCTGCGGATGGACCACGCACAGGCGCGCCGATGGCGATTGAGGGAAAGAGGCTTTTACCCGGTTCATCCATCCAATTGCGAATGGTGGGCGCGCAGAGAAACGCCATATTATTGATGAGGATGGTTCCCTCCTTCAACGCAACCGGGCCATAATCCTCCTGACGAAATGCAAAGTCCTCGGGCGCAGCCCGTGCTGTTGGGCGCCGCCTCAGCAACCATTGGCGATTGCGCACTGGGTATCTCATGTTCTCACCGTCGCATCGATCCTTTGGCCCGCGCCGCAATCCTCAACCCATCTCGCCCTTTAGCACCCAGCCGTGGGTGAAAAGGACAATGCGGGAATCCCATTCCAGAAAGCTATTCTGCGCACATTCCAGTTGTGCATGGGGCGCGCTTGAAAGTGCGGAACGCGCCCTATCGTCGTTGTCGAAGTGGTGAATGAAAAGAATGTCCCGGTTTGATGAAGTCTGGGCCATCTGGTTCATCTCAGTACCCGGATCATGCGTCAGGGCGCGGGTGACGGTAAATCCCGAAAGCCTCTCGCCAAATTGTTCCGAAGCCAGCGTGTCAGTAACATATTGCGCAACTAGAGCATCCCGATCAATGTTCTCCAGATCAATGCGATATTTGGCGAAGGTGAAGAGCTTGCAGGTACCAAGGGGGGTCTGGTGGATCGTCCGCTCACCCCGGACGGCAATGGGCGGAGGGCCACCGAATACGCGTTTCTCGTCCGGAGCAACTTGGTGCCACATCACATCGCGGATGGAGAGCCAGTTTGCATAGCTTGTGTAGAATAGCTCACCAATGCCGTCGTAAAGCGCCGTGTCG
>Ga0157379_10004350_pt1 | contig 12114 bp, 11 predicted proteins | sample S25metaG_FD_121802 | JGI IMG/M metagenome (GOLD analysis project Ga0157379, IMG submission 121802) | Switchgrass rhizosphere microbial communities from Kellogg Biological Station, Michigan, USA - S2-5 metaG | ecosystem: Host-associated > Plants > Roots > Rhizosphere > Soil | place: USA... | reverse complement strand
CCTGCTGTGGCGCGGTTTCGAATTACGACACGGCAACCCCGGCGCCGGGACCTGCGGGCGTTCCGGGCTTCCTCGTCACCAAGCGCATCCGCATGGAAGGCTTTGTCGTGATGGACTTCTACAATCGTCGACGCGAAGCCGAAACGGCGCTCGCCACATGGGTTGAACAGGGCAAGATCAAGCCGGCGATCGATGTCGTGGAGGGCTTCGAGAAAATGCCCGCCGCGCTTGCCGGCATGTTCGCCGGTCACAACCGCGGCAAGCTGATGGTACGGGTGTGAGGCGGTGAGTGTGCCGTTCGTCCTCTTTGGCGGCCCACATTTGATTGCGATGGCCGCGGCCTTTGTGCTGCCCGTCGTCGCTGCAAAAGCCCTTCGCCCGCGAGCGCATCCGGCACGCGATCGGATCATACGGTGGTCGTTTGCCGCTCTGATGACGGCAAATTGGCTGGCCTGGATGTTCCTGCTTTACGAAAAGGGTTGGCTTGGCCCGGGCAACGAACTTCCGCTGAACCTGTGCGACTGGGCCACGGTGGCGACGGTTGTCACCCTCGTCTATCCTAATCAGCGTAGCTATGAGCTCGCGTATTTCTGGGCCCTCGCCGGCACCCTGCAAGGCATGATGACTCCGGATGTCATCTACGACTTTCCCGACATGGAGTTCGTTCTCTTCTTTGTGTTTCACAGCGGGATCATCGCCGCCGTGCTCTACATGACATTTGGTCTGGGTTGGCGGCCCTATCCGGCTTCACTGCCCCGGGTGATTGCCTGGACCCTTGTCTATGCCGCCATCGCGGGATTGTTCGACTGGATCCTGGACGCGAATTACGCGTTCCTGCGCGCCAAACCGCCGTTTGCGAGCGTGTTCAGTTTCATGCCGGCGTGGCCCTGGTATATTCCCCTGCTGATTGTTCTGGGCCTGCTATCCTGCTTGATCTACTACGCGCCATTCTACGTTTGGGATCGAACCCGCGCACTTCGTGCTAGCGACGGATCGCAATCCTTGAGCATTGGACGCTCATGAGCACGCGCATTACGGACAACACCGTGCTGCATCGCTTCGAACTTGAGGAACAGGGCCTCATCGCGTTTGCCAACTATCATCGCAGCGGTTCGCACGTGACCATTCCCCATGTCGAGGCCCCGCCTGCCCTGCGCGGGACCGGCACCGCAGGCAGGCTGATGCGCGGCATTGTGGAACGGGCGCGCGCGGAAGGCTTCAAGATCGCGCCGACCTGCAGCTATGCGGCGATCTGGTTTCGCCAGCATCGCGATGCCGCCGACGTTTTAGCCTGACTCCCTACGCGATTTGCACCCGGTATGGTTTGTGCCAGCGCGTGGCGCCGGTCCGGTTGACGCGCGACAACTGCCGGCGCGATCCAATCCGCCAAACTCCGAAGCAGGCGATGTGATTGGTTCCCATCTGGCAGCGCCGCCACTCCGACTGCGCGAGGTTGATCACGCCCCGCCGCAGACGTAGCGGATCTGCCCTTGGCGAGGTTGCGGCCCGCGGCAGTATCGCGTTGGCCGCACGAGTGCTTGGGAGCGTCTTTCGATTGCGGTCATCACGTGCGGGCACTGCCGGACACCTCATGCGCCGCGAATCAATTGCGACGTCGCAGGGAGTCTGCCACGTGTTGTCGCGGCGCAAAATGTCGTGGCGATGCGATCAGTGCGCCGGACTTGCGGCCATACCGATCACGCGACGGACATCGGCAAGAACCTCGCCCGGCGGTCCTTCCGTCTTGACCGGCTGCCACTGCGAGGGCGCCGAAACGGAGACGACCTGCTTTTGCAGAACCTCCACCGTCGCATCGGAGACATCGGCGTAACGCTGTCTGACACGCTCCTCCAGAATGCGCAGCGGAGCTTCGAGCCAAATACCGCGAAACTGTACTGATGTCGCGTGTGCGACAGCTGCGATCTGGGCTTGTTGCCAGCCTTCGCCACACACAGCGTCAATGATCACCGAGTGCCCGGCGCGCAACGCCCGCGCTGCCGACTCGCACAGCTGGCGGTAAACGGCCGCGGTCGGTTCGGGACCGTAGGCGTCCGCGTCCAACCGATCGGTTTCCGACACGCCCATCAAGGACTTCCGCACGACGTCGCTGCGCAGGACGAGCGCGCCTGGTGCAGCACCTATTGCGGGCGCAAGCGCCCTGGCGAGCGTGGATTTTCCGGTTCCCGAAATCCCTCCGATGGCGATCAACACTGGACGTGGCGGATCGAGATAGGCTCCTGCGGCCTGAAGGAGTCGCGCGGGCGCAGTGGCCTCTATCGCACCCGTCGATGCGCTTTGCAGCGTTGAGAGCGCGACATGGGCCCGAATGGCCGCCCGGCACGACAAGAACAAGGGCAAGGCCGCGAGACCGCCTTGATCGCCCGTCAACTCGGCATAGCGATTGAGCAAGGTGTTGGCGTGACCGCGCAGACCATGCCAATCCAGATCCATCAGCATAAATGCCAGATCATAGAATACGTCGATGCATGAAAATGAATCGTTGAATTCGATCGCGTCGAACAATACGGGCGCGCCGTCGATCATGCAGACATTATTGAGGTGGAGGTCGCCATGGCAACGCCGGACAAATCCGGTGCGGCGACGCGAACCGAGCACGTCGCGCGTGCGACGAAGCCAGCGCGACGACGACTCCGCAAGCTGCCGGACACTCTCGCTCCGTTCGGTGCCAGCGTACTTCTCATCCAGAATTGCAACGTTCTCAACGATGATGGCGCGCAATCCGGCGGCGCCGCCATGGTCCCACATCCTCTCGGCAGTGGCATGATAATTTGCAATCGAACCGGCCAGCGCCAGCATGTCTTCGTGCGAGAGGATGCCTTGCTTACGTCGGGACTCGAACAGCCCTGCCTGGTCGAACCGTCGCATGACAACCACCCAGTCGACGGGGTTACCCTCGCCGCGCCGGGCAAAACGCAGCGTGCCCCCATCCGCAACGATGGCGCGCACTTCCTCGTAGAGCGACCGAGCGGAACGGCGATTTACCGCGAGCTCGCGTTCGCACATCTGGCCACGTCGCTCGACCGTGGAGTAATCCATGTAGGGATATTTGACGGCCCGCTTCAGCTTGAAGGCATGCTCGCCAGCGAGAAATACCAGCGAGCCGTGCGTCTCATGGATCTCGATGCGTTCGCTGATGCCGTAGGTTTGAGTATCTGACAAGAATGCGATCACGTCTCGCTGATTTTCGATGACGGCATTCATGCAAAACCTTCCGAATAGCGCGCGGCGGCTGACACCATCCGGCGCCGCTCGTCTGTTGCTCGAGAGAGGGAACTAGTGATTGGTTCCGGTGTTGTTGGTACGGCACACTCCGCAAGCTAGACGATGGCGAGCCTTAAGTCTTACCACTCCAAGCGTGATTTTGCGGTAAGTCGCGAACCGCGCGGCAAGCGCGTCGCTGGGCGAAACAAATTTCGCTTCGTCATTCAGCGACATGCGGCGACACGTCTGCACTATGACCTGCGGTTGGAGCTAAACGGCGTCTACAAGTCCTGGGCCGTGACCAAGACCCCATCGCTTGACCCTGCCGTCAAACGCCTGGCCGTGGAAGTAGAGGATCATCCACTGGAATACGGCACATTCGAGGGCACCATTCCGAAAGGCCAATATGGCGGCGGCACCGTGCAGCTGTGGGATCGTGGAAAGTGGCAACCCGAGGACGCCGACCCCGAAGCTCAGTTCGCCAAGGGTCACTTGAAGTTCGAACTTCAAGGAGAGCGCATGCGGGGCAAGTGGGCCCTGATTCGAATGCGCGATCGCGAAAAGGCATCGCCGCGGCACAATTGGCTCTTGATCAAGGAAAACGACGACGAGGCCAAACGCGGCAGCGCCGGCGATGCGCTTGCGGCAGCGGTCACGTCGGTCAAATCGGGTCGCACGCTCGAAGAGATCGCAACAAAATCCAAAAGGACTTGGAACAGCAACAGGTCCGAGGCGACGGCGAAGCGCAGGAAGACTCCGGGTGCCCAGACGATGGCAGCCCTGCGACCCAAAGCGGCGGTGGTAAAAATGCCGACCTTCGTGGCGCCCGAACTTTGCCGGCTGCGCGACCAGCCGCCTTCTGGCGACAACTGGGTGCATGAAGTGAAATTCGACGGCTACCGCGCGCTCTTGCGAGTCGAGCGACATGTGGCAAGCTTGCGTACGCGCTCGGGCGAGGACTGGACGCACCGCTTTGCCGAAATTGCGCGCGACGCATCCGCTCTTGGCGATTGCCTGCTGGACGGCGAGATCTGTGCCCTGACGAAAGAGGGAATTTCCGACTTCGGCCAGCTGCAGCTTGCCCTTTCTGATCGTGCCACGGCCGGGCTCGTCTTCTTCGCCTTCGACATTTTGTTCGCCGACGGTGTCGATCTGCGGCACGAACCTCTCACGCGACGGAAGGAGACGCTGGAGCAGCTGCTGACCGCGACGCGCGGCAGCAATCGCCTTCGGTACGTGCAGCACTTCGACTCCGCAGGTCAAGATGTCTTGAATGCGGCTTGCAAGATCGGACTGGAAGGCGTGGTTTCCAAGCGGCTGGATGCGCCCTACCGCTCGGGACGCGGCGACGCATGGGTCAAGTCGAAGTGTCGCGGCGGACAGGAGGTCGTCATCGGAGCCTGGCGCGGAACGGGCAGGAAGCTGCGCTCGCTCCTGGTCGGGGCGTATAAGGGTGACAAGCTTGCATATCTAGGTCGGGTCGGCACCGGCTATTCTGCCGCCGTGGCGGCGGACCTGATCGAACGACTCAAGCCGCTTGTCACGGACACGCCGCCATTTTCAGGAGTGCCGCGCCTGGCCGATGTCAATTGGGTCAAACCAACGCTGGTTGCGGAAGTCGAATTCGAGAACATTACGAGCGATGGATTGCTACGGCAGGCGGCATTCAAGGGCCTGCGTCTCGACAAACCGGCTCACACCGTCGTGCTCGAAGTGTCTGGACAGCGAAAAGGAGTACGCGCCATCGCAAAAGCCGCTTCAAAAGGCTTCGCAAAAACCGAAAAAACAAACGTGCTGGGGATCGTGATCACCCACCCGGAGAAGGAGTTGTGGCCAAAGTCTAAGTCAACGCCGGCCGTGACCAAGCTCGAGCTTGCCCGGTACCTGGCGGCCGCCGCGCCCAGGCTTTTGCCGCACATCGCGCAGCGCCCCATTTCGGTGGTGCGTGCGCCCGACGGCATTTCCGGTCAGCAATTCTTCCAACGCCACACATTGAAGGGCACTGCTGTTCCGATGCTCGAGATCAAGGTGAAAGGCGAGGCGCAGCCCTATCTCGGAGTCGACAGTGCGGCGGCGCTGGTTGCGTTGGCGCAGCAGGCTGTGCTGGAGGTGCATCCATGGGGTTCGGCCAAGGGAAATCCGGAATCGCCCGAGCGCATCATCTTCGACCTTGATCCGGCGCCGGATGTGCCGTTCTCGGCCGTCATGCAAGGTGCACGCGAGTTGCGCACCCGGCTTACAAAGTTGGGCCTCGTACCCTTCGTCAAGACGACCGGCGGCAAGGGATTGCATGTCGTCGTGCCCATCAGGGAAGGCACCACCTGGGCCGAGACAAAAGCCTTCGCCAAGTCCGTAGCGCTCGTCATGGAACGAGACAGCCCGGACCGCTACACGGTGAACGTCTCGAAGAAAGCGCGCACCGGCAAGATATTCATCGACTACCTGCGCAACGATCGCACCGCGACCGGCGTTGCGCCCTGGAGTCCGCGGGCTCGCGAAGGCGCGCCGATAGCTATGCCGATAACGTGGGCGCAACTGAACGCTCGCCTGCAGCCGCAGCGCTACACGATCGCAACGTCAGGAAGTTATTTGAAGAAGGCCGATCCATGGCGCGACCTGGCCAAATCGGCAAAGCCACTCGGGCCAGCTCTGAAGAAACTGATGGGTTAGCGTGCCCGCTTGCGTGTCTTGAGGTTGGAATTTGCCGGAGCAGTTCGTGCACCCGCATGCTTCAAGCTATTTTTCAATGCCGCCATGAGGTCGATCACGTTGGTGTCGTTCGCAGGCTCGACGCGAACCGGTTTCTCGCCCTTCTCCTTCCGACGGATGAGTTCGCGCAGCGCCTTTTCATAGCGATCCTCGAACATTGCCGGATCGAACGGCCCGGCCTTTTGCGCGATGATTTTTTCCGCAATCTCGACCATCTTGCGATCGGAGCGCGTGGCAGGAATGTCGTCGAAGGCCGCCTGCGGCGCTATCACTTCATCTTGCGAACGTAGGGAATAGGCGACGATACCTTTGTCACGCGGCTCCAGCGCCACGACACGTTCGCGCATGTGCATGACGAGCCGACCGACCGCGATACGTCCGGTCTGCGCCAGCGCGTCGCGAATGACGATATAGGCCTCGGTTCCGGTCTTGCCGTCAGGCACGAGATAATACGGATCGTTCCAGTAAAGTCGGTCGATCTCCCGTTCATCGACAAATCGCTCGATGTCGATCGTCTTGGTCGTCTCCAGCCGGACGGATTCCAGGTCTTCGCTGGTCATGATCACATAGCGGTTCTTCTCGATTTCATATCCCTTCACCAGGTTTGCGCGCTCAACCGGTCCAGTGTCCGGGTCCGTTGGAATCATGCGGATGCGGTTGTTCGTTTCGGGATTGATCAGGTGGAACGAGATGTCGCTGCGCGAGGACGTGCCGCCATACAAGGCGACCGGACAGCTCACGAGGGACAGGCGCAAGTGCCCCTCCCAAAGCGGGCGGCGCGCCAATTGCGCGTCGCCCGAACTTTCTATTGGTGGCGACGACTTGGAGTGAGACCGCTTACCTGCACGGGTTGCCATCGCGACGTCGACTCCATCGTCACCTGCGTCGCCCGGATGCCTCTATCTGACCTTGCTCGTGTAGATCTGGATGGTCACGCTGCGGGCATCGGTCGCTCGACACTTCAGGTAGAGACTGCTCACATTGCGGCGATCTCCCGGCAAATCGACGCTGCTGAACGTGCCCTGCCGGAGGTAGTCACCATTGTGGATCGCCAAGTCCTGGGTCTTGCCGTTTTCGAACGTGGCAGCGACCCGGCTGCAGCGCGCGTCTGCCTCCAGCGGCTTCAGCGCGATTCGGCCGCTGTTACGACCACGCCAGCCGGTGAAGGTGCTGTCGTCGCCATGACGGCCCGTGAACTTGGCAGTTCCCAAATACTGCCAATTGTTGATGGCGTTGCTGCCCCAGTTGAAGATATGCGCCCAGGTCGCACCCCAGTTCGGACCGCGCATCCATTCGGCCCGATACCGACCGACATCGGCGGAGACCCGGATCGTGCCGCCGCTGCGATCGCGTGCACCGCAAACGAAGTTCAGGCGAGCGATGTTGCGTGCGTCACCGGGAAGATCGACGTCATTGACCTGACCTTGGTACAGCCGACCGGAAAAAATTTCACGCGTTCTGCCGTTCTGAAACGTTGCCGTGACCGAGCGGCACCGAATGTCGCTGCGGTCCGCCCGCAGCTGCAGCTTTTCGACCGGCCCGCCGAAATCAAAGTGCCTCGACTCGTTGTCCATCCTGTAGCCGATATCCACCGAGCCGATGCGGTCCAAAGCTGCAAGCGCTGGCACCGAAACAGTGGCGCAAAGAAGAGTGGTGAGAGCGAGTGTGCGAGATATAGCCATGGTACACATCCACCGTTAAAGGCGGCCACGCGCGTCCAGCGCATTGCCGCACACGTTTCCGATGAGGTAACGCGCCACCGGCTTGTCCGGTTCCACCGCGGTCCCGGCCGGAAATTCGCGCCGCCGAGCGAGCGCGCCAGCCCGCAGGCCAGCGCGCTCCGCTCCGCGTCCAGCGACTACCAATCAGGAGTTACGTCATAGAAGGAATAGGAGCGCTCTCGCATGGCCTCAAAGTCGCCGTCATTGCGCGTGAGATCTTCCAGGCGATAGGCGGGAGCCTTGTCGATCTGATCCTTGTCGATCGGAACGGTGTAACCGCCCTTGTTCGGATCATAGTCGAGGATCGACCAGGGCACCGGATAGAACTTTTCGCCCATTCCGAGCACTCCGCCGAAGCCGAGCGCTGCGAACAGGATGTGGTCGGACTGTTTGTCCAATACGACATCCTCGACCTGGCCGATTTTGTCGCCCGCCATATCGTAGACTGTTGTTCCTTTGACCTTTGATGCCAAAATCGCACTTGTATGTCCGCTTGCAGTTGGCATGAACTGTCCTCTGCTCGAGTTTCGCAAACGGAACGCGGGCGACGGCGTCTCCGTTCCGCCGTCGGCACAACTATTTTCTTCGAGCTTATCCGCCCAGCGCATGAACTTTGGCTGACAGCTGCTCGGCGTTTTTTATCGCGCGTTGTCGCACGTGCTTGGGCAACAAGGCCACGCCACCGGCGGCAGTTGCAACGATCAGGCCCGCTGTCACAACATAGACTGCGCCCGCGAGTGCAACCTTGAGGATCTTTTGCGTCACGACGGCCAACTTCGTGGTTCGCCGACCAGGGACCCTGTGGCGCGACATGCGCTTGGCGGCCTTTTGGACTTTCATAGTTTCGGCCATGTGGAACTCCTTTGTTCCACGTTAAACGCCTAGGCGTGACACAAAGTTTCTTGGTGGAATCGTGCCGCCGCCCGCCGTTCGCTTAGGTCGACTTTGCGGAATAGACCCAAACGGTCGCCGGCGGCATGTTGTGCCAGACAACACCAGCGCGGCGCGTCACCCATCCGGCCCGCCCGCTTGCGGGCGGCTGCCAACCGAATGACACTTGTACGAACGGAGCGCCAGGCTTCAGCCAGAGCAATGACTGTGTGATGAGCGCCTCGCGGGCCTCGGGATCGAAATTTAACAGAGGTAGGCCCGAAACGACGGCTGCTATTGGCCGCTCCATTCGCATTACCGTGCCGTTGGCGTCCAAGGCGCTACCCAGAACGACGCTCGCGCCCGGAAAACGTTCGCGCAATAGGGCAACGAATTGCACATCGCGCTCGATGAGAATCAGCCGTTGCGCCGCAATACCGCGCTCGATGAGTGCCGCAGTTACTGCGCCGGTACCAGGTCCAAATTCAACGATTGCGCCGTCGGAGTTCGGGTCCACTTGCGCGGCGATGCGGCGTGCCAGACTTCGACTGGACGGGAAAATTGACGCCACTTCGCGCGGACTGGCGAGCGCACCGGCCAGGAACAAGGCACCGCGTCGCAATGGTCCAGTTGGTGTCGCCCTTATGCCGGCTAACCCCGCTCGCGTGACCACGCCTAAAGGCGACCGAGCAATACAAGAATTAGCACGATGATGACGAGCAGTCCCAAACCGCCGCTGGGATAGTAACCCCAGCCCGAACTGTACGGCCATGACGGCAGTGCACCAACGAGCACAAGTACGAGGATGACGATTAAGATCCAACCGAGCATGGGATATTCCCGCGTTGTGTGGGAAGTGAACACTTTGTTCGATCTTGAGTTCCATTTGTCCATCGGGTCGGCCGTACAATTTTCGGCCCGCTGTTGCGCCCGGTCCGGATATTGGGCAAAAGTCTGCAACCCAATGGCGGGCTCCGTGTTTCTTTTGTCTGCATCAGCGTGGGTTTCTCTTCCTGATTTAGCCGGAAAACTTCCAGACGCGGGAGCCAGTACCGGGATTCGATAGAAGGGATGCGAGCATGAGTGTTCCCCCACCCGAATTCGGCCGTCCATCGAAGCAGTCGCACCAAGCGACGTCGGGACGCCGAACCGATCCGTCCGCCCGCAAACAGGTGGCTGACTCTTCCGGTCATGGCGAAGGATATTTTTTGCAAGTCCTGCAAGCCATTCCAACGGCCGTCTACACGACTGATGCGAAGGGACGAATCACCTTTTTCAACGAAGCTGCGGCGGCCTTATGGGGTCGTCGGCCGAGGTTGGGCGACGACTGGTGGTGTGGGTCTTGGCGCCTCTTCTGGCCGGACGGCCGTCCCATGGAACACGGCGAGTGTCCCATGGCCGTTACTCTGAAGACGGGTGAACCGGTGCAGGGCCTTGAAGCAATCGCCGAACGTCCCGACGGGTCGCGATTTCCATTCATGCCCTACCCTACGCTCCTGCGCGATGCCAAGGGCAACGTCATCGGCGCGGTGAACCTGCTCGTCGATATCAGTGACCGCAAGCGCATCGCTGAGACAGCGCAGCGGATGGCCGCGGTGGTGGAATCGTCCGAAGACGCGATTGTCGTCAAAAATCTTCAGAGCACGGTCCTCAGCTGGAACCGGGGCGCAGAGCGTCTCTTCGGCTACACCGCCATGGAAATTGTCGGGAAATCCATCACGACCATCATCCCCAAAGAGCGCTCAGGTGAAGAGGGAATCATCCTTGGACGTATCCTGCGTGGTGAACGGATCGAGCACTTTGAGACAGTGCGACGCCGGAAGGACGGCAGTCTCGTCGACATTTCCCTATCCGTATCGCCTGTGCGCAATGAACGTGGCGAGATCGTCGGAGCCTCAAAAATCGCGCGCGACATCAGCGAGCGCAAGCGCGCCGACGAACGTCAGGCATTGCTTCTGGGTGAAATGAAACATCGCGCCGGCAACCTCGCCGCGATCATCAACGCGATCGCCAACCAGTCCCGCCCGGAAAACGAGCCGGTTGTCGACCACTTCATCGAAGTGTTCATGGGTCGGCTGCGAGCGATCCTCGCTGTCGGAGAGCTGGCGCTGTCATCGTCAACGCGGACGCCCGACCTTTCTGACGTCATACGGTCGGCATTGAAGCCGTTCGATGGATGGCAGGGGTCTGCAAGAATTGTCGTGTCGGGCCCATCACTGAATATTCCCGAACGGCTGGCTGGAGGCTTGGCGCTGGCGATTCACGAGCTGGCGACCAACGCGATCAAGCATGGTTCGTTATCCGGTGAAAGCGGCTCTGTTAGCATTTCGTGGACCGTCACGCCGCAACAAAATTCCGACCGCGTGCAGCTCAAATGGCGCGAGTGCGACGGCCCGACCGTTCACGCGCCGGCGCGCCAAGGTTTCGGCACACGGGTGATCACGTCCGCACTCTCGGGCGCCAAAAACGGGAAAGTGAAGTCGGAATTTGCACCAGACGGGTTTCGTTGCTGCTTCGAATTCGATTCGTCGCCCAAAGCAGTTTGAAGAGCATCCTAAGGCGCCATCTTCCAAGTGTACCAGCCTGGCCGGTCCCAACTCACGGGCGCGAGAAATGCAGAGACTTCGGCCAGTTTCTTCTCCGTGATGTTCGTTGCGCCGGCCTTGTAAGCCACGACAAGCGCGGCCCAGTGCATTGTGGAATAGGTATCGCCGGTGTCGATGAGCGGTGGCGAGGTTTGCACCGGCTGGTTCCATTGCTGCGGCTGACAATTCCAGCCATTGGCGGCGACATAGAACTTGCCTCCGTCAATCGTCATCTCAAGGCCGCGCGCGATCTGATAGACCGCCTTGGTGCTGGTCGTCCCGTCGCTCGGCCTGAAGGCGCCATTGCATGACGCAAAACTACCGGTACCCGTAATTCCCGTGACGCCGATGCTCGGACCAGCGCCGCTGACATTGTTTAGAAAGGGCACCGCGTGGGTGAATGTCAGTGTGACCAACCCGCTCGCCGGGTCGTACGTTCCCGACGTGATGTCCTGCGTAATATCGATCAGATTTACTGCCGGATAGGTGGATGAGATGTTGAAGGTATAACCGCGGTGCTGATCGCCGTTGACGTTCACGGCGTAAACTGGACGGCCCTCGATCAGCGGCCATGGAATAGGCTGGGTGGGCGGACCATCATTGCCGTTCGTAAAGCCACAAGGGTAAAGCACGTCGCCGTTCGTCGATCCTGGGAGCAGCGCCATCGTCTTATAAGTCGTCACACCATCGATGATCGTCGCCGGAAGATCGTAGAGCGCCAGCACATCAGCGCTCGCCACGTAGGGATTAGACACCGGGTCCCAGCGCTGACTCGTCTTAAGTGCAAACGATGCCCGGTAGATGTCGCTGCGGTAGAATTGTCCCGGCGTGAACGCTCCCAAAGGCTCATTCTGGAAGCAGCTGTTCAGCATCGACAGCGCATTGGCATCTTCTGCCAGTCGCACCGCCGTCGCCACGCCTTGAACCTGAATCGCGCCCGAAAACGGCGACATGCCCAATCCGGCGCCATACCAGCCGATATCCTTCATTCCCTGCGGCATGTATTT
>Ga0157379_10004347_pt1 | contig 12116 bp, 15 predicted proteins | sample S25metaG_FD_121802 | JGI IMG/M metagenome (GOLD analysis project Ga0157379, IMG submission 121802) | Switchgrass rhizosphere microbial communities from Kellogg Biological Station, Michigan, USA - S2-5 metaG | ecosystem: Host-associated > Plants > Roots > Rhizosphere > Soil | place: USA... | reverse complement strand
TGTGGGTGCGCAGAGCCTACCCAAAGTCTTCTACGATGCGTTGACAACCTTTTCTCGGCGCGAATTTCTTAGGTTCGAGGCGCGGGAGGAAGCAATGGACTGGTTGGTCAGGGAAGAGGAATGATACTGAGCATCCTCCAAGAACTGCAGGCCAGGAATTAGGAACGACTCGACCGAAATCTCGACCATAGTATAGCGTCCCGGCGAGATCTGTTTGCGGGACTGACAGACGTCTATGAGCTTCGCACCCTGCCCAACGGGGCGACTTGGAAGCCGCCTATGAAGCCCGCAGCATAGCTGACGACGGCAAATTCGACGCCCAAGCTGTGAGACTTGGCCGGTCCTAGCTCAAATGCCAAGGGTTGGCGCGCTATCGCATAAAGGCCCGTGGAATCATGTCTTGTTCCAGAGACATAGTCTTCCTTCTACGCCGCATTGTTGAGGGCAGCGCGTCATTCCAGCCGCTATCTCAAACCATTCCTCTAGGACGCAAGAGTCCTTCACCTTGCCGACAAGACGAGCGCCAGCACAACCAGCGCGGCCAACAGCATGCTCGCTATAGGCGAAAACGTCGCCTGCAACGGGTGCGCGTGGAAATGGCGGCCTCGCTCTGTTAGGGTCCGCATGGCAGCCTCCCTGCTGAGGAGATCGGGATACTCAACACAAGCTCCCACCCCTGCGATACAAACTCCCTGTCTAAATTAGACTCCAAATCCACAAAGATTGCAGTAAATAACGTGCCTTCAGGCGGCCGTCACCGACGGATCGCCTCGGACCCGCCACCCGAATCCTGCTACGTCTTCGGCTTTGATAACAGTAGAAACGAGTTTAGAAATGTAGAAAAATTCTCCGGCCGAGGCGTGCCCTCCGGAGCGAAAGCATGCAGCACGTACAAGCGGTGCACGACGAAGTAGAGAACGAGTTCCCCGCTTGTACTCTGTCCGACAAAACGGATCCATTTTCCTGGATACCCTTCGACTGAAGTACGCTTCTCGTCCACCACAGACCCGCCAAAGCCGTTCACAATTGAATCACGCTCGCCGTTCACTACACTTTCCCAATCCGCGCCTGGGGGATAATCGGCGTACATCAGTCCGTAAGACTGGGCGCCGGCAACAGCACTGAACCGGTGTAGGTTTCGCTCCGCGCCCTTTTGTTGTTGGGGAGTCTCGGGGAACACCACTCTAAAGTTCCCCTCCGAAGAGGTAAATTCCCTCCACTCGGTTTCGGCAAACATCGTGGCCAGGAACAACGTGGTTAGCGCCAGTACCTTGGATGCGCTCATAGCAGCCTCCTTCTGGCCGGCACAATCATATGCCGAAACACATGGGGACACATGCCACCTCAACAGGGCTCGAGTCGACGTATGATTTGATTCTCGGCAAGGAGTCGTGCCATGCCCATTCAGAAACTCAAGGAGTTCCTCGACAGCCACGACATAAAGTATGTCGTCATGTCCCACTTGGTCGCGTATACGGCTCAGGGAGTCACTCACATATCGGGCAAAGAATTGGCCAAGACCGTGATCGTCAATATTGACAAGGCGCTGGCCACGGCCCTTGTTCCCGCATCTTTGCACATTGATCTATCGCAGTTGCGATCGGCTGCTAGCGCAGAGAATGTTGCAGTTGCTTCGGAGGAAGAGTTCAAAGAGCGGTCGTTAGACTGCGAGACTGGAGGCATGCTTCCCTTCGGCAATCTGTACGATATGCTCGTCTTTGCCGGTGAGAGCTTAGCTCGGGACAAGGAGATCGCGTTCAATGCGGGCTCTCCTCGCGAACTCGTGCGACTCGCTTGGGAAGATTTCGTGAGGCTAGTTGAAACCCAAGGTGGTCAGGTTCGCCACCGGCAGCATCCATTCCACCGCGGCATAGAGCCTGGCGAGGTCCGGCCCTCATAAACCGACCTAGCAGTAGCCGGCGCTGACCGCATCGAGTCCGCAAGGGACGGAACAAGCGCGCTCCACGCGCCTTTTCTCCTAAACTCACGCAATATCCGTGACCCAAACCTCAGGGAAAACCCGACACCCAATCACGCAGAATTCGTGGCCTGACTCCATGTTGAACCTGCCGACTAACCGGTCTACAATTGTGCTATCACCCTTGAGCCCTGTGGAGGTCTGTATGCCCCTCTACGAATTCTTCTGCCGTGACTGCAAGAAAGCTTTTTCGAAGGCTTTGACCATTGCCGAGCATGGCAAGGAAGGCATCACCTGCCCGTACTGCAGCGGAAAGAATCTCGAGCAGCGCTGGTCCGCCTTCTCCGTCATAACCTCCAAGAAAAGTGCCTGACCAGAAGCTCACCGAGGCAGAGCGGAGGCGAACATGTACTTCAACAATTTCTCTCTTGGTTCCCTCCAGATCGATGGCAGTACCTCTGGGTCTGGCTGGTGTTGGAATATGCTCTCCTGCGCGCAGCCTGTGCCCCGGGAACCGGATCCCTTGTTTGACAATCAAGGACGGGGCTTTGGACTATAATTAATGCGGTCGGGTTCCCATGAATCGCTGGCTCAAACTCGTCGGCGTGCTGCTAATGGCGGGGGTAATTGTTGCTGTCGTCTCGCCCGATTTTGACCTGCAGCCCACAGTGGCACACGTCTCTCGATCTACCCCCAAGCTTCCTGTGGTTGTGTTCGCTGCCATCCCGCCGGCGGCGATCAAAGATTACCTACCGCACTCTGTACGTTTGCCGCTTGCGTTCTTGTTCCGGAGCTTCGGCAATCTTTCCGCTAACCTTATCGATCTCAATTGCACCCGCCTTTGTTAAACCCAGTTTTACCCACTGCTCTCGCTAATTGACAAGCTCAGACCGTTGACGAACGCGGAGTCGCTCGCGCCCGTTCGCCAGCCCTTTCTGCCGACTGGAATACCAGCGGCACTGTTCACGGAGGGTAAAGTGAATCGTAAACATTACTACGCATTATCGTTTGTGGCCCTCATGATCTCGATTTCGGCTTCTGCGCAGCGCTTGGATGGAACCTTGCGTGGCACGGTAGAGGACCCGTCGGGAGCCGTCGTCTCAGAGGTAGAGGTCACCGTGACTAACCAAGCAACCGGCGTCAAGCAAACCATGCAAACGACCTCGACGGGAGAATATGTCTTTCCTCATCTTCTGGTCGGAACCTATACGGTAGAACTCAAAGCGAAGGGTTTTTCGAACTACTCTCGAAAGGATGTGGAGGTCCTGCCCAATCAGGTCGTGGCTGCGGACGCGCGCCTGACGGTGGGCGCGGAAGGTACGATCGTAGAGGTCACGGGCGGAAGTGAGGTGGTACAAACCACCACAGCTCAAATCTCGCACGACTTTGGTGCGCGTGCAGTGACCGATCTGCCCAGCCCAGGGCTCGGGGGCGGGCCGCTGAATCTGGCATTGCTGGCGCCGAACACGACTACCCAGGGCGCAGGCGTGCTCGGGGAAGGCGGCTCCATTGGCGGCGCTCGTCCTCGCTTGAACAGCTTCAACATTGACGGCGTGGACGACAACCGCGTGGACGTCACCGGCCACACGTCCGAAGTGATACCTGAAGCCGTGGCCGATTTCAATTTAGTCACGAACATGTTCAGCGCAGAACTCGGCCACTCTGCCGGCGGTCAGTTCAATATCGTGACCAAGTCCGGCAGCAACCATTGGCATGGCTCTCTCTGGGAGTACAACAACAACCGCAACTTCAACGCGATGGATAATTTGGAGAGAGCTTCTGGCCTGACATCTCCTCGCCGTGTGGATCGGAACCGCGCCGGAGCCGACATCGGCGGCCCTCTGATCCACGACAAGCTCTTCGTCTATGGTGCATATCAGTTCTCCGGTATTGGACTGGCAGCAGCGGCGGTTCAACAACTCGCGCCGACCACGGAAGGACTCGCGTTGCTCAACAACCTGGCGGCCAACGACAGTATCCGCAATATCCTGAGCCAGTTCCCGACCGCGCCGGCGGCTGATGCTCCCTCAGAAATTGTCAACGGAGTTTCGATTCCAATAGGGACGTTGCAGCCAACCGCTCCCAGCTTCCTCAATCAACATGACTTCAACATCAACGCCGATTTAAATCTGGACCGGCATCAAGTCCGCGGGCGGTTCCTGTATGACCGGCAGCGCTCCCCCAATGTCAATCCCGACACTCCCCAGGCGCAATTCACAGGCACCCTTGCCGCCGATAGCCGTAAGGTGATCCTCACCGACGCCTGGTCGATCATGCCTCATGTGATGAACGACCTTCGGCTGTCCTATTCTCGTTTTGTGCAAGCGTTTACGGTCCCCGGCGAGTTCGCAAATTTCCCCAACGCCAAAGTCGATGTATTGGGGCTGAATATCGGTCCGGAGGGTAACTCCCCGCAAAGCTATGTACAAAATAACTACCAGGTCCTAAACAACATCAGCATCGTCAAAGGCGCGCATACCATCAAGTTCGGACCGGAATACCGCCGATGGATCGCTCCCACCGACTTCCTGCCTCGAGAGCGCGGAGAATGGGACTACGCTGATCTGCAAACGCTGATCAACGACCAGGTGCCGACCGGATTCAACGGCGCTTTGCGGGGAGTGGGTAGCGGATTCTTCAACGGCAACCAGCACGCGATATACGGCTTCATTCAGGACGACTGGAGGGTCACGCCTCGGCTGACTCTGAACCTGGGGTTGCGCTACGAATGGACCAGCAACCCCGCGGACGTAAAACTCCAGGAACTAAATGCCATTTCCACTTTGCCGGGAGTCTTTGAATTCCGCGAGCCCTCAACCGACACTAACAACATAATGCCGCGGGTCGGCTTCGCCTGGGATCCGTCCGGCAGGGGCTTGTGGGCGATTCGAGGCGGCTTCGGCGTCTCTTTCGACGTCACGCCGCAGAACTTTCCGGTATTACAACTGCCGCCGCAACTGCAAATCGAGCAAAACCCAGACATCACTTGCGGCCTGCCGAATCCGCCCTCCTGGTGTGCCTCCGGCACGGGCTTCCTCGCAGGAGGAGGTTTGGTGAACGCGACTCCCACCACTCAGGAAGAGGCCCGGATACTAACCCAGGGCATCATTCTGGATCAGGTCCAGCCCAAGGTCCTGACCTGGACACTCGGCGTTCAACGGGAGCTGATAAAAAATACCAGCCTCGAATTACGGTATCTGGGCACACGCGCAACCCAATTGCTGGTCCAGGCGCGCACTAACACAGTCAGTGCGTTCGCGGCGGGGCTGCAGCCAATGCCAACGTTCTTCGCTTCGAGCCAAGTCCCGGCGACGATCGTAGGCGGATCGCGGCTCACTGATTTCGAGAATTTCGATCCGTTCATACATCCCGAGTTCAGTTTGATGACGTCGTTTCCACCCATCGGCTCCAGCATCTACCATGCCGGCTCAGTCGATTTCAACCGGCGCTTTGCCCGCGGCCTCATGCTGCGTGCAAACTACACATTGGCCCACAACATTGATGATTCCACCAATGAACTGTTCAGCAGCGTGGTGAATCCGCGCCGTCCCTTCGACTGGATGAACTTGAGTCTGGACCGGGGCCGATCCACGCTCGATATTCGGCACAAGTTTGCGATGTCGTGGATCTACGAGTTGCCCAACCTGGAGACCGACAATGGGCTGCTCAAGACATTGCTGCGCGGCTGGCAATGGAACGGAACCTATCTGGTACAAACCGGCCAGCCTGTTTCTATCCTGTCGAATGCGGATGCGAATGCGAATGGCGATGCCGCGGGCGATCGTGGCATTTTGAATCCCGGCGGCATCGCAAGCGTGGGGACGGCAGTCGACTATGTCTGCGTAGGGGCTGGGGGAGCAACCAGTGTTGCGCCGGTTAACCCAGGTTGCTCAGGGGGAAGCGCTAACGTGGCAGGCTATATCGCCCAGAATCCGAATGCACGATACGTGCAGGCGGAGCTTGGCGCTTTCCCTACTCTTGGACGAAACAGCTTTGAGAGCCCGGGAATGAACGTCTGGAACCTGGGGCTCTTCAAGAATACCAAGCTGACCGAAGGGGCAACCTTGCAGTTCCGGGCGGATACGTTCAACACTTTTAACCATCGCAACTTCTCCCTGGCACAGCCAACGGTTTTTCAAACCGGCGTGCTGATCGGTACGGTCAACAATGCCTTGAGTACAACGTATTCGAACCTTACTTCCGACTTGTTCCTGAACGACCGGCAGTTCACCGGAGGAAGGCGCGAGATGCAACTCGGCGTCAAGCTAATCTGGTAGCCAGTCCAAATTTCCGGGGGCTCGCGAGCGGGCCCCCGCCGTATGCCCATGTCTGATCGCCCCCGTCCCGACTAATGCTTGCTCTTGCCATTGCTGGCGCTGGTGGACGAAAGGAATCCGTGGGCCGGAATCAACTTTTGCCAAGAAATTGGCAAGGTAGCGAGTCCTCGGCAGCATGGGGCCCTTTTGGTTGGTTACCACGCTCTTGCGACTACGGCAGTCTTGCCTCCGAGCGCCACTCATCGGAGATGAACATCGTGCGCTATTGGTGATGGCAAGTTTCCTTTTGCAGAGAGCAAGCGAGTGCGCCCAAGGTCGGCAGCGGATTACCCCGGGGAAGTGCCTGCTGCAAAGATGCTGGCTTTTCTTGTCGGCGCCCGTGGAAGACGTGCCCTGCGGTTCACACGTCTTCATATTGAGGCTGTGCTGGAAGGAGCATTCCTAGACGACGCTGTCAGTTCTTCTCTCAGCATGCTGATCAGGGCGGCGATCAGCGAAATGACCACGGGCCCGATAAAAATCCCGATGAACCCAAATGCTTGAAGCCCGCCCAGCAACGCGAACAGCAATAGCAGCGGATGCAGTTCAACCTTGCTGCCGATCACCAGTGGCCGAATGACATTGTCAACCGTGCCAACCACCAGCGCGCCCCACAGGATCAAGAAGATTCCTTTCCAGAGATGACCGGTGACCATGAGGTAAATAGCAGCGGGCAGCCAGACCAAGCTCGTTCCCACGATGGGTATAAGGGAGCACACTGCAGCGGTTAACCCCAGCAGCAATGCCGACGGCACACGGAGGGTCGCTAAGGCGGCTCCGGTCAGCAGGCCTTGGGCGAGGCCGACCGCCAGAATCCCGTACAGGTTGGCGACGACGCTGTCGCGAATTCCGGTCAACAACCGAACCGCATGGTCCCGGCTTACGGGCAAGATCGAAGTGACGTTCTCGATCGCCGTATTTCCGTCGCGGAATACGAAGAACAGGATCAAGAATGTCAAGATTGCGTTCCCAGCGAAGCCGGCCAGTCCTCCCAGTAAGCCGGTGCCCGCCGCCAACAAGGACCTGCTTACCTGGCCGGGCAGGTTGGCCATGGCGTCCTCCAGGCGCAACTCTTCCACATCCACATATTTTTCGAGCCAGCGCAGCGCGCTTTGCTGCTTGTGCCCCAGATAAGTGGCGGCACCCCCTTCCTGGGTGCTCCGGTCGCCCAAGTAGCGAGCGGCTTTGATTAGCTCCCCACTGGCAGCAGAGGCAATGAGCAGAGCCGGTAACACAAAGGTCAGAAGGGCGGCAAAGGTCGTCAGCAGCGCCGACCTATTCGGACCGCGCACGATCCGGCTGATCCTAAGGTAAAGAGGGTAGAATCCAATGCCGATGACGATAGCGAACGCGAAAGGCTGCAGGAACGAACGGAAAAGCCAAAAGCCGACTACCGTGACTCCGACCAGCAAGGCCAATAAGAACAACACGCTTGCGATCGAGTTCGATTTTTCCACGAGTAGACCGGAGTGTCCGTTTGGGCTTTCCCGACCGACGACAATGTACGCTTAAGAGCCTCAAGATGCAATGCAGCCAAGTGGCATGTGCTGGCCCGCGGTACGGTAAATGGGAGTCCCAGAAACCGCCATCATCGAGGATGCGGTGCAGTGGAGCCTGCCATGATCCCGGCCGACCAAAAACAGCTAAACATAGCATTTCCCACGCTTACAATGAGCTTGTCGCGGGGAGAGATACAGAACACCGTGGGGAATCATCTCTATTCCGTGGCTGCGGAGATAAACTCCTGTACAGCGGCTGGGGCAAGCTCTGCATCTGATCAGTCGACGGGGCACGGGTGCAAGGATCAATTAAATGCGTGTTGGTGGTTTTGGCGACGGCTGCTGTACTGATTGTCTTAGTCACGCCCGCGCTGGATGAGCAGCCCTGCACGATCGGTAAGGACTCGCGCAAGCGAACACCGCCCGTCTCGGCCACCAAGATCTTACCTTTCTTCTTGATTTTACCCTCTCCTCCTGCCAGGTACGAATACAACGTGGCGGCGCCATTGTCGCGGGTTATGGACCTGCTTTCCTCGAACTGTACTCGGGTCTGTTGAGGCTAGGTTTTTTCCCAGACGCCAATCAACACAACCTAGCTGCAGTCCAAAAAGAGGAAAGGCTGGCTTATATGCTTAGCGACCTGCTGAAAAAACAATGCGTTAGATCCATGGGAGCGCTGTTTCTGGGTGCCCTCGTTTCTCTCTGCTCGGGTTGTGCCTCCCGCAACATTGTCCAGGCACCGACCGGCCGCTTCCAGGTTCAGCCAGGAGCGTTTAACCAATACTCGCCAGAACAGGACGTTGAAATTGGCAAACAGGCGCAGAAGGAAGTGAGCCGCCAGATGCCGGTGCTTCCCGACTCGAGTTCGGTGACGAGATATGTCCAGCGGCTGGGGCAGCAGTTGGCGGCTCACACGCCCGGCCCGAACCAGTGGCCTTTTTCGTTTCACGCGGTAAACATAAAGGAAATCAACGCGTTCGCCCTGCCCGGAGGTCCAGTGTACGTGAACGTCGGGACCATCCGGGCTGCGGATGACGAAGCTCAATTGGCCGGGGTGATCGCGCATGAGATCTCACACATAGTGCTGCGTCACTCCACCGACCAGGCCAGCAAGGCCGCCATGGCGCAGCTCCCACTCGCCGTTCTGGGGGCGGCCATCGGCCAGAGCACCGCAGGTCAGCTGGCGCAATTGGGCGCTTCCATCGGGGCGCAGTCCCTGTTTCTGAAATACTCGCGCGACGCCGAGCGTGAGGCCGACCTTCTGGGATCACAGATCATGTACGACGCGGGTTACAACCCTTACGAAATGGCCGAGTTCTTTGCCAAGCTGGAAAAGGAAGGCGGATCCGGAGGGCCACAGTTCCTTAGCGACCATCCAAATCCCGGAAATCGCGTAGAGAGCGTGAGCAAGGCGATCAGCAAGTACCCGAAGAAATACTATAGGAGAGACAGCCCCGAATTCGAGCAGATCAGGTCCGAGGTGGCCAAGATGAATCCGCTTACCTCGCAGCAAGTCGCGCAGCAACAAAAGCAGGAACCGCAGCAGGGGTCACAGCAGCAAGCACAGATCGGGGAAATCAATCCCCAGGACGTGAAGCCCATCAGCCCCTTTCGTAAATTCGATCACAATGCGTACCAGATCTCGTACCCGGGCAACTGGCAGCTGTTCGGCAACGCTACCTCGGCCGTAACCATTGCGCCTCCTGCGGGCGTGGCGCAGAACGCTATTGCCTATGGAGTCATCGTCAGCGGACTTCGCCCCGAGTCAGGTCGGGAGTCGCTCGATCAGACCACTCGGGATTTGCTCGAATCTTTACGCCGATCAAACCCTGGCTTGCGCGTGGATGGCGATGCAAGAGACGTTCGGATAAACCGGGTACCCGGCAAGTCGGTATACCTCGTCGGTGACTCGCCGGTGCAGGGACAGAACGGCTCCATAAGAGAACGCGATTGGCTCGTAACCCTGCAAGGGCGGGACAATTCCTTCCTGTACCTTATTTTCATCTCGCCTGACAGGGATTTCGGACGAATGGCGCCGGCGTTCGAGCAAATGCTACGGAGCGTACGAATCAAATAAAAATATGAAGTGTCGTGAGGAACTCGGAAGTAATTGATCCAGCAAAGATTCAGCTTGGCTTCGACTTGGATTCCGGCACCAGAGAAGCCGCCACCGATCTATGGAGATGGAAAGTGATCATGCACAATTGGCGGAGAAGGCCCCGGATTCGGGTGCAGGGCGAGAGACATTCGCCGGCACGGTACGAAGTCCGTAGAGTCATGGTTCGCGCTCGCCCACGCTGCTGGGCTTTCTGGCGTGGGTCGAGCGTAATTCCTGGAATGCCAAGAGGATACGGAACGCTATCACGGGGAGCAATACCTCAAGATCAACGGTCGAAGATCGCCATTACGACCAATAGTACTGTTCGCAGTAGCGGCTCATTTTGCAGGCGCTTGGCCCTGCCAAACTGTCTCTCCTCTGGTCCCTCAGCCACCAAGTACGGTGCCGTATTGTGCTACGTCTGCCCAATTACCTGGGTGTTGTTCTGGATCCACCAGAAAATCGATTCCGTATAGATACAGAGCGCGATGGCGAACAATCCCGGAAACTCGGACGAGTTCCGTGCTTCGGGGCGGGAGAAATTCGACTTGAATTTGAGACCCCAGGCGGAGATTTGCCATGGTAAACAGGCACATGCCGACGTCGCTGAGATTGATACCCAAAGCATCCAACTGGGCAGACTCGGTGAATACTTGCACCGAGGTGTTTAGCATTTGGCGTTTCCGGCGTCGCCGGTCTGGTTTGAAGCGCCGTTTGAAGATCATCTGTCCACCGCTAAAGACACGGTAGCGAAACGATCCATGCGGGCAAAGATTACGGACGTTCAGTGGAGTGTAGAGCGATTGTTCAACCGTCGCCTGGGTTGTCGCAACCTGGCATTGGCCGGGAGATAAAGTGTTGTACCTGGTAGCTCGTGGTTAACAACTGTCAAGTATTTGGATGGTTCGGAGCCGACACGGATCGACACCGCCCGGGTGCCGCCCAGCAAATTGTCCGGATGGATCGAGAATGTGATCCCGGCCTAGAAGGCTTATGCTATCGAGCTCTTTAGATCGTGCGCGACACTGCCGGTAACTGTGCGAAGTTGATTTACGGCCATCCGGCGCAGCCGATGGTTCGCGCCTCGATCCGAGAGCCCTACATAGACAGTCTTTCCTTCTACTATCTGAAAAACGACACGGAATGTTTCGTTCCACCCTTCGACCCGGATCGACTTCGGGAATTCCCCGAACGAGCTTTGCCTGTTGAACTGCCTTCGAAAAGTCATCTTGACAACCGGGACCTACCCACTAAGGGTTTGAGCGGAAAGCAACGCGGACGACCGGAGAAGTATGAAGTAAATGAAGTAAATAAGGAAACGCGAAACATCCGGCACGAAAGTCGAGCCGCGATCCCGCAAACCAGCTTCTCGGTAGTTGTTCAGATTCTCTGTCTCACTTGACTATTGGATTCGGCGCCGAAGCCGGCGTAATCCCGGGTGCCGACATCGCAGGCGTCACGTCCGGAGCAAGCAAATGTTTTACGGAGTCGGGAATTTCATTCGCGTGCGCCAGCAGTTGACTAACGTGCCACAGCTGCGTGTCCGTCAGCTTGGTGCCAAAAGCCGGCATTCCCGTGAGGCGAATTCCATTTGCCGTCTTCCAGTAACTCTCTGAAACCGGATCGTCGGTCACGCCCTTGCCGCGAAATAATTGGGGAGGATTGGGATACATGGTTCTCGCATAGTCGGTAGGTGGCTGGCCTGGCATTCCATGACACATGGCACAGCGTTGCTTGTACACCTGTGCGCCCGCGAGATATGCGGTCTCGTCAGCCGCGACAGCAGACTGGCTGATGGCTTGCTTCCTGATGTGCGCGTCCAGCGCCATGTGCGACAACATTCGCTCGAACGGCATGGGGGGATCAGCCGTGGCTACTGGCGCCATGCCGGCGGCGAAGTAGTAATAAAGCCCGCCTGCAACAATGATTACGGCCAATACAAATCCAATCACTACACCCTTCAGCATTGCATTACCCTGTTCGTTCTCAGAAATTGAACCCGAATCCCAAAATCAGCTCAAGCATGGTATGTTTCGGCGCCACCAGATCAGCAGGAACGATTCGGAGGTTCCGCTCCCGCCACGCTTCAGGAGGTGACGGTCATGGTTCCCTTTTCTGCTTTGCCATCGGCCGGGGGCCTAAGACGAACTTCACAGAGATCCCCTATCAGGTTTCCCGCCCAACGATAAATGTTGTGTTCTCTGACGATCTTGCGTAGTCGTTGCATGCGGGCGGTGCGATCTTCGGGTTCCATCTCGAGTGCATAACGAATCGCATCTGCTGTG
>Ga0157379_10004343_pt1 | contig 12122 bp, 7 predicted proteins | sample S25metaG_FD_121802 | JGI IMG/M metagenome (GOLD analysis project Ga0157379, IMG submission 121802) | Switchgrass rhizosphere microbial communities from Kellogg Biological Station, Michigan, USA - S2-5 metaG | ecosystem: Host-associated > Plants > Roots > Rhizosphere > Soil | place: USA: Michigan... | reverse complement strand
TTGCTGCGCGCTCACGTAGTGGACGCTCCCAGCCTTGTAATCGTGCTCGCGTCCCACCTCGCGGTACGCCTGGCGCGCGACGCCGTCGATGATCGCCATGACCATCGGGTCGTAGCAGGGAACCTCCATGTCGCACCCCAGCTCGGCCACCTTGCGCGAGACGCGTCCCATGATCGTGATCGACGCCAGGGTGCCGACCTCGCTCATGTCGCCGAGGCCCGGCATGTAGAGGATCGGCCGCCCCATTTCCGTGGCGCGGCCGATGGCCTCATCGAGGGCCTGGAGTCCGGCGAGGGGCCGGATGAAGAACGATCCGCCGGCGCGGGCGCGGAGGATGTTGATGACGAGAAAGGCGAGGAAAAGAAGGATGCCGACGAGGAGATTGATGCGCGTGGGGTCGAACCAGCGGGTGTCGAGCTCCGGAGGCATGAGGACGCTAAGCTAGCACGCGCGGCGAGGCACGTCACGAAGCTGTTACGGGAGCCCCGTGCTGCCCGGTTAGGCCCCGGCGGGGTTCGCGAACCTACCGCGTGATGGGACGCTGCGGGTGGAGCACCGGGAGCCGCGAGCCCTGGTACTGCCGGATGACCGCGTCCAGTTCCTGCACCGCGTTCGGGCTCAGGTTCTTGACGGCCGCTCGCTCGCGCGCCGCGGCCTGCATGTCCCCGAGCCGCATGTACACGAGCGCCAGGTTCATGTGCGCCTCGACGGAGTTGGGGGCCTGCACGACCAGCCGCCTGTAGAGCTCGCGCGCCTCCACCAGCTTCCCGCTCTGGCCGAGGAGCGCTCCCAGATTGTTGAGCGCGAGGATGTGTCCGGGCTCGAGTGCGACCGTCCTCTGGTATGCGCCGATGGCTTCGTTCAGGTGACCCGCCGCCGCGAGCGCGACGCCATAGTTGTACCAGGCGTTCACGAGCGTCGAGTCGAGCGCGATCGCGCGCGCCGCCGCGTCCGCGCCCTCGGCCGGCTTGTCCGTATGGACGAGGGCGTCGCTCAGGTTGGTGAGCGTCATGGGATCGTTCGGCACCATCGCGAGCGCCTTGTGCGCGGCCTGGGCCGAGAGATCGAACTTGCCGCGTCGATTCAGGATCGCGACCTGTCGCACGAGCGCGTTGTGATTGTTCGGATCGAGCGTCACCGCGCGATCGATGGATGCCTCCGCCGCGGGCCAGTTCTGCTCGTTCATGAAGAAGTCGGCGAGCATGAGGTGGGGCAGGGGATCCTTGGGATCCGCCTTCGCCGCAGCGTAGAGGAGCGACGTGTTGTCCTTCCAGACCGGGAGCCGCTCGTGGGTGCCCGCCCCCGCGGCCACCGCGACCAGAATCGCGACCACCGTGAGCAGGAGGCCCGCGCGGGGCAGCGCGGTGCGCACCGCCGCATAGAGCGATCCCACCAGAAGGCACGCGCCAACCGAGGCGAAGTAGAGCGCCCGCTCCTCGGTGAAGGAACCCACGAACGGCGCGATGGGAAGCGACGGGATGAGCGGCAGCAGGAGCAGGAGCGCCCCCGCCCGTGCGAGTGGATCGCGGCGGCGCCACGCCACGAAAAGGGCCACGCCGAGGAGCGCGAGGAACGGCGCGATCTTGCTCGCGGTGGTCGCGATCTCGGCGGCCGTCAACGTCCTGAGCGCATTGAGCGGATGCGGCACGAAGAGGACGCGCAGCGATTCATAGATCGCCATGGGCACCGCCCACGCTTTCGCGCCCGGCTCGATTCCCATCGCGGCGGCGCCGGCGTTGGACAGGAAGCCGTGCCCCGACATGAAGCGCATGAGGAGGTAGACGAGCGTGATCGCGAGGAACCCCGAGTAGTGCGTGCGGCGCTGCTTGAAGGGAACCGGCGTCGGTCCCAAGCGATCGAGCCCGATGAGCACGAAGGGCATCGCGAGCGCGACCTCGTCGCTCAGGAGCGCGGCCGCGTACACGATGTACGCGGGCCAGATCTTGAGCGAGCGACATCCCTCCGGCGTGCAGAGCTCCGCCTTGCGCGCGATCACGAGCGCCAGGAGCGCGAGCGTGGTCGCGAGGAGATCCGGCCTGCCGGAGATGTACGCCACCGCCTCCACGTGCACCGGATGGGCCGCGAAGAGGAGCGACGTGACGAGGGCGAGCATCGGTCCCGCCGCGAGCGAGAGGGCGAGCCGGAAGAAGAGGAACGTCGCGGCGCCGTGGAGCATGACGCTCGTGAGGTGCGCGATCAGCGGCGTCCCGTAGCCGAGATTCCACTCGAGCCGGAAGAGGAGCGAGGCGAGCGGGCGGTAGCCTTCGAGGAGCGCGTGCCCCTGGGAGTCGACCATGACCCGGTCGTCCCAGACCCATCCGTACTGGATCGCGGGGATGTAGAGGACGATCGCGGCCAGCGCCGCGATCAGCCCAAGCGCGTTCGGGTCGAGGTTCTTGGTTTGTTTATGCTCGGGCACGGCGGTAGAGTGCCGGGCATCGGCGAATGGTTCAAGGGTTTTGGTGGGTGGTGCGTGTGTGGGTCCGTGGTGCGGGTGCTGCGGTGGCGCGCGTGTGGGTCCGTGGTGAATGTGGCGCCGGTCCGAAGGGAGGCCTGGGATGGCCGATGTGATGGATGAACGGGTCCAATCGATCCAGACGTACGCGGGCGTGGGCTTCACGCTCGGCGCGGTGGTCCTCTCGCTCTCGCTCGCGGTGTTCCCCTCCTTGCCGCCGGCGAACGAAGCCAACCACGTCATCGAGGCCATCGCCAAGGAGGGCCTCTCCGGGTGGATGGGACTTCACGCCGCGATGGTGGTTGGATTCCTCGCGGCCGCGGTCGGCTTTGCCGCGTTCGCCTTCCTGCTGCACCTCCGAGGCGCGTCCGGACCGGCTTCGATCGTGACCGTGTGCGCGCTGGTCGGCGCATCCATCTACGTCTCGTTCCTCTCGATGGAGTTCTTCCTTCCCGCGTTCATTCGCAATCTCTATCCCCTCGATCCCGGCCTCGCGACGATGCTCTTCAGCGCCGTCTGGTACTGGAAAATGGGTGCGCTCGCGGTGGGGTCGGTGCTGCTGTTCGCCGCGGTCGTGGCGGCCGGCCTGGGCGGCTCGTCGCGTGACGTGATCCCGAGCTGGCTCGGCTGGGCCGGCGCCGTGGTCGGTGTGATCGGGATTCTCGTGTACCTGTTCGATTTCTGGAGCTCCACGGTCACCGGCGCCGCGATCAATCCGATGCGCATGACGGCGGTGCGCTACGGCGTCGGACTGCCGCTCCAGGTCTGGATGCTGGCCGTGGGTGCGACGCTCTTGCGAGAGCGGAGCCAAGCACGGGCGGTGCCGCCCCAGGCAAGGACGCCGGTGCCGCGCCGGGATCCCGCGAGGCCCCCAAGGACCGTCACGCCGTTTTCGGAGCGCGGGAGCGAGGGGATGGGGCTGGTGTCCGGGGGGCAGCAGGGCGGTGGGTATGGTGGTGGTGGTCACGCTGGCGGTGGGCATGGTGGCGGTGCGCAGGGTGGTGGTGGGCACGCTAGCGATGAGAGCGACCTCGGCCATTCAGCCGCTTCGGGCCGCGGAGGCCTCCCCGACGGACCGTTGACGCCGCGCGAGCGCGCCGCGGCGGCAGGCGGCGCGAACCTGGAGCCTCAGCTCCCGCCCGGCACCCCGGAGCCGCCCCCGCTCCCTCCGCCGATTCCTTAGTGCGAGGCGCGGGCGGATCTCTGCGTGCGGTTTGCGCGGCCATTGGCGCCTTCGTGCTCAGCGGGTGCGCCGGCTCGAAGCACGACCTCGGCTCGCCCGCGGCCGCCTGGGCGCCAGCGCCCGGCGCCACCTACGCCGACTCCTCCGAGCAGGTCCGCGTCGTCCTGGCGATCCGCGCCATGGACAATCTCCGAAAGGACCGATGCACGGAGCGACGCGTCTCGGACACGGTGGTTCTGGACTCGATGGGTTTTCGTGCGGATGGTGCCGGCGTCGCGGGTGGTAAGGGGGGCGCCGCGGGTGCGGGGGATGGTAACGGCGTCGCGGGCGCCGCGGATGGTGCCGGCCCCGCGGGTGCGGACCCAGATACCGCGTTGTCCCGCCTCCCGCGGCACGAGCGATGGACCATCGATCGCTGCGGGAAACAAGTATCCTACCTCGTCGAATTCGCTCCCGCGGACAGCGGGAGAGTAGCCATCACCGTTCGATTCCAGTAGCGGGTGCCGTTCGCGCCTGCGTGCGCGACGTGCGCGACGCGGCCAGCACCGCACCTGCGTGAACCGCGCCCGGCGGTCGCCGGAGCGTGTACCCGAATGACCCTTGGGAGGCTCCATGAAGGCTTGGCTTCGGACCGTGTGTCTCGCCTCGATGCTCACATCTTGCACCGTGCAGAAGCCCGCCGAGGTGAACACGCTGAACGAGGCCAAGGCGGTCCAGACGCTGAGCCAGGAGTGGCTCAAAGCCGAGATCGCCAAGGACATCCCCAAGATCATGACGTACTACGCAGAGGACGCGATGGAGATGGCGTCGAACACGCCCGTGATCATCGGCAAGGAGCCGATCCAGAAGTGGTACGAGACCTGGCTCAGGCCCGATGGCGTGAGCATGACGTTCGCGACCGAGGAGGTGAAGGTGTCGGCCTCCCTCGACATGGCGGTGGAGCGCGGCACCTATCACTACATCCAGAACAACGCCGGTGGCCAAGTTGACGACACCGGAAAGTACGTCACGGTCTGGAAGAAGGCGAAAGGGGAGTGGAAGGTCGCGATCGATACCGCGACGAGCGACTTGCCGTGCCAGGGCGGGAGCGGCAACGCGGGCAGCGGCGCAAAGCCTGACAGCGCGGCGGAAGCGGACTAGCGGCCCGGCGCGCCTTTCTCGCCTTCCACGCCTGCAGTTTGCCTGTCATGGCACTCTCTTAGTCATTCTCCCTGCGCGGTGCTCATGATATAAATCACGGCCACCCCCAAGACCTGATCCCCCATCAGGCACTTCATCACATCCCCGCTCACAGGTGCTTCCATGCAGAGAACCACGTCGAAGAACTACTCGTTGGACCACCTCACGGACGAAGCGCTCCTCCGAGACCTGTCGGACCTGGTGGCCCGGGACCGTGTCGGGACCGCAGCGCTTCTGGCCCACATCGGAGAAGTCGACGCGCGGGGCCTGTACGTCGCCGCTGGCTATCCATCGATGCATGCCTACTGTGTCGAGGATCTGCGGCTGTCCGAGGACTCGGCCTACAAGCGGATCCGCGCAGCCCGCGCGGCGCGCCAGTTTCCGGCCATGTTCCACGCTGTGGCGGATGGCCGGTTGCATCTCGCGGCAGTTTGCCTTCTGGCGCCGCACCTGACGGCGGTGAATTCCGATGAGCTCATCGAAGCGGCAACGCATCGCCGGCGATTCGAAATCGAGCAGATATTGGCCCGGCGTTTCGGAGCGCCCGAGTCGCCGCCGACGATTCGACCACTTCCCCCTGGGATCGCCAGACCTCAATCGCTTCGTCAACTCGCCCCGGGGCCAGTTGCCGCGGCTCGAGGACCCCTGCCGCAGCTGGCGCTTGAGGAGGCTGGCGTCGGAGAGTTGAAGGGTTCGTCCGATCGCGACGGGTCCGATCGCGAAAGATCCAATCGCGACGGGTCCGATCGTGATGGGTCCGACCGGGCGGGTGCACCCGAACCGGACTCGCCGCCGGCCAGCCCTTCGGACCATCGCGCTCAACTCGCCCCGGGGCGAGTTGCCGGGGCTACGAACGGAGCCGATTCAGGCGACCCGAGCATGGATGAACTCGCCCCGGGGCGAGTTGGATCGCCGGATTTGACCAACACCGCGGCCCTCCTGGAGCGGTACAGCTTGAGGGTGACCATCGACCACAGGACGCACCAGAAACTGCGCTATGCGCAAGCTCTGCTTAGTCATGCGGTCGCTGGCGGGGACATCGCCCAGGTGCTCGACCGTGCTCTCGAGGCCCTGATCCTCCAGCTCGAGCGTCAGAAGTTCGGAGCGACAACTCGTCCGCGGCGTGCACGCCCGAGCGCTCGCAGACGATACGTCCCCGCGCACGTTCGCCGTGCGGTTTGGGAGCGAGACAAGGGGCAGTGCACCTTTACCGGCCCGAGCGGGAAGCGTTGTCAGGCGCGCCGTTATCTCGAATTCGATCATGTCCATCCCGTGGCGCAGGGGGGAAGAGGAACCGTCGACAACATGAGATTGCGATGCCGGGCCCACAACCAATACGAGGCGGACCGGCTAACCCAAGCCTCAGACGAAGGGTCGAAAACCAAGGCTGGAAACGAGGCGGAGCGTTCACCGTCTGAGGGCGCATTTCCCGGCGCATTGTCACCGGACAGCGGAAGGCAGCTTGCGCCACCGGGCAGCGAAAAGCCCCGGCAGCTTGCGCCACCGGGGCCTTGAATCGCTACTGGCTGGTTACCAGCTCAAATCAAAAACCAATCAAGCGCAGCCGCTCGTCGCGCCGCAGTTGAGACAGGAGTAGCACGCGCCGCGACGCACCATGATCGCGCCGCACTCGGTGCAGGGAGGTGCGTCCGACTGGCTCACGAACGCGCGGTCCTCGTGGAGGTCCGCCGTGTGGCCATTGGTGTAACCGCTCCCGGCGTGGCCGCCGTTGGTGCCGCCGTTGCCGCCGATCAGCTTGAGCTGCGTGTCCGCGACCGCCTGCACGCCGCCTGCCTCGAGCGGATCCTCGCGGGCCGCCTCGTGCTGCGCGGACGCCGGCGACTCGCCGAGGAACTTGATGCCGAGCCAGCGGAAAAGGTAATCGATGATCGACTTCGCGATCGGAATGTCCGGATTCTTCGTGAAGCCGTGCGGCTCGAACCGGACATGGCTGAACTTGTTCACGAACAAACGAAGCGGGACGCCGTGCTGGAGCCCGAGCGACAAAGCCGTCGCGAACGAATCCATGACGCCGCTCAGCGTGCTCCCGGCCTTTGCCATCACGATAAAGATCTCGCCCGGCGTGCCGTCCTCGTACATGCCGACGGTGAGATAGCCGTCGTGGCCCGCTACCGAGAATTTGTGCGTCACCGACTGCCGCTCATCCGGCAGACGGCGCCGCTTGGCCACCGGAGCCTTGCCGACCGCGGCACCCACCGCCTCCGCGACCGCCGCACCAGCCTCGCTGCCACCAGCACCGCGATCCTTCTTCGACGTGGACAAAGGCTGACTGCGCTTGGAGCCGTCTCGATAGATCGCGATCGCCTTGAGCCCGGCCTTCCAGGCCGCCATGTAGGCATCGGCGATCTCCTGCGGCGTCGCGTTCTCGGGCATGTTCACGGTCTTGGAGATGGCGCCGGAGATGAAGGGCTGCGCGGCTTCCATCATCCGGATGTGGCCCATGTGGTGGATCGAGCGGGTGCCGTTCTTCGCCTTGAACGCGCAATCAAACACGGGGAGGTGCTCATCCTTGAGCCCGGGCGCTCCCTCGATCGTCTCGTGCTCATCAATGAATTGCACGATCCGATTGACCCTTTCCTCCTCGTAGCCGAGGCGACGCAATGCCTCGGGCACCGTGTTGTTGACGATCTTCAGCATACCGCCGCCGGCGAGCTTCTTGTACTTCACCAGCGCAATGTCCGGCTCGATGCCGGTGGTGTCGCAATCCATCATGAACGCGATCGTGCCGGTCGGCGCGATCACCGTGACCTGCGAGTTGCGATAGCCGTGCTCCACGCCCAGCTTGTAGCACTCGTCCCACACCCCGCGCGCCGCGTCCATCAACCCCGCGGGCGCGTACCGCGCATCGATCCGATCCACCGCGGCGTGGTGCTTGCGGATCACCCTCAGCATGGGCTCGCGGTTCTTCTCGTAGCCCGCGAACGGCCCCGTGACCTCGGCGATCCGCGCGCTCTGCGCATACGCGTGACCGTGCATCACGGCGGTCAAGACCGCGGCCACCGAGCGTCCGGCATCCGAGTCGTAGGGCAGGCCCCACGACATCAACAAGGCGCCGAGGTTCGCATAACCCAGCCCCAGCGGCCTGAAGTCGTGGCTGTTCCTCTCGATCGACGGCGTCGGGTAGGACGCGTTGTCGACGATGATCTCCTGCGCCGTGATCAGGACCGAGACGGCGTGCTTGTAGCGATCCACGTCGAACGTGGTGTCCTCGTGGAGGAACTTCATCAAGTTCAGCGAGGCGAGATTGCACGCCGAGTTGTCGAGGAACATGTACTCGCTGCACGGATTCGACGCGTTGATCCGCGCCGTGTTCGGGCAGGTGTGCCAGTCGTTGACGATGGTGTCGAACTGGAGACCCGGATCGCCGCACTGGTGCGCGGCGTCGCAGATCATCCCCATGAGATCGCGCGCGCGAAGCGTCTCGACCGGCTCGCCGGTCACGACGGCCTTCGTGGTCCACGGCCCGTCTTCCTCCACAGCCTTCATGAACTCGTCCGGGACGCGCACCGAGTTGTTCGAGTTCTGGAAGAAGATCGAGGCATAGGCGGGGCCGTTCAGCGACGGGTCATAGCCCGCGTCGATCAGCGCCCAGGCCTTCTTCTCCTCCTCGGCCTTGCACTTGATGAACTCGACGATGTCCGGATGCTCGGCGTTCAGGATCACCATCTTCGCCGCGCGGCGCGTGCGGCCGCCCGACTTGATGACGCCGGCGAACGCGTCGAAGCCCTTCATGAAGGAGACCGGGCCGCTCGCGGTGCCGCCGCCCTGGATGTGCTCCTTCGAGCTCCGCAGCGACGAGAAGTTCGTCCCCGTGCCCGAGCCCCACTTGAACAACAGGCCCTCGGTCTTCGCCAGGGTGAGGATGCCGTCCATCGTGTCCGTGACGGAGTTGATGAAGCAGGCGGAGCACTGCGGCTTCTCTTCGACGCCGCAATTGAACCAGACCGGGCTGTTGAACGAGGCCTTCTGGTGGAGAAGGATGTAGGTGAGCTCGTCCTCGAACGCCTGGGCGTCCATGTCGCTCGCGAAATAGCCCTGCATGCGTCCCCACTTCGCGATCGTCGTGACGACGCGACCGATCAGCTGCTTCACCGAGCGCTCGCGCTGCGGCGTGCCGATCTGCCCGCGGAAGTACTTCGAGGCGACGACGTTGGTCGCCATCTGCGACCAGAACTTCGGGAACTCGACATCGCGCTGCTCGAACACTGCCTGTCCGTGCTCGCTCGAAATGATCGCGGTCCGGAGATCCCATTCGACTTCGTCGAACGGATTCACGCCGGCCCGGGTATAGACGCGGGGGAAGCGGAGACCCATGCGAGTCTCGGCCGAACTATGTCGGTTCCCTTGCGTCCCCATGATCACTCCTTCGAGTACGGCCATTCCTTCGTGGACCGATGCTCCTTCGCTGCCAAACTCTCGCGCCATCGTGGTGACCCCTCTCCATGGTCCATCCACCACCCCATGGCGCCGCTTCGTGCGGCGCCGTCACCCGGGCCCTCGGGGGGGACCGGGGATCCTTCTGAAACCGGGGTCGCACATTACGCGAGCGTTACGTGGCCCGCCAACAGAAAAACACAAGATGTTGGGGCCACCCCTGATTGTACCCCAACAGGTTGCGCTGGGAAAAGGCTTGCCGGCGCTCTTTTCGGGCACCGACATTCGAGTTTTGCGCGTGGATATTAGACGCGCGAAAGCGGGGTGCCGATTTGGCGCGTCCGTATGCGCCGGAGCAGGGCAGGGTGCCCGGCCCGTCCACACCGACGAACGGGCCACGCCGGACCGTTGAGGGCGGGGTCCCTCTACGTGTGATCCCGGAGGGCCGTTTCACCCGGACCGCGCAGCCTCCGGCACCCGGGAACCCGCGCAGCGTCCGGCGACCTAGTATCCGGGGAACTCCTCGAAGCGGATCCGGTCCTCGTCGATGCCAAGGCGCTTCAGCGATTCCACACCGCCCGCGACGAACCGAGGCGGGCCCGCCACGTAGTACCAGGGCGTCTCGCGATTCAAGGGCAGCACCTGCGCGAGGAAGTCGGCGTCGATCCTGCGCGACTCGCCCTTCCATCCGCGTGCGGAGCGCGCGGCTTGAGTCATCGTGGGGACGTAGACGAAGCGAGGTCGTCCCGTCGCAGCCGCGAGCGTCGAGGTACCCGACGCCGGAGCGGGACCAAGCGCGAACGAATCGGCGCGCGTCATGCCATGCGCGTCCGCCCGTGCCATACCGCCGCTCCCACCGCTGTGGTCTCCAGGACCGCCCATGTGCTCGCGGAGCTCCGCGCTCTCACTCGGGCTCGGCTCACTGCCGAAACCGCCGCCGCCCGTCGCACCGCCTGCGCCCGCACCCGCACCACCCAAACGCGCGCCCCGCGCCGTCGGGCTCTCGTGGCCGTGTCTTCGTCGGCGCACGCGCTTGCCGGTCGACATCTCCTGCGCGCTCTCCATGCCCCAGCGGAGCAATTCCTCGAGGAACGGGGCCTCCTCCGGCGTGCGGCTCGAGTGAATCAAGGACAGCGTGTGATCGAGGGAGCGCTCCATCGTGTCTTCGATCATCGCGCGGAACGGCGTGATGCCCACGCCACCGGCGAGCATGACGACCTCGGACGGCTTCTGCGGCAGCGTGAAGCTCCCGTACGGACCGTCGACCGCGACCTCCAGGCCGAGCGGAGCCTCGACGAGTGTCTGCTTCAGGCCGCTCCCGCGCGCGCGCGTCGCGACGAGGAAGCCGCCGTAGCCGGGCGCGTTCGCGACCGTGAATGTGCGCTTGTTGCCGGCAGGATCGGGATACTTGAGCTCGGGCACCGTGATGTCGACGTTCTGACCCGCGCGATAGGCGAATGGCGCCTCGTGCGGCTCGAGCGTGAAGGCATAGGTCGCGTCCGCGATCTTCTCGCGGCCGGCCAGGCGCGCCTTGAGCTTGCTCATGTCCCACTCCTTTCAAGCCAGTGACCCGCGCGCTCCTTGGCGCTCAGGTACCGGGCGTTGTGCTCGTTCTCCCCAGCGAGAACCGGGATCCGTCCCACGACCTCGATCCCGTGCTCGCGCAGCCCGCTGATCTTCGACGGGTTGTTGGTCATCAGCCGCACGCTCTCGACGCCGAGCGCGCGGAGCATGGACGCTGCGACTCCGTAGTCCCGGGGGTCCGCCTGGAACCCAAGCAATTTGTTGGCCTCGAACGTGTCGTAGCCCAGCTCCTGGAGCCCGTACGCCCGTAACTTGTTGGCCAGACCGATCCCACGCCCCTCCTGCCGGAGGTAGAGCAGCACCCCCTCGGGGTACCCCGCGAGCGCCTCCAAGGAAGCCTGGAGCTGATCCCGGCAGTCGCACCGGAGGGAGCCCAGCGCGTCGCCGGTCAGGCATTCGGAATGCACCCGCGTCGGGACTCCGTGCTTCCCGACGATGTCGCCGTGCACCACCGCCACGTGCTCCTTGCCATCCGGACCGGCCGCGAAGCCGATCGCGCGGAATCGTCCGAACTTGGTCGGGAGATCGACTGCCGGGAGTTGGGTCATGGCCTCGAGCGGTCCTTTCGTGTCGACTGCATCTAGTGGGTTCATGGACCTAAGACGTCCTTTCATTCCCTTCTGATTCGGAGCTCGCCAACTCGCCCCGGGGCGAGTTCGGACCCTCGGCTTGCGCGCTCGCCAACTCGCCCCGGGGCGAGTTCGCCGCCGCAGCCGCCGCAGCCGCCCCCTTCGCCCGCCCGACCCGGAACGCACACACGCCATCGCCGCGGGCCTGGCAGGAGACGAGGTGCGCTTTCCATCCGAGCGTGCGGCTGAAGAGGGCGGCCTCGCGGTCGCAGATCTGCGGATACCTAGCGGCGAGCGTGGCGATGGGGCAGTTCCGCTCCAGGAGCGTCACGCCTTCCTGATCGCGCTTCACCTCGGCCATGAATCCGTACTGGGTCTGGTGGCGCGCGAGCGCATCGAGACGCGCCGCGGGCTCCTTCGGGAGCTCCGCCTCGAAGTGCGCGTGAAGCCGGTCCTCCCAGGAGCTGAGAACCGAATCGAGCGCCTCGGGGCCTAGCTCCCCGACCACCGTGTCGAGGAGCTGGGCCGCGAAGGCCTCGTAGTGCTTCGGGAAGAGCGCGTCCGCCGCGGACGTGAGCCGGTACCGCCCGACGGGCCGGCCCATGGGACGCGGCTCGAACTCACGCACCACAAGGTCCGCCGCCTCGAGCCGACGCAGGATCGCTCGCGTGGATACCGCGCCAATGCCGAGCTTTCCGGCCAGCTCCTCCGCGGTAAGAGGCCCGTGGAGGCGGAGCCATTGAAGAATTTGCGCCTG
>Ga0157379_10004342_pt1 | contig 12122 bp, 7 predicted proteins | sample S25metaG_FD_121802 | JGI IMG/M metagenome (GOLD analysis project Ga0157379, IMG submission 121802) | Switchgrass rhizosphere microbial communities from Kellogg Biological Station, Michigan, USA - S2-5 metaG | ecosystem: Host-associated > Plants > Roots > Rhizosphere > Soil | place: USA: Michigan... | reverse complement strand
GACTATGCCGTCGAGTGGCGACGGGACGTCCATCGAAGCTTTGTCGGATTCCAGCGTGATCAGTGCCTGCTCGGTCGTGACTCGATCGCCCGGCTGCACCAGGACGTCGATCACCGGGACGTTCTTGAAATCGCCGATGTCGGGGACTTTAACGTCGATGAGATTTGCCATCGCTGGTTCCCCTATACGAGGGCACGACGCATGTCGGTGAGCAGACCACCGAAATGGCTGTTGAAGCGCGCCGCGGCCGCGCCGTCGATGACGCGGTGGTCCCACGACAGAGACAATGGTTGATAAAGCCGCGGCACGAACTGCTTGCCGTCCCATACCGGCTTTTCGAATGAGCGACACGCACCCATAATCGCGACGTCAGGTGCATTGATGATTGGCGTGAAGTACGTTCCGCCGATGCCTCCAAGACTTGAGATAGTAAAGGTACTTCCCTGCATCTGATCAGGTTTAAGCTTGCCATCGCGCGCAAGCTTGGCCAGTTCGCCCATCTCCTTTGCGATTTCCACCACACCCTTTTTGTCGGCATCCCGAATTACCGGCACGACAAGCCCTTGTGGCGTGTCGGCAGCAAATCCGATGTTGTAGTATTTTTTCAGGATCAGATTGTCGCCCTCAAGCGAGGAATTGAACTCCGGAAATTTCTTCAGGGATGCAACCGCGGCCTTGATCATGAAGGCCAGCATGCTGATGCGAACGCCTGATTTTTCGTTTTCCTTGTTGAGTTGCTTGCGAAAGTCCTCAAGTTCAGTGATGTCACATTCGTCGTGATTGGTGACATGTGGAATCATGACCCAGTTGCGATGCAACGTAGGCCCGGAAATTTTCTTGATGCGCGACAACGGTTTCGATTCTATTGGACCGAATTTGGCGAAATCGACCTTTGGCCACGGCAGCAGCCCGAGACCTGCACCGGATGTTGGAGCGGCGGCAGCGGCAACCGCCGGTGTCGCGCTGAAATTGAGACAATCCTCGGGGAGGATCCGGCCGCGTCTCCCAGTACCCTTGACCCGGCGCAAATCGATGCCACGTTCGCGTGCAAGCTTTCGCACCGAAGGACCGGCATAAGGGATATTGAAAGCTGCATCGGACACGGATTCGGTCAAAGTTGTCGGAGCTGCAAGTGACCGAGCTGGTGCGGATGCAGGCGGCCTCGCAGCGGGCGATCCAGTCTTAGCCGACGGTGATGACCGCGCGGCTTCTGTCGTCAACGTAAGAATGACTGCGCCTTCGCTGACACGGTCTCCTGTCTTGACTTTCACCTCGGCGACAACGCCACCGAGCGGCGAAGGCACTTCCATCGATGCCTTGTCGGATTCGAGTGTAATCAGGGGCTGTTCAGGCTGGACTTTGTCGCCGGGTTTGACCGCGACCTCGATGATTGGCACGTCCTTGAAATCGCCGATATCCGGTACTCGCACCTCGGCAACGCCGCTGGGCGCGCTCGTTGGCGCAGGGGGTGGTGATACAGCAGGTTTAACAGGCTCGGCCCCCGGGCCAGCGCCTTCGACCTGCAGCACGAGGATCGGCGTGCCCTGGCTTACCCGGTCGCCTATTTTCACCGCCAGCGATTTCACAAGGCCTGCCGACGGCGAAGGCACTTCCATCGAAGCTTTGTCCGACTCCAGCGTTATGAGTGGCGCTTCCGCTTTCACACGATCGCCGACCTTCACCGCAACTTCGATGATCGGGACGTCTTTGAAATCCCCAATGTCCGGAACGGAAACTTCCTTTATCTCACTCATACCCGCCGTCTCCAACTACGCAAGCTTCCTCTAACCCGCGGTATCGCGAGCGAGTACCGCCACCGAAATCAGCACTTCCAGGATGGCGGACGCTCCGTATCGATGCCGTATTTCTTGATTGCCTCTTCCACTTTCTTGGTCGGGATCCCGTTGTCGTCGGCAAGTGCCTTAAGCGCCGCAACCGCGACGTAGTGCCGATCGACCTCGAAGAATTTTCGAAGGGCTTTGCGATAGTCACTGCGGCCAAATCCGTCCGTGCCGAGACAAACAAAACGCCCGGGCACATAGGGCCGGATCTGCTCTGCGAACGCGCGCATATAGTCCGTCGATGCGACCACAGGACCACTGCGTCCTGCCAGACACTGCTCAACATAACTTTTGCGTGGTGTTTGCGACGGGTGCAGCAAGTTCCAGCGTTCTGTCGCCATCCCGTCACGGCGCAACTCATTGAAACTCGGACAACTCCAGATGTCAGCAACGACACCAAAATCCTGTTCGAGCAGGTCCGCCGCGGCCATCACTTCACGCAAGATCGTACCTGAACCGAGCAGTTGAACCTTTCGGCCGCCCTTCTTTGTCGTCGCCGATCCCTCACGTAATAAGTACATGCCACGGCGAATGCCATCTTCGGCGCCAGCGGGCATCGCCGGATGGGCGTAATTCTCGTTCATCAATGTGATGTAGTAGTACACGTCCTCCTGATCTTTCATCATCCGGCGCAACCCATCCTGGATGATCACCGCAACCTCGTAGGCAAAGGTTGGGTCGTAAGCGACACAATTTGGAATCGTTGCCGCGAGTAAATGACTGTGGCCATCCTCGTGCTGCAGACCCTCGCCGTTGAGAGTGGTACGGCCGGCAGTACCCCCCAGCAAAAATCCGCGCGCCCTCATATCACCGGCCGCCCAAGCGAGATCACCGACTCGCTGCAACCCAAACATTGAGTAATAGATGTAAAATGGGACCATCGGCACGTTGCTGGTACTGTATGAGGTCGCTGCCGCGATCCAGGACGACATCGCGCCAGCCTCGTTGATGCCTTCTTGGAGCATCTGGCCGGAGCGGTCTTCGCGGTAATACATGAGCTGGTCTGCATCCTGCGGCTTGTAGAGCTGTCCGACTTGCGAAAAAATTCCGTATTGGCGGAACATCCCTTCCATCCCGAAGGTCCGAGACTCGTCGGGAACAATCGGCACCACAAATTTTCCGAGGTTTTTGTCACGTAATAGCGTATTGAGGATGCGAACGAACGCCATCGTGGTTGATATTTCACGATCTCCGGTGCTTTCGAGCTGAGCGCCGAAGGCCGAAAGCTCTGGCACTTGGAACGAAATGGATTTGACCCGTCTTTGGGGCAAAGGACCGCCAAGCGCTCTGCGTGTTTCCTCCAGATATTTCTTTTCCTTCTCATCCAGCTTTAGGAACGGGATTTCTTCGATCTTGGCGTCCGAAACGGGTATCGAGAACCGATCACGGAATTTGCGGAGCGCCTCCAAACCCATTTTCTTTTGTTGATGGGTTATCATCTGGCCTTCGCCCGCTTCGCCCATTCCGTAGCCCTTGACCGTTTTTGCAAGAATGACTGTGGGTTGGCCAACATGCTGCACGGCGGCCGCATACGCCGCATAGACCTTGTCGGGATCGTGCCCGCCCCGCCGCAGTGCCCAGATCTCGTCGTCGCTCATGCCTTTCACGAGCTCTGCTGTCTCAGGATATTTGTTGAAGAATTGTTGACGTACGTAAGCACCGTTTTTTGACTTGAAGTCCTGAAACTCGCCGTCGACGCACTCTTCCATTCGCTTGCGTAGTCGGCCGCTAGAATCTTTGGCGAGAAGCCGGTCCCAGCCAGAACCCCATAACACTTTGATGACGTTCCATCCGGCGCCGTGAAAGATGCCCTCGAGCTCCTGCACGATTTTCCCATTGCCGCGAACCGGTCCGTCCAGCCTCTGCAAATTGCAGTTGATGACAAAAATCAGATTGTCGAGCTTTTCGCGGCCAGCAAGAGAGATGGCACCAAGTGATTCAGGCTCGTCGGTCTCGCCGTCGCCCAGAAACGCCCAAACCTTGCGAGACTTGGTATCGGCGATGCCGCGGCCATGTAGGTATTTAAGAAACCGCGCCTGATAGATCGCCATCAGGGGACCCAAGCCCATAGATACGGTCGGGAACTGCCAGAAATCGGGCATCAACCAAGGATGCGGGTAGGACGAAAGGCCCTTACCTCCTGTCTCTTGGCGAAAGTTCAACAATTGCTCCTCAGTGAGCCGACCTTCAACGAAAGCCCGCGCATAGATTCCCGGAGCCGAGTGACCTTGGACGTAAATCAAATCGCCACCATGATTGTCAGTTGGCGCATGCCAAAAATGTCCAAAGCCGATGTCGTAGAGCGTTGCCGCCGATTGAAAACTTGCGATATGACCGCCTAGCTCGGAAGAGTGCTTGTTGGCGCGCAGAATAATCGCGACGGCGTTCCAGCGAATGATAGAACGAATTTTGTGCTCGATGTCGCGATCCCATTTCGGTACCTCCCCACGATCGGGAGAAATAGTATTGACGTAGGGGGTCGTCAGTGTTGATGGAGTACTTAACCCTGCGCGGTTAGCTTCGTCCGTCAATTGATCAAGTAAATACGAAACGCGTGCTGCACCTTCGTGTTGAAGCACCGCGTTAAGTGAATCGAGCCATTCACGCGTTTCGAGAGGATCAACATCAATTGCTCGGGTCATGATTCCTCCAAAGGTCTTTTTCCACCCGGAGCACGGGCATCTATCTGCGCTCGATCGTCAGTGCGATTCCCATTCCTCCGCCAATGCATAGTGTTGCCAAGCCGCGCTTGGCGTCGCGCTTTTTCATTTCATGCAACAAGGTTACGAGAATGCGTGCGCCCGACGCACCAATCGGGTGTCCGATTGCAATCGCGCCGCCATTCACATTGACGATGTCTGTGTTCCAGCCCATGTCGCGGTTTACCGCGATGGCCTGCGCGGCGAAGGCTTCATTGGCTTCGATAAGATCGAGGTCCGTTACCTTCCATCCGGCCTTTTCTAAAGCTCGTCGTGATGCCGGAATGGGACCGGTTCCCATAATCGTGGGATCGACGCCAGCCGTCGCCCATGAGGCTATGCGGCCGAATGGTGAAATGCCGCGTCGTGTCGCCTCTTCAGCGCTCATAATAACGACCGCGGCCGCACCATCATTGAGCCCGGAAGCATTGCCAGCTGTAACCGTGCCGTCCTTGGAAAAGGCGGGCTTCAGCTTTGAAACCGCATCGAGGGTTGTGCCGGCACGAATATATTCGTCCTTGTCGATTACAACGTCGCCCTTGCGGGACTTGAGGGTGACCGATGAAATCTCCTCTTTGAAGCGGCCCGCCTTTTGAGCGGCCTCAGCCTTGTTTTGCGATGCGACGGCAAATTTATCTTGCTCTTCTCGGGTAATCTGAAATTTCTGAGCGACGTTCTCGGCCGTTGTGCCCATGTGGTAGCCGTGAAACGCATCCCATAGGCCATCTTTGATCATGGTATCCACAAAGCTGACATCGCCCATTTTTGCGCCAGCACGCATATGGGCGGCATGGGGCGACAAAGACATAGATTCCTGTCCGCCAGCCACGATTATCTGAGCGTCGCCGCTTGCTACATGCAGCATGCCAAGCGCAACGGCACGCAAGCCTGAGCCGCAGACCTGATTGAGTCCCCACGCGGTTTTGTGGGTGGGAATACCTGCCTTTACGGCCGCCTGCCGTGCGGGGTTTTGACCCTGCGCACCTGTTAGTACCTGGCCGAGAATCACCTCATCGACGTCTGTGGGTGAGATCTTGGCTTGCTCGATTGCGCCTTTAATCGCTATGGCACCAAGCTCATGCCCAGGCGTGTTAGCGAAGGCGCCATTGAAAGATCCCACCGGAGTGCGGGTCGCCGACGCAATTACGATATCAACCATGATCGGCTCCTTTTTAACAGATCGTCGTCGCCTTACCGGAAATGCATTCCGGTAGAAAACGCATTTAGAGGCGCTAGCCAGGAATTACTTCGAAAGCCTCGTCCTCGCGCTGCACGGGCGCCTTACCTGAGCGACGTAGTTTCGTGGCGGCGAGGTCAACCCCACCGTTTGAATTGAGTACGACCCCGTACACGTTATGGGCAACCTTGGAAGTGACGTAACCTTGCCGCACGTCCTCAGCGACAAGTTCGGGATCACGTTCCATCGGATCACCGAAGCCACCGCCTCCGCCGGATTGCATCATGTAGGCGTCGCCTCTGTTGAGGCGAACATTGAAAATTTTGGCGTTAGGGAGATCCATTTCCCATTTGCCATTTCGGCGAATACCGATGCCATTACCCGCAGCCTCGCCGCCGCCATCCAGGCCCCAAGGTTTGCAATGCATGCGATCAATGCGCGTGGTCAGAGAAAACGGCGACAAGGCCTGCACTACCATCTCTGCGCCTAGTCCACCGCGTGTGCGGCCAGCGCCGCTAGAATCGTCGCGGATAGAATAACGCTCGACTAAAATTGGATACTTAGCCTCAAGCTGCTCTGACGGGCTGTTGTGCGTGTCCCCGTCGTTAATGCATACGGTAACAGAAACCCCGTCTTCATTTTTCTTGGCTCCCCAGCCGCCTCCAAGGGGCCCGATTCCAACGATGAATAATTTTCCGTCGGCAGGATGAATGCCGTGGATATTTGGAAAGACCAGGTCGGCGTGATGGCCCGCGATAGCTCGATTCGGAATGGCCTGAGCGACAGCCTTAAACACCGTGTCGATCACCGTCATCGGATAGGTCATCCACACGCGCATCGGAAATGGCCGTTCGGCACTGATCACTCGCCCCATCGGCATAATGACCTTTAAGTTGCGGAAACTTCCATCGTTGACGGGATAGTCTGTCGGCGTAGTAAGACATTTGAAGGCGACCTGAGCGCAGGCTATTCCGGTGGTCACCCCGGAGTTGTAGAAGCCTCGGACCTGTCGGCTTACTTCCGACAGATCTATGGTCATTTCGTCACCGCGCTTTTCTACATGTACCTTGATCGGCACTTTCTTGCCGATCTCAACGCCGTCGTCGTCCATAAATGACTCTGCTTCATAAACTCCGTCGGGAATTGACCGCGTATTTGCCCGCGCGACTGCTTCTGAGTGATCCATGATCTGTGCGATGGAGCCCAACACGGCATCCTTTCCATAACGCTCAACGAGCTCCAGAAAGCGCCGCTCACCTGTCGTTACAGCAGTGATTTGAGCCCTAAGATCACCCATCGCCCGTTCTGAAAGGCGAACGTTCATTGCAATGATGTCAATGAGCTCTTGGTTGACGACCCCTTCTCTTTGATATTTTACGATCGGGATCTGAACCCCCTCGGAATAAATATCTGTCGTGACCTGCCCCAATGTGCCGCCCACATCGAGCCAATGCGCCATGCAGCAGGTGAATGCAATTATCTCGCCCTTATGAAAAACGGGCATTGTGAATGTAAAGTGATTGAGGTGGCTACCGGTAGTGTAGGCGTCGTTAGTAACCAGAATATCCCCGGGTTTAATTCCCGAGAGTCCATAGTGCTTAATCTTTGCTTTGACCGTTTCCGCCATCCCACGAATAAACATAGGAAGGCCGAGGCCAATTGAGACCGTGTCACCGTTAGCTGTAAAAAGGCCAACGGTGAAGTCCAGGGCTTCGTAGATAATTAGATTGTAGGCGGTCCGAGTCAGATTGGTCTTCATTTCCTCAGTAACTGCCAAGAGACCATTGCGAATTATTTCGACAGTGACTGGATCCACCGCTTCCGCTTTTGCCTTGGGCGTACTCATTTGCGCTCGCTCCCAATTTGAATCTGGAGATTGCCTAGCCCATCCACAGTGAGGACGTCGCCCGGGTGAACGACCGTTGTTGATGCGTGCTCCTCGATCAGTGCCGGGCCATTCACACGATTTCCGCTGCGTAGAGCAGTACGTTTGAAAACCGATGTGGGCATGTATCCGTGGCCACGGAAAAAAACATCTTTTGTGATGCGCAACGCTTCCTTGGGTGGGTCTGCTTCCCCCTTATCCACGGTATGGCGGGGCGGCTTACGCATCGTACCGAGGACAGTAGTCCGCAAACTGACGAGGTCTGCTGGCTCCTTCGGAGCCGAAGTACCGTAGCGTATTGCGTGCACTTCATCGAAACGTCGCTTGATTGCATCACGGTTCTTGTCCGCAAAAAATTGACTCGGTAATTCAACGGTGACGGCATGCTCTTGACCCACGTAACGCATGTCCGCTGCTCGCTCTATGACTATCGAATCCGGGGTAATACGAGACGTACCTATCGCGGCGCGACCTTCTTCTTCCATCCCGGAATAGAGATTCTCGATTTCTTCAAATGAAACCTCGTCCAGCCTGCGAAAGCAGGATCTGACGTAATCGTACCGCAGATCACTGAACAGCATGCCGTATGCAGAAAAATAGCCAGGCGCGAATGGAATCAAAACTTGCTTAATACCGAGCTCGCGCGCGATAGCTGACGCGTGTAACGGACCCGCACCTCCGTACACGACCATCAAAAACATTCCAGCGTCGAGACCACGCTCGGTCGTTACGGCCTTGACTGCATACGACATGGCCGTCACCGCAATGCGGAGGATGCCATCGGCTGCTTCGGTCTCATTGAGCCCCAGTGGTGTGGCGAGTTTTTCCTGCATCGCGCGTCGGGCGGCCGCAAGATCGAGCTTCATCTCACCACCGAGAAAGTTGTCGGCGTCTAGTCGCCCCAATAAGACGTTGGCGTCAGTCACGGTCGGTTCGGTGCCACCTCGTCCATAACAAGCAGGCCCGGGAATTGAGCCCGCACTTTGTGGGCCAACACGCAATGAATTGCCCTCACCAACCCGCGCAATGCTTCCTCCGCCTGTGCCGACTTCGAAAATATCCATCATTGGAATCTGGATCGGCAGGGCCTTTTCGTAACCGCCGATCAGCGCGCTTCCGGTAGTTAGGGGTCTGCTGTCGCTAATCACGCCAGCCTTCGCGGTCGTACCTCCCATATCGAAGGCGATGGCATCTTTGAGACCCAGTTGCGCGCAAATGGCTTGCGCGCCGATGACGCCGGCCGCCGGCCCGGATTCCAGCATGCGGACGCAATCTCTCCGCGCATGCTCTATGGGAAACAAGCCGCCCGTGGATTGCACAACAAAGAAATCACCGTTGAAGCCTTGCTTTTTGAGGTGTTTCTCAAGTTGCTCTAGGTATTCTGCCACGCGTGGCCCAACGTATGCATTGGCGACAACGGTAGAGGCTCGCTCAAACTCTCGATATTCCTGCGACAGTTCGTGCGACGCCGAAACAAATGCGTCTGGCAACTCCTCACGCACCAATTCTTTTACTCTGATCTCGTGATTTGGGTTCCGATAGGAATGCAAAAGCAAAATCGCGACGGATTTGATACCGCGCTCTTTCAGAGATCGAGCCAGTGCGCGCACGCCTCGCTCGTCCAAATTCTTGTAAATACTGCCGTCAGCAAGGAGGCGTTCACTTACCTCAAAGCGGGATGACCTTTTTACGAGTGGCGCATGCTTCGAAAAAAATAGGTTATAGGCGTCAGGGCGATTGACCCGACCAATTTCGTAAATATCACGAAAACCCTCGGTGATTAGTAGAGCAGTATCGGCGCCGTTCCGCTCCAAAAGCGTGTTGATCGCGATCGTTGAGCCGTGAAGAAACAAATAGGCGTCCCCAGATTTTACGCCTGCGCCATCCATCGTGTGCTGGATTCCGTTGACTAATTCTCCATGCGTGGACAGAGCCTTTCCAAACATCAACTTGCCCTGAGACTCGTCGAAAGCTGCAAGATCGGTGAACGTTCCGCCAATATCGACAGCGATCCGGACCCGACCGTTGATGTTTGTTTGCTTAGTCGCTGCCATCGTGCCTTCTCCTCGCCGTACAACGCGCCCGCGCTTGAGAACTGACTACTGAACGCCTAACACCCCTGGCTGGGGGTCGGTTTGAACAACGTTACGAAGAGTACCGATTCGATCGATTTCAACTTCGACGACGTCGCCATCCTTCATGTAAATTGGGGGTTCCCGCCGGTCACCTACACCTCCCGGTGTTCCTGTGGCGATCACGTCGCCGGGATACAAGGGAGTGAAGCTCGAAATGTAGGAGACGATCACGGGCACCGAAAAAATAAGATCGGAGAACGGGGCCTGTTGCATCACGTCGCCGTTGAGGCGCGTCGTCAAAGTAAGAACGCCGAGGTCGGGAACCTCGTCGGACGTCAGCAGGCAAGGACCGAAAGCACCAGTGTTTGGAAAAGTCTTGCCCGGCGTCCATTGAGCCGTGTGACGCTGCCAATCGCGTACAGTCACATCGTTGTAACAGGAGTATCCTGCAATATGTGCGTTGACATCTTTTTCCGAGATGTGACGTCCACCACGGCCGATAACGACTGCAAGCTCTCCCTCGTAATCGAACTTGCTTGAAAAACTTGGACGCAACACAGGGGCTTCGTGTCCGACTTGTGAATCGGCAAAGCGCGTGAAGATTGATGGGTATTTCGTTTCGGGTCTTTTTGTTTCCGTACGATGGCTCACGTAGTTCAAGCCAACACATAAGATTTTTGTAGGGTTTGGGATGACCGGAAGAAACTTAATTTCATTGATTTGATAACTTGGCGCCGACTCTTTTGCGGCACGTTCTAGCTCTTGCAGCGCGCCAGCAGTTAAGACTGAGCGTAAGTCTGCGTAACGTGAAGCCAGCTGTTTGCCAACATCGATGACACGGTCTTTTTTCAAGAGCCCGTAGCTAGGAACGCCGTTTCGTTCGAACGTGATGACCTTCATTACGCAAACTCCACTTCGAAACCCAGCATCATCTGCTAACGGCAGTTAGTGATCAGGGTGACAACTCCTCGAGAACACGGCCTTTGGTCTCGATTGCAAACAGCAGACATATGATTCCCCCGATCGCGAGGACGATTGCGAACACGATAAACACGTAGTTGATGCTGTAGTTTCCCACGACCCACCCGACCAACACTGGTCCGATGGCGGACGCGATGCGGAGCCACGCGCTCCCAAATCCGGCGCCAACGGCGCGGAGCCGCGTCGGATACAGTTCTGCAGAGTACAAATACAGAGAGAAAGTGACGGTCTGAATGACCGCGTAGGTGGCGGTGGCAAAGATGAGAACTTCCTGCGCGGAGGTGGCTCCCAGCAAGGCCAGAATGATCATTGGGATCGCGGCGAGAAAAAACGCTGCGGTATACCAAGTCTTGCGGCCGACCTTATCGATATAAAGGGCGCAAAGCAGTGCTCCGACACAGCCAAAGGCACTGGTCGTAAATCCATAAGCGAGACTTGTCTGTAGAGGTAACTGAAAAATCTGGCGGTAAAGAGTGGGTAGCCAAGTGATAAGTCCGTTCGCAATCATGTACGAACATACCCACAGCCCGACCAGCATGATTGTACGCTTTAAGTAAATGCCCCTGAAAAGTTCTCGCCAATCCGATCGCGCTTTGTCGAACGCGTGGACCACGGCGCTTGGCGGCTCCAAAGAAACTCCACGCCGCTGCAGACCTGCTTCCATACGACTTACAATGTCGCTGGCCTTCTCTACACGGCCGACCGATAGCAACCAGCGAGGGGATTCCACCATGAACCATCGCATTGGAATCGTAAGAATGGCCGGACACAGACCGACGACAAACATCGCCCTCCAGCCGTATATAGGCACTAGGAAATAGCCAATGAGCCCAGCCGAGAGCAGCCCAAAAAGGAAAAGCACTTCGTACAGAAGGAAAAAGCGGCCGCGTCGTCGCGCGCTCACGAACTCATTCATGTAAGCGCTGGCGACGGGCACCTCGCCACCCGTGCCAATTCCCTGAACAAATCGAAAGACCATCATGGAGGTCCCGTTCCATGCAAATAGACAGGCCAGATCCATTGATGTGAAAACGACGACGGTGATCAGTAGTACGTTCAGCCGACCGATGCGTTCAGCTAGCCATCCGAAGAAAAGCGCGCCAAAAACCTGGCCTACATAACCGGCAGAAATAATTGCACCGATTTGGCCGGGAGTGAGATTCCATTCGCGCGCGAGAACCGGCATCGCATAGGCGATGGCCAGTACGGTGTAGGCATCGAAGAATGTCGCGCTTCCGATAACAATTCGAGCGACGGTAAGCTCGCGCGAGATCGGCAATCGTTCGAGTCTGGCAATAACCGACTCGATACTGTGGGCCGTTCCACCGGCAACGGCAGACGCTACCATCGGGCAACTCCGTTTCCACCTGTCCCTAGTCCGAGACCTTTCGAGAGGTCTGCTTCTTTTGGGTACTAAGCCGTCTACTTAGTTTCGGATTTGCAAGCCTTAGATTTTCGCCAAAG
>Ga0157379_10004341_pt1 | contig 12128 bp, 9 predicted proteins | sample S25metaG_FD_121802 | JGI IMG/M metagenome (GOLD analysis project Ga0157379, IMG submission 121802) | Switchgrass rhizosphere microbial communities from Kellogg Biological Station, Michigan, USA - S2-5 metaG | ecosystem: Host-associated > Plants > Roots > Rhizosphere > Soil | place: USA: Michigan... | reverse complement strand
CGATGAAACCACCGCCGAATGCCGATGTCGTTGTAGGAACCGGCAAGATCGCCGAGCGTGAGCGCGAGCCAGTGGAGCCGTGCCGCGACCCTGTCGGGAGTGTCGCGCTCGCCCGACTGATACCGCTTCAAGCTGGAGAGGGACACGTGCAGCAGGGGAGCCAGCTCCTCGGCGCTGAACACGCGCTCGACGCCGTGCCACTCGAACTCGGGCGCCGGAGAATTTTCGAGCGCTGCAATCATCGTCCCGAGCAGCGTCGCGAGCTCACCGGCGGAGGGCGCCTCGACGTTGTTGAGCAGGTCGGCTGCAGACGCCGCGATGCCGGCGCGGCGTACGCGGTTCGCCAGCTGCCGGATCCCGCCCGCATCGGCCCGCACCAGGCCGGGTTCGAGCAGCCCCATCGCCTCTGCGCGGCGCGAGGCCTCCAGCGTCAAACGGGCCACGTCGCTCTGACGCGGAATCTGAACGGATACGCTTTGGACCTTTGTCACATCCCGAACATATTCCACTCGAGGTCCGCGGGTCAAGGCGCCTGAGAAGCAAAGCTGATAGTCATCCCGACAACCACGACCACCACCGCGCCGATGAGGTTGTGCCAGAGAAACGCGATGTCGCGGGTCCACGGTGAAAAGGCGACCGTCAGCACGACGAGCATCCCCGCAATCAACCCCCAGAACGCGCCACGGGCAGTCGCTCTCGTCGTCAGGATGGCGAGGATGAACACACCGAGCAGCGATCCGTAGAAGAACGACCCGTAGCGATTGACGACTTCAACCAGCGAACCCTGGTTCGCCGAGAACATGGCGACGACACACGCAAAGAGTCCCCACGAGATGGTGGCCAGCTTCGACACGGTGAGGTAGTGCGCGTCGGTCGCCTCCCTGACGAAGTGACGCTTGTAGAAATCGATGATCGTGGCGGTCGCCAGCGCGTTCAGCTCGCCACCGCTCGCGGACATCGCGGCGGCGAAAATCGCGGCGATCATCAGGCCAACGAGCCCGATCGGCATGCGCGTCGTGATGAACGTCGGAAACACGTAATTGACGTCGTTGTAGCGGTCGTCGCCCGTCACCCTCTTGACGACCCCCACGGCCTGCGCGCGGATCTCGCGCACCCGCGCGTCTGTTTCAAGAAAGGCGTCGCGGTCGTTCCGCGACGCGGCGGTACGCCGGGCGTCGATCGCCGCGGCGAAACCCTGTTCGAGGGCAGCGTACTCGCCGGCCGCCGGACTCGCGGCGACCTGCGCGTCGTACGTCTGGTTGAACAGCATCGGCGGCGTTTCGAACAGATAGAAGACGAAGACGAGCACGCCGCTCGTCAGAATCAGCAACTGGAGCGGAATCTTGACGAAACCGCTCATCAGCAGCGAGTGCCGCGCTTCGTCCACCGACTTCGCCGTCAGGTAGCGCTGCACCTGGCTCTGGTCGCAGCCGAAATACGACAGCATCAGAAACAGACCGCCGAGCATTCCCGACCAGAACGTGTAGGTTTCGCGGGGATCGAACCTGAAATCGATCGCCTTCAGCCGTCCGGTGGCGCCGGCGAGATGCAGCGCCTGACTCAAACCGACGTTGTGCAGGATCCCGTAGAGCAGAATGCCGACGGCGGCGCACATCCCACCGACGACGACGAACATCTGTTTGACGTCGGTCCAGGCGACCGCCTGCACGCCACCGATGGTGGTGTAGAGAATCATCGGGACGCAGATCGCGAGCACCGTCACCGGCATCGTCCAGCCGAGAATCGTGGACATGACGACCGATGGAGCGGCAAGCGTCACGCCGAGCGATAACGCGCGGCCGACGAGAAACAGCAGGGACGCGAGCGATCGCGTGCGGACATCAAATCGCCGCTCGAGGTACTCGTACGCCGTGTAGACGCGGGCGCGCGTGAAGAACGGCACGACCGTCACCGACAGAATGACCATCGCGAGCGGCAGCCCCAAGTACAGCTGCACGAATCGCAGGCCGGTGGCGTATGCCTGGCCTGTCGTCCCGACGAGCGTCACGGCGCTCATCTGCGTGGCCATCACCGAGAGTCCGACCGCCCACCACGGCAGCGATCGGTTCGCCAGGAAATAGCCGTCCACCTTGTCGGTGCCTTTCGAGCGCCGCAGTCCGTCGTAGACGATCCATGTCAGGTAGCCGACGACGACCAGCCAGTCCAGGGGTTTCATGGAGAAATCAGGGGTTAGGGATTAGGGATTAGGGATTAGGTTAGGGATTAGAAAATCCGAATCGTATGGTTCAGGAAAACGCGCGTCCGAACAGGTAGAGCGCGACGAGGATCGCGGCCTCGAGCAGCAATACGCGCACGTAGAGCTTCGTCACAACGCGGCGCTCCGTGCCGCGAGCCGCCGCCCGGCTGACGCGAGCGCCTCCGTGGCGATGCGCCACCAGTCGTTGTCGGTGTCGAGCTGCGCGCGCAGAGCGCGCGAGGCCCTGGTCGTCTCTTCAGGAGCGGGCCCGCCCCACGTCCGGCGCACGTTCACGAAGTGGCGCGGGCTGAGGATCGTCGCCAGCGCTTCATCCGAGTAGGTCAGCGGCGATCCGAGCAGCTCGCCGGACACCTCGGAAACAATCGCCGACAGCGGACGCTCGGGCTCCCGGGCCCGGACATCCATCAGCCGGGCCGCGATAGCGTGCGCCGACCGAAACGGAAGACCGTGATCGCGCACCAGCGTATCCGCCAGCTCGGTCAGAGTGGTCCATCCCTGTCCGGCCGATGCCTCGAGCCGCTCGACGTCGAACTCGGCGGTGCTCATCGTTGCCGCGGTCAGCGTCACCGCGCGCGTCGCATCACGGAACATCGAGCTCACCAGCGGCTGCAGGTCGTCTTCGGTGTCCACGATGTCGCCGAAGGGCGTGTTGTGCACGCTCATCAGGATCGCCTGCGCCTGTCCGAGCGCCTTGCTGGAGATCGCGCGGACGTGTTCGATCGCCACCGGATTCCGCTTCTGCGGCATGATGCTGCTCGCCTGCACGAACCCGTCGCCGAGGCGGAGGTAGCCGAATTCCGAGGTGCACCAGAGCAGCACATCCTGCGCGAATCGTCCCAGGCCGACGAGGAGCACCGCAGCCGCCGACGCGCTTTCGAGCAGATAGTCGACCGTGGCAATGCTGCCGTACGTGTTGCCTGTCGGCTCGCGGAAGCCCAGGAGGTCCGACGTCAGGCGGCGATCGATCGGAAAGCCGGTGCCGGTGATCGCGCACGCGCCGAGCGGACTGCAATTCGTGCGGTCGTACGCCGCCTTCAACCGGGCCGCGTCGCGCTCGAGCTGCTCGACGAACGCGAGCAGATAGTGCGCCACCGTCGTCGGCTGAGCGCGTTGCGTGTGCGTGTGGACCGTGAAGATCGTTTCCCGGTGACAATCGGCCAGATCGAGAAGCGAGCCGCGAAGATCGCGCGTGGCGCCCGCGAGCGCCAGAATGAGCTCGCGCTGCCTCATCCGGTACATCGTCATGTCGATGTCATTCCGGCTGCGCGCGGTGTGGAGGCGGCCGGCGGCATCCTCACCGCACGATTCAACGATGAGCCGTTCGACGTAAAAGAACAGATCCTCATACGTGCCGTCGTACTTCACGTCGCACAGCTTTGAGGTGGCGACCGCGTCGAGCGCGAGGCGAATCGCGCGCGCGTCGGCAGCCGAAATGATTCCTTGAGCGGAGAGCATCACCAGATGCGCATAGTGGATCGCGATGAGCGGCCCGGCGAACAGTTTCTTGGCGTCCTCGAAGTTCTCGTTCAGTACGTTGGCAACGTACTCGGGGGCGAATCTCACGAGGGCAGTATAGCCAGAACCAGGAACCGGGCCAGGACCAGGAACCAAGGACCAAGGACCATCTAAGCGATGAGCACGGCCCCGACAATCAGCGCGAGACCGAGGACGATGAAGACCGCGGCGAGCGTGCCGGCGGGACTTGCGGGGAGCGCCTCGTCGCGGATGGGATCCGCCCGCGCCACCGATCGGGTGATGCTCGACTGACCGAGGAAGGACGCCGCAAGCGCCGCGAGAAGAAGCGTCCACCCGACGCCCACGACCACGCGCGCCGCCACACCTCCGTCGACGAGCTTGGTGGAAAAGAACAGCGTCCCGAGCAGGCTGGCCACGGCCACCCCGGCAGTTACCCGGAGAACGCCGATTTCACGATCGGCGGCCTGACGCCGCAGCTCGAGCCGCAGCAGCCGCTCGGCACGCAGCCGCTCGGCCTCCGCCTGCTCCCGTTCGAGGTCGAGGCGCCGCGTGTCGCGATCGAAGGCCTCCTTGAGCGCCGCGACCACGACGCCCGCGAGACGCGTTTCGAGGTTTCCCAGCGCACCGGCGTTCGGGCCGTTAGCCGTCAGCGCGCCGTCTGCCGCTTCGGTCCGGCGTTTTCCGCGGCGTGACAGCGCCAGATCGGTCACGCCAATCGCGGCATCGAGAAGGGTCATCCACGGAAGAGGCATCGGTCCAGTCTATCTCCCCGCCAGCCACCGATCGCGAAACGCCCGCTGCGCAGCGGTCAAGGTGCCACCAGCCGCTTCGATGGGCAGCACTTCGAGGTGCGGATCCTCCGCGAGGGTGACGGCCGTCGTTTTTTCCATACGGCTCCGATCCACGTAGACGACACGGATCGTGTCGCCGGGTTTGAACCGCTGCAGGGCCGCCGCAACATCTTCATCCGATCGGATTCTGAACGAGTCGATCATCCGCAGCTCATCGTCCTGTTCGAGGCCTGCCGCGTACGCCGGCGCATTCATCGACACCAGCCCGGCGATCACGAACTGGCCGCCGCGCGATTCGACGCGCACGTCGCCCCACCAGGGCCGGCCGGGGCCTCGTTTTCGAACGAGCAGGCCGGCACGCGCGAGGAGTGAGGTGTAGTCGGCGGCCTCGCGACCACGAATATACCGTCGAAAGAAGTCGCGGGCGAACGCCGGGTCGCCGCTCACCTCCGTCAGCCGCGCCTCGGCGTCTTCCGCGGTGTACGGGCGATCCACGTCACCTTCGAGGGCGCCTCCCGGTTTTCCATGGATGCGCCACATCGCGCGCATGAAGTCGTCGAGGCCGACGGCGCTGTCCGACCGTTGACGCAACGTGAGATCCAGCGCGAGCGCGATCGCGCCGCCGATCGAGTAGTACGACGTATACGTGGTCGGCCAGTTGGTGCGATCGACGGCCGAGCCCCCATCGATGAACGGCGCCATCCGGCTCATCTCTTCCGCGGAACGTACCGCCCGGCCGGGCGCCACGACGGCCGCTTCGATCAGCTCGTTGAGCGCTGCGGACGTTGCACGCAAGTCGGCGATGCCCGCGCGCTGCAACATCAAGGGTCCGTAGTACTGCGTGAAGCCTTCGGCCAGCCACAGCTCGCCCGACATGTTCGCGCGCTCGAAGTCGAAGGGTTCGAGCGATCGCGGGCGAATCCGCTCGACGTTCCACGCGTGAAAGAATTCGTGCGCGACGGTGTCGAGCAGACTGCGCCTCGACGTTCGAATCGATCCCGTGTCGGTCATCACGGTGCTGTTCCGGTGCTCCATTCCGTCACCGGTCGCGTACGGCAGGTAGTCGGCGAGAAACGTGTACTCTCCCGGATCGAACTGAGGGAACTCGCCGAACACCGCGCCTTCCTGACGGACGATCTTCTCGACGTCCCTGACGTAGTCGTCCAGATCGCTGTCCATTCCCTGGTGGTGAACAGCAAGCCGGAATCGCCGCGATCCGACGGTGAACTGGCGGATCGATACGGGGCCGAATTCCACCGGGCTGTCCATCAGATACCGCAGGTTCGGGGCGGTGAATTCCAGCGCGCTCGATCCGCGGTGCAACTGGGTCGCCACCTGCCAGACCGCGCCGGCCGGCGGCGCAAACGTCAACGTCGACGGCCGGTCGTCCAGCCCGCGCGCCCACATGATCGCCGCCGGCATGTTGATGTGCGCGTGCGTCGTGTCGACGGCGAGATAGGTGCCGTCGACCAGATCGCCGTACACCTTGTAGCGCACGGTCGCACGGCCGCCGTGGTTTTCCGCCATCCACCCGTACGGATCCGGACGCTTCGTCTCGAGCTCGCGCCCGTCGCGGCTGAACACGTGCACGTCGTAGACGTTCTTGGCGAAATCGTGAAGCGAGTAGCGGCCCGGAGACGCGCGGCTCATGCGCAGATCGAGTTCGCCTTCGGGTAAGTCCGGAAACGTCACTTCCACCTGCATCCAGCGATGCTGCGGCTCGGGAAAGGTGAATCGGTAATCGATGGCGCCGGCGGCATCAAACCTGCCAGCCAAGACGACGACGGAGAGCAGAGACGCCAGAACGAGACGCGTGCGGAGTGCCAAATTCACAATCTACAATTTACAAAGCGGTAAATTTCGCGAGCGCTTGCTCGACAAACGCGCTCTCCGGCAGCGCGCCGAGAATCTCGACCTCCTCGTCGACCACCGTTTTCGGCACGCCCGTCACCCTGTAACGCCGCGCGAGATCAGGAAACTCCGTCGCCTCCACCGCAAACGCGGTGATGTTCGGGCTTGCGAAGGCCATTTCGTGTGCGAGGCTGACCGCCCGCGGACAGTGCGGTCACGTCGGTGTCGTGAACACCTGCATCGTCACCGGCCGATTCACCGCGGCGAGGCGCGTCCGGCTCTCTTCCGAAAGGTGTAACGGACGGCCGCCGGCAATGAGGACCGCCTGAACGAGCGAGATGAACTCGTACCCCGCGGGTGTGCCAAGGAAACGAATGCGCGAATCGACAACCTCGCCGGCTTCTTCGTAGACGACGGCGATCGCGGGCGCACGATCGACTCCGTACGCCTTCGCCTTATCGCCTTCGAGGATCAGGTTCACTTCCTCGATCGTGATTTTGTCCGACAGCGGCGGCAGCTCGTCGAGAATCTGCCGGGTCTGCAGGCAGGTCTCACAACCGAGCGTCTGCGTGAAAAACAGCAGGCGTACCGGTCGCGTCATCTCATCGAACGACTCGCGCAGTCGCTGTTGATCCGCTGGCGATATCAGTGCCACAAAGTCCTGCTCGACCTATTTGAACAGATCGTCAAACGCCTGGCGTGCGCTGGTCGGACCCGGGGTCCCGGTCTGACGTTCCACAGTCGTGCGCGGCGTGAAAAAGGTGCAGGTGTTGCGTGCGTCCTTGGGTGCGACGCGCGCCGTCACCGGCTGGGTGCACTCGAAGCGGGCCCCGGTGTCGAACGCGGTGCACTGGACACAGCTGTGAAGGTCCACACCGCACCGCGCGCACCGGCCATCCGCGTCCACGGGCAGCGCGAGGCGATTGCCGCACCGCGAGCAGCGGAAGACCTCGTGCGACGCCATCAGGTTCGGCGTCTTGGGACCTTCCGGCCGATCGCGTGGATCCCTTGGCGCTTGTGGCTTTGGCGCCGATCGCTCGCGGTCTCGTGGCTCGTCCTGATATCCGCGTTGCCGATATTTTCGGTCGCTCATCTTTCGGTCTGGTCGGGCGGGTAGGAGAGGTGACCTACCTGACCCACCAGCCTTCCTGAGTCAGATAGTATCCTGTGCTGGACCTCCGATGAGAAGGTGTTCACACCCGTTGCCGATCGCCGTCGCGCTCGCACTGATCGGGGCCTCCGGATCCCTTGTGGGCCAGTCGCCGCGACCGATGACGCTGGTCGATCTGCGCGAAGTGCCGAGCCTTCTCGATCCGCAGCTCGCTCCGGACGGCCACGCCCTCCTTTATCAGTTGAATCAGGTCGACTGGAAGGCCAACCGGCGTCCCGGCCACATCTGGCGGCAGGACCTGCCCACGGGCACGCCGGTTCAGCTGACAGCCGGCGAGACGGGCGAGACTTCGCCGCGGTGGTCGCCCGACAGCCGTCAAGCGCTGTTTCTTCGCGACGGACAGCTGTTCCTGATGCCCGCCGGCGGCGGGGAAGAACGCCAACTGAGCCGGCACGCGACCAACGTCGCCGCGCCGGCGTGGTCGCCGGACGGAGCGTTCATCTATTTCCTCGCGGCCGATCCGCGCACCGCCGACGAACGCGCACGTCTGCAGGCACGCGACGATGTCTATACGTTCGGCGAGGACTACAAGCAGCGCCACCTGTGGCGCGTTTCGGTGGCGACCGGCACCGAGCAGCCGCTCTCCAACGGAGATTTCTCGGTCAGCGCCTTCCGGCTCTCGCGCGACGGCACACACATCGCCTTCCACCGAATGCCCTCACCTCTCGCCCTCGACAACCCGAAGACCGAGGTGTGGACGATGGACGCCGACGGCAGCCATCAGCTGCAGGTGACGCGCAACAGCATCGAGGAGGCGGAAGCGGAGCTCTCGCCGGACGGTCTGACGATGCTGTTCGTAGCCGAGGCCAATCAGCGGCTCGAGCCGTACTACAGCAGTACCCTGTTCCTGGTCCCGGCGAAAGGCGGTACGCCGCGCCTTCTGCTGCCTGACTTTCCGTACTATGTCGATCGCGCGGCGTGGGCACCCGATGGCCGATCGATCTTTTTCGTTGCCCACATGGGCGTCCACAGCGAGATCTTTCAGGTGGACCTGGCGACACGCACGCCGAAACAGTTGACCGATGGCCGGCACTCGATTCCGCTTGCGCCTTCCCCGGCGTGGAATCTTGCCGCGGCGGCCGGGCGGCTCGTCTTCGTGTTCGACGAGCCGACGCGCTTCGGCGACGTCTGGACGCTGGCGCTCACGCCCGGCGCACAACCGATCCGGGTGACCGGCGTCTACGATACGACCGCGCACACGTTCCAGCTTCCCCGGCAGGAGCGGTTCACATGGAAGGGCACGGACGGCACGTCGATCGAGGGACTCCTTTTGTACCCGCTCGACTACCAGGCTGGCAGGCGCTATCCGCTGGTCGTGCAACTGCACGGCGGTCCGTGGGACGCCGATCGATTTGGCTTCTGGGGCTGGAGCGACTTCGTGCAGGTGCTGACGGCGAAGGGATACGCCGTGCTTCGTCCGAACTATCGCGGCAGCATCGGATATGGGAACGTTTTCTATCGCGATATGGTCGGCGGCTATTTCACGCATGCGCACCTGGACGTGATCGCCGGCGTCGAGGCGCTGGTCAAGCAAGGTATCGCGGACCCCGACCGCCTGGCCGTCATGGGCTTCAGCGCCGGCGCACACATCGTCAACAAGCTGATCACGATGACGGATCGGTTCAAGGCGGCGTCGTCATTCGCGGGCGCGTCGAACTGGATCTCGCTGTACGCGCAGTCCGACCTGCGAGGGAATCGCACGCTGTGGTTCGGCGGAACGCCGTGGCAGAAAAACGCCCCCATCGATCGCTACTGGAGCCAGTCGCCATTGAAGGACGTGGCGAACGTCCGCACGCCGACGTTGTTTCTCGTCGGCGAAAACGACGTGCGCGTCGGCCTTTCGCAGGTACTCGAAATGCACCGCGCGCTGAAGGCCAACGGGGTGCCGACCGAGCTCCAGGTCGCGCCGCGCGAGCCGCATCTCTGGCTCGAGCCGCGGCACCAGCTCTTCAAAGGCAACGTCGAGCTGGCGTGGCTGGAACGCTACGTGACCGGGCGGCCGTACACGTGGGAAACCGCCCCGGAACAGTGAGTTATGGCGACGTCGCACGGCTCTCGGTCCTGCGGCCGGTGTCGCGTGTGAAATATTTCACACAATAGTTGCTGCGCCCGCCTGGCAAACCGGATAAGCTCGAAAACGTTCGGGCGATCGGAGCTCTTCCCCTGGTCGCCGCTGATTCGACGGTTGAGAGATGTCGCAGATCTTTCATCGCAGCACGAACACGATCGCGCGAGTCAGCATCTTTGGCGCCGTGTTCCTGATCGCCGGCCTGCTCGGCCTCGTCGCCGAGGTCAATCGCTCGCCGTGGGTGACCGACGCGCGGGTGGCGCGCGAGCAGCCCATCCAGTTCAGTCACGAGCGACACGTCGGCGGCAACGGACTGGACTGCCGCTACTGTCACACGTCGGTGGAAGAGTCGCCGTTCGCCGGCATTCCGCCGACCAAGACGTGCATCAACTGCCATTCCCAGATTTTCTCCGCCAGCCCGTATCTCGAACCGGTGCGCGAGAGCTTCCGTTCTGACCGCCCGATTCAGTGGACGCGCGTCCACGATCTGCCCGACTTCGTCTACTTCAACCACAGCATTCACGTGAACAAGGGCGTCGGCTGCACGACGTGCCACGGACAGGTCGACCGGATGCCGCTGATGTGGCAGGAACAGTCACTCCAGATGGAATGGTGTCTCGACTGCCACAGGAATCCCGAGCGCTACGTACGTCCGCGCGACGCGGTCTTCCGCGTGGACTACGTGCCGCCAGCCAACCAGGCCGAGCTCGGCGCGCGGTTGGTCGCTGAATACCACATTCAAAAACTCACGAGTTGCTCGACCTGCCATCGATGAACGACGAAACGACGACCGGCGCCGGGCTTCAGCCTCCGGGCTCCGGGTTCCGGGCTCCGGGCTCCCCGAAGCCTGAAGCCCGAAGCCCGAAGCCCGTGTGGTGGCGGACGCTGGACGAACTCGCCGACGATCCCGCGTTTGTCGAGCGGCTGCACAACGAGTTCCCGTCCGAGATCGAGGCGATCACCGATCCTGTGGCCCGACGGACGTTCCTGAAGCTGATGGGCGCCTCGCTGGCGCTGGCGGGGGCCACGGCGTGCACGCGACAGCCTGCGGAAAAGATCGTCCCCTACGTGCGGCAGCCCGAGGAGATCGTCCCGGGTCGGCCGCTCTTTTACGCGACGGCGATGTCGCTCGGCGGCGTTGCGACGGGCCTGCTGGTCGAAAGCCACGAGGGGCGGCCGACCAAAATCGAGGGCAACCCGCAGCACCCGGGGAGCCTCGGTGCCAGCGATGTCTTCGCACAGGCGGCCGTCCTCGGCCTGTACGATCCGGATCGCTCGCAGACGTTGATGAACGTTGGCGAGATCAAGCCGTGGTCGGCCTTCCTCGCGACCATCCGCGCAGCGCTTGCCGCAGCGCAGCCGCGCCAGGGTGCCGGGGTCCGGATCCTGACCGAATCGGTGAGCTCACCATCACTGGCGGCGCAGATTCGTGACCTCCTCGTTCGCTTCCCGTCGGCGAAATGGCATCAATGGGATCCGGCGAGCCGCCAGAACGTCCGCGCGGGTTCGAAGCTCGCCTTCGGCGAGTACATCGATGCCCAGTATCACTTCGACCGCGCCGACATCATCGTCGCGCTCGATGCGGACTTCCTCGGTGGCGGCCCCGGCGCTCTTCGCTACGCGCGCGAGTACAGCGCACGGCGTCGGCCTGAAAACGCGGATCGCATGAACCGGTTGTACTCGTTCGAAAGCATGCCGACCGCGACCGGCTCACGGGCGGATCATCGTTTCCCGCTCAAGCCGAGCGACGTCGAGGGAGCCGCGCGAGCATTGGCGGCGACGATCGGCGTTCCTGGCGCGACGCCCCCTGCGACGCAGGCGTCGCCGGTGGCGCAGCCGCCGTCGCCCGGCTTCGGTGAGCCTCGCCGCAGCCCGTCGGATCGACCCGCCAGCGGAGTCGGAAGTCCGAGCCCGGGGGTTCAGAACGCCATCGCGGCCATCGCGAAAGATCTGCAAGCGCATCGCGGCGCCGGCCTCGTCATCGCCGGAGAGGGACAGCCTGCAGCGGTGCACGCCCTTGCGCATGCCATGAACGAAGCACTCGGCAATGCCGGCCGCACCGTGGTGTACACGAACGCCGTCGAAGCCGAACCTGTCGATCAGCCGCAGTCGCTGAGAGATCTTGTGGCCGACATGAACGCGGGCGCCGTCGACCTGCTCGTGATCGTCGGCGGCAATCCGGTGTACACGGCCCCGGCCGATCTGAAATTCGCCGACGCGATGGGCAAGGTGAACACGCGCGTCCACCTCAGTCTCTACGACGATGAAACGTCGGCGTTGTGCCATTGGCAGATTCCGGAGACCCATTTTCTGGAAGCATGGGGCGACGCGCGCGCGTACGACGGCACGGTGTCGATTGTTCAGCCGTTGATCGCGCCGCTCTACGGCGGCAAGTCCGCGCATGAGCTCCTCGCGGCGATGAGCGATCGTCCGGAGCGGTCCGGGTACGACATCGTTCGCGAGCACTGGAGCCGGCAATCAATCGGGGGAGCCGCGGGACGCACGTCTCAGAAGGATGCGGCGAAACCCGATCCAGAGTTCGATCTGCGATGG
>Ga0157379_10004339_pt1 | contig 12132 bp, 11 predicted proteins | sample S25metaG_FD_121802 | JGI IMG/M metagenome (GOLD analysis project Ga0157379, IMG submission 121802) | Switchgrass rhizosphere microbial communities from Kellogg Biological Station, Michigan, USA - S2-5 metaG | ecosystem: Host-associated > Plants > Roots > Rhizosphere > Soil | place: USA... | reverse complement strand
GGCCCGCATGGCCTGGGTCGACCATGAACGAGGCGTTGGCCACATGAGATCCACGTTCACGCCGGTTTGGCACGAGCTTGTACATCGCGACGACGCGGCCTTCTTCCTCTGCCACCCAGGACGCGATTCCAGGTCCGGCGAAATACGCCAGCGCCTCGTCCCGGCTGGTGTCTGCGGTGAAGACGTAGCTGGTGCCGGTTGCCGCGACGGCCTGAAAGATGCGCCACATCGCATCGACATCGGTCGTGCGTGCGGGTCTGATCGTCATTGTCGCCGCGTCACGCGATTTCATTCGCCGAGTCTACGGGTGTTCGTCTCCTGCATCGGCCAGATCACCGCCAGGCCCAACGCGCCGTACAGCATGATGTAGTAAGCCGGCGCGAGCGGGTGCTGAAGCCGTTCGATCAGCCAGCCAGATACGAGCGGGGCTGTGCCGCCGGAAATCGCGAGCGTGACGCTGTACGCGAAGCTCATCGAGGTGACCCGCGATCGCAGCGGGAAGATCTCGACGACCATCGCACCCTGCAGGCCGAGCGCCATCCCGAGCGGCACCGCCAGAAGCGTCTGGCCGAACACGAACTGCCACGGCGTTCCGAACATCATCAGCCACATGGCGGGATAGACGAGGGCCATGGTCAAGACGGTCAGCGACAGCATCAGCCGGCGCCGGCCCGTGCGATCGGACAACCAGCCGCCAAGCGGTTTCGCGAACAGCACGACGACGAGACTCAACGTGTTCGCGAGGAGAAAGGCCGATCCTTCATGCCGGCTCGCCCGGCGCTCCACGACAAACGTGAACGTCAAATAGTAGGCCGCGTTCGCCATCGCGACGATGCCGAAGGTCTGCAGCATTGGCCGCCAGTCAGCGACCAGCGATGCAAAGAGCGGCGGCCGCTGCGTGGCGGCTTGCAGCCCTTCCGCCGATTCGTGGAGGCCGCTTCGCAGAAACCATCCACCGACGCAAAAGAGCACGCTCCCTACGAACGGGATCCGCCAGCCCCATGCCGCAACCTGATCCGCGCTCAACAGGGTGTTGACCAGCCAGGCCGATCCCGAGCCGAGGATGAATCCAATGGTGGTGCCTGCCATCGTGCAACTGCTGATGAGGCCTCGCGTCGACGGAGCGGACAGCTCGGTCGTGTACACCATCGAGCCGGTGAATTCTCCGCCGACAGAAAACCCCTGGATCAGCCGCATCGTCACCAGGAGGAGAGGGGCCGCGACGCCAATGGACTGGTAGGTGGGAAGCAGGCCGATGATGAGCGTCGATCCGCCCATCAGCGCGATGGAGAGTGTCAGGAGCGCCCGTCGTCCAATGCGGTCGCCGACCCTGCCGAGCACCAGGCTGCCGATCGGCCGCGCGCAGAACCCGAGCGCGAAGACGGCAAACGCCAGCAGCTGCTGGGCCCCGGCGCTCGATTGCGGAAAGAACTGCCGGCCGATGGCGGTCGCGAAATATCCGTAGACCGCGAAGTCGAACCACTCGAGGACGTTGCCGATCAGGCCGGCGAGCGCGGTGCGGCCTGCCGTCTGGATCGGCGTGCCGTCGATTGACGGCGTAACGTCGGATGATCGTGCGTGTTGGTGCAAGAAGTCACATCACCCGGGCAGAGTCGACACACCGCGGTCGCTCGGCGTCGGTCGCGCCGCCCGTCTAGACGATAGGGGGCTGGACGCGATTTCCTTTCGTGATACGCGATATCTGGAATCGGTTGGCTCAGATGCCCGCCTCAGGTTGCTGGATCTCGGCGAGAAGCGCCACGTTTGGGTCGAACACGACGGACGCGGGCGCCGCGTCCGCGGGTATCGTGATCGAAGTCTCGCGTTCCGCGACCTGCGCCTGCACGACTCGCGGCAACGCGCCGGTCGTCTGAACGATTCCGACGCCCATCTGGAACCGGTACGGATCCGCGGTCTGCGTCTGGCGAATGGTCACAACGAGTTGCCTGGCCGCCGCGTCGTAGCGCCATGTGCCCGCCACGGTGGGCACGCCGCTTCGGGTCAACCACTGCGTGAAGAACCATGACAGGTCCTGCCCGGATGCCCGCTCCATCGCACCGCGGAGATCGGCGGTGGACGCGAGGCCGTTCATATGCGCCTGGTAGTACAACCGGATGCCGCGCCAGAACGCGTCCGTGCCGATCTGCTCGCGGAGCATGTGGAGCGCCCAGCCGCCTTTCTGATACACGAGCTGATTGTTGGGTCCGGCTGCCTTCGATTCATCGAAATTGACGTGAACGACCGGCGTGTTCGGCTGCGTCTTCTCGAGTTGCAGCACCCGGTCCCGGCTGCGGCGGAGCCCGTCGACGAAGGCATCGCGTCCGGCCGCATGCTCGGTATACAACAGCGTGAAGTAGGTCGCGAACCCCTCACTCAGCCAGACGTCGTTCCAATCGCTCTCGGTCACCGCGTCACCAAACCACTGGTGAGCGGTCTCGTGGACGACGGGTGCGCTGCCGGCGGTCACGCTCTTCTCGCCATAGAAGATGTTCGTCGCGTGCTCGGTCCCTCCGCCCATCCCGGCGGCCTCCACGTGCGCCAGTTTCTGGTAGGCGTAGGGGCCGACGTTCTCCGAGAAGAATTCGAACGCCCTGCGCGCATCGCGTTCGAGCGCCTTCAGACCCTTGTCCCTGTCCTGCGGAAACGCCCAGAACGACAGCTGAATGCCCTTCACCGGCGCTTCGTAGTGCACGACGAAATGCGCGATGCCAAGCGAGTAGAGCCACGGCGAGACCGCCACATCCTGCGACCAGTGGCTGCGTCGCAACGATCCCGGCAGGTCGACCTGGTCCGTCAGCAGGCCGTTGCTGATCACCTGATACTCGGCTTTCGTCGTGACGATGAATTCCACGGTCGCCTTGTCGCCGATGTGATCGATGGTTGGCAGCCACTGGCGGGCGTTATGGAACCAGTTCTCGCTGAAGGCCGTGCGCTCGCCGTGGATGTTGTTCAGCAGGCGGAGGCCGTTCGCCGGCTCGCCGTGATACGCGATGTCGAACGTCACGTCATCGCCGGCTTTTGCGCCTGCCGGGAGCGGGAGCCGAAGGCGATCGTGCTCGTGCGTGAAGCTCACCGGCTGACCGTTCGACGTCACGCGCGTGACCGTCATCCCTTTGCCCTCAGGCGTCGTCGACGTGAGGTCGAGAAGCGCCTCACTGGCGCCGTTGGTGGCAACATGCAAACGCACGGTCGCCTCGCCTTCGATCTCGTTCGAGTCCGTGGTGAGAAGCGTCAGGCGGAACACGTAGTGTTCGGCGTCCACGGCCGGCTGGCGCGGATACGTGTCTGCCAGCACGAGAGCCGGCGCGAGCGTCAGTGCGAGTGCGAGTCGAAGGACGCAGGTCTGCAGAGAGGCGATCGAATGGTGCCGCATGAGCGAGATAGTAACCGGAACCCGCGGCGGCTCACCTTGTCTCCCTGACTACGCCGACTTTCGATAGAGATCGCGGATCGCCTGGATGAGACGTGCGGGATCGATGGGCTTCGGCAGGTGCTGTTGGAATCCCACGGCCAACGCTTCCGCGCGATCCGGAATCGTGGCGTACGCGGTCACTGCTATGGCGGGAATGGCCTGGATGGCTGGAGTTGAGTGCGCCCGGACCCGGCGGATGAACGAGTATCCGTCCTCGTCGGGGAGCGCGATATCCGCCACGATTACCGACGGGCGCAGGCGATCGAGTGCCGCGAACGCTTCGCGAGCCGCACCAAACGTCGCGACGTCGGCGCCGGAACTCCGGAGCGCGCGTACGAGCAGCTCGCGGCTGTCGGCATGATCCTCGAGCAGCAGGATGGAATAGCCCTTGAGGCTGATCGCCCTGCGCGACGGCTTCGGCCGGTCGGTGGCGACGGCTCGAGCGTCGCTGGCGCGAAACGTCACCGTGAAAGTCGCGCCCCCGCCGACGCCCGGACTCTGCACCTTGACGTCGCCCCCATGCAAGCGCACCAGGTCGTGCACGATCGCCAGGCCCAGCCCGAGACCGCCGTACCGCCGCGTCGTCGCACTGTCCGCCTGACGGAACCTGTCGAACACGTGGGGAAGAAAGGCGGGATCGATCCCGATGCCCGTGTCGGCGACCTCAATCCGAATGTGCTGGTCGACGCGCTCCGCGCTGACAGAGATCTGCCCGCCATGCGGCGTGAACTTGACCGCGTTGGACAGGAGATTCCACAGGATTTGCTGAAGCCGCGTGGCGTCGGCCAGCACGTTGGCATCGTGCGTTCGCCACGAGGTGTGAATCGAGAGGTCTTTCGCGTCGGCTGCCGGACGCACGCTCTCGAGCGCGGCTTCGAGGACCGGGACGACCGGCAAGGGTTCGAGCTCGATCTGCAGCTTTCCGGTCGTCATCCGCGACATGTCGACGAGGTCGTTCACCAGCTGGGCCTGAGCCTGGGCGTTTCGGTCGATCAGCTCGAGCGCGTGTTTTCGCGCCTTGTCGCTGAGGTGATCGTGGAGCAGCATGCGCGTCCATCCAAGGATCACGTTCAACGGCGTGCGCAGTTCGTGGGACAGCGTGGCCAGGAATTCGTCCTTCAGCCGGTTCGACTCCCGCAGGCCACGCTCGATGCGTTCGTGCGTCAGATCGGTCACCACCACGGCGACCGTTCGCGTGCCCTCGATGTTCAACGTGATGGACGAGAGTTGCGCCGGATTGACGGTGCCCGAGCCAGTCGTGAGCTGGACCTCCGCACGACACGACCTCGAATGCAGCACCCGTTGCAGCGTCGGCAGGTCGTCAGGGTGAAGGAAATCACGCAGGACACGGCCGGCGATCCGTTCTGCCGGACGTCCGATGAGCTCCGCGAAATGCTGGTTGCAATAGAGAATCGTGCCGTCGGCCGCCAGCGTGAGCGCGCCTTCGCGCATCTGCTCCACCATCAGACGATACGGCTGGTCGGCGGTGCGGAGCGTATAGATCTGTTCGCCTTCCGGTGAGCTGACGACGAGCGCCTCGATGTGTCCATCGCGGATCGCGCTGATCGTGTCTTCGGCTTCCTGCAGCCGCCGGCGCAATTCCGCGACGGACGGTTGTGATCGCCGGCTTCGCTTCCTCTTCAGCATGACTCAATCGGTTCGCTGCTGACGGATATCCAGGCCTACGAGGACGCGCTGTTCGTCCGACATGTCGCCGATCAGTCGGCGAAGCGGCGCCGGCAGCCGTTTGATGAGCGTCGGCGCGGCGATGATCTGGTCGCCGCGCGCCAGCGGCAGATTCTTGTAGATATCCACCACTTCCAGGTCGTACAGGCCTCGCAGGTGCTCCTCGCAGATGCGGCGGACATTCTGGATGGCGCGCATCGACTTGCCCGTCGTGCCGGTCACGTACAACCGCAGGAGATATTTCCCCTTTGCCTTTTTGTACCGTTCGACTTCGGCCTTCCGCGCCGCCGGTTTCTTCGTCACGACTGCACCCCGCCGCGGCGCCGGCGCGGCCGCAGGTCGAGCCCGACCAGGACGCGCTCCTCATTGGAGAGATCGCCGATGATTTTCTTCATCGGTGGCGGCAGATGGCGAACGAGAGTCGGCACGGCGACGATCTGATCGCCCCGCGCCAGTTGCGGTTGCTTCAACAGGTCGATCAGCTCGATGCGATAACGTCCGGCCAGGTGTTGCTCGCAGATGGCCTCGAGGTTGTGCAGCGCGGCTGCCGATCGTGCGCTCTGGCCGGCGACGTACAAGCGCAGAATCCACTCGTCAGAGGGAGCCTTTCTCCTCGCCGTTCGTCGCGCCTTCATCGACGTCTCCTTCGCTGGGCCGGCGATTCTCTGCCCGCCGCCAGGACGACAGGACCGCTGTCGGTCAACTCGAACGATCGCCGGTCGGATGAGTGAGACATGCCGCGCGACTTCAGAATCGACAAGTACCGTCCGCCGTGCTCGCCGGGAGGAGAATTGCGCAGCAGGATCCACGTATCGATCAAAGACGACACGCCGACTTCGACCTCCTGCGAGGCGCCGCTCCCCGGAATCAGGTGGGTGAACACGGCGGTGATGTCTTTCACTTTGAGGTAGTCAATGAGCCGCATCACCATGCTGTTGACTTCATCGAAGCTGGCGCCGACAAAACTCGACAGGGGATCGATGACGACGACGGACGGCTGCGCTTCGTCGACCTCCCGATGCATCGTGGCGAGGTGAAATTCGAGACCGTACAGCGTGGGACGCGCGGCGTGGATCTTCAGCCGCCCGTTCTTGATCCAGCGGTCGAGGCCCAGTCCAACCGACTGCATGTTGCGCGTGTACTGCGCCGGCGACTCCTCGAATTGAAAACAGACGGCGCGTTCGCCGCGACGGCAGGCCGCATCGAGGAAATACGCGGCGAGCGTCGTTTTCGCCGTGCCGGCGCCGCCGGACAGCAGCACGCTGCTCGCGCGGAAATATCCCTTCCCGCCCAACATCGCATCGAGCCAGTCGAGCCCGGTGGAGATCCGTTCGGAGGTCGCCCGGTGAATCAGCTGCAGCGACGTCACCGGCAGCACCGCGATCCCACGCCGGTCGATCAGGAATGGATACTCGTTGGTGCCGTGGCTGGAGCCGCGGTACTTCACGATGCGGAGGCGCCGCGTCGAGATCTGGTCGTTCACCCGATGATCCAGGAAGATGACGCAGTCGGAGACGTACTCCTCGAGCCCCTGGCGAGTGAGCGTGTCGACGCCACGCTCTCCGGTGATGATGGCGGTGATGCCGCGTTCCTTCAGCCATGCAAACAAGCGCCGCAGCTCGGCGCGCAGGACACCGGCATTGTCGAGCCCTGCAAAGAGCGACTCGATCGTGTCGAGCACGATGCGGCGGGCGCGAACGCTGCGCAGCGCGTGATCCAGGCGAATGAACAGCCCTTCGAGGTCGTATTCGCCCGTCTCCTCAATCTCCGAGCGTTCGACGCGAATGTATTCGAGCACCAGACGCTTCTGTGCGATCAGCGCCGGCACGTCGTAGCCGACGGACGCGGCATTCTTCAGAATGTCGTCCTCGGTCTCCTCGAACGTCACGAATACGCCGTTCTCGCCGTGAGCCGCGCCGTGGACGAGGAACTGCTGCGCGAACAGCGTTTTTCCGCATCCGGGTCCACCGCAGACGAGCGTCGGCCGGCCGCGCGGAAGTCCGCCGCCGGTAATCTCGTCGAAGCCGGCGATACCGGTGGCGGCCTTTTCTACCGACGAGGGCTTCGAAGGTTTCGGGCTACGCGTGACCGTGCGGCGTGAGGGGGACATGTCGAGCGTGACACTCCAGGTATGAAGTGGAAGTCGTGATCGGGATTGAGTTCAGACCGGATGGAAATGTTGGAGTCGCGGGCGTTCGCGGAACGCAATTCGACGGCACATTCGCTCCAGATATGCAAAGCCGGAGCCGTCGAGGTGAACGACCACCCGCATGATGAGAGCTCGCAAGCTCGGCCTTAGTGATTCTGGCCGGCCGGAGCGGCGAGGCCTGCAAGAAAATCCGGGGCGATCGTTCTATGCCCAGAGGAGCGTCTGGCATGGCCGATCCGCGCCTGTATCAGATCTGCACGCTTGCATCCCTGCTCGTGTACGGAATGGGGTCGCTCGACTTCGATATCACGCCGCCCCGGGTCGCCCTCCTGCTGGCGACCGTGCTGGTCACGCAATTCTTCTGCGATCGCCTGGTCGGCGGACCGCCGTTCCGCCTGAGCGCGCGCAGCGCCCTGATTTCCGGGCTCTCCCTCTGCCTGCTCCTGCGCACGAATCGCCCTGACTTCGCCCTGCTCGCGGCCGTGATCACGATCGCGAGCAAGTCCCTGATTCGCGTCCGTGGCAAGCACGTCTTCAACCCCACCAACGGCGGCATCGTCGCGACGCTGCTGTTGACGAACCAGGTCTGGGTGTCGCCGGGGCAGTGGGGTGCGGCCGCCGCGTTCGCATTCCTCATGGCGTGCGCCGGCATGCTGGTCGTGCACCGCTCGGCACGGTCCGACGTCACGTTTGCCTTTATCGCGTGCTATGGCGCGCTGCTGTTCGGGCGCTCGCTGTCTCTCGGCGAGCCGCTGACGATTCCACTGCACCGGGTGCAGAGCGGCGCGCTGCTGCTGTTCACGTTCTTCATGATTTCTGATCCCAAGACGACACCCGATTCACGGACGGGACGCGTGTTGTTCGCCGGACTGGTGGCCCTTGGCGCCTGGTATGTGCAGTTCCGGATGTTCAGGACGAACGGCCTCCTGTGGTCGCTGGCGGCCTGTTCGACCCTCGTCCCGCTCATCGATCGTCTCGCGCCGGGAGCTCGCTACATCTGGTCCGCGCCCTGGGCATCAACGGTACACCTCGCCGGGAACGCAAATCGGGCCTCGCGCCCTTTGATGGAGTCACTCACATGAGACGAATGCTGTTCGGCGTCACGTTGCTGTCGATCCTCGCGTGGCCGGGGGCGACCCTCTTCGGTTTCTGCGGTTTCTACATATCGAAAGCTGACACGAAGCTGTTCAACAAGGCGTCACAAGTCGTGCTCGTGCGCGACGGCGACCGCACCGTGATGACGATGGTGAACGACTTCGAGGGTGCACCGAGGGAGTTCGCCGTGGTGATTCCCGTGCCGACATTCCTCAAGCGGGAGCAGATCCACGTCGGCGAGAAAGCGTTGGTGGACCACGTGGACGCGTATTCGGCTCCGCGGCTCGTCGAGTATTTCGACCAGAACCCGTGTGCGCGGCGCGAGTACGAGATGGCGATGCGCCAGTCCGCGATTGCCGGCGCCCTGGCGACGGACATGGCGGCCGTGCGCGCGAAAGCCCGGGGAGTCACCATCGAGGCGCAGTACACAGTCGGTGAGTACGACATCCTGATTCTCAGCGCGCAGCAGAGCACCGGGCTCGAAGCTTGGCTGCGCGAGAACGGGTACCGGATCCCGTCAGGCGCGTCTGACGTGATCGCGAGCTACCTGAGACAGAACATGCGATTCTTCGTGGCGAAGGTGAACCTTGCGGAGCACGCGAAGCTCGGGTTCACCTATCTCCGGCCGCTGCAGGTCGCGTACGAGTCGCCGAAGTTCATGCTGCCGATTCGCCTCGGCATGGTCAACGCGAAGGGATCGCAGGATCTGTTCGTCTTCGCCCTGACACGCAAAGGCCGCGTGGAGACGACGAACTACCGCACCGTGAAGCTGCCCGCCGACATGGAGCTGCCGGTCTACTTGAAACAGGCGAACGAGTTCGGCGCCTTCTACAAAGCCATGTTCACACGCCAGGTCGACAGCCAGAACGGCCACGCCGTGTTCACGGAGTACGCGTGGGACATGCGGTGGTGCGACCCGTGCGCGGCCGATCCGCTGTCGACCGACGAACTGCGTCAACTCGGCGTCTTCTGGGTGGACAACGGTGAGCGCCTGCCGTCTGACGTGTTCCTCACGCGGCTGCACGTGCGCTACGACGCCGCGCACTTCCCGGAGGACCTCGTGTTCCAGGAGACCGCCGACCGTGCGAATTTCCAGGGACGCTACGTGCTGCGCCACGCGTGGACCGGCACGGACACCTGCAGCGCGGCGACGGCGTACAGGCAGTCGGTTATGGAGCGGCACTCGAAGGAAGCGGAGACACTCGCCCGGCTGACAGGGTGGGCGGTCCAGGACATCAGAGCGAAGATCGGCCCCGAGCCCGCGGCGGGTCGAGCGCCGGCATGGTGGGAAACGATCTGGAAGAAGTGAAGCGTCTACGCTGCAACCACGTCAGGCTGGCGTGACGGCGGCCTTGGCGTCCGGCACCACGAATTCATGTTCATGGTGTCGGACGGTCAGGACTGGACAGGGCGCGGTGCGAACGACGCGCTCGGCGACGCTGCCGACGAGCAGATGCGAGACACCAGTGCGTCCGTGGGTGCCGACGACGATCAACTCGATCGACGCATCCCTGGCGTAATCGGAAATGTCCTCGGCCGGATTGTCCGACACCTTCAGGACGGCCCTGGCTCTCAGCTCCGATCGATCCTCGGGGACGAGGCAGTTATCGAGGCGCCGATGCACCGCTTCGTTGAGAGCATGCGGGTCGGCGATCGTCGGACGGAGGAAGTTGTTCTCCGCGACGTGAAGCAGATGCAATCGTGCGCCGAATGCCTTCGCGAGCGCGCGGCCGTAGGTCAGCGCCGCATCCGAGGCGGGGCCAAAGTCGGTGGCGACCAGGATGTTCTTCAGGACAATCATTGCGTCCCTCCGATACGAGCACGGAGCAGGAGGCGTGCCGCGACCGATTCGCCAGGATGCCGGCAATTTTGGGCCAGATCAGCGCTCTGGGCTGCCGGATCCTCGCCTGCACCTGGCAAGCCGGCTGGGGGGAATCCAGCGGTGGTGCGGAAAAATTCGCGGTGCTCGGAGCCGGCGGGCGAACGGGCTCTGACCGGTCGCTCCAACCTCGGTGGACTGGCGCTCTTCATCGGCGGCATGTGCGTGCGCGTCGAATGGATTTGAGAGCGGCCCACTCGCCGAAATCACGTCAGGATCGTTCGCCAGTGTCCGGCATCGCCTTTGCGTTGTCAGCGCGCATCCAACGTTGCTCGGGCACATGAGGAGGGACGCCATGATCCGGAATCTTGCACTCTCGGTCTTCATCCTCGTCACCAGCGTTGCGCTCGCGGCCCAGAATCCCGCGGGTGCGGCGCGCCAGTACGATCCATCGGCGGAGCAGACCTACCAGGGCGTCATCACCGGCGTGATTGCCACCACCGGACCGGATGGAACGGTCGGCGTGCACCTGAATCTCCAGACATCCGGCGGCGTCGTCCTCAAGGTTCACCTCGGTCCCGCGATATTCATCGGTATGAACGACGCATCGTTCTTCGTGGATGAAGCGATTGCCCTCACCGGAGCGTTCGTGAACCACGATGGCGAGGTCGCAGTCTGGGCCAGGCAGGTCACCAAGAATGGCAAGACCCTCACGCTGCGGGAGCCTGACGGGACTCCGCGCTGGCCGTTCGCGACGGCCGATGATCCCGACGGTTGCGGCGTCCCGCATGCCCCGGTCCGGTACTGAAGGCCGGCGTCGTTGAAATAAGAGTGGCGAGACCTGTCGGTTCGTTCCAAGAAGGAGGAGTCAGATGAAAGCCCGTATGATCGTTGGCGCAATCTGTGTCGTCGGTCTCTTCGGCGTCGGAACCTTTGCCAGTCGAGGCGATGCGAGTGTATCGGCTCCGCGCCAGTGGACGATTGTGAACATCCTCGACCCGGTGTCCGTGAAAGGCGAGATCGTGATGGGGCCGGTGATGATCGTGCACGACGACCGGAAGATGGAGCGCGGGGAGCCGTGCACGACGTTCTATCGCTTCGATCCGGCCCGCGGTCCGCGCGAGGAGATCGTGTCGTTCCACTGTACGCCCGTGCAGCGTGAGGTCGCCCGCACAACCACGCTGACCCTGCAGAACGGCGTCGAGGGTGCGTGCAAACGCCTGGTCCAGTACCAGTTCGCCGGGGATACCGAGGCGCATGGCATTCCGGCGAAGTAAGAGGGACGGCGTAATTGGCCGGCGCCGGCCGCCCGGCGGACTGCCTGCCGCCGGGCCGGCGCAGCGGCGAGTGTCGCAACGCCACACCACCTGGATTCGCCTTACATCGTCAGCACGATAATCGCGCCCACACCGGCCGCCGCGCTCGCCACGAGCGTACCGGCAACGCGGAGCGCAAATCTGCGGTCGCCCAGGACGACCGCGACGAGCGCCTTCAAGACGGTATTGGCCATCACACCGACCGCGATCGCGAGCGCGGCGATGTCGAGCGACGAGACGCCGCGCGCCATCGAGAGCGTGAGCGCGTCAACATCAGTGAGACCGAGGACGGCTGCCGTGGTCAGAAGCCCTGAGGTTCCCCACGTCGCCTGGGCCGCCCGGACGAGGATGAGCACCACCTGAAACACCGCAGCCATCTGCAGCGCCGCGACGATCTGCAGGGGATTGCGTGATAGGTGCGTCGATGAGTCATCCCGTGCCGACCGGCGTGTGCTGAGGGCGACCGCCACGCCGACGACGATGGCGGGCGGCAACAAGTATCGAATCGCGACCGGCAACAGCGCCGCGTTCAACACGGCGATGGCGGCGCACACGCGGAGATACAACATGGCGTTCGCCGCGATGGCGCCACCTGCGAGCGCCGTAGCGGCCCCGGGTTCCCGGCGGCTCGTTCTGGCGAACGTGAACGTGACCT
>Ga0157379_10004338_pt1 | contig 12132 bp, 9 predicted proteins | sample S25metaG_FD_121802 | JGI IMG/M metagenome (GOLD analysis project Ga0157379, IMG submission 121802) | Switchgrass rhizosphere microbial communities from Kellogg Biological Station, Michigan, USA - S2-5 metaG | ecosystem: Host-associated > Plants > Roots > Rhizosphere > Soil | place: USA: Michigan... | reverse complement strand
TTCGTCTACATCGTCGATCGCGCCAAGGACATGCTGATCCGCGGCGGCGAGAACATCTACTGCGTCGAGGTCGAGAATGCCCTCTACGAGCATCCCGCGGTGATGGACGCGGCGGTCGTCGGCATCCCGCACCGCACGCTCGGCGAGGAGCCTGCCGCGGTGGTGCACCTGAAGCCGGGCGCCAAGGCGACCGAGGAAGAGCTGCGCCACCACGTCGCGCTGAAGCTCGCCGCCTTCAAGGTGCCGGTGAAGATCCTCTTCCTGCCCGAGACCCTGCCGCGCAATCCCAACGGCAAGATCATGAAGCGCGATCTGAAGCCGCTGTTTCCGGAGACGGTCGCGAGCTGAGACGCCTCACCCGGGCGCCGGGAGCAGGCGCGCCAGGATCAGCAGCTCGCCGCCGACCGCGATGAAGAACGCGGGCGCGCGCAGCCGCCAGACCCCCGTGACGTAGATGACTGCGTGGGCGAGGCGGGCCCAGAAGAAGATCGTCGCGCCGAGCGCGGTCTGCCAGTTGGCGAGGCCGGTCAGCTGCGCCGCGATCACGAGCGCCGCGAAGTGCGGGAAGTTCTCCAGCATGTTGCGGTGCGCGCGATCGGCACGCCACGCCCACGGCGGCAGCGGCGGCGGATGATCGCGGTTGCCGAGCACCTCCTTCACCGGCCAATGCATCCACATCGCCGCGCCCTTGCCCGCGACCAGCACCCAGGTCAGCACGGCGCTCGCGATCAGCATCGCCATGTCGGTGGTCACGGCTCGCCCCGCGGCTCGACGGTGATGCCCTGCGCCGACAGCGCCGGGGCGACCTCACTCAACGTGACCAGCTCGTCGATGCCGAAGAGTCCCGACGGAGGCGCGCCGTGGCGCGTGCGCGCAGCGAGCGTCTCGGCGAGGATCAGCGTCGTCGCCGCGCTCATGCGATAGTCGCCCGCGCCGCGCACGACGCGCGAGGCCAGGAGACCGGGTCCGCGGCGCACGTTCACCCAGTGCGCGGTCGGCTGACGGCTCGGCTCGCCGGGCGCCCGTCGGGCAAGGGCGAACACGTTGGCGGGAACGCGCGACGCGATGGCGAACGCGTTCAGGGCCAGGATCGCGGCGTTCACGACCGCGGGGCGGAACGAGACGTACGCCCGCGCCGCGCGCCCGCCGGCGACGTCGGCGAGCAGGCCCGCCGCCTCCGGGCCGGCTTCGAGGGTGCGGCAGCGGCCGAACGGCGGCGGCAGATCGATGGTCGACGTGCGCCGCCGGCCCGGACCGGTGAGCATCCGGTGCATGAGCACGACCCCGGCTCGTCCCGCGTGCTCCGCCGTCGAGGCGAGGAAGCCGTACTCGACCGTGTCGGCGTCCGGGTGTCGTGCCAGCAGCTCGCCGAGCGCCATCATCACCACGCCGTAGAGTCCGCTCCGATCGATCACGAGCCCGCGCCCCGCCGCGACCGCCGTCCGCAGGCGCGCCCGCCCGGGGGAGGGAAGGTCGTCGAGGTTCAAGAGCGTCGGGCCGTGCTCCAGGACCGCGCGCTCGGCGCCGAGACTCGTGGAGCGCACCGTGCTCACGACGAGATCGACGTCGCGACACGCCTCGCGGACCGTCTCGGGCCGATCGACGTCGACGAGACGGAAGTCCGCCGCGCGCTCGGCCCGCCGCCCGCCGCGTGTCACGTTCCAGCCGCTCCGCGCGAACGTGGCGGCGATGAGGCTGCCGAGAAATCCCTGGGCTCCGATGACGAGCACGCGGCGGGGTGTGCCGCGATCGCCGTTCGTCAGCATCGCGAGTTCCTCCTTGCCCTTCGTACGATACGAGTGTATTGGAAGCAATACGACTGTATGGCCGGACCCCCTCCGATCTCCGACCAGACGGCGGCGGCCCGTATCCGGGACGCGGCGCTGCACCAGTTCGCGGCGCGCGGCGTCGCGGCGACGTCGATCCGCGACGTGGCGCGGGCGGCGCGCGTGTCTCCGGGCCTCGTGCAGCACCACTTTCGCTCCAAGGAGCGCCTGCGGCGCGCCGTCGAGGAGTTCGTGCTGCAGCGGGCGACGGCGGCGTTCGGCGGGCCGCTGCCCGGACGCTCTCCCGCAGAGAGCTCGCTGCGCATCGGCGCGGAGATCTCGGCGTTCGTCCGCGCCAATCCCGACGCGTTCACCTACATCGGTCGCTCACTGCTCGAGGGCGACGCCGCGGGTACGCAGCTCCTCGTGAGCTTCGTCGCACTGGCCCGCATGCAGATCGAGCGGCTCGTCGCCGCGCGCCTGCTGCGCGCCGATCTCGACCGCGACTGGACGGCGCTCCACGTCATGCTGATCGACGTCGGGGCGCACCTCCTCGCGCCGGCGCTGCGGCGTCTTCTCGGCCAGTCCATCCTCGACGGCGCGGGCCTGCAACGGATGGAGACGGCCACGAAGGACCTCTTCCTGAAGGGCGTCTACCGATCGCCGGCGCGCCCGCGCGTTCGGCGTCGCACCACGCGCGGTTGACTGCCGGGTTCACGCGGGCCATCCCTGTAGCGACATGGCCGTCGCGACCCGCGGGGTCCTCGAGACCCGCTTCGATCAGATGTTTCCCGTCCTCACGCCGGCGGAGATCGCGCGGCTGCGGCGCTTCGGCGAAACCCGCACCTACGACACCGCCGATCGGCTCGTCTCGACCGGTGAGGTCAGTCCGGGGATGATGGTGCTGCTGAGCGGCGAGGTCGCCGTCACGCAACACAACCTGCTCGGCCGCGACCAGCCGATCGTGACCCATGGGCCGGGGCAATTCATGGGCGAGCTGGCGCAGCTCGCCGGCCGTCCGTCGCTCGTCGACGTCCAGGCGACGAAGCCGGTCGAGGTGATGGTCATCCCCTCGGTACGCATGCGCGACGTGCTGGTGAGCGAGGCGGAGCTCGGCGAGCGCATCATGCGGGCACTCATCCTGCGCCGCGTCGGCCTGCTCGAGTCGAACATCGTCGGCCCCGTGATCCTCGGGCACGTCAACCATCCCGACGTCCTGCGGCTCTCCGGGTTCCTCGCGCGGAACGGCCATCCGCACCACACGCTCGATCCGGAATCCGACTCGTGCGCCCGCACGCTGCTCGAGCGCTTCCACATCGAGCCGAAGCAGCTGCCGATCGTCCTCTGCCCGAACGGGCAGATGCTGAACAACCCGAGCGAGAGCGAGCTCGCGCGTTGCATCGGCCTCTCGCAGGCGCTCGACACGAGCAAGGCGTACGACGTGGCGATCGTCGGCGCCGGTCCGGCCGGCCTCGCGGCCGCCGTCTATGCAGGGTCGGAGGGGCTTTCGACGATCGTGCTCGACTGCCGCGCCTTCGGCGGCCAGGCGGGCGCGTCGTCACGCATCGAGAACTACCTCGGCTTCCCGACCGGCATCAGCGGCCTCCATCTGATGGCGCGCGCCTACAATCAGGCGCTCAAGTTCGGCGCGGAGATCGCGATCCCCGAGGAGGTCGTGCGCCTGCAGTGCGACGTGCAGCCGAACGGCGCGCGCTTCCAGGTGAGCGTCGGTAGCGACCAGCGCATCGGCGCGCGCGCCGTGGTGATCGCGAGCGGCGCCAAGTACAAGCGCCTCGGGGTCGAGAACCTCGCCCAATTCGAGGGTTCGGCGGTCCACTACTGGGCCTCGCCGCTCGAGGGCACGCTGTGCGGCGGCCAGGAGGTGGCGCTGGTCGGCGCCGGCAACTCGGCCGGCCAGGCGATCGTCTACCTGGCGACGCAGGCCAAGAAGGTCTGCGTGATCGTGCGCGGCAAGAGCCTCGAGGCGAGCATGTCGCGCTACCTCGTCGATCGCATCTGCGGCCTGCCGAACGTCGAGGTCCAGCTGCAGGCGGAGGTGACGGCGCTGGAAGGCGAAGGCGGCGCGCTGCACGCGGTCCGCTGGCGCGCGCTGCCCTCCGGCGAGGAGACGCGCCGGCCGATCCAGCACCTCTTCCTCTTCATCGGCGCCGATCCGAACACGTCATGGCTCGCGGCGCCCGACGTGGAGCTCGACGCAAAAGGCTTCGTGAAGACGGGTGCCGATCTCGGCCCGGGCCACGGCCCGCTCGAGACGAGTCGCAAGGGCATCTTCGCGATCGGCGACGTCCGCGCCGGGTCGACCAAGCGGGTCGCCGCCGCGGTCGGGGAGGGCGCGCAGGTGGTCGCCGCGATCCACGCCTATCTCGCGACGTTGCCCTCGCCGGCTCGCGAGACCACCGTAGCCTGACCCGAACGATTCCGTCTGCTTCGACCGAAAGCGCTACGGTCGCGCCTGCACGTGCGTGACCCGCTCGATGCGCTCCAGACCCGGAAGGCCGACCACGCTGTTTGCTGCCGGCGCGAACGTCGGTCCGACACAGAGGAGGCTCGCGAGCGTCGGGTTCCCTCCATCCAGAACCGGGACGAGGGACTGGCCGGTCGCGTCGTCGTGTCCGCCGATCTGTCCCCGGTCGAGGAAGCACTCGCGGAACCGGCCATCGGTGCAGGTCTCGTACTCGCAGGTGCCTCCCGGACAGTCGGTCGGCGCGCTGGCGGCTCCCGTGCACGTGGATCCCGGACCGCAATCGGTATCGAAGGAGCAGCGGAAGCCCGGGCTCAAGCCGCCGGCGCAGGTCGCGTAGCAGACTTGGGCCGCGCGCGTGCCGCCAACGCAGCTCCGTAGCCCCTGGCTCACGCAGTCGGAGTTGGTGGAGCACTGGATCATCGTGCCGTTCGGCGCGCAGAAGGTCTCGAACGGTCCACTCTGGCAGATACCGTCGTTCGGGCCGGGCGTCCCACCCGGGGCGCAGTCGAGCGCTCCGTTGTCGCATTGGTTCGGCGCGGTTGCAGTTCCGGGCCGTCCACACGCGCCGCCGCCGCATGCGCTGGCGACGGTGCACGGAGCGCCATTGTTGGGCCCCCCAAGACAGCGCTTGCCGCCGCACACGCTCGCGCCGACCGCCGTGCACTCGGCGTTCGAGCTGCACGCGGACGCCGCCGCGTTGTCGCAGGTGTCACACATGCACTTGTCGCCGGTGAATCCCGCTGCCCGGCAGCTCGGACTCGAGGCGCTGAGCGTTTTCGTCAGCGAGCCCGTCGTGCTGCCGATGCCATACGTCGCGGTGGAGAGGCGGCCACCCGGCTGTGGACGACAATCGAGGCTCGTCGGACCGAAGACGGGATTCGAGGTGGCGCCGTTGACGTCACACGGCCCCCCGACGTCGAAGCCTTCCGCACACGTGCCGTCGCGCTTGCCGTCGTTGGCCGCACCGTCGCCGAGGCAGCGCGGACAGCCGATGCGCGCCGCGATACCGGTGTACACACGCTCGACCATCACGGCGTCGGTCGAGATTGCCCCGGACTCGACGTTCAACGTGCCGGTGACGGACCCCGTGTAGTACTGCTCGACGCACGCCGAGACGCCGCCGACCGAGACCGGAATGTACGTCCCCGCGTAGTACTCGCAGGTGCCGGTCGCGCAGCCGGCGTTGCCATGACAATCGACGCGAGTGTCCGCCGTGCAGCGCCGGTTGTTGATCTGCGCGCCGGTCTTGAGGGTGTAGTTCGCGGCGTAGATGTTCGGCACCGGACCCGAGAAGGTGCACGTTCCGCACGGCCGGCTCGGCGACGAGCAGCCGGTGATGCCGACGGTGTAGGTGCCGCCGTTCGGCATCTCCACGTCGTGCGCCATGCCCGTCCAGCCGCGATCGGCGACCCCGCCCGTCCCGATCCCCGTGAGCTCGAGCGTCTTCGGGCAGTCGCATTGGCAGGCGTTGCTGCAGAAGAAGCCCGGCGCCGCGTTCGGGCAGAAACTGTTCGGCGGATCGCACCCCTCACCGGGGTCGATGACGCCATTGCCACAGAGGGGACCGGGGGTCGCCGTCGGTCCGGGGACGGGCGTCGCCCCTTGGCCGAGCGCGTAGAGCTTGTGATCGTCGGCGCCGATGTACACCGTGCCGTCCGCGCCGATCGCCGGGGAAGAGTTCACCGTGTCCTGCGTGAGCACACGCCAGCGGAGGCCTCCGTTGGCGTCGATCGCGTAGACGTAGCCGTCGGTCGAGCCGACGAAGACCGTGCCATCGGCGCCGATCGCCGGCGAGGAGCCGCGAATGCCGGCGCCGGTCTGGAACTCCCACTTCTCGCTGCCGTTCGGGTTGACGGCATAGAGCCTCCCGTCCAACGACCCGACGTAGATCGTGCCGTCGCTCGCGATCGCCGGCGCCGAGCCGACGATGTTGTTCTTCGTGACGAACAGCCACTTGAAGGCGCCGCTCGACGTGAAGGCCTCGAGCAGATGGTTCTGCCAGCCGACGTAGACGTTGCCGCCGGCGTCGATTGCCGCGGCCGTGTTCCCGGGCGTGAGGCCGCCCGACACCTTCCACACGAGGTTGCCCGAGTCGTCGAGGGCGAAGAAATCGGGACTCTGCACGCCGCCGACGTAGATGGTGCCGCTCAGGGCAACGGCCGGCGCCCCGATGATCGACGGTCCGGGGTAGAGGTAGTAGCTCCACTTCTGCGTCCCGGTGGCGTCGACCGCGTATACGGTGCCAGCCGTCGAGCCGATGTAAATCACGCCGCCGAGCGAGAGAGCTGGGGACGAGCTCTCGGCGCCCCCCGTGATGGGAAACGTCCACTTCGACGTGCCGGCGGGATTCACTGCGTGCAGACCGTCGCTCGCGCCGACGTAGACCGTGCCGTCGGCGGCGATCGCCGGTGAGGAGTTCACGGCGCCGGTCCCGACGGCGAGCTTCCATTTCAGCGTCCCGCCCGGGTTGATCGCATAGAGGTGACCGTCGCCCGAACCGACGTAGATCGTGCCGTCGTCAGCGACGGCCGGCGAGGAGTGCACCTCCCCGCCGCAATCGAACGTCCACTTCACGATGCCGTTGTTGGCGCTGGTCGAGAACTGGCTGCGGCCCTGCTGGTAGAGATCGTGGTGGAACTTCGGCCACGTCGCCTGCAGCGGCGGCGAGCACGCCGGGAGAAGAACGACGCCGAGCAACGAGAGGACGGCCGAGGGTCTCACCCTGACGCACGTTCGTATCGGTCCCAGCATCGACGCTCTCCCTTCCGGTCGCTCTGGGCGGCCGGAATGGCACAAGCGTCGACGAATGGAAACGGCGAACGTGCGTCCCGGTTGGAAACGGTGCCAGAATGAGGCGGCTCACTCCGGGTGGATATCGCCTCGGCGCGTCATCCCCGGCAGGGCCTTGCCCGTCTCGAGGTAGGTCTTCAGGCTCGAGAGCACGATCGGCCAGCCGAACGAGATGCCGCGCAGCATCGCGGAATCGGGCTCCAGATCCTCGTGGGTGACGGTGAGCCGGACCATGGTCTTGTAGGGCGTGATGTCGTACGTCACGCGCGAGACCTTGGCGGGATCAGCGGCCTCGGCCGGGGATGCCCACGTGACCACGAGCCGACGCGGCGGGCTCGACTCGACGACGTTCCCGACGATGTCGACCTTCGACGGATCGTCGTAGTCCTGGTGTTGCCACGCGGAGCCGACCTTCCAGTCGGAGGCGTTGGCGTGCCGTCCCCAGTATTCCTTCGTCACCTCGCCGTCGGTGAGTGCGGTCCAGACCTTCTCCGGCGTGGCGGTGATGTACGTGACGTAGACGAACTTCGGCTTGCTCATGACTCCTCCTCGAGACCTTTCTTCAGCTGGTGCAGCGCCCGCAGACGGTGGCGCTCGAACTTGCCGATCCAGCGCTCGTAGATTTCGCTGATCGGGACGGGGTTCAGGTAGTGGAGCTTCTCGCGCCCGCGGCGCACGCTGGCGACGAGGTTGGCCGCCTCCAGCATGGCGAGATGCTTGGTGACCGCCTGGCGTGTCATGTGCAGGCCCGCGCACAGCTCGCCGAGCGTCTGCCCGGCCTCGGTGTGCAGCCGGTCGAGCAGCTCGCGGCGGCTCGGATCGGCAAGGGCCTTGAACACCTGATCGACATGCGGACGTCCCACTGGCGCCGATAATAGGCAACCAAACAGTTGCATGTCAAGCGGGCGCCTCCGGCGCGTGAGCCGCGACTTGCGATCGGAATCCGCTTGGGCAAGATGGCGCGTGGGTGCAGCAGATCGAAGCGTGGCACGATTTCTACGTCATCCTCGGCAGCGCCGCGGCGGGACTGACGGGGCTGATGTTCGTCGTCGTGTCGCTCCGTAGCGGGCCGACGGTCCGGCGCTCGACGGCGGCGGCGCGCGCCTTCCTGACGCCGACGGTCGTGTTCTTCACCACCATCGTGATCGTCTCGGCGACGATGACGATGCCGCCGCTACCCCGGCCGATCCTCGGTGCTCTCCTCGCGGCAGGCGGCGTCGCCGCGCTCGTCTACATGGCGATCACGCGCGTCCACAGCCAGTGGCGGAAGAGCAACCTCGATCGACCGGATTGGTTCTGGTACGCCGGGCTGCCGATCCTCGGGTACGTGCTCCTCACCAGTGCGGGCCTGGGTCTGCTGGCGCACGTCGACTCCGCGCTCTATCTCGTCGGTGCGACGATGATCCTGTTCCTGGTCGTCGGCATCCGGAATGCCTGGGACCTCGTGCTCTGGATCACCGCGCAGCCGCCTTCCTGAGCGGGATGTCGCTGCAGCGTCGCCAGCAGGTGTTTGGTGATTGCTACCGCCCCGGGGTAGAATGACTCACGATGCAAATTCAGACCGATCGCAATGGCACTATCTGGGCTCGGTGGATCGACGAGAGCCCCGCTCCTGTTCAGCAACAGTCGTCTCGTGCGAAGGCGAGCCCGGGCGTGATGTGCGCGCACTGCGGTGACCGTGATCGCACGTGGCGGACCGTTCCGGATTCGAATCCTCTGCCGCGCGCCGAGCTGAGCTTCGAATGCAAGGTGTGCGTCAAGACCACGCGCCAAGGGCGTTATACGCACGGCGCCAGTGAAGACGACCGTGCCGGTTTCGGCGGCTCGAGGAACGCGCGCCGCTGAGACTGGGCTACGACCGGTTTTCGCCAGCACCTTGACCGCCGTCGCCGCCCGGCAGTAGCGTCAGCGGGTGCCCCGTAGTCTCGCCAGGCACGCGCGAGCGGCGCCCCTGCCGCCGGCCGTCGACCTCGACGTCTTCCGCCAGATGGCGGACCGATCGAACGAGGGCTTCTACCTCATCGATCGCCGCGGCCGCTTCCTCTACGTCAACGCCAAGGGCCACGCCCAGATGGGCGGCTACACGATGGAGGAGCTGCTCTCCCTGACCGTCGCCGACATCTGCCCCGACCTGTCGGAGGCGCAATTCGAGGAGAACGTCGCGGCCGTGCAGCAGGGGCCGTTCCCCATCGTCGAGGCGTGGACGCGCAGGAAGGACGGCTCGCTGTTCCTCTGCGAGGTCAGCACGGCGTCGCTGGAGTTCCGCGGCGAGCTCTATCTCTTCGGCGTCGCGCGCGACATCACCGAGCGCAAGGCCGTCGAGGCGGTGCGGAAGCATCTGGCGCTGCAGCTCCTGCAGACGATCGAGGAGGAGCGCCAGCGCGTCGCGCGCGAGTTGCACGACGACGTCGGGCAGGCGCTCGCGACCGTGGGCGTACTGCTCGACGCGATCGAGATTGGCCCGCCGGCGGTTCCTGACGCCGTGCGCCCCTCGCTCGCGAAGACGCGCGCCACCATCACGACCATCAGCGAGTCGCTCGCGCGCGTCGTCCGCGAGTACCATCCCGCCGAGCTGCTCGGCCTCGGACTCGAGGACACGCTGCGGGCGCACGCCCGGCACTTCGCCGAGCGCCACAAGCTCGAGCTGCGCCTCGCAACCGAGCCCGTCGAGGGCCTGCTCACCCCCGAGCAGGAGCTGCACGTCTACCGCGTCGTCCAGGAGGCGCTGGCCAACGTCGCGCGCCACGCACGTGCCCGCGCGATCGACGTCGCGCTCACCCGTGAGACGGACCGGCTCGTCGTTCGAGTACGCGACGACGGCGCCGGCATCGCGGGCGAGCCTCCGGCGCCGCCGGACGAGGGGACGACCGGCGGCATCGGTCTCGCGACGATGCGCGAGCGGGCGACGTTGCTGCAGGGCGAGCTCGCGGTCGAGAGCGCCGACGGGCGCGGGACGAGCGTGCGCCTCGTCGTGCCGCTCGTCAGCCCCGACGCCGTCACGAGCATCGCCGCCGCGGAGCTGCCGCCGGCGTTCGATCCCGGCGACCCGCTGCCCGCGAAGCGCTCCGCGCTCTCGTCCGACGGTCCGGCCCGCGGGCCGCTCCCGGAAGCGCTCGATCGCGAGGTGTTCCGGCGGATGGCCGACATGGCGAGCGAGGCGTTGATGCTCGCCGATCACGACGCGCGCTTCATCTACGTGAACGACCGTGCCTGCACGCTCTCGGGCTTCACCCGCGACGAGCTGCTCTCCATGCGGATCTCGGACATCAATCCGGACTTCCCACTCGAGGTCTGGAAGCAATGGTCTGCGACGACGCGCGGCGCGGTGCCGCCGTTCGAGTCGCGGCACTGGTGCAAGGACGGCTCGCTGATCCCGGTCGAGGTGAGCGCCGCGCGCATCGAGCGGCCCGGCGAGCCTTACTTCTTCGGGGTGATCCGCGACATCCGCGACCGCAAAGAGACCGAGGCGGCGCAACACGGCTTCACCCGCCGGCTGCTGCACACCCTCGAGGCGGAACGGCGCCGCGTCGCGCGCGAGCTGCACGACGAGGTCGGGCAGGGGATCGCCGCCGTCGGCGTCCTCCTGCACACGTTGGAGCGCACGCCCGGCTCGATCCCGGACAGCCTCGAGCGCGAGCTCGCCGCCACCTATGCGACGATCCGTCAGATCACCGAGTCGGTGGCGCGCATCGTCCGCGACTACCATCCCGCCGATCTGCTGGCGCTCGGTCTCGAGGAGACCTTGCGTACGCACGCGCGCCAGTTCGCGCAGCGCCACGGGCTGCAGCTCCGCCTGGCCACGGTCGCGACCGACGGACTCCTCTCGGACGAGCGGGCGCTGCACGTGTACCGCATCGTGCAGGAGGCGCTCGCCAACGTGGCGCGGCACGCGCAGGCGCGGCGCGTGAGCGTGCGCCTCGCGAAGCGCTGGCGGCGGCTCGTCGTCACCGTGCGCGACGACGGCATCGGCTTCGAGCCGACGCGCACGCGCACCGGCCGCCTCGGCCTCGTGGCGATGCGCGAGCGCGCGGCGCTTCTCGAGGGCGCGCTCGAGATCCGCTCGCGTCCCGGACGGGGAACCGACGTGCGCCTGACGGTCGCCGTCGCGAGCCGGCGCGCCCCCGTTGCGACCAGCGCCGCCGCGTCGCGCGCCTAGCGAGGGGGTGTGCGTCATGCACGGCGACACGGGCTCCGCGCGGTCGTGACGGCGGCGCTGGCCGTCTCCGCGGTCGCGTGCGCCGATCCACCGCGGCACCCGCATCCCGTCGGGCTCCGCTTCGCCGCCTACGAGGACGAGGCGCGGCGCAACTGGACGGACGGCGGCAACCGTCCGCTCGCGACGGCGATCTGGTATCCGGCTCCGGACGGCACGCGCGAGGCGGCATGGCGGGTGAGCATCTTCCGCGCGGGCTGGAACGCGCCGGGGGCGCCGCTGGCCGTCGGCGGGACGCGGCATCCGCTGGTCCTGCTCTCGCACGGCACCGGGGGCGGCGCCGCGACGCTCTCCTGGCTCGCCGAGACGCTCGCCGCCAACGGCTACGTCGTCGCCGCCGTGAACCATCACGGCAACACCGCGGCGGAGCCCTCGTATCAGCTGCCGGGCTTCGTCGTGTGGTGGGATCGGCCGCGCGACCTCTCGGTGCTGATCGACAAGCTCCTCGCCGATCCGACGTTCGGCGCGGCGATCGATCCGGCGCGCATCGGCGTCGGCGGCTTCTCTCTCGGCGGCTACACCGCGCTCGCCACCGTCGGGGCGCGGCTCGACTACGCGCAGTGGCGGGCGTTCTGCGCGCGCCACCCGGGCGATCCGAGCTGTACGCTGCCGCCCGAGGCGCCGTTCTCGATGACGGATGTGCAGCGCCTGCTCGACCACGACGAGCGCGTGCGCGCGGCGATCGCGCACTCCTCCGACGCATTCGGCGACCCGAGGATCGGCGCGGCCTTCGTCATGGCGCCCGTCCTCGGCGGGGCGCTGACCCGCGATAGCCTGGCGGCGATTCGCGTCCCGGTGCGGATCGTCGTCGGCGCGGACGATTCCCAGGCCATTCCCGACCAGAACGCCCGGCCCCTCGCCGCCGCGATTCCCGGGGC
>Ga0157379_10004336_pt1 | contig 12137 bp, 9 predicted proteins | sample S25metaG_FD_121802 | JGI IMG/M metagenome (GOLD analysis project Ga0157379, IMG submission 121802) | Switchgrass rhizosphere microbial communities from Kellogg Biological Station, Michigan, USA - S2-5 metaG | ecosystem: Host-associated > Plants > Roots > Rhizosphere > Soil | place: USA: Michigan... | reverse complement strand
CGCTTGGCGCGGTTCACGTCGGCGATGTTGGTGCGCTCGTGGGCGAGCAGGTACTTGGCGTAGGTCCAGCCCTTGTTCTCCTCGCCGACCAGGTTGTCGGCCGGCACCTCGACGTTGTCGAACCAGACCTCGTTCACCTCGTGGCCGCCGTCGAGCATGATGATCGGGCGCACGCTGACACCCGGGCTCTTCATGTCGATGAGCAGGAAGCTGATGCCGGTCTGCGGCTTGCCGTCGGTGCTGGTGCGTACCAGGCAGAAGATCCAGTCGCCGTACTGGCCGAGCGTGGTCCAGGTCTTCTGGCCGTTCACGAGGTAGTAGTCGCCGCGCCGCTCGGCGCGGCACTTGACGGAAGCGAGATCGGAGCCCGAGCCGGGCTCGCTGTATCCCTGGCTCCACCAGACATCGCCGCTCATGATGCCGGGCAGGTGGCGCTGCTGCTGCTCGGGCGTGCCGAAGGCCATGATCACCGGCGCCACCATCACGGGACCGAACGGCACGACGCGCGGCGCGCCGGCGAGCGCACATTCCTCCTCGAACAGGTGGCGCTGCACCGCGTTCCAGCCCGGCCCGCCGAACTGCTTGGGCCAGCCCCAGCCGTGCCAGCCCTGCTTGCCGAGGATGCGCGCCCAGCGCTGCAGATCGTCGCGCGACAGGTGCAAGGCGTTGTGCACCTTGTGGCTGATGTCCTGCGGCAGGTTGTCGGCCACCCAGGCGCGCATCCGTTCCCGGAAGGCCTGCTCCTCGGGCGTGAAATTCAGATCCATCTGCGTCTCCGATCCAGGCTCGCTGGCCTGCGCCCGCGTTTTAGCACGATCGTGCCATTTTTCCTTGTCCCTGCGGCGACAGCACCGCGCCCCACAGCGGCGCGAGCGTCAGGCCCAGCCTGCCGTTGTGGGAGTCGACGCGGGCGTCGCCGTTCAACCGGTCGCACCAATGCATCCCGCCAGGCGCCGCCACGGCGATCTCCTGCGTCGTGTCGCTGCGGTTGATCGCGACGATCGCAAGCGCCTCGCCCTCGCGGCGCAGATGCACGAGCACCTGGCGGGCATCGTCGGCCAGCAGCGTCTCGACGCTGCCGGTGCGCAACACCGGCAGCGCCGCACGCAGCGCGACGCAGCGCCGGTAGTGCGCGTGCAGCTCTGTGTCGAAGGTCTGCTCGGGGTACAGGTCCGGCCAGGGCATCGGCTGGCGGCAGCACGGATCGTTGGCGCCCCACATGCCGGCCTCGTCGCCGTAGTACACCATCGGCGCGCCGAGCCCGGTCATCTGGAACAGCACGAACAGGCGCTGCAGCGCGCGTTCGTGATCGTCCGGTACACGGGTGTCGAACTGCGGCACGCGCGACTGCTGCGGGTGGTAGGCCTCGTCGAAGGCGCGGTAATCCAGCCGGTCGCGGTTCACCGCGTGCGAGGCGAGGCGCGCGGTGTCGTGGCTGCCGAACAGGTTCTGCATCACCGGCGCGACGCAGGCCGGGTAGGCCTCGCGCAGTTCGCGCAGCAGCGTGTCGAAGCGGCTGGCCGCGATGCGACGCGCGTCGCGGAAGAAGAACTCATCGCAGGCGAACGCGAAGTTGTAGTTCATCACCGCGTCGAACTCGTCGCCTTCAAGGAACGGCCGGTTGAACGCCACGTCGCGGATGTTCTCGGCGACGAGATAGGCCTGCGGGTTGATGGACCTGACCAGCCGGCGCCAGCGTTTCCAGAAGCCGTGCGGCAACCAGGGCGCGACGTCGAGCCGCCAGCCGTCCACGCCGCGTGCCGCGTCGGCGTCCGGCGCCATCCAGCGCCGCGTGACGGCGTCGACGTAGGCGCGCGGGCCGGGTGCGAGGTCGCCACCGTTGTCTCCCGCCTGCTGGCGGAACTCGGGCAGGCTGCTGTGCCCGCGCCAGGACTCGTACACGAAGCCGGCCGGCTCGTCCGCGAAGGAGCTGACCTTGAACCAGTCGGCGAAGCGCGAGCCGCGCTGCTTCTCCTGCAGGTCGCGAAACGCCCAGTGCAGCACGCCCACGTGGTTGAACACGCCGTCCAGGATGATGCGCATGCCGCGCGCGTGCACCGCGTCGACCAGTTCGAGCAGCAGGCGATCGGCGCTCGTCCAGACCCAGGTGGTTGGTTCGTCGGGCACTTCGCCGGCGATCAGCGCGCGGTCGCCGGCCGGGTCCGGGCCGAAGTGGACGTCGACGTGGTGCAGCGTCGAGGCGTCGTACTTGTGGTGCGAGGGCGAATCGAACACCGGGTTCAGGTACAGCGCATTGACGCCCAGGTCCTGCAGGTAGGGCAGGCGCTGCAGGATGCCGGCGAGATCGCCGCCGTAGCGGCGCCGGGAGAGGTTGGCCATCAGCGAGCGGCCCGATGCCAGCTCCGCCGGCTGCAGCGCATACCAGTCGCTGGTCCAGGGGTGCGCGTGCGCGGGGTCGTTGTGCGGGTCGCCGTTCGCGAAGCGTTCGGGCAGGATCTGGTACCAGACGGCGTGGCGTGCCCATTCCGGCGTGAACGGCTCCATCAGAAGCGCTTGTCGAGCACCATCACGTCGTTGTCGCGCTTCATCTGGAAACGCGACAGGAAGCTGTTGCCGAGCAGGATGTGCTCCATCGCCATCGGGGTCACGATGGCATCGACGTTGTAGACCGTCACATCGCCGACGCGCACCGAACCGAGCGAGACCCGGGTCACGATCACGTCGCCGTTCGCGGTGCGGGCGATGCCGCGCTGGCCGCGGCTGTAGTCGATGCCCAGGCGCTGCGCCTCGGCCTGACCCATCGACACGTTGGTCGCGCCGGTGTCGACCAGGAAGCGCACCACCTTGCCGTTGATCGAGCCGTCGGTGATGAAGTGGCCGCCGCTGCCGGCCGTCAGCACGATCTGCGTGCCGCCGCCGGCACTCGCCGCGCCGCCGAGGTTGACCTGCGCGCCACCGAGCGGCAGCGTCTGGCGCCGGCCGCCGTATTCGACCACCGTCTCGCTGCCGTTCACGCTGATCACCTTGACGCCGGCGACGCTGCCGCCCGCCGCCACCGTGCGTGGCGTGCCGTCGATGATCAGCAGCGCCTTGTCGCCGAGGCTGCCGCTCATCGAGACGCTCTGCGCCGACGCGGCGCCGGTCAGCAGCAGGCCCGCTGCCCACAGGAAGCGCCGCACGCTCAGTCCCGGAAGTTGCTGAAGCTCAGCGGCGCCTCCGGCGCCGTCTGGCGGATCAGCTGCATCGCCGCCTGCAGGTCGTCGCGCTTGGCGCCGGTCACCCGCACGGTGTCGCCCTGGATCGCGGCCTGCACCTTCAGCTTGCTCTGCTTGATGGCGGTCTGGATCTTCTTCGCGGTGTCGCTGTCGACGCCGCTCTTGACAGTGAGCGTCTGCCGCACCTTGTCGCCGCCGATCTTCTCGATCTTCGCGCTGGTGTCGATGAAGCGAACATCCACGCTGCGCTTGGTCAGCTTGGCGACGAGAATGTCCAACACCTGGCCGATCTGGAAATCGCTGTCGGCGAACACGGTGATTTCTTCCTCGGACAACTCGACCGCCGCCGACGAGCCCTTGAAGTCGAAACGTGTGCCGATTTCCTTCGCCGTCTGCTCGACGGCATTGCGCACCTCGACGAGGTTCGGGTCGAGTACCGTGTCGAAACTGGGCATGGCGCAAACACTCCGGGGCTGATCGGCGAAAATTCTCTCATGCAAATCGAATCGGGCGTGAGCCTGAAGACCTACAACACCTTCGGCCTGCCGGCGGTGGCACACACGCTCGTGCGCATCGCCGGTGATGCCGATGTGCGCCGCGTCGTCGACCATCCGCAGCTCGGGCGCGCGGCGAAGTTCGTGCTCGGCGGCGGCAGCAACATCGTGCTGACGCGCGACATGCCGCAGCTCGTGCTGAAGGTCGAGGTGCGCGGCATGCGCCTCGTGGACGACCGTGCCGACGCCTGGATCGTCGAGGCCGGCGCCGGCGAGAACTGGCACGCGCTGGTCGCCTGGACGCTCGAGAACGGCTGGCCGGGCCTCGAGAACCTGGCGCTGATCCCGGGCACGGTGGGCGCCGCGCCGGTGCAGAACATCGGCGCCTACGGCATCGAACTGCAGGATCGCTTCGAGTCGCTCGACGCGGTGGATCTCGTCACCGGTCGCAGCGTCGTGCTCGGCCCCGAGATCTGCGCGTTCGGCTACCGCGACAGCGTGTTCAAGCATTCGCTGGCCGGCCGCACGCTCATCACGCGGGTGCGCTTTCGGCTGCCCAAGCCCTGGCAGCCGGTCGTCGGCTACCTCGACATCGAACGGCGCATGCGCGAGACCGGTGTGGCCGCGCCGTCGGCGCAGCAGGTGTTCGATTGGGTCTGCGCGATCCGGCGCGCCAAGCTGCCCGACCCGGCGCTGATCGGCAATGCCGGCAGCTTCTTCAAGAACCCGGTGGTCACGCCCGAGCAGTGCCGCGACATCATCGGCCGCGACCCGGAGGTGGTGCACTACCCGCTGCCCGATGGCAGCGTCAAGCTCGCCGCGGGCTGGCTGATCGACGCCTGCGGCTGGAAAGGCAAGTCGGTCGGCCAGGCGGCGGTGTACGAGAAGCAGGCGCTGGTGCTGGTGAACCGCGGTGGCGCGATCGGCTCGGAGGTGATGACCTTGGCGCGCGCGATCCAGGAAAGTGTCTACGGGCGCTTCGGCATCCGGCTCGAGCCGGAGCCGGTGGTCGTGTAGGGCCTGGCAATGAACGTCGCACCGGCCACCTTGCTGCGCGGTCTGCTGATCGTCACCGTGGCGATGATCTGGATGCTCGCGTTCGCGCGCCGCGGGTCGATCGGGCTCGCGGTGCTGGCCACGCTGGCGGCGTGGGGCCTGTGGGTCGTGTACCGCCGCTGGGTGCGTGTCACGGCACGGCGCGTCATCCGCGAGCAGCCGTTCCCCGGTTTCCTACGTGCGCGCGTGCGTGCCAGCTACCCGCAGCTGGACGACGCGCAACTGGCCGATGTCGAGCGCGGCCTGCGCCAGTTCTTCATCGCCAGCGCGAACGCCGGCGGGCGTTTCGTCGCGATGCCGTCGAAGGCGGTGGACACGCTCTGGCACGAGTTCATCCTGCACACGCGCGGCTACGAGGCATTCTGCCGGCGTGCCTTCGGCCACCTGCTGCACCACACGCCGGCCGAGGCGTTGCCGCTCAAACCGAAGCAGGGCGACGACCGTCGGGCCGGTCTGCGCCGCGCCTGGTACTGGAGCTGCAAGGAGGAGGGCATCGACCCGCGCAAGCCGGACCGCTTGCCGGTGTTGTTCGCGCTCGATGCCAGCCTGGCGATCGCCGGCGGTTACCACTACGTGCCCGACTGCAGCCTGCTCGGCGCCGACCGCGGCAGCACCCATTGCGCCGGCGATGTCGGCTGTGGGTCGTCGTGCGGATCATCAGGTGGTTCCGACAGCGGATCGGGCAGCGACGCCGGCAGCGGCGGTGATGGCGGCTGCGGCAGCGGGTGCGGTGGTGGCGGAGACTGACCGAGGTTAGAGCTTGCTGACGGTCACCTTCTGGATGCTGAACCGCGCGTGTGACGGGCCGTCGGTGTCGAGCACGAAGTTGTAGCCGTACAGGCCGACGAAGCGCGGGTTGCGGATCACCCAGGTCTTTTCGTAGAAGCTGGTGGAATCCACTCGGTGCCAGCCGTCGCTCGCGGCCACCAGACCGTTGGCGTCGGATGTCGAAAGCGGGGCGTTCGACTCGTACTTCAGGTTGAAGCCCGGGTCGCCTTTGCCCTGGCCGCGCAGCACGACGCTGATGCGGATCGGCGTCGTCGTGTACGAGAGGAACGCCGGGTCGACGGCGAAACTCGCACCGGCGCGACCTTGCAGGTTGAACTCCGGCGTGCCGCCGACCACCGTCACCGCCGGCGGGCTGAGCATCGCGACGCCCTGCGGCTCGCTGCCGGCCGTCAGGCTCACCGACGTGGCACCAGCATGGTCGCCATGCCATGCGAATGCCTTGCCGGCGCTGGCGGCGGCGTCGCGGCGCCATTGCTGGGCCGGTGCGGAGCCCGCGGGCGCGACGAGCAGCAAGGGCGAGTCGGTGAGCGTGACGCTCGTGGCCTGGCGCGAGGCGCCGCTGCGCGGATCGACCACCGTCACGGCCGACGCGAAGGTCAGCGTGCGGGTCTGGTCTGCATGCGCCCAGGCGCACAGCACCGTGCCTTGCGGGCCGTCGAACACGAAGGCGTAGGCGCCCTCGGGCTGCAGCCAGCCGAGGTAGCTCGGGCGTGCGCCCAGCGTGCCGCTCAGGCTGCGCAGCGCGGCATACGACGGCCGCTTGCTGCCGTCGGGCGTGGCGAGGCCGAGCGTCATCCCTTCGCTGTCGCGCGGGCTGAACCAGTAGACCCGCGCCACGCCCTGGGCCAGCGACAAGGTGTAGATCTTCGCGAGCGCATCCGCCTGATCCTGCGCCGACTGACCGGTCTTTGCGGACACCGGCACGCCGATCTCGCTGAACCAGACCGGCACGCCCGCCTTCGCCGGATTCTTGTCGCGCAGCATCGTGCGCACACGTGGCACGATGCCCATGAACGGCCCTTCCCAGCCCTGCGGCAGCAAGGCGGCCTGCTCGTACGGGTGCAGCGTGACGAAGTCGAACTTGTCGGCTGCACCGGCGTCGATGCTCTGCGCCAGCCAGTTGACGTGGTTGCTCTTGCCGGCCAGGCCGATCTGCACGCTCGGGTCGACGGCCTTGGCGGCGTCATAGGCGGCCGCGACCACCGCCCCGTACGACGCCGGCGAGGTGTCGGCGGTGAAGTTCGGCGGTTCATTCCAGACTTCCCACTGGCGGACACGACCCTTGTAGCGCGTCACCATGCCGGTGACGTAGCGGCGCCAGCCGTCCAGGTCGTTGGCCGGCAGCGCCGCCGGGGGGGCGGCGCTCCATTGCAGGATGCCGGTGACGCCCAGGTCCGCGTCGGCCAGCGGTTTCAGGTGGTCCGCAGCGGTGCTGCTGCTGAAGCCGCGCACGCTGGCGACGCCCGCCTGGGCCATCGCGGTGGCCCAGACCTCGGGCGCCTGCGCCAGCGCAGCCGAAGGCGCCACGCCCCAGGGGGCGTCGCGCGTGTGACCGGCTGGGGCCGGCGCCGCGGGTGGTGCTGGAACGGGCGCGGGGCTCGGCGCAGGTGCCGGCGCGGGGCTCGGCCGGGGCGCGGGGGCAGGGGCCGGGCTGGGCGCCGTGGGTGACGGGGCCGGGCCGGCCGGCGCGGCGGTCGGCGGCTGCGAAGCCGGCTCGGGCTCGCTCGCGCCGCCGCAGCCGCCGAGTGCCGCGCAGGCGCCAAACAGGCTGAGCAGGATCGCCGCGCCAGCAGCACGCGTGAATGTCGTGTCCATCGCCGAGGAACGTTTGCCGGGAACGCCGCTTGCAATGCGGCCGAAAGCCCGGCAGCTTAGCGAGCTGCCACGCGCGTGAGCGGGCCAGTGTGGCGCCAGACGTAAGTCCTGCAAGCAGCCTGACGACAATGCACGCCGACGGGGCGTGCCGTTGCATCAGCCGAAATGGCAGACGTAGTGCACCGTTTGCGTCACCTCGATGTCGAACGACGAATGGCCCGGCACCGCGAACGACTGTCCCTCGGCGTAGGTCGTCCAGCTGTCGCTGCCGGCCAGGCGGATGCGGCAGCTGCCTTCGACCACGTCCATCACCTCCGGTGCGCCGGTCGTGAATTTCAGGGTCGATGGCAGGATCACGCCTACGCTCTTCTTGCTGCCGTCGGCCAGCTCGATGCTGTGCGACACGCACTTGCCGTCGAAGTAGACGTTGGCGCGCGTGCGGATGCTCGCGGTGATGTGCTCGGTCATGGCGCTCACTTCTTCTTCGCCGGCTTGGCGGCACCCTTGCGGGCGGCCTGCAGGTTGGCAGCGATGCGCAGGCGCAGCGCGTTCAGCTTGATGAAGCCGCCGGCATCGGCCTGGTTGTAGGCGCCGCCGTCGTCGTCGAAGGTCGCGATTCGGGTGTCGAACAGCGAGTCGGTGGCCGATTCGCGGCCCACGCACATGATCGTGCCCTTGTAGAGCTTCAGGCGCACGCTGCCGTTCACGGTCGCCTGCGAGGCGTCGATCAGGCCCTGCAGCAGCACGCGCTCGGGGCTGAACCAGTAGCCGTTGTAGACCATGCGCGCGTAGCGCGGCATCAGGTCGTCCTTCAGCGCGAGCACCTCGCGGTCGAGCGTGATCGACTCGATCGCGCGGTGCCCGGCCAGCATCACCGTGCCGCCCGGCGTTTCGTAGCAGCCACGGCTCTTCATGCCGACGTAGCGGTTCTCGACCTTGTCGAGCCGCCCGATGCCATGCTTGCCGGCGATCTGGTTCAGAAGCGTCAGCACCTGCGCAGGGCTGAGCTTCTTGCCGTCGACGGCGACGATGTCGCCCTTCGCATAGGTGAGCTCCACCACCTGCGGCTTGGCGGGTGCCTTCTCGGGGCTGACGGTCAGGCGCCACATCGATTCTTCCGGCGCGAAATTCGGGTCCTCGAGCACGCCGCCTTCGTAGCTGATGTGCAGCAGGTTCGCGTCCATCGAGTACGGCGCACCACCCTTGCGCTTCTTGAAGTCGACCGGGATGCCGTGCTTGTCGGCGTAAGCGAGCAGCTTCTCGCGGCTCAGCAGGTCCCACTCGCGCCACGGCGCGATCACCTTCACGTTGGGCATCAGCGCATACGCGCCGAGCTCGAAGCGCACCTGGTCGTTGCCCTTGCCGGTGGCACCGTGGCTGATCGCGTCGGCCTTCGTCTTCTTCGCGATGTCGATCAGGCGCTTGGCGATCAGCGGCCGAGCGATCGAGGTGCCGAGCAGGTATTCACCCTCGTACAGCGCGTTGGCGCGGAACATCGGGAAGACGAAGTCGCGCACGAACTCCTCGCGCAGGTCATCGATGAAGATGTTCTCGGGCTTGATGCCCATCTTCACCGCCTTGGCACGCGCCGGCTCGACCTCCTCGCCCTGGCCGATGTCGGCGGTGAAGGTGACCACCTCGCAGCGGTACTCGTCCTGCAGCCATTTCAGGATCACCGAGGTGTCCAGGCCGCCGGAGTAGGCGAGCACGACTTTGCGGGGTTGGGCGGCGGCAGCTTTTTTTGCTTTGTTCGACATGGTGAGGGGAAGTGGGCAGAAGCGCACGATTTTAGGTGCTGCGCGGGACCGTTCCACGGGCCGCGCCCGTTGTGCCGGGTCAGCGTGCGCGTTGTAATTCTCCGACCCCTTCGCTCACCGCCAATGCCCGCCCTCAAGCCCGCGCTGCCACCCGATGCGTTGCTGAACCGCCTCTTCGAGGTGAGCCCCGATCCGATCGCGGTGGTCGAGTTCGAGTCGTGCCGCCTGCTGCGCATGAACGAGGCGTTCGAGCGTCTGGCCGGCTACGGCAGCGACGAACTCGAAGGGCGCAACCCGCTGGACGTGGGCCTGTGGTCCGACCTCGTCGCCCGCGAGCGCTACCTGCAGCTGCTGCGCGAGGAGGGCGCGCTGCGCGACTTCGCCACCGTGCTGCAGCCGCGCGGCCGCGGGCCGGTGTCGGTGCTGATCAGCGCCTCGGTGTTCGAGCACGAAGGCGAACGCTACGTGCTGACGGTGCTGCGCGACGTCACCGGCATCGAGCGCCACCGCCTGCAATACGAAGCGATCCTGGACAACGCGGTGGTCGGCATCGCTTTCACGCGCGACCGGGTCTTCCAGCATGTCAACCCGCGCTTCGAGGATCTGTTCGGCTGGCCGGCGGGCGCGATCGTCGGGCAGTCGGGGCGCGTCGTCTGGCCGAGCGACGCCGCCTACGATGCCATGGGCCGCATCGCCGGCCCGCTGCTGCAGACCAGCGACGCGTTCGAAGGCGAGTTCGAGATGGCGCGCCGCGACGGCGGCGTCTTCTGGGCGAGCGTGCGCGCCCGCGCGATCGACCCGCGCCACCCGGGCAGCGGCGGCACGATCTGGATCATCGACGATGTCACGGAACGGCGCCGCGTCTCGCAGGCACTGGCCGCGGCCAAGGAGCAGGCCGAGGCGGCCAGCCGCGCGAAGAGCGAGTTCCTCGCCAACACCAGCCACGAGATCCGCACGCCGCTGAACGGCCTGCTCGGGCTGGTGCGGCTGGCCCAGGACCCGGCGCTCGCGCCGGGGCGGCTGCGCGAATATCTGGAGCACATCGACGACAGCGCGCAGACGCTCGCCGGGCTGATCTCCGACATCCTCGACCTGTCCAAGATCGAGGCCGGGCACCTGACGCTCGAGCAGATCGACTTCAGCCTGCACCAGCTGCTGGGCAGCCTGCGCGATGCCTACGGGCCGCTCGCGCAGGCGAAAGGCCTGAGCTTCGGTTTCGAGATCGGCGCCGGCGTGCCGGAGTGGGTCAACGGCGACCCGGTGCGGCTGCGCCAGATCGTCGCCAACTACATGAGCAACGCGCTCAAGTTCAGCGAGTGTGGCGGCATCGGCCTGCGCGTGCTGCCGCTGCCCGGCGGACGCATCCGCATCGAGGTGCGCGACACCGGCCCGGGCATCGACGTGGCGGTGCAGCCGCGCCTGTTCCACCCGTTCTCGCAGGCCGACGCGTCGACCACGCGGCGCTACGGCGGCACCGGCCTGGGCCTGAGCATCTGCCGCCAGCTCGCGATGCTGATGGGCGGCGGGGTCGGCATGATCAGCTCGCCCGGCGAGGGCAGCCGCTTCTGGGCCGATCTGCCGCTCGCGCCGGCACAGGCACCGCTGGAACCCGGTGTGGCACGCCGTGCCGCCGTCGACGCGCTGCGTGGCGCGCGCATCCTGCTGGTCGAGGATCACCCGGTGAACACGTTGGTCGCCGAAGCGACGCTGGCGCAGTGGGGCGCGCAGGTCAGCCTGGCGGTGAACGGGGCCGAGGCGGTGCGTGCAGTCGAGGTGGCGGCGGCCAATGGGCTGCCCTTCGACGCCGTCCTGATGGACCTGCAGATGCCGGTGATGAGCGGCATCGATGCGACCATCGCGATCCGCCGCACGCACGGTGCGCTGGTGCTGCCCGTGATCGCGCTGACCGCCGACGTGCTGGTCTCCGAGCGCGACAAGGCGATGAGCCAGGGCATGAACGATTTCCTGTCCAAGCCCATCGATCCCGAACGCCTGGTCGGTGTGCTGTCGCACTGGGTGCGGCGTGCGCGCAGCGCGCGCGGATAACGCGGCAAGCGTCTCACCCTCGCTCGCAGAAGGCGCGATTTCTTACCGCCTCGGCAGCCCGGTGCCGGGCCCGCCTCATGCATACTCGTTCGGCTCTGCGGTTCGACCATGCCCCGACTTCTGCAACGCAACCAGCACGCGATCGCGTCGGCCAAGGCGGGCGCCGAACGCGCCCGGTTGCTTGCCCGTCGCGTGCTGCTGCTGGCGCGCCACTGGCGCGTCTCCGAGCTGCCTGACGCGCTGCTCGAGGCGGAGACCGCGGTCGCCGCGACCGCCGACCGCCAGGCCGCGGCCGAACTCGCACTCGCGCGGGGCGTGGCGATGTACTACGGTGCGCAGGCGCACCAGGCTGTCGGGCCGGTGCAGCAGGCGTGTGATGCCGCACGCGAATTCGGCGATGCCGGACTGGAGGCCGAATGCGAAGCCTGGCTCGGCTGCATCGGCGCGACGCTGCACACCGACCCGGCGCTGGTGCTGCAGCACCTGAACCGTGCAGTGCAGCTCGGCGCCACGCACCGGCCGCTCGCGGCGGCGCGCGGCTGCTATGTCGCCGGCACGCTGTACCAGGAGGCCGATCTGATCGAGCCCGCGATGGCCCATTACCGGCGCGCGACGGCCCTGGCGCGGCGCGAGAACGATGAGCAGCTGGTCGCGGCAATCCATCGCTACATGACGCTGGCGCAGGTCCAGCAGTGCCGGCGCGCGCAGGCGGCCGGGCGCCTCGATGCGGAGGAAGGCAAGCAGGCGCTGGCCGCGCTGGGCAGCGCGCGGCAGCTGGCCGCGGCGCTCACCGCCGACGACGTCGGCCTGCAGTTCAACCTGCGGCTGGGCGAGATGCTGTGCCTGACCGGGCGCTTCGCCGAGGCACTCGAGGTGTTCGACGCGCATGTGCACGACGCGGTGCGGCGCGGCATGAGCTGGGAAGCGACGATCGTGCGGGCCGACCATTCCCTGTGCCTGGTGCGCTGCGGGCGGCCCGTCGAAGCGGCCGCGGCCGGGGCGCT
>Ga0157379_10004331_pt1 | contig 12141 bp, 7 predicted proteins | sample S25metaG_FD_121802 | JGI IMG/M metagenome (GOLD analysis project Ga0157379, IMG submission 121802) | Switchgrass rhizosphere microbial communities from Kellogg Biological Station, Michigan, USA - S2-5 metaG | ecosystem: Host-associated > Plants > Roots > Rhizosphere > Soil | place: USA: Michigan... | reverse complement strand
CAACAATGGAAGAACAATTGCATGGTTTCTACCAATTTCCTGGCTCAAAAAACCATTGGGAAGAAAAATATTTTCTCAATTTTTTGGTTTCAAGAAATGTCTTTAAAAAGGGAGATTTTTGTCAATTTCTTGTCTCAAAAATTCATGACAAAATATGACATTGTTTCAACATATTCTGTAACTTTTGTGTCTTAGAAAATTTTGGCATGTCTCCAGTATCAGGTTTTGGACTTGACCATGGTGAAGCTAGAATACACAGGGGACAATCCAGACAAAAACCTTGCAGCATGTTCAACTATTACAGTTGCAGCACCAAATGATTTTAGTTCCAGCATGGTGAAATAGAAGATGACCCCTGGCCCATTCAGTAAAAATTCACCTTTCTTTTGTGACAGTGAAATAATGAATCTGAGCCCCTATGCAGTCTCAAGAGGTGGTTACTCTGATGTGTGGCATGGAGAGCTACATGGCCAGCCTGTGACTCTGAAATATTGAGACATTTTAGTGCTTCAAAGGAAGGCGATGTAAAGGAAAATAACACTGGAGACATGCCAAAGTTTTCTGAGACACAAAAGCTACAGAATATGTTGAAACAATGCCATATTTTGTCATAAATTTTTGAGGCAAGAAATTGACAAAAAGAACTCCCTTTTTAAAGATATTTATTGAAAGGAAAATTTTGAGAAAAATAAATTCTTCCCACTGGTTTTTTGAGTCAGGAAATTGGTAGAAACCATACAATTGCTTTTCCATTGTTGTCATCATACAGCTGAAGAAAGTACAGCTTTTGGGATGATTTTTTGATCCAGGAAAACTTCAACAAGCAGAAATTTGGACATATTTCATGATGTTACAAATGGATTATAAAAATTAATTTTTCATACAATTTTTATCATGTAAAAGATGGTGGAATATCAACTTTTGGCTTAATTTTTTGTGACAGTCCTCAAAAAATTTAGAAAATTAAGAAAAATACAAGAAATTAAGCCAAAAGTTAATATTCCCTCATTCTATCTACATTAAAAAATGTGGGGGATCCTTAATTTTCTATTTCATTTGTTGCATCAAAAAAAAAATTCCAAATTTCTGCTTTTTGAAGTTTTCCTGGATCAAAAAATTATCTCAAAAGCTGTATTTTCTTCAGATGTAGGATGACAAAAATGGAAGAACAACTGTATGGTTCTTACCAATTTCCTAGCTCAAAAAATCATTGGGGAAAAATATTTTCTCAAATTTTCAGTTTCAAGAAATGTCTTTAAAATGTGAGATTTTTGTCGATTTCTTGCCTCAAAAATTTATGACAAAATATGGCATTTTAAAGACATATTCTGGAACCTTTGGGTCTCAGAAAATTTTTACATGTCTCCAGTGATAGAGCTGTGACCCAGGCCTGTACTCCCAGGACAGGTTACAGATGAGGAGCAAAGACAAATCAGTGAATGGGAAGAGAAGAATGAGAAAGTGTTGTCCACCATTGTTTTTTGTATTACAGATGAGTTTGCTACTTATGTTTACAAAGGAATGACTGTGAAAGAATTATGGGACAATGTTACACAGTGAGCCTACTGGCACTGCTGCCATTCTCCAGCATGCTACCACCCTGTTCAAGACAGACACCACATATGACACTGATCTTGACAAACACCTTCATATTCTCAAAGAACACAAGTGTTCACTTGACTGTCATGGCAAAGCCCTCTCTGATTCCCTCTACTCTCTCATTATTCTTGCCTCCCTTCCCCACACCAATTCCTGGAACAGTTTCCAGGCTATGATCACAGTCAGCAGTCTTCCCCTTGGTCCCGACATCCTTCTAAACCACATTCTCAATCAGTATCATAACAGCAAGAAGGGAGTTGAGAAATATATAGTGTGTCTGGGACCTCCTCCTTCTCCTGGCAGTGGATCTAAATAATCCAGCTGTCATCTAAAATAAAATTCAAGAAGAATCAGGACTTACAGGATATGTCCAATGACACCTGCAAGAATTGCAGTGGGACTGGACACTGGAAGGAATATTGTCACTGTGAGGGAGTGGCAAAATATTGCCCATCAAGGAGTGGAGGAAGGGATCAGTTAGGGAGGCAAGGGGCAATAACAAAGGCAGCAGCACATGTAATGAGACCCCTGTGACTGGAAGCAAGTACACATTTGATGCTACTCAACCCACAAAGCACCCTTGTTTCACCTCACTGTCAGGGGGTGACAGTAATACCCCCCATGCTGCTGCAAGACCTGCATACACACAGGAGACATAGAAAGGTTTTCCCCTCAGAAATCTTTTGGAAAAATCTTAAAGGTCAGCCACTTTTATTCAGGATTTTCACCAGACAAAAACAATAATCAAATTAAAGATTCTCAAAGAGTTTCATTAGAGTTTTCAGAATCAGACTTCAAAAACTTTGATAAAACTCTATAAGAGTCCAAAAATTCTGATAAAATGGTATGAGAATATTTGATTTCATCATGGTTTTCATCCAGTGAAAATCCTAAATGAAAGTGGCTAACCTTTAAGATTTTTCCAAAATTTTCATTGACTGAAAATCTTTCTATGCCTCCAGTGACACCTGGTCCAGGCACTGGAGGTATAACAAAGTTTTTGGCTAAGGAAATTTTTAGAAGATTCTTGAAAGTCAGCCACTTTTCTTTAGGATTTTCACTGGATGAAAAGTGTGATGAAATTAAAACTTCTCATAGAGTTTCACTAGAGTTTTCATACTCCTATAGGGTTTCATTAGTGTTTTCAAGATCTGGGTCCAAAATATCTAACAAAACCCTAGGAAAACATATAATTCATTATTGTTTTTGCCTAGAGAAAATTCTAAATGAAAGTGGCTGAGTTGTAAGATTTTACTAAAGTTTTTCCCTGCTGAAAACCTTTTTATGCCTCCAGTGAGGTGCTTGTCAATTGACAACAAGTTCACTATTGACTGGGAAATGGGTACCAGCAATGAGACATACGCTGCTCCTGACAGTAGGTATGACTCCTTGCTGTAGCTCTCTGACACTAGAGCCTCTACTCACCTTGTTAACCAATGCTTGTATTTTTCAGAGTATCATCCTGAGATCCACAATATTCATTGAATTGTTCCTGCAACACCATTACATGCCTACAGTGTAGGTACATGTCTGACTCCAGTCTTGACAACTGACCCAAAATTGTAGGGCATACCTCAGCATAGTGTCAAGGAGGTGCAACACATAAGCTGAAGCCAAGTCCTATTCTGTTACCCTCCTCTGATATCTGTTAGAACCTATTCTGGCCTTACTCCAGGATTGGTCCCTAACAGACCAGTTCAGGTGGTTCAGAGATGGTTCGATGAACCAAACCAGACTGGTTTGACTGGTTTGGTTCATGGTTCTAAAAATAGGCTGTGAGAACTGAACTGAACTGAACCGCAGAAAATTAGAAGGCAGCCTTGAGCTTGGCTAACTTTTCAGAGGGTGTGGGCAGGTCCTTTAAATTTTTCCACAGTGATTCCATCAGGCTGAGATCAGGAGATGATGTGTATGCGGAAATGATTGGACGCCATTCTGGTCAAGCCATGACATGACGCCAATCTTCCACTGTCATGGACTTGTACCATGTTGCCCAGGCTTTTTGTGCTTGTTGGTGATTCCTAGTAAGCAAAACAACCTTATGAGCCTTCCTTTGATGCCATCCTTGATCTGCAAGTACCTGGTACACTGTAGAAGCTGACACCTCAGATCCAATACTATTTGCCAGTTCCCGAAGTGATTTTCAGTGGCACTTCTTGCTTTCTTGGTCAATATGACATGAAAGATGTGGGGTGACCTTGGTTGGTAACCAGAATGGGGTCAGACATGTGTGGAACCAGTATTCATGAGCCTTCGCCAGAACTTGATGGCAGTAGAGTAGGGTATCCCATTTTATTCAGCTGCTTCTGCTATAGGATGGCCAGAAAGGATGGCTCCGATGAACTGATTCTTTTTGAAACTATCATGAAATGGCATATGTATGTTTGAATGGGAAGAAAAGGGTATGTCATGATGATGTTGGTATGGTTTGTTGCAAGATGCATAGCGTGCACGTGACCATCAGCAACTATGACTTCAGGTAAGTGTTAGTATAACACAAAATCTGTTGGCACCTCTCAAGATTTGCAGCTCCGGGTGGCCTTAAATCCCCCCAAAACAATAAGCACCCGATGACTAACGCATTCCCACACACAAAATCGCAAGCTTGGCCTTAGAACAGCGCTGGAGGGCTGTAACATGGATAAAATGATGGCCTTTGCAATTAATGCTGGGATTAGTCCTCCTGAACCCCCGGAAGATCGGAGACCAGGAATCTAGTAGAAACTTCAAGAGTACTTTTACTAATCATTTTACTAATATTTCTTCTTATTATCTTAGGAATAATTCTCTTATGTATCTACTATAAAAGGCCTGCTTTCGAGGCTCTTATAACTATTCTAACTACTGGGGATTCCGCATCCAACAATTAGTTCCATCATGAAAGCGACTCCTTAGGAGTTTCAACTTTCAGCTATGGCCTTGAAAGTCCAGAGAATGGTTTTACCCCTTCTGAACAGCCGCTGCCGCCCCATTACGCAACGGTCGGATATGTACCCGAGAGGATAACGAGGTGGAGAGAACATAACAGATAGACTGTGAGCCTCACAGTGATTCTGGAACCGACAAAAGTTAGCATCTGGCCAGGCATCCTCAAGGTTGGAGTATGTATAGCTTTCTGAATAAAATCAACCCCTTGAATATTATTCTCCTGCACAATTCAAGAAAGAACATTTTCCTTAATTAACGACTTTCTCAATCATCTCCGCTGAATCTGATGACTTCGTCACTGTGTTCTAAATAGACAGCCTCAATACCAAAACTCTTTCCAAGCATCCCCGAAAGTTCTCAGTAAATCTCTGTTATCGAGTGAACTTAGGAGAGCGGTTAATCGGTCTTCCCGACAAAGACAACGAAAGACATCAGTCGACAACGGGATCAAATAAGCAAGACTATTCTATGGGTGCGATGGTGCGCTTTGAAGCTTAAGTATAGGTTTTAGCATACATTGTAGAGACATAGCTGATTCCCCCAAAACTTATGTGGATATTCATATGTTATTAAGGGAATTCTATGAGGGGACGGAGAAATCAGGCGAAATTGAGCCCTAATAAAGATGGGGCGATGATGCAGTTTAGAAATGGACATAAATAATCGTAGATATGCTCTGGAAAGTAAACTGTGGAGCCGCTTGGGGGATGAGGAGTGGCCCTATAAATTCCTAAAATATGACCCGGGCCGGACTTGAACCGACCACCTTCTGCATGTAAGCAGAGGTTCCACCAACCGAATAGCTAAATGCTTACTTAATTCAAGACCGAGGATTGTTTGAATGGAGAAAAGGTTTGGGTGACACACGGTGGCGAGAATGTCTCACCGCTTGGTCACAGCTCAGCCATCGATTATAGTGGGAAAAGAAGAAGGAAGGGGAGAGGAAAATATATTCGAGAACCCATGAATACATCATATGTGATCTACAGAGAACTGAGCCGGGCGTTGCAGCTCTATTCTTGGTTTCCAGTAACCATACAATAATCCTAATTTTAATTTTCAGGATATAACATCTCATTAAAATATGATAGAATCAACGTACCGCGTTACCATCCGGATTCAGCGCCCAACTGGTCACTCAGGGTAAGTATGAGTTACATAGCCATGTGAAGCAAGCTTACGTTGGGAACGAAACAGCTTTCCCTCCGGCCCCCGCTAGGGCAAACTAGACGCAAGCACGAGTAAGAGGGATTGCATAATTTCAGGGGGGTTGTACACACCGAGAAAATGAAGACGAAGATCTGAGCACCTCCGTCGATGGCTGCTCCAAAGAGATACTATCAAGCCAATAAGTATGATTCAAGATATAATATCGAGATTGCTCTAGCACTTACGTTATACTTCCTGAACCACCCCGCACGGTATTTGCGGATATAGAAATGAGAGGTAAGACCGATGGCCATCCAAGTGTTGATGTAACCATTGGTACCACCGGCAAGGTCACCGATGTTCCCTAAAAAAAAGTTCTAATACTTTCGTCAAGAAGTAGAAAAATCACCAACAGGCAAGAACTGCAGTGTTAATGTATGGCAAGAATCCCCATTTAGTCTTCTTCCAAAGGAGCCAAGGTAATATTGGCAATGCTAGGCCAATCACAATTCCAAGAGGAACGATGAAGTAAGGTCCTTTCGGCCCGTCTGACGGCGTATTAGTAATGGCCCAAATGAGACGTTGAATACATACATATTTCTTTTCCAAGAGCTCCCCAGAGGATTGCTATGAAAGGACTAAATAGCCGCTTTACCGCATAGAAAGAGGCATATTACCATTGGCATTAAATGATTGAATTTGTTGACCACTCCAGACACGAGTTCCCTCATTACTCAACTGGAATGCAAACCGGTTAATTGATGAAGAGAATAAAATACTGATCCATATCTACCAGAATGGCACGCTCGTTATTTATAACAGTCTGCATGATAACATCTACAGTAAGTTAGTGATCAGTCGGGAATCACGAAGGAAATGGAGCCAGCGCACAGTTCAACAAAGCTCCAACTACTGTTCCTGCAATTTGAACGGTGAATGTGGCCTATAGAAATATATATGAGAAGACGAAATGAACAGGCACTAATCACTAACGCGAGGAGGGACTAGAAGAATCAAGTCAGGGTATTCCAGCCGGAGAAATAAAAACAGACGAACGCTTCGTGTATTGGCCAAGTTTGAGGTCAGACAACATGAATGCCGCCTGTCCAAGAGCTCTGCTGGAGTATAATTCAAAGTACTGGAAAGCGCGTAAGTTTCGATGGAGAGCATTGATTAGGTACCTACCATATTGGCCTGGGAAGATCCGGGGATAAGACCTGCTCCCAGGATTTGGAAGAGATTGGCCATTGTAGGGGTCCATCTAGAGTCAAGACATCCTCAGTGACAAGGGGCTAATGAGAGATGGAAACTACGTACGCGAAGATGGCGTTCATAGCACCATAGCAGGGTAAAACAATAATCGCGAAGATAAGGGCGACGATCAAAGCCCACCATGGCAGTCTAATATATGTAAGTACGAACGAACGAAGAATATTGGACAGGTGACACAGACTGGGAGTGTTCAGTATGACTGCAAACCACTGGCGAGATATCTCTTAGTCATTACCCGGTGAATGGAGAATTAACAAGACTTACTTGCGACGATAAAGGCTAAGTAGGAAGGTGGCTCTCAGGTTTGTATAAATAAAGTTCTAAAAACAACCAACCTGAAACGGCGATTGCTCCATACCACCACATGGGAACTATTGATACGCTTTAATCGGCTATATTCTAGCAGAAGCCGTTGTAAATTACCTTCTTTGTAGATCTATTATGTACTGTCAGAATAGTACAGAATAAATTCAAGAACTAAGACCTTACATGCATCTTTGCATAATGGGGGTCATTATTGGGTACTCCTCGAATGCTTAAGGAAGTGAGCGTCAGCGATCCTGAAAAAACCGCGATGAATAGACCTACTAATCACTGAAAGCCTTGTACAACTAAACGGAAATAAAAGGTTAATGGCGAATAACTTATGTGGTGTCCCAGAACGTACATCCTTGCCATACCTACGGAAGTGTTTACATCATCGAACAGAATATCGCAATCCAAGGTGACTTACCAAAGACCAATGTGGACGAATGTGGCACCTGAGAAGATGGTCAAATTAGGTCAAATATGCGAGTCAATTTATATTCACCAATCGAGAGATTGACACCAAGGTTGAAAATGACAGTTGATCCACTTTGCCAGGGTTGTCCAACTAGTTCGAAAGCCGTCTTGTTCAAGGAAAAGTCCCTGGATATTTCTAGTTAAAATAGAGAATATCAATAATTTGGTTCGAACATACGGGTTAAGGATAAGGTTCTGGTCGTAGATGGTTCCATTCTGGACTGAGGTATAGGAATAAAGATCAGGTAGAAAACCGCCAAAAATCCGTTCACGCACAGAATAAGTTCTGGCTGATGAAGGGGAAGCTCTTTGAGTGCCTACAAAAGAACTCAGAGACGGGTATAAGGAGTATGGAATTCATCCATACCAGACATCCTTAGCAAATACCAGGGGAAGAATGACATAGTTCATCGCCCATCCAACATATTCTGAACATACCGTCAGTTTTTAGAATCGAAAAGTATCTCAGGAGTGATTTACGGGAAATCTGGGTTGCAAGAGGTGTGTAAAATGGAGCACTGGTTATGTCTGATGTATGTGAGCCAATCTGAAATTCTTGAGATTAGTAGTATACGCACTGGCCCAGTCGAGACCAAATCCCATAAGACCCATGCCCTCGTTACCTTCGGCGCCACCGAAGATGTAAGTAACCCAGGGACTGTGACGGACTGCCAGACAGACTATATTGAAGGATCCAAGAAGAGGAGCGATGTACTAAATATTCGGTATTTGATTCAATATAAACTGGACAAGAATTTCTGCATTCACATACCTCCGGGAACCACTATACGTGAATAATTGATTCATAATTGTTTTGGGAGACAGCAAGCTACGCAACCTCACCTCGTAAACGAATCTAAGAACATCGTCAGTGCTATATCAGATTGTAGAATCGAGATGACTTACACTGCACAGACCACGATCCAGAAGAAGCGCAGACTGAAAGCTGGTTAGGCAAAGAAATATGACGAGGGAGATATCATTTACCGTTTGCCCTGCAGCAGCTCTCCCTTGTTCCTGTGAAGTACATCGAACAGATTGACGTAAATCAAGTTCTGAGGATAAAGCATCACAGTGGGATAGACGAGGAACGAACCTACGGAATCATAATTGATTTAATATATTTACACGGGAAATATATAACTTACGGAACATCCCAGCAAATCCGTATCCGATCATCTGTGACGCAAACAATGTAAAGATAGCATTGCCCGGCTAAGATTCAAAAATTAATCAAGTGATCGACGGTTGGACGACTTAATAATAGACTCACGTTGACTGTTATGTTGTAGAACAGATCATCGGAAGCAAAGACGAAGCAGGCTAGAGCGGCTCCCGCAGCAGTGTTAGCCATGATCTGCGCAGCAACGTGCTCTTTGATGTCTTTGGGCATTCCATGTTAATTATAGATCCGCCAAGTGGTGTTGAGCAGGCATTACTCACTAAATGGACCGGGATTCATGAAATTCCAGAAGCGTCCACCATTATGCAAACGATGTCCTGGGCCTGGAATAACCGCTTCGAAGGTTTTCCCGATCATGTATGCCAACAATTGGAGGAACAAAGCCGATACGGAAATGACTTGAGGTCGGAATTGCTAAAGGCAGGATTGGCATAGCAAATGAACGCAAGAATAAGTACTTACAAAAAGCATTCCAAGTACTGAACCAAACACCGCAAGACCAATTCCAGCGAACCACATCCTGAAAGTATAGACAGGCAATGTCGGGTCATCGTCCAAACTGACCAAAGCCGTCGCAAAGTCTTCCGGAGTCTCAAGAACCTTCTCCTTCCCATTTTCGTCGTACAGATTATCTTCGGGGTCGAAAGTCTCAGTACGGCCGATATTTGCTTCAAGCTTGCCATTGTCTAGCTTCTCGTCGGAGTAGTCCGACGATTGCCGCTTCTCATCGACAGGCATATGCTCGACATGAGGCAGCTGGCCAACGACCTCAGCGACGTCACTTCTATCCACAGTAGTCGGTTCCTCGTGGAGAGCCATCGCCGACAGTGATGAAGAGGGGGGAAGGAGAGAAGGTCTCAGGTGAGAGGGACCATTCACGACTCCTTGATAACTAGGCGGTTATCTCCCTGGCTGTCCAAAGGCCCTATTGAGTGGATCAAAGATGAGATAGCAAAAATGTTGACAGAATGAATCGCGTGATTGGAGCTTCCCATGTCCGGGGAATACGTGTGGTGGGGGGGCGGGAGATTGGGTCTTGAGAGAAAGACGAAAATAAACTGTCTAAAATCGGTTAACCCTGGACTTTCCAATATCCAAAGCGGATAGGGGCACGTCCCGGTATCGTTAGTAAGGGTTCAAATCTCCACCGATGATGAATGCCCCGCATGAATTAGAGGTATCGTGCATGCTTCCGGCGTTGCAATCAATCTGGTTCTGAGCCTAACATCCAGAATGACAAAAGAGTTGATGTATAAAGAATCGTTTGAGGAGTAGTGTCATAATGCGTAAGTAATGTCATATGGTTTTTCTTCGGGCTACCTCCTTCTCTGAGGCGCTAACAAATGGCAGTGGGGAGAAAAGTGACAGAGTGGAAAGCGTGCGAGCCTGTGGCTATATTTAGCACTTATCTTAGAATCCTTCGAATGGATCCTAAGGTCACCGAACTGGGGCCGTCTGTCTGAGATGAAAGGATTGCAATAAATCAACGGCATCTGAGCAGGCTAATCCCGCGACGATGAAGAAGAGGTTGAGGCAAGATTGTTCACCTCCTTTGCCCTGACTTTCGCTCGCAATATCCCTAGGGCGTTGGCAAGTAGATATTTTGCAGTTTTGGATAGCATGAAGGCTATTACACACTTCTATGTACCTGGCTTCATATGGGGCTTCGATGAGACGGGCTGTTTTTAGATATGGCTTTATGACCATACGAGGTATGTTCCACGTGGTTCTTCGCGGCTGTCAGCCGTCCACAATGCTTTGACGGGAGAGGAGTTAGTTGTTCACTCAGGACTTCCTTTTGCGTAGCTAATCCGCAGTCACTGATCGGTGTTAATGAACGGATATCATTCCTTGAAAGTAAGAAATTTCTATACGACAATCATGATTCGCGCACCCCTATCTTCCTGGAACTGAGAGCCCTTCGAGAATTTGAAATGGGTCTAATGAAGCCATATAACCTATAATCAATTGTAATTGTGATAAGAGGTGGTGTAAACTAGAGGCCGAGGACTTCTGAGCAACTTGGATTTGGGGGGAAATTGTCGGGTACATATGCGAGAAACATAATGTGACTATCACCCCTTAGCCGCTGATTTGACGCAAGCTGACAGCTCAATGAATGTGGCCGAGTACGGAGGAGATCAGTACGACTCGGCATCACGGCATCTCCGCCAGGGACGTTTCGACTGATAAAGACGGTTGTCCCCGGGTCCTTCGAAGACGATGAGTTAAGTGATATGCCCAGCAAGCGCTCACAGGAAACCAGTAGGGAACCAGTAAGGACGTAGCAGGGAATGGGCGAGAAATTATGGGACTTGTGAATATATCTATACTATTTTTTGTTAAGAGACTTGTTCAAAGAGTCGGCCATCCACCTACTTCAGTGTATGTATATAATGAATATATTGTCTCAGCGGAACCCTCCGAAGACCTCTTATGTCCTATCAGTGTCCAGGGCATATAGTCACCTGGAAAAACAGAGAAAGCTCGCCAATTTCGGGTCAGCTCAAATGATGGCTTTTCTATCCATATTTTCTTACTGTGAGGGATAGTCTGTCTGCTTTAGGCTTGCCAGGCCTTCGGGAAAAAAAAAAAGTTTATCCCCAACAGCTATAGAAATTCCAGTTTTCTCAGTCGTAATAACTCAAATGACAGGAAGGCTGCAGAGAGAATAGTCCTTGAATAAACCCTAAATTGTAGACCGATCCATCCGGCCAAAGAAAACGTGAAAATACTTGACCGATATATTATGAGATATTCTATGACTGACAATCAGAATTTATATTCTGTTGTCTGCCACCACTCAAGAACCCATTAGCCCTCACGGAATCCTTAGCTATGTGGAGAGGCGCCATATAGGATATGAATGTAACTGTAGGCTTGTCTCCGAGTTTCCGTGCATCCTAGAGATGTATGTGACACGCTGCGGCGTTATTGGTAACTGTAATTTTTGTGGTACATATGGTGTGTAATGTTCAATTTCCTCCTTTTTATATTTCTGATTTTATTTGCAGTTAATTTCAACAAATTCCATAACACTTTTATAAAGGGATCACGTTATGAAGGACATAGTCGTCATTCCAGTCGGCGAAATTTTTGATTCAAGCATTCACCTTAGCTTATCTTGAATTTTCACACAGGATGTATCGTTATCACGGTACCGCTGGGAGCACTATCCCCCGTTGCTGCAGATCTCAGCAGTGACGCCTCGGCCCTCCAGGAGTGAT
>Ga0157379_10004329_pt1 | contig 12142 bp, 10 predicted proteins | sample S25metaG_FD_121802 | JGI IMG/M metagenome (GOLD analysis project Ga0157379, IMG submission 121802) | Switchgrass rhizosphere microbial communities from Kellogg Biological Station, Michigan, USA - S2-5 metaG | ecosystem: Host-associated > Plants > Roots > Rhizosphere > Soil | place: USA... | reverse complement strand
TCCTGGTCAAGGTGAAGACTGCGCAGGAGGTGCTCGAGTATTCAGGTGCGTTCCTGCAGCTCTATCGCGAAGAGGGCTGGTATCTCGAGCGCACGGTGCACTACGTCGGTCGGGTTGGTCTCGAGCATGTGAAGCGCAAGGTCGTGGAGGATGCCGAGGGCCGGCGCGCGCTGTGGGAGCGGCTGCAGTTCGCGCTCGACGGCGAGCCCGATCCCTGGCACGAGCCGGAGCGCGCCAAAGTCGACCTCCGGCAGTTCGCGCCGCTCGCGGTGGTGCCATGACCGCCGCGACGATGAACGCGCCTCCGATCGCCTTCGTGACGGTCTGCCGGCTGACGGACATCCCGGTGCTCGGCGCGCGCGTGCTCGAGCGTGCGGAGGCCGCCGGTGGCAACGTCGCGGTGTTCCGCGCCGCCGGCGACCGGGTCTTCGCCGTGCGCGACCGTTGTCCCCACAAGGGCGGGCCGCTGTCGCAGGGCATCGTGTTCGGCGAACGCGTGGCCTGTCCGCTGCATAACTGGACCGTCGACCTGGGCTCGGGCTGTGCGGCTTCGCCGGACGAGGGCTGCGTGAAGACCTATGTCGTGCGCGTCGAACAGGGCATGGTGGCCGTCGCACTCGACGACGGCGACGCGTGACCGGCGATGGAGACGCGCTCGACCTGTCCCTACTGCGGCGTGGGCTGCGGTGTCGTCATCGAGCATGACCGGACGTCGATCACCGGCGTGCGCGGCGATCCCGACCACCCGGCGAACCGCGGGCAGCTTTGCACCAAGGGCCGCGCGCTGCACCTGACCGCGACGCCGGTCGCGCTCACCGCGCGCCTTGCCCATCCGCTCGTGCGGGTGTCGCGCGACGAACCGTTCGCGCGCAAGGGCTGGGACGAAACGCTCGACGCGCTCGCCCTGCGCTTTGCCGCATGCATTCGCGACCACGGCCCGGACAGCGTTGCGTTCTACGTCTCGGGGCAGCTCCTGACCGAGGACTACTACGTCTTCAACAAGCTCGCGAAGGGCCTCGTCGGCACCAACAACATCGACACCAATTCACGCCTTTGCATGTCGAGTGCGGTCGCGGGCTACAAAGCGACGCTCGGCGCCGATGCGCCTCCTGCCTGCTACGACGACATCGACGCCGCGCGCTGTCTCTTCATCGCCGGCTCGAACACGGCGTTCGCGCACCCGATCCTGTTCCGGCGGATCGAGGCGGCGAAGGCGCGCGATCCGGCGCTGCGCATCGTCGTCGTCGATCCGCGACGCACGGCCACTGCCGCCGCGGCCGATCTGCACCTCGCGATCGAGCCGGGAACCGACGTCGCGCTCTTCCACGGGCTCCTGCACCTCATGCTGTGGGACGAGACCGTCGACCGCGGCTACGTCGCCGCACATACGACAGGCTTCGATGCGCTGCGGACCGTCGTCCGCGACTTCACGCCGCGCGTGACCGCCGAGCTCTGCGGTATTGCCGAAGCCGACCTCGTCCAGGCCGCGCGCTGGTTCGCCGCCGGGCCGACGCTGTCGCTCTATTGCCAGGGCCTCAACCAGTCGAGCGCCGGCACGGCGAAGAACGCTGCGCTGATCAATCTCCACCTTGCCACCGGCCAGATCGGCAAGCCGGGCGCGGGACCGCTGTCGCTCACCGGCCAGCCCAATGCGATGGGCGGCCGCGAGGTCGGCGGCATGGCGAACCTGGCGAGCGCACATCGCGACCTCGCCGATCCGGTGCATCGCGCGGAAGTCGCTGCGCTCTGGGGCGTGGACGACGTTCCCGCCGCGCCGGGTCTCACGGCGGTCGAGCTCTTCGACGCGCTGGCGATCGGCCGCGTGCGGATGGTGTGGATCGCCTGCACGAATCCGGCGCAGTCGATGCCGGACCAGACGACGGTGCGCGCGGGCCTCGCGCGCGCCGAGCTCGTCGTGCTGCAGGAAACGCATCGCGATACGGAAACGGCCGCGTTTGCCCACGTGCTGCTGCCGGCGGCGGGCTGGGGCGAGAAGGACGGGACCGTGACCAACTCCGAGCGACGGATCTCGCGCGTTCGCGCAGCCGTGCCGCCGGCGAGTGACGCGCGCCCCGACTGGCGCATCGCCGCCGACTTCGCGCGCCGGCTCGAGGCGCGGCTGCGTCCGGCGGCGCCGACGCTGTTCGCCTACCAACGCGCCGAGGACATCTTCGACGAGCATGTGAGCTCGACGCGCGGCCGTGATCTCGACATTACCGGGCTCACCTACGCGCGCCTCGACCTGCAGGGGCCGCAGCAGTGGCCGTGTCGTGCCGGCGACGCCGTGGGCGCGGCGCGCCTCTACACCGACGGCGTCTTCGCGACGCCGGACGGACGTGCGACGTTCGCCGCGGTGCCGTTCCGTCCGGTTGCCGAGAAGATCGATGCGCGCCATCCGTTCCGCCTCAACACCGGCCGCTTGCGCGACCAGTGGCACGGCATGAGTCGAACCGGGCTCGTCGCGACGCTGTACGCGCACGCGCCGGAGCCGGCGCTCGAGATCAACCCGGCGGATGCGCACCGCCGCGGCCTCGCGAGCGGCGAGCTTGTGCGCGTCGAGTCGCGACGCGGGCACGTGATCGTGCCGATCGCAATCAGTGCCGACGTCAAGCCGGGCGGTGCGTTCCTGCCGATGCACTGGGGCTCGGGCACGCTCGCCGGGCGCGGCGGGGCCGGCATCAATGCCGTCACTTCGAAGGCGTTCTGTCCGACCTCGAAACAGCCGGAGCTGAAGCACGCAGCGGTGCGCGTGGTGAAGGCCGAGCTGCCGTGGCGCGTCACGGCGTTCGGGTTCCCCGCCACGGCCGAAGCGCTGTTCGCGTTGCGCGATGCGCTGCGCGCCGCTGGCGGTGCTTTCGACTACGCGAGCGTCGTGCTCGTCGGCGACACCGCTGCCGGCGTGATGCTGCGCGCCGCGAGTCGCGTCCCCGTCGACGCGGCGACACTCGACACCATCGACCGCGCGCTGGGCCTCGACCGCACCGACGTCGCGCGTTACGACGATCACCGTCGCGCGACGGGCCGGCGGATCCGCATGGCGGACAGCCGCATCGCTGCCGTGCGCCTCGCGGGCGACGTGCAGGGCGAGGACTGGCTGCGGGAATGGATGACGGCCCGGCGCGACGTCGCTGCGCTCGGGGCGACGCTGCTGATGCCGTCGGCGCGCCCGCCCGGTGGCGCGCGGCTGCGCGGACATGTCGTCTGCGTCTGCCACAACGTGGCCGAAGCGGAGATCGTCAGCGCGCTCGCTGGCCATCCGAACGCGGAAGCTTCGCTCGCCGCCGTGCAGTCGTCGCTGAAGTGCGGCACGAATTGCGGCTCGTGCCTGCCTGAGCTGAAGCGCCTGGCGGCGGCCGCGGTGGTCGCGGCGTGAGTAGCTTGCGCGAGGGCGGGGCGGCGAAGCCGGCAGGGCGCGTCGCGCTCGTCGGTGCGGGGCCGGGCGATCCCGAGCTCCTCACGTTGAAGGCCCTGCGGCTCTTGCGTGCGGCCGACGTCGTGCTGCACGACGATCTCGTCACCGCGGGCGTGCTCGCCTTCGCAAATCCGGCAGCGCGCGTGATCGCCGTCGGCAAGCGCGGTGGCTGTCCGTCGACGCCGCAAGCGTTCATCGAGCAACTGATGATCCGCGAGGCGCGCGCCGGGGCGCTCGTCGTGCGGTTGAAGGGCGGCGACCCGTTCGTCTTCGGACGCGGCGGCGAAGAGATGGCAGCGCTCCGAGCCGCGGACATCGACGTCGAGATCGTCAACGGCATCACGGCGGGCATTGCCGCCGCTGCGGCGATCGGCGTTCCACTGACGCACCGCGCGCACACGCATGGGGTCGCGTTCGTCACCGGGCATGCGGCAGAGGGTGCGGGCGACGAGCCCGATTGGGACGCACTCGCAAAGAGCGGCCTGACGCTCGTCATCTACATGGGGATCACGCATGCCGAGGCGCTGCGGGCGCGGCTGCTCGCCGCTGGCGTCGCACCCGGAATGCCGGTGGCCGTCATTGCGCACGCGACACGCCCCGAGCAGGACGCGGTGGTCGCGACGCTGGACGACTTCGTCGCTGCGATGCATGCCGGCGGCGTCGCGCGCAGCCCCGCGATCATCGTCGTGGGCGAAGTGGCGGCGCTCGGAGTCGCTGCCTGCGCGCCGCTGGCTACAGCCGCAGCGGTTCGCCGTAGCCGGTGAGCTCGAGATAGCCGCGGCCCACGCGGTTGCCGCCGCGCAGCGCGTGTACCGCGCCCTCCCAGTAGACGGTGCCCACGGTCGCGCGCGCGTCGAGCTCCTGGTCGTCCAGCAACGGCTCGAGGACGAGGTCGAGCTCGCCGGCGCGCAGCCGGCACCGGACCGGGAACGCGATGCCCGTGCGCGGCGAGCGCCATGTCGCGAGCGGCGCGAATTCGATGTCCGCCGGCGCGAACGTCGTGATGCGACCCGCCGGGTCGCGCGAGGCGCCGCCCGCCCAGTACGTTGCGCCGGCGCGGTCGCGGATGCGAAAGGCCATCACCGCGCTGCCGTCGTCGAGATTGAGGCCGACCCAGTCCCAGCCGCGCGCTGCCGCCGCGAGATATTCGCTCGACCACTCGTGATCGAGCCACGCGTCGCCGGACAGCGGGCGCTCGCGCCCGTCGATCGTGAGCGTTCCGTGGGTCGCGAGATGCGGGACGCTGTAGTAGAAGCTCGCCTGTGCCGGCTGCGGACCCTTGCGGCTGACGCCGCGCTCGCCCTGCAGGAACGGGGGCTGGCGCGGCACGAAATCGAGCGCGAGCGAGAAGTCGCGCGCGGGAATGCGCGCGCTGTAGCCGCGCTCGCCAAGGACCAGCGACCAGTCTCCGATGCGCACGTCGGTCGTCGCCTCGGACGCCACGGCCAGGCCGAAGCCGGCCCGCGCAGCGCGCTGGTCGACGGCGAGCCGGCCGCGCGGCGCCAGCGCGATCGCCGCATGCGCGAACAGCAGCTGGCGCGGCGCGAAAGCGCTGTGACTATCCTCGGCCAACCCCGGCCGGTTGCGGAAGAACGTGATCTGCACGCCGCAGGACTCGCCGCGCTCGTCCTGCAGGAGCGCCGTGACGTACCACCACTCGGTGCGGAAATCCGGATGGCTGCCGTGATCACGCGGAAACGCGAGCGGCGTCGGTGCCGTGACGGCGGGATACATGACGGCCGCGGTGGTGCGCGTGACGGTCAGCACGAGGGGCGCGCACAGGAAGCTCCGCCGCTTCATGTCGCCTACCAGTCGTCCTTCACGGCGCGCACGGCATCGTCGCTCATCGCCGCCCGTGCGGCGACGAGCGTCGTCGCGAGCGCCAGCGCGAGCAGCGTCAGCGCGAAAGCGCAAAGTCCGGCCCACGGCACGGCAATGTCCATGCTCCAGTGGAACGACTGCCGGTTCACGACGTGGATCAGCACGAGGCTGATGACGCCGCCGAGCGCTAGTCCCGTGACGACGCCGACGCCGCTCACGGCGAGGCCCTCGACGGCGAGCATGGTGCCGATTTGCCGCCGCGTCATGCCGATGTGGCGGAGCATGCCGAATTCGCGCCGGCGCGAGAGCACCAGCGCGCCGAACGATGCCGTCAGCCCCGCAAGGCCGATCGCGACCGCCGCCGCCTCGAGTGCGTACGTGACCGCAAACGTACGGTCGAACACGGCCAGCGACAGCGTGCGGATGGCGCCCGCCGTCGTCACCGTGTAGCGGTCCGCCGCGGGCAGCGTCGCGGCGACCGCACGGCGAAACGCGTCGGCCGACGTGCCGGGCGCCAGCCACACCGCGGCATCGTTGGCTTCGGCGTCGCCGGTGAGCGCGACATAGCGGTCGCGGTCGAGCAGCACTGCGCCCTGCTGGCGCGCGTAATCGCGCCAGACGCCCGCGACGGTGAAGGCGACACGCCGTCCGGCGAGCGGCAGCTCGATCCGCCGGCCCGGCGTGTAGCCGTAGAGATCCTGCATCGTCTCGGTCACCCAGACCGCGGGCGGCTCGCCGTCGGCGGGCAGGTGCGCGCCGCCGGTGAGCGGCAGCCGCGCGACCGGATCACCGAGCGTGCGCGCGAGCAGGACGACCCGCGGCAGCGCGGGATCGAGCACCAGGCTTTGCACGCGCTGGAATTCGACGCGTGCGACGCCGGGCAGCGCCGTGAGGCGCCGCTGGTCGTCGGGCGCGATGAGCGCGCTTTCACCGCCGCTCGGGCGGACGTAGACGTCGGCGGGCAGGAGCTTGCCCAGCCAATCGTCCAGCGACTGGCGGAACGACGCGACCATGATCGCCATCGACGCCAGCAACGCAACGCTCGCGACGATGGCGGCGAGGCCGACGGTCGCTTGTCCCGGCGCGCCGCGCAATTGTGCGACGGCGAGGTGCGCCGGTACGGCGGACGGCGGCGGCACGAGTTCGAGCAGTCCCTTCGCGATGCGCGGCAGGAGCAACAGCGTGCCGCCGATCATCGCGGCGATGGCCGCGTAGCCGAAGAGTGGAAGATCGAACACCGGCGGCACCCGGGTGGCGGCGATGCCGGCAGCGATCAACGCGAGGCCGGGCCACGGCGAGCGCGCGCCGGTAAACGCTGCCACCATGCCGCCGGCCTTCAGCGCCTGCGCCGGCGCCGCGCGGGCGGCTTCGCGCGCGGGCCCGAGGCTGCCGGCGACGGCAGCGGCGATGCCGAGGGCGCCCAGGGCCAGTGCGCCAGCGACGTCGATCGTCGCGTGCGGCGCGACACCGCGAAAGAATCCCGCACCGAGATCGGCGCCGAAATGCGTGAGCGCGAACGCGGCGAAGAAATAGCCGGCGGGCAATCCGAGGGCGGCGCCTGCAGCGCCAATCAGCGCGGCTTCGCCGAGCACGAGCGCCAGCAGCTTGCCTCGGGTGAGGCCGAGCGTGCGCAGTAGTGCGAACTGCGCGCGGCGACGCGCGACCGCAAGCGCCTGCGTCGAGAACACCAGCAGGCCGCCGGTGAAGAGCGCCACGAGCGCCAGCACGTCGAGGTTGACGCGATACGCGCGCGAGAGTCGCGTCGTCGCATCGACGCCCGCCGCCGGAGGCGCCGCGACCACGCCGGGCGGCAGCAGCGCGGCAATGCGCGTCCGCAGGCGCTCGACGTCGGCACCGGGCGCGAGACGAAGGTCGAGCCGGGTCAGCGTTCCCGTGCGCCGGAAGATATCCTGCACGGCGCCGATGTCCATCGTGCCGTACACCTGGCCGCCACCGTCGGGCGTCAATCCCGCGACGTCGAGCGCGACGTCGTCGCTGCCGCTGCGCACGGCCAGCCGCTGCCCCGGGGCGACGCCGAGCGCGCGCGCGGCGGCGGGACTCAGGAACACCTTGCCCGGCGCCAGCACGTCGAGCGGCGTCGACGCGTTGCCGACGAGCGCCGGCGTCACTGCGGCGGCGCGAAAGGCATCGACGCCGTGAATGCGCAGCGTGCCGTCGCGTCCCGCGAGCTGCACGTCGACTTCGACGACCGGCGAGACGACGGCGACCCCGTCAACCTGCGTGACGGCCGGATAGAGCGCCTCGTCGAAGCCGGTGCGCGGTCCACGCACGTCGAGGTCGGCCGCGCCGGACAACGCCGACATGCCGCCGGCGAATTCGTCGATCGCAGCGCGATTGACGAGGCCGATCGCATAGCCGAGCGCGACGCCGAGCCCTATTGAAGCAACGGCGAGGGCGAGCCGCCCCCGCTCCCGGGCGAAGGCGCCGCCGAGCGTCGCCCGCACGACCAGGGCCGCGGCGGCGCGGCTAGGCCGATCGGCGGCGAGGGTCGCCGCGTCCGCGTTCGTGCCCGGCGGCATGGCGCCGGCGCTCACGCGTTGCGTGCCTCGATGCCGGCGTGCACGCCCGTCGCGGTCAGCGTGACGATGCGATCGGCGCTCGCGGCCGCAGTGACCGAGTGCGTCGCAAGGAGCGCAGTGGTGCCGCTTTCCTTGACGCAGTCGCGCAGGAGCGCGATGACCTGCGCCGCGCTATCGGGATCGAGATTGCCGGTCGGCTCGTCGGCGAGCACCAGAGCCGGCGCATGCACGAGCGCGCGGGCGATGGCGACGCGCTGCAATTCGCCGCCGGAAAGCTCGCGCGGCATGCTCGCGTGGCGGTCGGCGAGCCTCACGGCGGCAAGCATCGCTCGCGTGCGCGCTTCGGCCTGCGCGTCGCGTCGCCCGAGGAGCGCGAGCGGCAGCGCGACGTTCTGCTCCACCGATAGGTAGGGCAGCACGTGGAACGACTGGAAGACGAAGCCGATGGCCGCGCGGCGCAGCGCCGTGACGCCGTCGTCGTCGAGCGTCGCGAGGTCCACCCCGTCCACGGCGATCGTGCCCGCGTCGGGCCGTTCGAGGCCCGCAATCAGGTTGAGCAGCGTCGATTTGCCGACGCCGGATTCGCCGACGATGGCGACGAACTCGCCGCGCGCGATGGCGAACGAGACGTCGTCGAGCACGCGCCGGGCACGCGCGCCGGCGAACGACTTGGTCAGGTGCGAGACGGCGATCACCGCCGCCGAGACTACGCGACGCTGCGGCGGGTGCGCAACCGCGCCGTCGCCGGTACCGCGCCGGTCAGGCGGCGACGCGCGGGTCGGAGCGGATGCGCGACGGTGCCCACACGTGATCGACGACGTCGACGAGTGCGTGCACGACGGGGTCGTCCGCGCGTTCGCGCAGGTGGAGAAACTGCAGCGTCGTCGTCGCGCGGGCGTCGCCCCAGAGCAGCACGGTACCCTCTGCCGCGGCGGCCAGCGCGAGGTCCTCGCGCATCAGCGCCATGCCGAGGCCCGCGACGACGAGCGAACTGATCACGGCCTCATGGTCGGCCTCGATCAGCTTCGCCGGCACCACGCCATGCGCCTGGAAGAGCTCCTGCGCGAGGACGCTGTGCGTGCTGATCGCCGGCGTGGTGATCCACGGCAGTGCGGCGACGTCGTTCCAGCTCGCCGCCTCGATGCGGTCGCGCCACGCCGCGGGCGCCGCGACGCGATAGGCGAATTCGCACAACGGCGTCGACGCCACGAGCGGGTGGGCGAGGCTGCCGTAATAGAAGCTGGCGTCGAGATCGCCGTCGCGGACCTTGGCGAACGCTGCCCCCGACACCTCGTGGTGCAGCTCGATGTCGATCAGCGGATAGCGCTCGATCGCAAGTCCGAGAAAGTCGCCGAGCCGCAGAAACGCCGGATCGGACAGCGTGCCGACGCGCGCGCGACCGCCGGCCTCGCCCTGGAACGCCTTGGCCTGGCTACGCAGGCTGACGGCGGCCGCGACGACCTTCTCCGCCTCCGGCAGCAAGCGCTGGCCGGCGGCCGTGAGGACCATTCCGGTGGGGGTCCGTTCGAACAGGGCGACGCCCAGTTCGTCTTCGAGGGCCTTGATCTGCGCCGACAGCGCAGGCTGACTGATATGCAGCTTGTCCGCCGCCCGGGTCAGATGACCCAGTTCGGCAACGGCGGCAAAGCTGCGCAATTGATAGAGCTCCAATGCGCCTCCATTGCGACGCCTCCAAGCCGATATTCTATCAGGAATGATGCGCTGCAGCAAATCCCGAGTCGGGACAGATAGACAGGGCAAATGCCTCTAATCCAAAGACATGATTGGATTCCGGCTCGATACGATCTTATCTTGGTATGGTGCGACGCACAATGCGTCGAATGAAAGGCGCCCAAAAGGTGCGAAGGAGCTGACAATGAAGTCTACAAACTATGCATTGAATACTACAAACTTCCTGAATGACGATGACCGCGGGTTCGTTTCGGTCTGCATTCAGCTGTTCTACGCAGCGCTCACGCCGCAGGCGCCGGTCGCCGCCATCCCTGCCGGGCCGAAAAAGGCCAGCTGGATGGAGCGTTTCGACCGCTGGGCCGCCGCCGGACGGGAACGGGAACGCGAGCGCTACCTCGCCGCGTCGCATGACGTGTTCGAACTCGAGGCGCGGATCCGCGCCATGGAGCGGCTCTCGTACTTCTGACGCCGCGAGGGTGTCGCGCTACGCGGGGATGAAGCGCAGCGCGACGCCGTTGTTGCACCACCGCTGGTGGGTGGGCGGCGGACCGTCGTCGAACACGTGACCCTGGTGGCCGCCGCAGCGGACGCAGTGATACTCGTTGCGCTCGACGATGATCTTGAAGTCCTTCTTCATCGCGAGATGGTCCGGAATGCTGGTGAAGAAGCTCGGCCAGCCGGTCCCGCTGTCGAACTTCATCTTCGAGGTGAAGAGCGGCAGTGCGCAGCCGGCGCACACGAACACGCCGGCGCGCTTCTCGTCGTTGAGCGGGCTGCTGAAGGGCCGCTCCGTGCCTTCCTCGCGCAGCACGTCGTACTGCTGCGGCCCCAGCGTCTTCTTCCAGTCGGCGTTGCTGCGGACCAGCGGGTCGGTGCTGGTCGCGACATCCGCGTTCTTGGGCAGCAGTGTGGTCCAGCTCGTGCGAATCTGCTCGACCGTTGCGGTCATCGGTGCGGCGGCATTGGCGCTGCGCCGCAGTGCGAACACGCCCGCGAGCGCAAGCGGGACGGCAGTGAGCGTCGTCAGGAAGAGGCGGCGGTCCATCGGTCAATCTCCGTGGGTTGAAGCGGTTCGCGCTTGCGCGATTGGACCGGCGCGACCGCAGTGAGTTGCATGCCGTCGCCGGCGCATCCCGCTGTCGGGGACGCGGGAATCCGCCACCATGGTCGCACGCGGCGCCAAATCCTTACATCAGCCGCAGCATCGTCACGGCGAAGCCGGCGAGCCCGCATGCCGCGATCACCGGGATCACGCCCGCCTTGAACCGAAACAGCGCCGTCGCCGCGACGACGGCCAACGCGAGCGCGATGGCGTCGATGCCGCCGTGCACGCCCGCCGGCATGAACACATGCGCCGCGAAGAACGCGGCCAGGTTCACGACGACGCCCACGACGGCCGCCGTGATGCCGGTCAGCGGCGCGGTGAAGCGCAGGTCGCCGTGCGTCGACTCCACGAGCGGGCCGCCTGCCAGGATGAACAGATACGACGGCAGGAACGTGAAGAACGTCGCGACCGACGCCCCCAGCGCGCCGGCGACGAACAATGCGTCACCGAAGAGCGCGCGACTCCACGCGCCGACGAAACCGACGAACGCGACCACCATGATCAGCGGGCCCGGCGTTGTCTCGCCGAGTGCCAGGCCGTCGATCATCTGGCCCGGCGTGAGCCAGCCGAAGGACTCCACCGCGCCCTGGTAGACGTACGGCAGCACGGCGTATGCGCCGCCGAACGTGAGGAGCGCGGCCTTGGTGAAGAACCAGCCCATCTGCGCGAGGTCGCCGCGCCAGCCGAAGGCGAGTGCCAGCGCCGCCAGCGCCGCTGCCCAGATCGCGACGAAGCTTCCGATCACGAGGGCGAGACGGCGCGGCGAGTGGCGTGCATGCGGTGGCGTGGGCGTGTCGTCGTCGATCAGCGCGGGCGTGTGGGCGGCGACGTTCGCATGCCGCTCGCCGCCGCGGGTAAACGCTTGCGGCGCGTAGCGACCGCCGAGCGCCCCCAGCGCGGCGGCACCGGCGACGATGGCGGGGAACGGGACCGCGAAGGCGAAAATGGCCACGAACGCCGCCCCGGCGAGGAGCCAGAGGAGCGGGTGCTTGAGCGCGCGCGATCCGATGCGCCACGCCGCATGCAGCACGATCGCCACGACGGCGGGCTTGATGCCATAGAGCACGCCGGCGACGGCCGGCACCTGGCCGTAGGCCATGTACAGCCAGGACAGCACGATCAGCACGAGAAGCGAGGGCAGCACGAACAGGATGCCCGCCGTGAGGCCGCCGCGCGTCCGGTGGAGCAGCCAGCCGATGTAGGTGGCGAGTTGCGTGGCCTCCGGTCCGGGCAGCACCATGCAATAGTTGAGCGCGTGCAGGAAGCGCGCTTCGGAAATCCAGCGCTTCTCGTCGACGAGCTCGCGATGCATGATCGCGATCTGCCCGGCCGGGCCGCCGAAGCTGATCCACCCGAGGCGGAACCAGTACCGCAGCGCCTCGGACTGCGTCGGCGCGCGCGGTGGCGCGGCAACTGTCGGCGCCGCTTCCTCAGCGCGGTCGTTCATCCCGCGAGCGCGCCGCGCAGCGCGGCCGGGTCCCAGCCGTGCCGCTCGCCCGGCGTCGCGTCGCGCGCGGCGGCGAACGCCAGCACCTCGGCCGCCGGGACGAAAGAGAATTCGATGACGCAGTA
>Ga0157379_10004324_pt1 | contig 12154 bp, 7 predicted proteins | sample S25metaG_FD_121802 | JGI IMG/M metagenome (GOLD analysis project Ga0157379, IMG submission 121802) | Switchgrass rhizosphere microbial communities from Kellogg Biological Station, Michigan, USA - S2-5 metaG | ecosystem: Host-associated > Plants > Roots > Rhizosphere > Soil | place: USA: Michigan... | reverse complement strand
GGGCCCATCGGCCTGAACGGCAACATCGACAATACCTACAAAGCGTTCGCTCCTCGCTTGAGCGCTGCTTACGCATTTGATTCAAAGACTGTTGTCCGCATGGGTTATGGACGCGGCTTTGACATCGGCGTATTCGGCTCTAATTTCGGCCACGTGGTTACGCAAAACCTGCCGGTTCTTGCGCAACAATCCATTCAGGACACCAACTTGAATCCGCTTGCCACCAACAACCGCACAGCGGTATTTACATTGTCCCAAGGGCCAGACCCATTCAGCTTCGCGAATATTTTGGGCGCCATATCCTCCAACGGCACGTTGCCACTCTACGGACCCGATGGCACCGTTCAACCCAGAATCAGGCCAACGGTGCAGCGGTTGCCCACCATCGACCAGTGGAACGTTTCACTTCAGCGCCAAATCACGCCGACTCTCAATTTGACCGTAGCCTACGTGGGAAACAAGGGTACTCACGTCTTTGCCGGTACTGGCCCCTCCTATAACAACAACGAGCCAGCTATCGGGAGTGGTTCTTTCGCCTATCAGTGCACGCCCAACCCAGCGCCTGCGACAACGTTTGACTGCAAACAGTCTTTCGTTCCTTCTATACCCCAGTCCGATCGCCGCAAATATTTCCTGAACGGCGTTCCCGCATTCAGCTATCCGGGTTTTACGACGCCAACCGGTCAGCCGTTGACCTGCTGCGCCGTTGACACCGGCTACTTCGGCAACGACGCAGACAACAAATACAACGCGCTGCAAATTCAGGCGGAAAAGCGCGTCAGCCACGGCTTGCAATTCATCGCGCACTACACCTTCTCCCATGCGTATGCCTACGATTCGACCTACTTCGACGTAAACAAGGCTATCGCTTGGGGGCCCAACCCGTTCAACCGCAACCAGGTATTCGTAGCCAATACGATCTATGAACTGCCGGTCGGCAAAGGCAAGCGGTTCATGAGCCATGCCGGTCGCGCCGCTGATTTGATTGTTGGCGGATGGCAAGTAACGAATACTCTGACGTACGGAACCGGCCTGCCATGGACCCCCAGCCTTTCGAACTGCGGTCAAGTCTCTGATGCCGGACCGTGCCGTCCAAACATTGTGCCGGGCCAGAGCTTGCACGTCGGCAAGACTTCGGCACCGTGCGACGCATCGAACCCCGGCGCTGGCAACTGCACTTACTGGTTCACTCCGGTGGCCACCATGAGCCAGGCGCTGCCGGAAATCGCCAATTCGCCAACGAATATTTCTGGTCAGGATGACCAGTGCCAAACCACACGTCCAACTTCCGGTCCCTTCGCACTGCCGGCTTGCGGTCAGATCGGTAACGTTGGCTTCAACTCTTATCGCGGGCCCCATGCCTTCTACGACGACATGGCGCTCTCCAAGAGCTTCACCATCACCGAGCGTATCAAGGCGCAATTCCGCTTTGACGCGTACAACGTCTTTAACCACCCGGTTCTCGGCATCAGCAACAACTTCAATGGTTGCGTGGATTGCAGTGGTAGCGCCGGACAGATCACCGATATCGAAGCAGACGCCGCCCCGGGCTCTCCCGTCGGCATGCGCCAGCTTCAGTTCGGATTCCGGTTGACTTTCTAACCCTAACACCCCAAAACAAGACGGGGAGTCCGCTCGCGGGCTCCCCGTTTTTTATGCTCTAATCGACTTGGAGTTGCTGCGTTACGTTGAGCTATCAATGACACTTCGTCGCGGCTTTTTTGTCCACTCGATTGTGGCGCTTGTATTTGTCGCTACGCCCCTCCTCTCCTCAGCTGCAATTCGGGCGCAGTCCTCCGGCACTCCTTCGACGCCATCCTCCTCCGCTTCGTTCGATCAAGTTCACCGCCTCACCGAACGGGGCAAATTTGACGAAGCGCTTGCCGCTCTCAATGACATCTCCAACTCAACTCCCGCGGCAAAAGATCTCGCCCGTGAATTTGGCGTGGTTTACTATCGCAAAGGCAACTACATCAACGCGATCCGCTCATTTAATCGTGCTCTCGAAGTAAATCCGCTAGACACCGAGGCCACGCAGCTTTTGGGCCTGTCCCTTTATCTCGCTGGTCGGCCCGCTGACGCGATTCCGCATCTCGAAAAAGTTCAGTCCTGGTATCCCAGCGCCAACGTCGACGCGGCTTACATTCTTGGCGTTGCGTATATCCAGACCAAGCAATATCCAAATGCCCGTGCAGCTTTCGCGAAAATGTTTCAGGTGCCGCCGGACTCAGCACCGGCATACCTGTTTACCGCGCGCCTCTTGCTGCGTTTCGATTTCGGCCCGATAGCCGAGGAGTACTGTGAAAAAGCAGTAGAACTCGACCCCAGGCTTCCGCTCGCTCACCAACTGCTTGGCGAACTTTATCTCTATCAATCCAAGGTTCCCGACGCCGTCGCACAATTCGAACAGGAGCTCGCCATCAATCCCGGCAATCCCGTTGCCTACTACAAGCTCGCCGACGCCTATTCCCGCGTTCAGAAATTCGACGAAGCCGAAAAACTCTTGCAGCGCTCCATTTGGCTTGACTCCACGTCTACCGGTCCGTACGTTCTTCTCGGCAAAGTTCTGCTGAAAAAAGGGGAAACGCAGCTTGCTGTTCGCGCGTTGCAGCGCGCCGTTTCCATGGATCCCAACAACAACATTCCACACCATTTGCTGGGTCAGGCCTATCGCGATCTAGGCCGCGCCGACGACGCCGAGCGCGAACTGAAACTCGCCGAGCAGCTACAGTCTCGGGAAAGCACTCAGCCGTGATTCGCAGCTGACCGATGCCCGCGCCCGAGAACAATCCGCGCCCGCTGGTAGTTGGGTTGGGCGAACTTCTCTGGGACCTCTTCCCAAAAGGCAAACAGCTCGGCGGTGCCCCCGCAAATTTCGCGTATATGTCTGCGCTTCTTGGCGACCGCTCTGTGGTTGCAAGCCGCGTCGGTGACGACCGCCTCGGCCAGGAGGCCCTCTGGCATCTCAAGTCGCACGGTCTCGACATCAGCCACGTCCAGCGTGATCTGCAGCATCCCAGCGGCACCGTCAAAATCGACCTTGACGCAAGGGGCCAGGCCGAATACAACTTCGTCGAAAACGTCGCCTGGGACTTCTTGGAATTTTCCGAGGACTGGATTTCGCTGGCGCGATCCACGCATGCAGTCTGCTTCGGTTCGCTCGCGCAGCGTAGCCAGGCTTCGCGCGCCACCATCAAATCATTTTTGTGCGCCATGCCCCCTTTCGCGATGGGCGTTTTCGACGCAAATCTTCGCCAACCGCACTTCAGTCGTGAAGTTCTCCGCGATTCCGCGCGCTTTGCCAAAGTTCTAAAGCTCAACGACGAGGAATTTCCGCGCTTTCTCGATCTGATGCTATGCCCTTTGAAGAATTCGGAGCGCAGCGACGTTGTTGCCGCCCGCTGGCTGTGCAAGGAATTCGGAATTCAGTTGGTATGCATTACGCGCGGAGCAAATGGAAGCTTGCTTGTCACGCCTTCATCGCACGACGAGCACGCGGGCTTCCGCGCAAAAATCGGTGACACCGTCGGTGCCGGCGACGCTTTCACCGCCACGATGGTCCACCACGCTCTGCGTGGCTCTTCGCTCGCCACCATCAACGCCGCCGCCAACCGTATGGGCGCGTGGGTAGCTTCTCAGGAAGGAGCCATGCCTCCCGCCGACCCGGAAGTCCTCAAGGAAGTCCGCGCTGTCACGGCGTGAACGAAGCCAGCAGCGCAGACTTCAGTCTGTGAAGCGATCGCGAGCCGCAAATATGCCACGCGCGTCGTAGCGTACGGGCATGGGCAAAGTCAGTTGCTTTGTGGTTGTAACTGTTCCGCGGCCAGTTTTTCCACCATCGCCGCCGGCAAATCATGCAGGAATACCAGGAACACCGCGTTGGTCCACCCGAATCCCACCACGTTGATGTTGTAGCCCGCTTTCACTGCGGTTTCCGATGACCGCGTCACCGCGTTATATTTCTCGCGAATCGTTCCGTCGTGCCGGAAATTTGCGGCGATCATGCTCAAAAAGTTGTAGCTGATACGGTCCGCATCCGCGTTGAATCCATACTTCCGCATCCCTTCAATCGCAACAAGTTGCGTCGGCGCCCAGGCGTACGGAAAATCCCACTGGCCCTCCGACTCGTATGGACTCATCACCAGCCCGCCCGGCTGCTCCAGCTTGCCCAGGTGCTTCATAATCGCAGCCGCTTGCTCTTTCGTGGCTGCGCCCGCCCACAGCGGGTAAAACGTCGTGATGTAAATGTAGGTCGACCGCTCCTTGTGATGTAGGTCGTAATCAAAAAACATTCCCTGTTCCGCATCCCACAAATACTTCTGAATGTTTTCTCCGCGCGCCGCCGCTCGCTGTTTCCAGGTTGCCGCATCTTTTGGCCGGCCCAATATCTTGCTCATCGTTTCCATGTCTTTTTCGTATTTGAAAAGCAGGCTGTTCAAACACACCGCCGCGTAATGATGCGTTCCCGCACCGTGCGGCCCGAACCGGAAAGACACGTCGAATCCCGATTCCCGCATCGAACGGTCGCCGCGATAAAACTCCTTGCTAAGCGTCACTCCAGTCGCATCTTCACAATCCGGCTTCGACGCCGTCATCACCGACGCTTCGCAAATCTCCACGGCATAGTGTTTCCCCACGCCGTCTGGACTCGGTTTCGCCACCGGTTCGCGGTCCAGGTATCCGCGGTCCAGTTCGGGATGCATCACAAGGTAGGCCGCTACGCGGCGGTAATGATCCGTTTCATCCTTCAAACTCTCCGGAGCCGGCACATCCCCAAAATCGTAGTAGCGCGAAAGCCCGGTCCCTTCCGCGTTGTGCGGCGCGCTGATCCACATCTCGTAATCCTTCGCAGCGTAACCATACGCCCGTTCCAGCCATTTCTTGTCTTCGTGTCTCGCAGCTTTTTCCGCTTCATACACGCTCAAAATCATCGAAGTCAGAAATGGCGGCTGCGACCTGCTCAGGTAGTAGCTGCGGTTCGCGTTCAAAATCGTTCCGTAGTGCTCGATCTCAAAGAAAAAGTTTTCGATCATTCCTTTCGCTAACTCAATTCGCCCGTCGCGCACCAATCCACGCACAATAAAATAGCTGTCCCAGCCGTACATTTCATTGAATCGCCCACCCGGCACCACGTACTTGTGTTCCAGATAGAGCAGCCCCTGCGGGTCCAGTTTTGCCGTATTGATTTGTCCCGGCCGCGTGATTTTCTCCGGCAGCGACTTCACCTGAATGTGGCAGCGTTTTTGCATCTCCGCGACTTGCGCCGGCACTGCCATCTCCGCCGGCAGGTACAGTACGGAATTTTCCGCCAGCTTCGGGTCCACCACCGTTGTGCACTCTTCCATCGAGCGCGTCAGCGTGTCCCACGATTTGGTGATGTAGCCGAGGATCGGCTCCAGCCCTGGTTCCTTGGTCGGATCCGGCGAAGCATCGTCGGTCGCCGCAAGTATTGCGGCAGGCAGCAAGATGCACAGTGACAACAAAAAGAAGACCATCCAGCACCTGGAAAAATGCCGTAAATTTGTCATGGAGATGACTCGAGGCAGGGCGCACATTACGACGAACAGAATAGATGCAAGCTATTGAAAAGTAAAGGACTTAGTTCGTTCTGCAAGTCGTCTGAACGACCAAAATCCGGCGCGGTTTCTGCCCAATTGCCTGCTCCATCCGACGGCCGGAACCGAGCCGGTGCTAGTGCCCGCCGGTCAATTCACGCACAATGTTCCCCACAAATCCTTTCGCATCTCCAAAAAGCATCAACGTCCTGTCCAAATAGTACAGCGGATTTTCAATTCCGGCGAAACCCGCCGACATGCCGCGCTTGATCACCATCACCGTGCGCGCCCTATCTACATCTAGGATGGGCATTCCGTAAATTGGGCTGCTCGTGTCGCTCCGCGCCGCGGGATTGGTCACATCGTTTGCGCCGATAATCAGCGCCACGTCAGTTTGCTGAAAATCTCCGTTGATCTCGTCCATGTCCAGCAGTTTGTCGTAAGGAATATCCGCCTCCGCCAGCAGCACGTTCATGTGTCCCGGCATGCGTCCCGCTACCGGATGAATGCCAAACTTCACGTCCACGCCGCGCTTGCTCAGCGCGTCATACAGTTCGCGCACTTTGTGTTGTGCTTGCGACACCGCCATGCCGTAGCCCGGCACGATCACCACTTTGTTCGCCGCCGCAAGAATCGCAGCAGACTCCTCCGCCGTGGCGCTGCGCACCGGCTTGGCTTCTTCTTTTCCTGCGACGGTTGTCTGCTCTTGCCCGAAAGCGCCAAACAGCACGTTGGTGAACGACCGGTTCATCGCTTTCGACATGTTTACCGAAAGAATAAAGCCGGAAGCCCCGCCCAGCGCACCCGCCACGATCAGCAGTTTGCTGTCCAGCACAAATCCCATCGCCGCCGCCGACAAACCGGCATACGAATTCAGCAAAGAGATCACCGTCGGCATGTCCGCTCCGCCAATCGGAATGATCATCATCACGCCAAAAATAAGCGGGATCACCACGATCAGCGGGTACAAATACATTTTCGAAGGATCCATCACCAGCATGACTGCGATGATGATGGCGATGCCCAGCAACGACAGATTGACGAAATTCTGTCCCTTGTACGTAAGCGGCCGCTGCGGCAGCACTTCCTGCAGCTTGCCCGCCGCCATCAAACTTCCCGTCAGCGTCAGTGATCCGAGGATTACTTCCATCGACAACACGCTCATCAGGAACTTCGGCACATTCGGAGCGCGTAGATAAAATTCCGCCGTACCCACCAGCGTTACGCATAGCGCCCCAAACGCGTGGCTCAGCGCCGTCCGCTGCGGCACTGCCGTCATGTGCACGCGCCCCAGCGGGATGCCGATCACCGTCCCCAGCACCAGCGCAATCGCAATCCATTTGTAGTCGACAATCCCGCGGTGCAGCAGCGTGCCCGCAATCGCCAGCAGCATGCCCGCTTCGCCGGCAAATACTCCGCGCCGCGCCGTCGTCGGCGAACTCAGCCATTTGAGCGACAGAATGAACAGCGCTGTCGCAATCATGTACGCGATTTCTATGATCAGGTCAGTCGAAGCCGTGCTCATGCTTTTTTGGCCCCGCTGGACTTAAACATTTTCAGCATGCGGTCCGTGATGATGAATCCGCCCACGATGTTGCTGGTCGCGGAAACAATGGCGATCGTCCCCAAAATTGTGGCCAACGTTGTTTTGTGTTCCCCAGCCAAAATGATTGCACCCACTACGGCAATTGCGTCCAGCGCATTGGTCAATGACATCAGCGGCGTATGCAGCAGCGGCGAAACTCGCCGGATCACTTCGAATCCGATGAACGCCGCCAGCATGAACACATACAAACTGGATAACAGGTCGAGCTTCACGGCATCACGCTCCCTTTGCCGCTAGCGCCGGCAATCCGAAAAACTCCCGCACTCGCGCATTCACGATTTCTCCCCCGCGCGTCAACAGCGTCTCGCGATGGATCTCATCAGCTTCGTTGATCTGCAACTTGCCCTCTTTCACCAGGTTTAGCAAAAACGCCGTCACGTTTTTTGCGTACATCTGGCTCGCGTGATACGGCACTGCGCTTGCCAGGTTGAACGCTCCGATGATTGTCACGCCATGTTCCATCACGAGTTCGCCGCCGCGAGTCAGTTCGCAATTTCCGCCGCGCTCCGCCGCCAAATCCACAATCACCGAACCCGGTGCCATCCGCGCCACCATTTCTTTTGTCACCAGGATTGGTGAAGTCTTTCCGGGAATCACCGCCGCCGTAATCACCACGTCGTTTGCCGCCACCGCTTCACCCAACAGTTCCCGTTGCTTACGGTAGAACTCCTCGCCCTGTGCCGTCGCATATCCACGCGCGTCCTGCGCATCCTTTGCCTCGATTGGCAATTCCACAAAGCGGCCGCCCAGGCTTTGTACTTGTTCTTTCGCCGCCGGCCGCATGTCGTACGCGGATGCCACTGCGCCCAGCCGCCGCGCCGTTGCAATCGCCTGCAATCCCGCCACGCCCGCACCAATAATCAGCACGCGACCCGGCGTGATCGTGCCCGCCGCCGTCGTTAGCATTGGAAAAATTCTCGGCAAGGTGTCCGCCGCCATTACCACCGCTTTGTATCCGCAGATCGTCGCCATGGACGACAGCGCGTCCATGCTCTGCGCCCGCGTCGTCCGCGGCATCAGCTCCACGGAAAATGCCGTCGCTCCGGTCCGTGCGATTTCCTGCAGCGTTTCTGCCGTTCCCAGCGGCCGCAAAAATCCCACCAGCGCCTGCCCGCTGCGCAGCAATGCTAAATCGGACCGCCCCGTTTTGTCGTTCGACCCGTAGCACAGCACCTGTACGATGATGTCCGCCGAAGAAAAAATTTCCTCCCGCCTTGCCAGCTTCGCGCCTTTGTCGACGTACTCGCTGTCTGGATAGCCCGCCGATTCTCCCGCGCCGGTTTCTACCATCACCTGCAAGCCGGCTTTCGCCAGGCTTGCCAGCACGCCCGGCACCAGCGCCACCCGCCGCTCGCCGGGATAGCTTTCTTTGGGAACCCCAACAATCATGTATTGTCCTCGCGCGAACGCGCAGATCGCCTGTAATAAATCGATTTATTCAAGAATACACCGGAACGCGCGCCGCGGGAGGGAACCGCTCGTCCGGCGCGCCGCATAACACCGCTAAACTTATTACACCCGTCTGTTTCCGGTTGCAACACGTTTTGCCCGTGTACACCGTTCCCGCATTCTATCTTCTATTCCGGGAATGTCCACTAAAACTATTCCAGTCCTTCGTAAATTGTTTTCGCGTCGGACAGCCGCTTCATCACCAGTTCTTTTTCCTGCGCCGAATTCCAGTCCGGATACGCTCCCGTAATTTCCATCGTTCGCGCAATCCACGCCGCGAAATATTTCGCATCTTCCGGCGAGCGCGGTTTCGCTCCCGCCACCGTCACATACACCGGGCTCGTCGTCGCATACGCATAGTTGTCCAGCACCGGATACACCGCCTTGTCGCTCCACGCCCGCAAAACGCACCATCCGCTCTCTGCTATCGGAATGGTCCCCTTCGCGTCCGCGGAATCGCGCGCGCCTTCCAGCTTCAAATCCTTCACAACTTTTCCGTTGCACACCACTTCCAGGTGATCCACCGGCGCAATCGACCGCAGCCGCGTCGTAAACGCCACCTCCTGCTGCGGCTTGTCCAGTTTCACCTCACTGCCCACCATCTCTCCATTCAAAGTAAAATGGATCAACGGTCCGTTCGTCGCAAACGTCCGCCCGCGCTTCAGGGAATCCATCCAGGAATCTAGATTGATGCCATGCAATCCGTCCGTGGACGCTGGCGCGTACACTTTGTCAAATCCTGCGTTGCCGCGGATAGGAGCCGCATAATTCGTCGTCGCGTCCGTTCCCGCCCCAGCAGGAATCCGGTAACCCAGATTGAGCAACTTGTACCAGACAGCCGCCGTGGATCTATGATCGCTGAAGCCTACAATTTCCATGTAGTCCAATTTCCCCAGTGCCACATCCACTGGCAGTTCGTCGGTAATTCTCCGCGCCGGTTTCGCGAACGGATCGGGCACTTCGTCAAATGGATGCACCGCCCCCACCAGCGCCCCTTGTTCATGCGCCATGTCATACACATCCGCATTCATCGGGAACAGGCTCGCCGCAGCGGTGTTCGGATACCCCGCATAGCCTGGCAGCAACAGGTGATCGCTCAGCCGCAATATTCCACGATGCCCCCAATAGCTAGTGTGGAATTCCTGTCCCAGCTCCATGTCGACTGGCCAGGGGAGATACTTCAGAATTTCTCCGAAATGTTGCGAATCAATATCCGGAAAGCGCTGCTCTTTGTTCACCACGAGGTTGTTCACAACCTGCACGCCTTCGCCTTCAGCCCTTCCCAGCAAGAACTCCCGCTCGCTGCGATACGTTCCCCCATAATTCATGTGTACATGTAGATCGCCACTCACCCACCGCGTTTTCCCCGCCCCGCCCCAGTCGAGCTTTTTCAGTGCAAAATCAACCCGCTCTGTAGATTTGCTGCTGACGCTTGCTGTTTGCTGTTGGGCCTTGTATTCGAATCCCTTGCTGACTTCCACGGCGATATGCCCCTCTGGCACCTCCAAAGTGGTGTCTAGGCCATGCGACGAATAGAAGTAGTGCGCTTCAAAATGCTTTTCTCCTCGATCGAATCCGTCGTCCGCATAAACCAACACATCGTCTGGCGCGTGAAATCGGCCTCGTTCGTCGGTTACGGAGATTCGCGCCGGCACTTGTTTGCCTTTTTCATCGCGCACCGAAATTTGCAGCCGTACCCGCGCGCGAAGCCACTTGTGCCCCTCGATCTCCAGCGGCGCGGCATCTCCTCCCGTCACTTGCTTCAGCACAATTTCCGTATTCCACCGGCGATTCGATACAAAACCGAGCTGCTTTCCGTCCGGTGACCAGCGCACATTCGTCTCGTCCCAGTCTGCGTATGAAATCGGAAACGCGTCGCCTCCATTCGCCGGCATCACCCACAGGTTGTGCCACTGCCGCCCGAGATAAGAGCTGTAAACCATCCGCGATCCATCCGGCGAGAATTCCGGCCGCGCTTTCCAGTTCGTTTCCTCGTAGTGAATTTCGCGCGCTGTCGCGCCCGGCTCCGCTTTCATCCGCCAGAATCCGCCGGTCCCGTGGATGTGCCCTTTGTTCGAAACGAACAAAATCTCCTGCCCGTCGCGCGTCCATACCGGATTGATTTCCATGTCGTAGGCGCTGTAGTAATACCGCGGCAAATCGCTCTTCGTCTCGCCCGTCAGCCGCACCGCGTTTTCCAGTTTTCCTTCGCGCACATCCGCTCGAAAGATGTGAAATCGCTTGTTAAACGAAGTGGACACGAACACAATCCGTTTTCCATCTGGCGACCAGCGGGGCTCTACATTTACCGCTCCGCCATTCGTCAATTGCGCCGTCTTCCCGCTGGCCACATCCAGCAGCCACAACTCCATCGCGTCCTTCTGGTAAGAAACATAGACGATGCTTTTTCCGTCCGGAGACCAGTCGGGCTGATAGTCGTATCCGTCTCCATCGGTCAGCTGAATGGCTTCCTGCGAATCCAGTTTCTGCCGCCACAGCGACCCCGCCATCGAGTACACCACTTCCTTCGAGTCCGGCGCCCACGCCACACTGCTCGGCCCGCTAGTCAGCTGCGGCAAATACAGTTCGCGGTAGTAATAAGGATGAGGGAGATCAATCTGTGGCAAGACAGGCCGGCGCTGCGCCCCCAGCGGCGAAACAAGAAACCCAACGCATGCCAGCAGAAAAAGGACGCGGTTTTTCACGCGCCAAGTATCGTGGCTTCCCCGCAATCGCGCAAGCCCTCTGGCCTCGCGCAATGTGGATGGCAGGCCCGCCTGATTTTACTGCCGGTTCTGCGGTACGCCTTCCATTTGGTCCAGCATCTCCCGCACTTTTCGCCCAAGCACGGTCGGACTGAAGGGTTTCTGCAAAAAAGAAGTGAGCTTTCCGCCTTTTCCATTGCGCATCACAGCCGTATCGGTGTAACCCGACATGAACAGCACTCCCACTTCGGGGCGCATGGCCAGGATCTCGTCCGCCATTTCTCTTCCGTTCATGCCCGGCATAATCACGTCCGTCAAAACCAGGTTGATCTGGCCCGCGTGCCGCCGGCAAATTTCCAGTGCCGCGTCCGGGCGTTCCGCCACCAGAACCGAATAGCCGCGGGACTTCAGAATCTCCAAGGCGAGTCCGCGCACCAGGGGATCGTCTTCCACGAGCAGAATCGTCTCTTTTCTCGCCAGGCTATGCGCCGCTGGAAAAGGCGAGGCGATTTCTTGTTCGTTTTCAAAAACACGCGGCAGATAAACCCGGAAGCTGCTTCCTTTTCCTGGCGCGCTGTGTACCCAGATGTATCCGCCGCTTTGCTTCACAATCCCATACACCATGGAGAGTCCCAGTCCCGTGCCCTTGCCCAGTTCCTTGGTTGTGAAAAACGGCTCGAAGATATGCGCTTGCGTTTCGTCGTCCATGCCCACGCCATTGTCTGTAATCGCCAGCATCACGTAGCTACCCGGCACGGCGCCCAGATGGCCATGCGCATAAGATTCGTCCAGCTCCACGTTCGCCGTTTCCAGCGTGAGCGTTCCCCCTTTGGGCATAG
>Ga0157379_10004323_pt1 | contig 12155 bp, 13 predicted proteins | sample S25metaG_FD_121802 | JGI IMG/M metagenome (GOLD analysis project Ga0157379, IMG submission 121802) | Switchgrass rhizosphere microbial communities from Kellogg Biological Station, Michigan, USA - S2-5 metaG | ecosystem: Host-associated > Plants > Roots > Rhizosphere > Soil | place: USA... | reverse complement strand
TTCAGAGAGGGCGCAGCACACAAGCTGAAGCCAAGTCCCTTTCAAGTACACCTAGACATTACTCTTGTCATAACGTTAGGAAATCTATCAATAATAATTAGGCCTCTGGTCTAGTTCATAACATAAACGCAGGTTAAGAAATTTAGGATTTATGTTAAAAATTTTGCATTTTTCTCCAAAAGTGATCAGTTTAGAGAAATCCTGGGACTGCACTTAGTCTGGTTTGCATCTTTCTCTAGAATGGCCGGCAATTTAGATATTTCTGCAAATAGAGGCACAGCACACATGATTGGTCACATCCTTCCTTCTGAACCATGTTGTGCATGAACAGAGTTCACATGACTGCATGTTTGTTCAAACATTTCTTCCTCTCCCCACACCAACCACCATCCACCCTCCATCCTCTGCTCTCTTTTCTCAGTCCATACAGTAATATTTGAATTGGTAGCTATTGCAGAAATTGTGTCACATTTGCTGGGTCTCTCTCTCGACACCAAGGACTCCAAAGGGCTGTGATCCCCACTTTGGAATCCTTACTCGAGGTCTTCTGTCCCCTCTTGGTTCTCAGTTCTCATAACTGCTATAACCTATGTTTCATTTCGGCTACTGCTTATCTGTTGATCCTGGCTATCTCCTGCTGCCTCTCTGCTACCACTGTCTGCTTGTCGCCTGCTTGTCTGCTGCTGCACCTGGTTTCTGCTGTACTGACAGCCTCATAGCATCTACTAATAGCTCCCCAGTTCCTAGAGCAATTGCTAGCTCTGTCCCTGGTCTTAGCCATGGTATGGCTGTCTTTATTTTCGCATAAACTGCTGCTGACCCCCAACTATCCACAGGACATGGCTTGAGGACCTCATATGGCGCTGTGGAAGCGCAGGTGTTTGTACAGGATGGTTGCAACATAGGTGATGGCTGATAGAAGTTTAGTTTTGTCATTAGAATATTTGCGAATATATTTCTTTTTATTTCATTTCATTGCAGTGTGACGCAAAAGGAAATTGGAACTCCAGCAAACACTGAAGCTGGTAAATTCATCAGCCAGCACATGCCACAGAATTTGCGTTTTTCTCTAGTTTAGGCTTGACCTCAAGAAATCCATTTGGTGACAATTTGTGGATTTTTGAGATTTTTTATAGTTTTTCCCAAGTCCCTCTAAACTAGGGAAATCTCCAAACTGCACTGTGTGTATCTGGCAGAGACTGATCTACAACCTGATCGAACCTGAATAACTAGCTGACTAATCTGAGAAGCCACTGATGCTTTACTGTCAGATTGGCAAAAATTCAAAGTTGATTTGTGATTTTTATGGACTGTTAAACCAGCCCCAAACCTCAGAAGGGCAAGGTCTGAAGTCAATGAGGCTGGAGTGACGCCCCAGCACATCCCGTGTTGAACCATGGCTGGAAGAATTATATACTTATGATCAACTCTGGCTGTTGAACCTCAAACAGCTAACCTCTGATGTATAAACACAAGTTGGTAATCAGCTGTTGTAGGTAAGTTAATAGATAGAAGAATATAACACCACACAAGTATACATATAAAATGTAAATGTAATTATAAAAAATGGTCAACAAACAAGATGCGATTCTAGACAAAGAAGTGAAAGAAAAGTACAAAGTTAAAATAAATAAAAATCCAGGACTATCTGACAAGACCTGAAGATATCTGATCAGCCTGACCAGGCCTGATCGTTCTCTTGACCCTGATCAGACTGACCTGGTCGGGGTCTGCCTGATGGCCTGATCAGGCATGAAAGGATTGTTTCGATTTTTGCGACATTACGGCTATGACAACCTATATTTAACTAGTCGTTGGCAGAAGCTAGGAGAACGGACGGGAAATCGACTTGAGGAGTGTGAGCCAGAATGCCTCCATTGGGTATTGAGATGATACCTTGGATGGAAACTTGTCCAGAGTCAGTGCAGTGGGCAACTACTTATATCTACTATGATGACATAGACTTCTTCGAGCACTTTTTACAACCTCACACTGACCCAAATCAATCTCCCCCAAGGGCACTGATTTCCGGTCTGAGTAGCATATCTCCTATTGTGGTTGTCTCCAAATATTTTAACATGGTTGCGAGTTCTAAATATCTTGCAGTTGCATCGTGTGATTTCGCAACAAATACTAATATTTCATATTCAGTCAAGGGTGATAAAATCCTCTGATATTCTTCAGTGTCACAGTTCTATAAGATCGAGAGAACTCGGGAGAAACGAATGCCAGTGTGTTGCGACTCCTCTCACGAGGGCCCGCGGTCAAATTCGAATATAAACCTCGCCAAGTTGCACCACAACTTCCTGACGAATCGGCCCACCCTTTTCTCACATGTTGACACAGAAACTTCAGAACTCATTGTGTTTGGGACACGGGATCCACTGACTGTGGGACTGACAGTGAACAAAAACGTATTAATATGCCACTCCCTGGACCCTCCTCTTAAAACCATGACTAGCCAACCAAAAATTTGGTCAGGAGGTCAGAACCGGTCAATCCCAACGAGTGTTGCGGCTCACGTGTCCAGCTAACCCGCTATCCCATCTTTTAACTTATGATTGAGAAGATTTCCCTCCAAAGATGACGAGATAACTTGTTTGCGGAAATTTCTTCCAGAGGCAAGCATGAGTATATTAGATCAACGGTCCTCTTGAGATGATATATTGTCGTCCATCCCCATCCCTGTGATGTTGAGTTATTTGTTCCAGCTCTTAGCGTTATCCACTGCCGTTCTTTCAGCACAAGGTTCTAGAAAGGATGCTTGCCTCTCCCTTGCAAGTCATATCGCACTAGAGAACACCACCCTGTTGAAGGTAGAGCACATTTCAGCTAACAATAGCATTTCCACGGCAGGATCCTGCCAGTCTGTAGCCATCGTAACCTCAAATGCTTGTAGGATCTTCGCAGTGACCAACACCACCTCAACATCCGCTGTTCATTTTGAAATGTGGCTTCCAGACGTCTGGTTTGGACGCTTTCTTGCAGTAGGGAACGGGGGACTAGGCGGCTGTTGGTTTAATTCTTACTTTCATATATCCGATGTTGACAGGAATAAATAGGCATCGATTACCAGAACCTGGACTACGGAACTACTCTGCATTTTGCAACAATAGGCTCTGACAATGGTCACGGCGGCAATAGCGGCATTGTCTTTTTGAACCATCCTGAGGTTATCAATGACTTCGCATTCAGAGCAATACACATGGAGGCGGTTCTTGGCAAGAAAATTGTCGATGCGTATTACAAGCAGAAAGCTTCCAAATCTTATTACCTTGGATGCTCCACTGGTGGAAGGCAAGGTATCCAGTCAGCATTGCGATTTCCAGACGATTTCGATGGAATAGTTGCAGGGAGTCCAGCGACAGATTGGCAGCATTTAATGGGCTGGAGTGGGATGTTAGGACGCTATCTCGGTGCACCCAATCCACAGAATAGTCCATCCTTCGTTCCAGCTACCCTTTGGCCAACGATCTCAAACGAAATTTTGAAACAATGCGATGGATTAGACGGGGTGGTTGACTCCATCATCACAGAACCCGATCAATGCGCCTTCCGTCCAGAGGCTCTCTTGTGTACGGGAAGCAACTCAAGCAGCTGTTTGACTGCAGCTCAAGTTGCAGCTGTGAGAAAGGTTTATGAGCCTGTATTCGGGACTCAGGGGGAGCTTCTTTACCCTAGATATGATCCGGGGGCAGAGGCAAATGGCACCTTTTCTGCCCTCCTTAGCGGGAATTTTTTCCCCTTCACTAGTGTGGGTTTCCACTATGATCTAGAAGCTCTGAGTAATTTATCACGTAGGATTGGGAACACTTCGCTATTCTCAATGACTCCAGCGTCCGATTCGACAATTATAGCGTCGCTGACATTGAATTTAGCGATACAATTAATCCTGGAGGCATTTCGACATGGAATGGTGATTTGTCTGACTTTCGAAACCGTGGTGGAAAAATAATAACTTATCATGGTCGCCGAGACCAGGTTCGCTCACTCTTCTTTCAGTTTAACCTTTTTCTTTTTTTGAATAACCGAATTTCAGCTTATCGCTTCTGGTAATTCCAAAAGACTCTACAATCTTATTTCATCAGCTCTTTCCGAACCTACCTTAGACGAATTTTATCGTCTTTTCTTGATTCCTGGGATGAGCCATTGCGCCGGTGGACAGGGTGCTTGGGCAATAGGACAAACCGGGATTGCTTCTAATGCAGTCAACGATACATCTCACAATGTCCTCTTAGCGCTTGTGCACTGGGTCGAGACGGGAACTCCACCGGATACTATGATCGGGACAACAAGTGGGCCAAATATCACGCACAGGACCCACTGTAGGTATCCTCAAAGAAGTGTATGGAACGGGCAAAAGTTTATCTGCCTAGCATAACCTTCTCCGCCGTCTCTCTGGAATATTCGAAATATTCCAGCAATAGATATCTTTTCTATGTGATTTTTCAAGCTGTTAACATGACGAACATACGATCGGCGCGAGATACAATCCCGCCTGATCGTCATCAATAAGCACATATTTACAAGAACTTTGACTCAGAGGGTAGGAGTGATGCGCATCTTTTAGAAAATAGACTATTCGAGTATAGATGTTATGTTTGCTAAACTTAGTCGGATAACATTTGCGAGCCAGATTAATGATTATTGTCTATTTAGACCGAGGTGATCGTCATGCATCGCTCGCCTTGTCTTACGAGCACGTTGACTTTTTATTATTATTTCTTTCCGGAAATTGACCCTGAAGTCGATTTCGATTTGCGCCGTGCTGTTTACTTCTGGGAAAATCCGCCACGGTCTTTTCGTAAGTATTCTTTTTTTACTTTCATGGTCATTTTAACTTATTCTAATCATCTCCTAAGTTCCCGTGGCTCTTCTCACCAGTGTCATGGCTTTAATGGCCAATGCAAAGGGGGGATAATCATCTGACGATTATTTCTCTTCACATTCCGATTATTGCGAATATTTTTGAAAGAGTAAATAATAATACAGTGTATTCATATGGAGGATAAGTTAGTGTCCATGACTATAGAATTTTTCTTCGACATGTTAGAATCGTGCATTCAATGGTCAGAGTATGGTCGATCTCTCTGTTTGTAGCTCTAGAATTTTTTGTTGTGGAGATTATCATGTATATTATTTCTGTAGCATACCAATATAATTGTGTCGTGTTTTCGTATGGGCGCCATGTCTTCTTCCTCCTGCCGTCATTGTGATCCATCTCTTTCTCGAAGATTCATACTGCCACTGCCAAGGAATTTTGCTTCAACATTCCATATACTACTAACCTCCTTCAGAAATGACTTTGATCGACTGACAATTCTAACAGCGAACTATTGGCGGCAGACACCAAAATCCACCTTTTCGTCATCATGGAGGTCATCGCCCTTGACATTCTCCACCGCTGTTCAGCCAAATATACCCTCTAAAGAGTCTCGAATCACTCACTAATTTTTCCCACGCCCTCTGATTTATTCAATAATTATAACTTTCTTATGCCGTTTCACGCCGTCTCCGCAGTCCCTCGAACCCACACCTATTCTTAGTCCCGAGCCCCCCGACGTGGAACGACAGAAACATTGAAAAGGAGACTTATGAAGGGATGTGCGAGCAATTCTGACGATCATCCTGGATTTCCTGACTCTTTCCTAATGACTTCTTCTACGACGTCCCCTCATGAATATTATACAGCAGGGCAAATGCTGCCTCTACGATGGCTGAGGCTTCCTCTATTGCTTGCTACCTTCGGTTTGTCTATCGTTACGATCGCTGTGGGAGCGCAAGCTTTGGACAAGTAAGTATTTGCTCTCGGTACTATCATTCTAGACATATAACTGAACGTTTCGTACCTGTCCAGGAGCCAGAAGCTTCAAATGCACATTAAGCAAATAGCGGGTGCATCAAATCTATCAATTGACTTCGATATGAGCAGTAAGGACCTTCTGAATTTCTAGTATCTTTCTTGATGGTTTAACATTTTTATTACCTCCAGATATTCGAGCTACTTGCATAGTCCTCACTGTGGTTGCCTCCCTCATGGCTCTTACCTCTCTTGTCTTCGCCATTGTCCTCGGATTCGATTGGATTCAATACCTCACTAAACCATCTGCAAGACGCGGCTTCGTTGAGAAACGACACCCTGATGATGGACCTCGCCGGTCCTTTTCTACGCGCAGTCTGAACTGGCAGACAGTTTTGTTGTCTGTCCTTACTGTATGGTTAATGGGAGTTCTGATTCCTTCGACTATCCTTTCACGGAATGGGTCGGGAATATTGATGGTTGGTGGAGGAACTCTTCCTGGAAATATGTCTATCGATACGAGGTATTGGGATTATGGGTTTTGTAGGTGGAATTTGATATTCCCGTATATTCAAATGCTAAGCATTTTCTACAGTGAGATGCGTGGCAGCCGCCCCATGGTTTAGCTTTATCTTCGCTTTTCCTGCCAGCATTCTCACATGGTATACATGGCGGTTCACTCCTTCGATTATGTGATCATCGAATGGGAGACCAAAACGAATTTTTACTCTCTCCCCTTGTATTTACGAATAATTCATGTATAATATGTGAAGCATGTTTTGCTTGTTTTAAAACGTTACTCTGCTAGAAGAATACACTCTTTGATACAGTATGCTACAAAATACAACAAAATACAGTGATTGCGTATCCAGGCCATCCCTGATGGCTACCCTAGTCATAAATCCCAATTATAGGACACCTGGTCCCGGTAAGATGGCATTATTGTGTGGCAAGCCGCACAGGAGCCCGTCCTGATCCTTCGTTGCAAGTTCGGTTGAGACTTCTGCCAGATTCTTTGTGGGGGTCAACGCCACCCATGCCATTTTCGCATATTAAGGGCGAAATCCCTCAAGATTCCAGCCCTCTCGTCATCGAACCTTTGAAGATAAAAGGCGACGACAAATCCGAGTGCCCTCAAGAACGCCTCCTCTTTGTCCCTTCCCTTTTGTGCCCCTGCCTCCCATGTCCTGGCAAGTATGGACGCGACATATTGTCGAGAGGCATTGCTTTTAGCAACATAATCTTCTGACATTTCTCGAGCCACCTTCGACGAGGCGCCGCTGCTCATAAGAGAGTCATAAAGTGGCTCTGCAGGATCGAATTTAAATTTGCCCATATATTTCATACGTTCGAGGGATGGTTGAAATTTAGTAGGGAGGGAGTTGTCACTGCATGAGTGAGCGATGGCGAGATAGAGGACGAGCCCTTCTGGGTCGTCGAGATAGGTGGAGAGGAAGGTGACGCCGAGGAATGTTACCCAGCGATGACGTTCAACATAGTGCGCTTGAGACATGCTGGGCTGGGGAGGTGATCCTCTTTGGGCTGAGGAAGTTGATTTTGTTCGTAAAACCCTTTGATTTTATACAGGTGGAGAGACACTACACGTGTTGAACTCGTGAATCTTCAAAGAACAGTCATGTTTGTTGGGAGTGGGGCGCACCTGTGTTTGGTAATATGGCATGGCGAGCAATCTGGTGCTAGGGGTTCTCGTAAATCTTGGAGAGAGCTTTTCTTGTACATTAGACTTGTTAAAAATTGTCGGCTATCAGTCTGCACCAGCCGAACCTTCAAGAAAGAAATGCAGTAATGATGTCATTGTTACCTAAACGGGAAGCTTTCATTGTTATTTCCTTTTTGGAAGATAGTGAACACGTTCCGGTTGCGTCATTTGTCCTGATATGGGTCACATTGCATTCGAAGCTTCAGAAGACCGCAGAATGCATTCATGAATAACGCTGTGCACCAGCATTCCTTGGGTCCCTGGGCCACAGGGGACCAACGAGGACCATATACTTTTTCGAGCCATTCGCTGGTGGAGCGTATTTGAATTCTCGCAATTCTCTCGAAATCCTATGAAGAGGAATGACAATCTCTATTCAAATAACAGTAACTTCCCTCTGATACTTATCTCTTGGAACTGTCTTTTCCGTCGCAATATGTAGGATTTGACAATCTGGCCCTTAGCGAGTGATTTATCGCGAAGGAAAGAAACGCAAATTCCCCTTATGATCCCCGACTCGGCGATATCTCTATACTTCCTGTCAATACTTTTGGTGATTAGTGGACTTGATATTTTCCTTAAAATATCTCTATTCAACAATTCGTATGAATTTCACAATTTCATACGTTCAGAATGCTACCTTAGCTCCTCAGCCTCCTTGTTCGCATATAATCCATCATTAGCAGCAAGGTATCTCCCTGTCACTATCGAAGGTGAATCGGGCTCTCGGAGAACCTTAATGACCCGTCTTCCTTCAATCTTGGTTTTGGTATTTTCCTGAAGGAAGGTATCACCATGGCGGTGTTATAATGTGGTGGACAAATAATTAGGGCAAGACCAACGGTTCGCAGGAACGGTGAATGACACAACCCGGGTTCTCTGACCATATACGTTTTAACTGTTTCCTCAGTGCTCGCCTCCGAGGAGCCTTAGCGGGTATAGTTTTCTAGTTGCGAACGTTAGGAATCCGAAGGGAGGGATAAGCGGTTCCACTTCTAGTAGGTTCGAGTTTATTGATATAACACATAGGGTCCGATGGTGGTTCAAGGAACTCTTGCAGGTGGAGATGTTTAATATCTGGGCAATTGCGAGGCGCAAAACCACTAGAGTCCTGTGCGGAGATGAAGACCGATTATGTCAACTAAAGCCGAAGTGGGGGCCCATTGATTCGTCCTGAAAGGGTCAAGGAGTGGTCCATTTCTGGGTCTTCTTATATAGGCCGCGCGGGTTGTTGCGCCACTGTCCGACACGTCAAAATCCATGAAATAACCATACCAATTCGATACATGGATATCCGACGGTGGCCAATGCAGCATGCAGTTGGATAATGAGCGTACTTGAATAAATCAAAACCTAACGTCTCTGAAACCAAAGAGCCCCACCTTACAAGGTCTTGTGAAACATCAAACGAAGCTTCCAAGCACGTTTTCCTCCTTGTTTCGTTTTGTCCTTGGGCTGGGCTTCAAGGATGCACACATGACCTCTTCAGCCGGGCCAAAAGTTATTGCAGGTGGGCCCCGCAGCTGTTTATGATGTGTTATAGAGAGCTTCAAGTTATAAACTTACGGTGATTTCTATGGCCTGTTCCTTATGTATGGCGAGATTGACCAAGATCGGGCCAATCAAAAAAAAATCGTTAGAACCCCCGATTAGATATTGGCAAAGATGAATTTGGCATCATTTCAGTTTCCTTTGCGGCTTGATTTTGAGGATTAGAGCGCCTATGAGCGCCATCTGACACGAGGACTAATAAACACTGCACTCGAGCTAAGAGCTCACCAACCAAGGAGACCTAAGAGATCTCGGAGCAACAGATAGGGAACCTTCCCAATGGGTGGCCATCCCTGATGGCCAGAACCCTAGAGTGATTCACGGTTAGCGCCATTTTCGAGAATTATCATCGGGATAAATATTCGATGCCCGGTTACATGCAGTTGGTGGACCTTTCAAACCCAGGGAACAGCAGCAGTAATACCGAAGCAACGACGTAAGAGAGGTTACATATACGTGTAAGAACAAGGTGACCCTGAGTGCGCCTAAGTAAAACAACCACAGCAATTACGATAGGGGCTTGACGTTTGAAAATTGAGAGCTCAGAAACTCAAAAGAAACCCAACAGCTCACAGGCGTCACTGGGAGAAGATTCCAAGGACCCCAAGAATTTTGAGGCCTAACCAATAAGAATAAATCTATGATAAAAAGAAATCAAATCAATAATAAGAGAAGTAACCGTGTCGAGCAAAGCTGTGTGGGCTCGGCTGACGTAAGGCGCAGTTTGCACCACTCTCACCTTCCATATGTCACTTCAACATTTGGGAAAAGGCAAGCTCGTCTTTTAAACATTGTTATCGAAGAATTTCTCCTTATTTATATCACAGGAACTCTCCGGGTTGTCAAGAACTATACAAAGGTAATCACCTTTTCCATGAATCCCCGTCTCATCCCCGTATAATCATCAGTTGTAGCTGACTTGCCACAGGGTTATTCTGATACTCAGGCAAAAGTCAGAGATGCTACATCCAATGATCCGTGGGGCCCTAGTGGGACACAGATGAATGAGATTGCTCAGATGACTTACAATCAGTAAGTGGGCTTTCACCTTTTCCTTCCTTGGTCGGCTGATCCCCAGTTTCGTAGGAATGACTTTGTGGAGATCATGGAAATGCTAGATAAGAGACTGAATGATAAAGGAAAGAACTGGCGTCATGTTTTCAAAGTGAGTGTGCGGCTCGGCTGGTAAAGGATGGATGATACTCATGTGTTGGCACAAGGCTCTCACCGTTCTGGATTACTGCCTTCACGCTGGTTCAGAAAACGTCGTTATTTATTTCCGAGACAACATCTACGTTGTCAAGACTCTCAAGGAATTCCAATTTGTCGATGAGTACGGCAAGGATCAAGGAGCTAACGTGCGACAGAAGGCCAAGGATATCAGCAATCTCCTCCAAGACGAGGCTCGACTTCGCGAAGAGCGGAAATCCCGGGCACACATGAAGGATCGTATGATTGGAGGAAATGGCGATGGTATCGGCGATGATGATCCCTATGGGGGACGAGGAGATCCCGCTGGGCGCAGCAGCAGTCGAAGGCGCCCAGGTGCGAATGGCGCGGATGATGACGATATGAAGAAGGCGATTGAGGCGAGTAAGAGGAGTTTGCAGGAAGAACAGGCAAGGAAGTTGGAGGAAGATGATTTGCAGAAGGCGATACGGTTGAGTGAAGAGGAAGAGGCGAAACGGAAGAAGGCGTTGGAGGATGCGAATGCACGTAGTCTGTTTGATGATAATCAGCAAGTGTATGTGGTGTTTCTTTTATTCTTCTGGCCGGATTATTTGTGCTGACATTTCATTGTCGTAGTACACCATCCACTAATCCCTTCCCTCTTGTCGATCCAAACAGCGGTCTCAACCCAGGCTTACAACCCCAATTCCTCCAACCCCAATTCACCTCAATGCAACCTCAATTCACCCAATTACAACCTCAATTCACCTCATTCAACCCATACGCCCAACTTCAACAACAAGAAGCTCTCCAGCAGCAGGCTCAACAAGAAGAATGGATGCGCCAGCAACAACTCTTGCTCCAACAACAACAGGCCCAGCAGCAGATGCAACAACAACAAATGCTCCAAGCCCAACAAGATGAATGGGCGCGTCAACAACAGGCGTTCCTCCAGCAGCAGCAGCAGCAGCAACAGCTTCAACAGCTCCAGCAGCAGCAGCAGCAACAACAGATGGCCGCGAGGTCAAATAACCCTTTCGCCCCCATCGCTGCTGCATCGCCCCCACCCCAGGCCCAATCATACTCCCCCAGCCCCGCCCCTACACCTTCAAGTTTCGGATCGAACAGTCCTGCGCCTGCTAGACGGAATGATGGACAACATGCGCATCTTGCGAATTTATTGGCTAATAGGTGCGTCCCCCCACCTCAATTCACACAACAAAAGCATTTTCTAACATTAATAAACTCTTAAATTTACAGGGAAGACGGCCAAGATACATTCGGAAACATCGGTGTCCTGCGATACGGTCATACCCAAGCCGGTCTCCAGGCTCAACGAACAGGATTCAATCCATTTCAGCAACAAGAGCAACAACAACAGAACCCAAATCAGAGCGATCAGCCGTTCTTTTCTATTTAACTTAAATTCGGATCGGACAATACATTATGTCACAATGATGTCAAGTGCCCGTGTTTGATTTTTTTCTTATGATACCAGGTTTTATGCTTTGTTTGTTCTGTTCTGTTTAGCCGGAGTTAGGTGGACGTGGTGGGGGATTGTTCATGCATGCATATTTTCCTGCGCTTTTTTCTGTTGCCGTCGTAATTAATTTTTGTATACTTTGGGTAATTTATGATTGTGGATCTAATCCTGATCGCCACACAGTGGAGATGACTGATCATGCCCAGAGTTGCGGATGACCGCAGTGCGATGAGAGTAGGGTAAAACTGGGCGCTTTTAAGGGCAAGTTGCTTGCTGGAGCTCGATGCCAAAAACAGGATGTTCCATTTTATGTCTTCTAATGTCTTCTTCGGCCTTCTTCAGAATGTAATGCAACATTGATCGTCTTGAATAACCCCTGAGCATATTTTTGGCCAGCCTAATAAATCAACCATTCATCAGCGAATCCGACT
>Ga0157379_10004322_pt1 | contig 12156 bp, 11 predicted proteins | sample S25metaG_FD_121802 | JGI IMG/M metagenome (GOLD analysis project Ga0157379, IMG submission 121802) | Switchgrass rhizosphere microbial communities from Kellogg Biological Station, Michigan, USA - S2-5 metaG | ecosystem: Host-associated > Plants > Roots > Rhizosphere > Soil | place: USA... | reverse complement strand
GAATACGTCCAAAAGTGCGTTGAAAAAATATTCGTCTGGGACGGGACCTTCTGGTTCTGACTTCACATCTGAACTGATGTGCTGGAACCGTCGCCATACGGATATTGCTTCGTGCTGCATGGCTTTATACAGAAGTAGGCCCGATTTCCTCGCTGTCTCTCGACGTAACATCGAATCGGATGATAAGAAACCTTGATCTTGAGCTTGGATGCGTAGAACATAGTAGGCCCACCCTTTTACACGAATTCTACCCACTCCCGAGGATTCTGGCGGGTGTACCCATCGAGGGGCGTGCAGAGATCCATGAATCAGCATCAAGCCCTTCTTGCTCTCCCTAGCGTAACATTGAAGAACCGAAGTATACGCGTGTATAGGTAACTTCCAAGGTTTGGAATGGGATTGGGATTGGCCAGAGTCATCAGCCGTATCCCAACTAGCAGCCTCGGATTGTTTCGCCAAATACCAGAGACGTTCGACCAGACCGGTTTTACCAGCTTTGCTGAAAGCATTCAGAAGGGCACTGAATACGTATGGTCCGTACTCTACACCGCGTGCGATGCATCGTTCGCGGCGTTCTGCCTTTTCTGTAAGTGGTATGGATCTTGAAGCCTCTGCGAGTGTTATATGTAGTTCGGGAAATAGCTGAAAGAGAAGTTCTTCGACGGCCCATGGACGACCAATCGCGACGAGATGGGTGATGTAGGACGCCAAGGTGCAGTTATCCATTGCGTATACTTCCGAGTCTCCAAAGTCAGGTAAAGATAGATTCTCATCCTTGATTCTCCTGCGAAGTTTGGTGATGTGACCTTTCTCCTCCAGGAGTTCTCTTCTGGTCGGGCTGGAAAGATTGACTTCACGAGCCTTGTGGAGCACGATTGCATTTTCTTGGTTCTCCTCGCGTTGACCTAATCGTTTCAAAATCTCGGCCACGTAATCATTCCGATTTATGAGCGTCGAAGACCGAAGAAGAGTATTATATGTGCTCATATTAGGCGAAAGGGGGGGTTCACGACGATTAGTCATGTGATCAAGTAATCCATTGGCTAGGCTAGGAGAGAGTCGATGCCGAAGAGAATAACGAATGAGAGCATTATACGAAGTTACATCCACCGGAGGAGCTAAGCGTGGATTTTCCAGTGTCACCTTGCACCTTGCATCTGGAGGCTGTGCACACAATTGATGCAGAATGGCATGGATGTCGTGGTATACGTCAACTTCAATGTATTCACCATCCCGACGCAGGCCAGTGACGACTTGAGGAGAAGCAGGACAAATCTGCAAGGTACGGATGAGAGGACCCACGTCACCCCAAGGTATGCTGCCTTCTCTTAGAAGCTCGGCCAGAAGCGCAAGTGATTCAATAGATTCAATGCGCTGGGCGTCCACGGAGTCCCTCCTCAAGAGATGGTGGTTGAGGCTATTTAAGATGGTTTGCAGAATAGACTTTGATGGAAAGGGCACGAAGGATTTAATATACGATTTCAAATGCTTGGAAATCTCCATGTTCGGGAATCCGAGGCTCTTCAGTTGTTTTTTAGTCCGTTCCACTGTTTTATCGTCAGTCGACGAATCCAGACATGCCTCGATCTGTTTCTTCGATGCCTTTAGAACGTTCCGGACCTGCCAATCCTTCACCATAAGGACGAAAAGTAAAGTTCCGATGAGAATTTCGCCTTGGAGAAGACAGGCATCGAGGAGTCGATTGAACATCTCGTGAGTTCTCTCTCGACGAAATTGGCGGGCAGTCATGAGAGTCTTGAGAGCTTCATGAGGGCCAGGAGGGAGACGGAAAAGTTCCGCTGCGAGCAGACGGGCAGGTTCTATATCATCGGGGCGAACTGGGAGGTCTGTAGATGGACGGTCTTGTGCTATTTGCAAAGGCCCTTTTGCAGAGCATAATAAACTAATCGTTATTTCCACAGTGCGGGGACGGATTCGATGACCATGACTAATCATTTGACGAATTTCGGAGGCAGCATCCATGAATAGACCTTGACGGATAAGAGCATGTACAAGGCTATGGTTCACTAGGCGTGACGGGATACGCCTGCTAGAATCAAAGCCCTTGAGAAGCCCAGCAGAATCATAAAAGGGTCTGGTCCGAGTGTCCTTGGAGGATCCTAGGATTACATGAGTTACGTGGACTGCATCGCGAATCTTGCCTTCTTCAACGGCTGCTCGAATCGTTTTGGCGGCGGTCCGAGCGATCTGAGCGGCTGTAAATTGATACTGGGTAGAAGGGGGAGGGGAGGTCACTGGTATTGAGGAAGATAGTCTTTTAAAATTTGGAGAAAATGATCGCGGTTTAAAGGCATGGAAACCTGCTATGAATGGCCAGCTATTGACTGCAAGACGGATGCATGTTGTAGGGAAAATTCCGTGCATATGTCAAGCATAGCACTGTGTCAAACTTGTAAATTGTTGATTCCTATAATACAGATTGCAGAAACACACCAGAATTGCCCAGGATAGTTGTACGACAATGTCCTAGGTCGGAAAGTGGAATAAATACTGGAACAGCTTAGATAATCTTAACCCTAACCTAAATGCTTTCAAAGTTCTCACGTGGGACGGCACGTAGATCACCACCTTCAGTGTTAAGAAATGCCCCCTGGCAGATATAACAGAGGGAGATATCGAGGTTAGCTTGGTTCTGACTGAGATTACATTGAGCTTTTCTGACAATGGGAGCAAGATGAGTACCGGGAGCCAGTCGAGACTCCAGAAGAGAAACTTCGCAACTCCATCGTGAAGCTTGGGGATAACGCGGTGAGTCTGAGAGATTTTATTGTTAGAAATTTCTATATTTCAATCTCCTGAAATAGGACTTCTGCGCACTGGACCTACGGCGCGTTGCTACAGCTCTAATAGCCCAAAGAGGCAACATTTCGGTCATCGCAGAGGGCTTTCGCATAGGGTGCGTTCACAAGGATATATTACCATCATTCCGCCTATATTTAATCCCTACGCATCCAGAGTCACTGAAGAGCCGTTTAAAACGCCTTACTATGCTGCTCTCCTTGTCTTACTCCATCAACCAATTCCAGAAACTGTCGCAGAAGATGATCAACCCGCGGCTGAAACTGAACCTATTGGCAAGCCGGTTCTAGAGGATTTCTGGAAAGGTTTCCAAGGATTTTTGGATAACCAGTCATGGAGGGAATTGAGGCTCTCTGTACGTCCATTACTGTCATTCATAAGTCCTCCGCTAACTGTGATATTTCAGATACATTTCTTTGCTCATCTCGCTCTTGCTAATATCGTCAGCCCTTCTTCTCTGTTGGCATTGTTGCAATCTTTTGCGACCGTATTGGACGAGCCGGGTGTTTCTTATGGGAGAGCTTTAAAGGCTGGTCTTTGCGTCGGCGAGGGTCTACTTCGCGTCAGTTCCTTCCCCATTTCTCCTGTACTTTGCGCTAATCTATGGCGCGCCTAGGCCGGAAGGGTTTTATATTCTCATAATCCAGAAACCGTCGAAGAGATCATATCTTCCCTCAAAGCATTCGCAGATTCCGAACAATCTAGCAAAACGCTCGTTCAACCTTTCACTCAGCTCCACGCCCTAGATAAACCATCTTCAATCCATGACAGCGAAGTACGCTTTTGTCTGATTATAGATCTACAACTAGTATTGATCCTATATCTAGTTGTTGATGAGTCTTATATCCGCTATTCGATCGCTGGCCCAGTCGAATTTCTCGGAAGACATATGGGTGCTTCCCCAGCCACTATCACATTATCCCGACCTAGTATCCGACGACTTCTCTCCATTCGATCTTCCCTCTGTTCTCGTTCCCCCCGAAGTGTTTGAGATGGACACCCTTGAACTTGGAGGAACTATGTATGAAGAAAATCAATCCACCACCAAAAAAGAGGAACTTCCCCGTTTCTATTTATCTCTCTTCGACAATGAAGTAAGTTCATCTCTAGGTCTTGCATCTTCGATCCTGACATTATCTTATAGATTACACCCGACCTTACAACGCCTCCTGGATATATCATTCGTTCTATACTGACCGATGTTGTCGACATATTTGAAGTTAATCGAAAAGAATGTGCCCGTCTGCTTCTTGATTTGCCAAGATGGTTCTCGGTGGGGACTTTCAAGGCAAAACCAGGAACAGTTGTCGACCCCGACGATGAACTTAAAATGGAAAAGGCGTGGCAATTAGAGAGTACTGTCGTTGAAGTAAGTTCTTTCAAAGATTCCGCCCTATTATTTAATCATTCTGCTCGCTAGACAATTCTCTCAGGCATGCTTATTGTTCCTACGCCTGAACAAAAGCCTCTGTACTATTCTTCTGTCATCACGGAATTATGCAAGCTCTCACCACCAACTGTTGGACCAGCAGTCGGGAAATCAATCCGTAGGCTATATAGTTATCTCGCTGATGGGTTGGACGTAGAGATGGCCAAACGATTTTCTGAGTGGTTTGCTGTACACATGAGCAACTTCAATTTCCAATGGGTGTGGAAAGAATGGTAAGGACTACATCCTCATACACCTGCAGATACTGATCTGTCTATCAGGGTACCTGACCTTGCGCTGCCGAGTAGTCATCCGAAGAGGAACTACATGCGTAGAGCAGTTGAATACGAGATTAGGTTGTCGTATCATGACCGGATACAGAAGACATTGCCTGAATCGATGCATGCACCTGAAGTTGGTGTCTTACCGGCTGGTGCACCTGCTCCCGAATACGACTATGACGATCCCAGTATGTTTTACCTTTTACCTGCAAAGCTAACAATTCTTACTGACCATCTCCAGGCAATCCTCATTATGATTCTGCTCAATCTTTGCTCAGCTTACTTCGAGGCCGTTCCAATGTCACCGACGTCATGACGCACATCGAAACCATGAAAAATAACTTCATCGAAAACGGCGAATCAGAGCATCGTGCCTCCGCACTCATCCGCTCCATGGTCATGCAATCCCTCCTCCACATAGGCTCTCGCTCTTTCTCACATTTCCTCAACGCCATGGAACGATATCTTCAATTGCTACGATCCATATCCGTCGCCGAAGGCAAAGCAGACGTACTCGATGCAGCTGGCGATTTCTGGCGCAAAAACTCACAGATGATTATCATCGTTTTTGATAAGCTGATGCAATATCAGATTGTGGATCCTACGAATGTCGTTGTGTGGGCTTTTGCACCGAGGCAGAGTAAACGGGGTTTGGCTGGTCTCACAACGGATGAGTGGGAGCTTGTAAAAGGCGCTATTGATAAGGCTATTGGACGAGTGGCGATATCGAAGCGGAAGCTGGCTATTTTGAGGAAGGAAGAGGATGATGCGCGTGCGAGGGTTAAGGCTCGTACGGATAGTGTGGCAGGGATGGATGTTGACTCCGAGATGAAAGGTATGTTATGTCTTTCAAGCGCAATCCATTCTTATCCTTCTTCTGGCATGCAGAGGAGACCGCCGTAGAGCAATCTCCAGCACTTAATACCGCACTCAAGGGCTATTCCACCTTGACGCAAGATCAAAGAAACACATTGGCCAAAGTATTATCTGAGTTCGTCGCGGCTTTGAAGGGGTCGAGTTCTATCCTTAAGGATGACACATGGCAAAAACGATCACGATGGGAACAACCGGAATGGGGTGCATGGGAGACCTGGGGGTGGTATCGTCATTTCCTACGACTTGTGAGGGATTTGTTTCGGTTTCTCGTCATACGACAATTAATCTGAAAATATTTCTAGTATTCTCCGCATTTAAGGAATTATGCGACCTCATTGGAGACTGTATGTTTCGATGGTTTGGAGGATAATGGGGCGACGAAATTATTGAAAAGGTTATGGGCGAAGGCGTTGGGTCAGGAGTAGTTAGGTCCTTCGTTCAGAGATGTTGTTATTATATTATGTCAAAAGGTCGAAGAAGTATCATTCGAAATGCCATTCAGTGGTTAATTTTTAACGTCGCCAACCGTAATGCTGCAAAGTGTTTGTCTCAAAGAGTCATTGCCCTTTTGATTCAAAATGCCACAAGTCGTGTAACAAACGAAAAAATTATATCAATACGAGTGCAAGCTATAAATCGTAGATGAGTCTGCGTCTTCAGAAAGGAGACTTAATTCGTTATTTTTAGACTTCCATCCGTTTGGAAAGGAAGTCGTCCTTTATTGTGTACAGCAGCTGGGAAATGTACACGTTGGTATAGGTTCCGATCTAGTAGAAAGGGGAAGCCCTTGCATAGCTGAAGTATGTCCCATGGACTCTGAAGAACAAAGGTTGAGTGTTTATCCATCGATATCAGACAGACTTTACGTACTCAACTTCGTCCAACTCAACCAAAGCCGAAATGGTGGGGCGTCGGGAGGAAATTATATTAGCGGAGAGAAGCGTGGTTCACCTCTGAGTTAGACATCCTAAAACGCATGCTCGGGGTAGCGTTAATTGTTCTAAGGAAAGGTGGCTGTCAATATCCGCCAGGTGGCAGTGATACAATCCCAACAGAGTAATCTTCATGTGAAAATTCAGGAATAATGGTTCGGACCTTCGGTTCCTATCGGATATATCGCTGGGATCGCCGACTGTGAATACACATAAGAAGGGGTGTAACATTAGATAAAGAGCTGGGCAGCATACAAACTGAATATTAGTTTCCTTCCTCAAGGGTGTATTCGGATTCACATGGACTGCTGGTTATTGCGAAATTAGATGAAGTTCCACTTTTTTCCAGAGCAAGGCCTCTGCGTTCTTCAGATCGAAGACGGCCAATAAGTCCAAATCTGGATAAAAATGGATGAAATCCCTTGACGATAGCTAGGGTGTAAATTCATACCAGGTACACGAAAAGACAAAATTGGCCCGATGACAGTAAGAGTTAAAGCCGGTGCCTACCCTGATGTAAGTTTTCGTAGCAGAGCTGAAAGAATGGTATCGGGATATCAAAGCCATCGAGAACGGTCGTAGTTTAGAGGGAGGCATCGTGGATTATTCATTGGCAAGAAAGAGCTGAACTGAAGTATTTATCGCTTTGAAGCACAGGGTATAGATTCCGGACCCATTGAGTGTTCTCGCCCTTGATGCGAGTGATACATAATCTCCTCAGAAGGTGTTGGTGAAGAGACCAATGCTGTAGTAGCAGTGCCGTCACAAACTGTCATGTCCTCACTCCGTCCAAGTTCTGAGCTCACACCCATTTTGTGATTATGGCTACGGATTTTTGGACATCATCTCATTAGTACGTTTATCCTACCGAATAACGCTGCTTATACTGACGAAGTCCAGTCGCCGTTGGATTGTCGACCGTGCCACCTTGAGACAAGCTCGGATTGATGATCATGAATACGCCAGCGATGAAGAGTTAGCATTGCTTGGAATCTTTTTTGCCAATCGTATGTTGTGTTTATACAGCCTTTGCATCTATCTCTCACCACTGTTCAGTGATCTCGAAGCTGGGGAGAAAGCTAGAGTTACGACAACGAGTTATTGCCACTGCGACTGTCTTCTTCCGTCGATTTTATCTCAAGAACTCTTATTGCGATACCGACCCTTTTCTTGTTACTGCTGCTTGCTGCTATGTCGCTGCCAAGGCCGAGGAAACCCCAGTCCATGTCAAAAGCGTCGTGACTGAAGCTCGGAATCTCTTTACCAGTATGTTCAAATAAATAAGTCATTTATTAAAATTCCTGACTTTTACGCTCCAGGCGAGGAATTCGATATCAAGATGTTTCCTTCCGACAATTCAAGACTGGCCGAAATGGAATTCTATTTAGTTGATGACCTGGAATGCGACTTGACTGTGTTCCATCCTTACCGAACACTGTTGACCCTGTGTGGTAAGGAAGGAAGTGTCATGATGGACTACGGTGACGACTCTACCGAGGCGGAGGCTGGCGAAGTTGGCGTTGGCGTTGATGACCCGAGGTATTGGGGAACAGGGTATGGAAAGCTCGAAGTCCAGGAACCTGCTCTTCAAATGGCCTGGTGAGCATATTTCCTCGGTTTTCACAATTGAAGGCTAAGTTGTTCTAGGTTCATCATCAACGATACGTACCGCTTCGAACTCTGTCTGCTTTATCCACCCCACCTCATTGCAATAGCAGCCTTATACCTCACTTGTGTTCTACACCCTTCCACCCGGCTGAGCATCCAGGCCCAAAGCAATACACGGGCTACGTCGACATCCACACAAGCAACGACCTCGACGGTCACCTCTACCGCCCCACCAAGACGTTCTTCGAGACAGGCTCAATCGGGTAACACTAAGAAAGGGAAGGAGAAGCAAATTGACACCATTGGATGGCTTGCCGGCCTAAATGTTTCCATGCCTCTCATTGCAACTATCGCGCAGGAAATTATCAGTTTGTATTGCTTATGGGATAAGTTCAGCGATGAACCTGCTTCGGACTCGGCTCGAGGTAGTGTGGCTAATGCACGGAAGAACAAGCACATATCTATGCCTATGGAGATTGACGAGGATGAAGAAGATGAGGGGAAGCCAAGGAAAGTGACTTCGCTGTATTTTACCAAGCTGTGGAGACAAATGCGGGACCAGAGGGAGGCGGATTTGGCTCACCCAGCTTCAGGTAACCCAGTTCCTGTAACTAAGCTGCTAATAAGAGTAGAGTCGTACGATTAATCGGTGCGGTCTTTATGTAATTGGATCCGTTTATGTAGCTTTCTGGATTTTCAGTTGTTACCACCAAATATCGCAGTTTTTGACACAGAATTTATGATCCAAACTGGTAATCAAACACAGGTGCGCACACAACACACAGATCAGCAACCCTACCCATAGAAATTTAGGCGCCTTAGGTAATCAGTTCTCGCACGAGTCTTGAAGAGTGCGCCAGCTTGTTTTATCCAGTGATCATAAGTGACATAGAACAGTAAAGGAAGCCATATAAAATGGGAAAAAAATATATCATAAATTTCTCTCTGTTATGCTAAGAATTTTGAGAATTATATTATTTTATTCTGTCAATGAGGGAAAGGAACTCAACAAACCTGGAATACTTACCTGGGGGCTAGGAAGGGATAAAAGGACAAGTGGAGATAATGGTATAGAAAATAACTGTGCTCAGAAATGCTTTTAACAAATGTTCTGAGGCGGAATAAGAGTGATAAACAAGTGACTTGAAAAACATTGAACCGGAAATAAGCCTAAAAAGAACACCTAAGAGCAGGATCAATCCGAAGACCTCTACAGCCACGGGAGCAACCCCATACGGATCGCGCCGTGACAACTAGTCTATAACGACCGACAGCAGTCTTGCAATTCTGTAGCCTATGTGCCCATCCATCAAACCTCAAATCAAGTATATCTGCGATATTCTCTTTAAAACAGTTTACCAAACTTCTTCAGAACGTTTTAATTATTTCTATTTCCATTTAATATAGATAGAATATATTAAATGAAGAAGGTAGGGGGAGAAAACAAAATATTTTCGTGTTTTCACCATTTCTACACACGCACACTGGAATATCATTACGTAAGGCGCCTAAAGGTTCTATGGGGGGAGATGTAGGATTGCTACACAGACCTCTCTAATGCTTGCTCGAGTTTTCCGCAAGACATGTAACTCCCACTCATTCCATGATGCACGCCTTTCGCGTGCAGTATCGTGTGCTTCTAAAGACTCTCCTGAACCTGATGGACAAGCGACTGTCGCAACGGACAAGACTGGTATCCCCCTCAAACCAACATGGTCTGTCCACAAATTGATCGAATCATACCCCTCTCCATCGCTGTCAGACGAAACAATAACGAATTTACATCGATTGGCAGCGTTGGTTCCTCCCGAAAAGGGCACAGAGGGGTTTGACAAGCTGAAGAAGGAGTTGGAGGATTTGGTCAGGGTTGTTGAAGCCGTGAGGGTTGCATCGGGAGTGGAGAACGGGGGAGCCATAGTTGCTGAAGGAAATGAGAAGGGTATGGCAGATGGGAGGATATGGCCAAAAGACCATGGGGTAGTGTTCCAGGATGAGGAGGAGTTGGACAGGAAGGGTACGACGACACCACCGCAGGGCAGGGAATTGCTGGAGCTTACACGGAGAACTAAGGGTGAATTTTACGTGGTGGATAGCTCGAAATCAAAATTGAGTTGAGAAGCGGGGGAGAATCGAAGATCGATGCTTGAAGTATGGGCAGTGTGTTTCAATGCGGGAACGAGGTACTGTCTTGGTGTGTACATACCACCTCTGAGTAGCTTTTGGTTGCTGGTGACTGATATAGTTTCTATGCAAGTTATATTTCATACTCTAGAAATTTATTTCTACTGCCGCGCCTGTACTTTCCAAGCTTCTACTCAACCCCCGTTGGGACATGGGTCGTAATGACCCGGCGTGTCTGACTTCCCTCTCGAACGGGCTCTTTACGCTCCTTCTTTTATGGATACTTAATCTCCATTCGTTTCAGTCCCCAACGCAGCGACGTGCTGATTCTCTATGGATACCCCCTTTAGTTGGCGCCAGATTCCTGGCTCACGGTCTAGAGTAAAGTCACCACATTGTTCAATCCCTGATTCCCTGTCGGCTGGGCAGCTTAACTGAACAAATATGGTACCGAGTCAAATCATTGTGTCAAAATTCTTACCCGTTTGTATGCTTCGCTACTTCATGGAACCCAAACCCCCTTTTCACTCAAACCCCCTTTGCAAGAAGGCATAAAAGGGGAATAATTGAGGCTGCCTCTCTTTCCATACCATCATCTTCGATCACGGTACAAAGCACACTACTATGCTTCCAATCGATTTCATAAAGAGATCAATCTCCTCTCTCTCTCATCCTTTCCATCGCGCCTCCTCCACCTCCCCCAAATGTGACGACTTCCTTCTTCGCAATCACGAGTTCAAGTCGCAGGTTTTTTATATTCCTTTGGATCCCGATACCGAGCTCGGTTGTGAGATGCCCACCGACGTTACCGATGCGCGTGTGGAGTCTATCGAGTGGAGGGCTCCGAAAGGATCTGGCGTTCAGTTCATTACTATCCACCTAGTTGATGGCAAGAGTGGCTGTAAGAGTGTTATGGCAGTTGAAAGGACTGCAAATAGAGTCGGAAAGGAGTTTCTGGTTCCAGGAGGGGGTGAGACTTATTTGTTCTCTCACTTACATACATTGCTAAATCATCCCCATTCGTCAGACTATTATATGAAAAGGCTGGGCTTCAATTATAGATTATATCTCTTCCCCTGCGGGACGTTCAAGTCGATTAAGAAGTTCATGGGCTCGAGCCACCTCATCCGAACATTACGTCTTACTCCATCGCATCACTTCACAGCACTAGACGTCGCTGCCCTCGTCCATACTTACGCCCTCCGCTGTGGTCAATTCAACGACTCGCCGACTTTGATCCCACATTCCCGTCAATTTTGTGGACCCCTCTTCGAAATTCTCAAGGAATTTGCTGAGAAGAATGACGGCTCAGTAGTCGACATTCCAGAAGCATGCCCCGAATGGCAGGAATACGTGAAACGTGTGGTTGTGATGCAGAACGACGTTGACGATGTGTTGCATGATTCTGAATGGAGAAAAAAGGTCACGTCGGGACTGCTTGAAAAGCGAAAGGAGGGTGCTATTGAAACTAGTTTGCCCAGGAGAGCGGAGTATTCGAGGGCAGGATTAGTGTATTGATTGTATTGGGGATTTTGTTGTTTCCTGATATCTGATTTTCCCTTTTTTTTTTTAAAGTGTTTTTTGGTAGCTTGTATAATATCTGTATATCGGTGTAAATCATGAGCTGGACGTGAATCTTAGTGGGAAGATAAATTCTAATTTTAATATCTAGGTTGAGTTTGAGGACTCTGCCACTTGTTGAATTTGACAAAGGACCGTCCAAGTAACCTCCTCCTTCCTTCCCCACCAGTCTGCGGATGGACATCCTTTTAAATATTGAATGTGATTTGTGTAGATACCGCGGTACTGGCATATACCACTATATTTCCCCAGTTCCATAATCCGTCTATCCACGGGCGCTACCACGAAGTCATAGAGCAACCACTCTAGAGCCAAGGGCTCTTTTTCCACACGTGAATAACTACTAAAAAAGTACAATTATAATCCAGGACAGTCCTTCGAGTGACTCGGGACGAGAAAGACCCAGGATTCATTCACATTATACGAGCCTCCCTGAATCCAATTAGAGATGCATTTATCAGACCTGTCCCTTTTTTATTCATCAGCATGGACTATTGTGACACTTTTC
>Ga0157379_10004320_pt1 | contig 12158 bp, 10 predicted proteins | sample S25metaG_FD_121802 | JGI IMG/M metagenome (GOLD analysis project Ga0157379, IMG submission 121802) | Switchgrass rhizosphere microbial communities from Kellogg Biological Station, Michigan, USA - S2-5 metaG | ecosystem: Host-associated > Plants > Roots > Rhizosphere > Soil | place: USA... | reverse complement strand
GCGCCTGCAGGAGGTGAACGGTGAGCTGATGCTGTCGCGCGACAAGGCCGAGGCGGCAAACCGGGCGAAGAGCGCGTTCCTCGCCAACATGAGCCACGAGATCCGCACGCCGATGAACGCGATCATCGGCCTCACGCACCTGCTGCAGCGCGACGCCTTCGACGTGGTGCAGATCGACCGGCTCGGCAAGGTATCCAACGCGGCGAATCACCTGCTGCAGGTCATCAACGACATCCTCGACCTGTCCAAGATCGAGGCCGGCAAGGTGGACCTGGAGTGCACCGACCTGTCGCTCGAGTCGCTGATCGCCGGCTGCCGTGCGCTGGTCAGCGAGCGCGCGCAGGCGAAGGGCGTCACGATCGAGGTCGAGATCGACGGGGTGCCCGATGCGCTGCGCGGCGACCCGACGCGCCTCTCGCAGGCCCTGCTCAACCTGCTCAGCAACGCCGTGAAGTTCACCGAGCGCGGCTGCATCATCGTGCGGGCCGAAGCCATCGGGCAGGCGGCCGACGACCTGCAGGTGCGCTTCAGCGTGTGCGACACCGGCATCGGCATTCCGGCCGACAAGCTGGAGCAGTTGTTCTCCGCGTTCGTGCAGGCCGACACCTCGACGACGCGCCGCTTCGGCGGCACCGGCCTGGGCCTGGCGATCACGCAGCGCCTGGCCGCGATGATGGGCGGCGAGGTCGGCGTGACCAGCCAGCCCGGCGTGGGCAGCGAGTTCTGGTTCACCGCGCGCCTGCAGGCAGGGGTCGCTCCGGCAGCCGAAACGCCGCCCGAAGCGCCGCTCGTCGGCGCCGAGGCCGAGGCGGCCGTCCGGCAGCGCTGCGCCGGCAGCTGCGTGCTCCTGGTCGAGGACAACCCGGTGAACCTGGAGGTCGCGGTCGAGCTGCTGCAGTCGGCAGGCCTGCGTGTGGAGACGGCGGGCAACGGCGCCGAGGCCGTCGCCAAGGTCCAGCGCAGCGCCTACGACCTGATCCTGATGGACATGCAGATGCCGGTCATGGACGGCCTGGATGCGACGCGTCGCATCCGCGCGCTGGAGGGGTACGCCGGCACGCCGATCCTCGCGATGACGGCAAACGCGTTCGGCGAGGACCGCGCGGCATGCATCGCGGCGGGCATGGACGGCCATGTCGCCAAGCCGGTCAACCCCGGCCTGCTCTATGCCGCACTGCTGCGCTGGCTGCCCGCCGGCAGCCCCGACATGGCAGCGACGCCCGTGCCGGGGGCGAGCGCCGCGCCGGCCTGGAATGCGCCCGTCATCGCCGGCCTCGACGCCGATCTCGCCAAGGGGTACTTCGACGGCCGTGCCGACATCTACCGCCGCGTGCTGCGCCAGTTCGAGCTGCACCACGGTGCGACTGCCGGCGAGGTGCTGGATCAGCTGGCGTGCGGCGACGCCGCCGGCATCTGCCACGCCAGCCACTCGCTGAAGGGTGCCTCGGCGTCGATCGGCGCGCTGCGGCTGCCGGCGCTGGCGCAGGCCGTGGAGGCGGCGGTCGAGCAGCAGCGCCGGCCCGACGAGATCGCGCAGGCGGCCCACATGATGCTTCACGAGCTCGACCGTGTCGTGGGCAGCATCCGCGAGCAACTGTGCGGCGATGAGACCGCGCCTGCGGCGCTGGACGACGGCTCGACATGCGGCGTGGTGCTGGAGCGCCTCGATGCCCTGCTCGAGTCGGCCGACTACGAGGCCGTGACCCTGTTCCGCGAGCAGTTCGCAAGGCTGCGCCGCACGTTCGGGCCCCGGCTGCAGGACGTCGACGCGCGCCTGCGCAGCTTCGACTACGAAGGTGCGCGCCGCCTGCTGCATGCCTTGCGTAGCACGGTCTAGCCGGCCGAAGACGACGCTGTTGCCGCTCCAGGCTCGGCGGCGCGCGCGGCGGCGAAATGGCGACCTTTCCGGCCGCTGTTCCGCGCCTTCACGGCGCGGCCCCGTTCTAAGCTGCAGCCCGCTGACCGGGAGAGGTGCACGTGGAAAAAATCGAACGGGACAACTTCGTGATCGCGCCGGGTACCGCGGCGATGCGGGCGCTGGGCGCCGGCGGCAAGGCCGCGCTGCTGGGCCTGTCGTGCCTGGCGATCCTGGCGCTGGCCGCGGCGCGCGAGCTCGCGCTCGGGGCCGCGAGCAGCGCCGTCCTGCTTGCGTACGCCGCGGCCGGCCTGGCCATCGGCTACCTGATGCTGGCCTTCTACGTCGACACGCGGCGGGCCATGGGCACGCTGCAGGCGAAGGTCCAGTCACTGCGCCAGGGCGACCTCACGGATCGCAGCCGCGTGCCCGGGCGCGGCGAATTCGCACGCATCGGCGAGAGCCTGGAGGGCGTGAACACCACGCTGTCGGCGATGGTCGCCGGCGTGCGCAGCGATGCGGTGGTCGTCGCGCAGGCCGGCAAGTCGCTCGCCAGCGCGGCCGGTGAACTCGCGACCCGCACCGAGCGCCAGGCCGCCACGCTGGAACAGACCTCGGCGGGCGTGCAGGAACTCAGCGACACGGTGCGCCGCAACGCCGACGACGCGGCGTCGGTGGAGAAGCTGGCCGCGCGCGTGCGTGGCGTGGCCGACAGCGGCGGCGAGCGCATGCGCACGGCGGTGGACGCCGTGCGCGCGATCAAGGGCAGCACCGCGCGAGTGCACGACATCATCGGCGTCATCGAAGGCATCGCGTTCCAGACCAACGTGCTGGCACTGAACGCCGCGGTCGAGGCGGCGCGTGCAGGCGACCACGGACGCGGCTTCGCGGTCGTGGCCTCCGAGGTGCGTGCGCTCGCGCTGCGCAGCAGCAACGCGGCCCAGGAGGTGCGCTCGCTGATCGCCACCTCGACCGGCCAGGTCGAGTCCGGCGTGCGCCACATCGACGAGGTCAGCGCCATGCTCGGCGAGATCGTCGGCGGCGTCGCCGAGCTCGCGAGCGGCCTGCAGTCGATCACCGGCGCGGCGATGCAGCAGAGCGCTGCGCTGCTGCAGATGACGCAGGCGGTCGGCAGCCTGGACGAGATCACCCAGCAGAACTCGCACATGGTCGAGCGCGCCGCGGCCGACTCGGCCCACCTCGGCCGGCGCGCCGAACGGCTGGCGCAGACGGTGGGCGGCTTCCGGCTGCGCCAGGGCACTGCCGACGAAGCCTTTGCGCTCGTGCAGGCGGCGCAGGCGCGCTACCAGAAGGGCGGGCGCGCCGCGCTCGCCGACATCACCGATGCAAAGAGCGGGTTCTGCGACCGCGACATGTACGTCTTCGCGTGGGACCGGCAGCTCGTCTATCACGCCTTCGCCGGCAAGCCGGCCAACGTCGGCAAGTCGGCGGCGCAGATCCTCGGCACCGACGTCAGTGCGCTGATGCGCGACGTCTGGGAGGCTGCCGCCGCCGGCGGCGGCTGGGTCGACTACGACTTCTTCAACCCGACCAGCGGGAAGGTGGCGCCGAAGACCTCGTACGTGGTCGGCGTGAGCGACGACCTCGTGCTGGGCTGCGGCGTGTACAAGACGGTGCAGGCGGCCTGAGCCGGCACCGGTGCACCAGCCCAAGGCGGGTGGCCGCAACCGGGCCGTGCTCGTCCGCGGCACCGCGCCGCCGCCCTGATTGCCGGGTGCCGCGGCACCACCCACAATGCGGCGCCGGGCCACCGCGCAGAGGAGCCGCATGGACACGCACCCGATCCACGCCGCGGCGCGCCGTCCGCGATGATCCTGCCCCGCGGCGTCGCACCCGAAGCAACGCTGCTGCTGGCGGCGCGCGCCCTGCGTGCGGTCGGCGACGGCTACATGGCCGTGCTGCTGCCGGCCTATCTGCTGGCCATCGGGCTGGGCACCTGGCAGGTCGGCATCGTCAGCACCGCGACGCTGCTCGGCTCGGCGCTGGCGACGCTGGCGGTCGGCGCCTGGGGCCATCGTGTCACGCCGAACCGGCTGCTGCAGGGCGCCGCGCTGCTGATGGTGGCCACCGGCCTCGGCTTTGCAGGCCTGGTGTCGTTCTGGCCGCTGCTGGTGGTCGCCTTCGTCGGTACGCTCAACCCCAGCTCGGGTGACGTCAGCGTGTTCCTGCCGCTCGAGCAGGCCCGCCTGGCGCTCGCGGCGCAGGGCAGCGCGCGCACTGCCCTGTTCGCGCGCTACAGCGTGCTGGGGGCGCTGTGCGCCGCGCTCGGGTCGCTCGCCGCCGGGCTGCCGGACTGGCTCGGCCAGGCCGCCGGCTTCACACGGCTCGACACGCTGCGCGGCCTGTTCGTCGTCTACGCGGCACTCGGGCTGGCGGTGGGCTGGCTGTACCGGCGCCTGCCGGCGCGCAGCGGACAGCCAGAGCAAACCGCCGCGACGGCGCTCGGGCCTTCGCGCGGCATCGTCGTGCGCCTCGCGGCGCTGTTCAGCGTCGATGCCTTCGCCGGCGGGCTGGTCGTCAACTCGCTGCTGTCGCTGTGGCTGCTCGAGCGCTTCGGCCTGTCGCTGGCGCAGGCGGGCCTGTACTTCTTCTGGGCCGGCCTGCTGAGCGCCGCGTCGCAGCTGGCGGCGCCGCTGGTGGCGCGCCGCATCGGCCTGCTCAACACGATGGTGTTCACGCACATCCCGGCCAATGTCTGCCTGATCCTCGCGGCGCTCGCGCCCAGCCTGCCGCTCGCGCTGGGCCTGCTGTTCGTGCGCAGCGCGCTGTCGCAGATGGACGTGCCGACACGCACCGCCTTCGTGATGGCGGTGGTCACGCCGGCCGAGCGCAGCGCCGCGGCGAGCTTCACCGCGGTACCACGCAGCCTCGCGGCGGCGCTGAGCCCGGCGCTCAGCGGCGCTCTGTTCGCGGCCGGCTGGATCGCGCTGCCGCTCGTGGCCTGCGGCGCGCTGAAGATCGCCTACGACCTCTCGCTGTGGCGCGCGATGCGGCGCCATCATGTCGACATCAGCTAGGAGAACCGATGCTCCACGACCCCGACCGGCACGAGACGCTGCAACCCATCACCTGGGACGAAGGGCGCGCCCGCGCGACGATCGCGCGCATCGTCGCCGACACGGAACGGCACTTCTCGCCCGAGCGCTACTGGCCGAACCACCCGCGCGACATCGAGGGCAACGAAGACCCGCTCCAGGTCGTGCCCTGCCTGTACTACGGCGCCTGCGGCGTGATCTGGGCGCTGCACTACCTGCAGGGCGTCGGCGCGGCGACGCTGACGCGCGATCCACTCGCCGATCTCGACCGCCTGCTGGCCGACAACCGCGCCTGGCTGACGTCGTTCGGCAGCCGCGAGTTCGCCTCGTACCTGATGGGCGACACGCCGATCCTGCTGCTGGCACAGGGCCGGCAGCCCACGACGGAACGCGCGGATTTGCTGGCCGCGCTCATCGAGGGCAACCTCGACAACCCGGCGCGCGAGCTGATGTGGGGTTCGCCGGGAACGCTGCTCGCCGCGCTGTTCCTGCACGAACGCACCGGCGACGCGCGTTGGGCCGATCTGTTCCGGGCCAGCGCCGCGAAGCTGTGGTCGCAGCTCGAATGGTCGGTGCAGCACGCCTGTTTCCACTGGACGCAGGATCTCTACGGCCGGCACAGCAACTACCTCGACGCGGTACATGGCTTCGTCGCGACGGCGTCGCCGCTGATCCGCGGACGGCACCTGCTCGGCACGGACTGGGCCGGATGGGCGCAGCGCATCGTCGAGACTGTCGAACGCACGGCGAGCCGGGAGGGCGACAAGGCGAGCTGGCGCACCACTCTCGACGTGCCCGCCGGGCAGCCGGACCGCAGGCTGATGCAGTTCTGCCACGGCGCGCCGGGCTTCGTCGTCTGCCTCGCCGACATGCCCGGCACGGCGCTCGATGCGCTGCTGGTGGCGGCCGGCGAAGCCACCTGGGAGGCCGGCCCGCTGAAGAAGGGCAGCAACCTGTGCCACGGAAGCGGCGGCAACGGTTATGCGTTCCTGAAGCTGTACCGGCGCAGCGGCGACGTACGCTGGCTGGAACGTGCCCGGGCGTTTGCGATGCACGCGATCATGCAGACGGAGGCCGAGGCCGCGCAACACGGCCGCTTGCGCTACACGCTGTGGACCGGCGACCTCGGCCTGGCAATCTACCTGTGGGACAGCCTGCGGGGTGCGGCCGCGTTTCCGACCCTCGACGTGTTTTTCGCCTGACTCCCGAGTTTGAAGGATGGGGCACGGCGGTCGTGCAGCCCACACTCCTTGCAGGCTCGCGGCGCACCGCCCGGGCCCGTGCTGGCCGCGCCAGCGGGAGACCCGACATGCCCGAATCGACGATCAGCATCGTGCCCATCGGCACCAAGGTGTGCAAGCCGTTCATCCTCGAGGTGATGGTGCTCAACCCGGAGAGCGGGTTCAAGTTCAAGGTCATGGTCGAGCGCTCGTGCACGCCGCAGGCCGACGCGGTGTGGAAGCTGGTCTTCGACCTGTACCGCATCACCGACGGCAACGAGGTGCAGCTCGTGCACGTGTCCTACACCGCGGGCACGCCGGTGGAGGCGAAGGCCGTGCAGGCGATGGTGGCCGAGGGCGTCAAGCCCGCGCAGGCAGCGGTCTTCACCAACGAGGTGTTCCCGGCCGCCAAGGCCGTGGCCGGCAAGAAGACGGTCGCGAAGAAGCAGAAGGACGCGCTGCTGGGCGCGATGGGCAAGGTGGTCAAGCCCGTGTCGATCAGCGGCTGACCGGCATGCGGCCGGGTGCGCTCGGCACGCTGCGGCGCACGGTCGTCGCTCTGGCCGCGCTGGGCTGGGCCTGGCAGGCGCTCGCGCAGGCGGGGCCGCTCGTCATCGAAAGCGACCCGACCGACGCGGCGCCGTCCGGCGGCGGCGGTGCGGAACAACGCAGCGCCGTCGAGCGTGCCGCCAAGCGTGGGGTGCTGGACATGCGCGCCCGCTCGGTCACGGTGCAGGGCCGCTGGATGGCCGGCCTGGCCGCGCCGCTCGAGCGCTGCGCGCTGCTCACGCCGCAGAGCATCTCGGCCGCGATGAATGCGGTGCGCCAGGCCGTCACGGCGCCGGACGCGGTTCTGCGTGCGGTCGGCGACGCGGCGCTCATCGAGGTCTTCTGGGTCGACGTTGACTTCGCCGATCCCCGGCCGGCAGGCGGCGCCGATTGCGATGGCGCGCCGACCGTGGACGTGACGCTGCGCCCGCTCCACCTGCGCGTCGCGACCGAGAACATCGGCGAGAACGTGCTGCCGCTGGCGCGCACGGCGCTCGGCACGGCCTACCCGCAGGTGCCCGCGGCGCTGCTGGCGCTGAACCCGGGCGTCGTGGTCGAACGCGACCGGGCCGCCGGCACCGTCGTCGGCGTGTCGCTGCGCGCACCGCTCGCGGCCGCGGCGCCGGGGCTCGAGGCGCATGCGCACGCCAGCAAGTCGCTCGACGCCTCGTTTCACGACAGCGCGGCCGGGTTGCGCTGGCAGGGGCGCCGTGCCGACGCGCGCTTGTTCGAGACGCGCCTGCGCCTGGACGCCGCCAGCTCGCGTCAGCCGCTCGGCGAGGCCGTCGATCTGCGCCAGACCACCGAGCTCGGTGCCGGCATCGGGGTGCGCCTGGCACCCACTTCGCGCCTGTGGCTCGACACCGGCTGGCAGTCGCGGCGCGACGAGCTCCAGGCGAGCGGCCAGGCCGCCACCCGGCGCGACTCGCATCTGTGGACGAACCGGCTGCTGCTGGACTCGCTCCAGGCCGCGGGCCTGAACTACACCCGTGCCGCGCTCTGGCACGCCCGCGACACCACGACGCGGCTCGTCGCCGCAGTCGGCATGGCGCACGAACTGCGGCTCGCGCCGGGGCGCCTGGTCGGCATCGAAGCGTCCGTCGCGGCCGGTCATGCCGGTGCCGGCACGCCGGCCGAGCAGCGCTTCCGCGCCGGGCCGCCGGCGGCGCAGTTCCTCTACGACGGCACGGCAGCGCCGGCGTTGATCGCCATGCCGGACGGGCCGGTGCTGCGCAGCGTCGGCCGCAGCCAGGGCCAGCTCGGCACCGGCGCTGCCGCACGCGGCGGCACGCGCTTTGCCAGCGCCAGCCTGAACATCGCGCTGCCGGTGGCGCGCTGGTACCGGCCGCTCATCCCCGACGAAACGACCGACCTGCAGATCGATGACACCCAGCCGCCGTTGACGCTGAAGCAGGTGCTGCTGCGCCAGGTGGACGTGACCGGCCCGAGCATGCTGGCCGCCGACCTGATGCGCCAGGGCCTGAGTGCGAGCGACGCGCAGGCGCGCGCGCAGGAGGCCCTGGCACCGCTGCGGCCGGCCGTTCGCTACCTGGTGGAAGACGCCCCGCTGGTGGCGCTGCGCCCGCTCTTCATGCTGGACGTCGCCCGGCTCGCCGACAGCGACGCGAACGCACGCTGGGTGGCCGTGGGCCTGGGTGCACAGCTGCAGCTTGCCACCGCACGCTTCGAAGCGGGTTATCTGCGCACGGTGTCCGGGCCGGTGCCCGACGGGGGCCGCGGCGGGCTGCTGCTGCGCATGACCTTCCAGACCCTGTTCTGAATTCGCGCCGACAATGATCGGATCGCGCTGTCAACACGAAGGGGAACCATGGGCGACGAAGTGACCAAGAAGGACCTGCAGTCGCTGCAGGGCTACATCAACAAGAAGATCGCCGAGCTCGACAAGAAGATCGACGATCTGAAGACGGCCAGCCACAAGGACTCGGACGAACTCGACGGCATCATCGTGCGCGTCCGGCAGGATCTCGAAAAGCGCATGGACCGCGCCGACACGCGCGTGACCGATGCGGTCAACGCGCTCGCCAAGGCGATCTCGGACGTCGCGAAGAAGGCGAACGGCTGAGGTCGCGGGCAGCCGCCTAGAGCGTGCGCGCGGCCTGCGCCCGACTCGCGGCGATGACCTCGCGGGCCTTGTCCAGCGCGAAGCGAAGGGCCCCGTCCGACGACTCCCAGCGATGGTCGTTGTCCAGCCGGTCGCCGCGGAACGCCTCGTTGCGGCCGCCGTCGACCGGATCGACCCGGTGCACCACCAGCCGGGCCGTGTAGCCCGAGCCGCGTGCCGGCTCGACCGCGCTGGCATAGATGCGGTATTCACCCAACGAGCGCGCATCGATCTTCATCACTTCTCCTGGATGTTCGAACAGCCTGCCCGGATGGTGCGCCACGAAGCGGCGCCGGAGAATCCATCCGAAGAGGGTTGCCGCATCCCTAGGTACGCACTTGCGCGGCCACAATGGTGTCCATGTCGGATGAAAACCAGATCGTCGTTCCGCCCTCGTTCATCGCCCTGTTCGTCGAACCGGGCCGCATCAAGGCGAGCGCGCCGCGCGAGCACATCGCCGAACGCTACGAGTTCTGCGAGGACCTCGCGACGATGCTGATGGACCCGGCCCGCAGCAAGCTGTGGGAGCTGGGTGTCGACGAGGCCGACGTGCTCGAACGTGTGCGTCGCGGCCTGCTCGCCGGCGATGCCGGCGTCAACGCGGCCGAGGCGCAGTGGGTGACGACGCGCCTGGCCGAGCTGCTGCAATGGCAGCCGATCGGCGATGCCGTCGGCTAGCCGCGCAGCGTGGCGTTGAACAGCGCGATCGTGCGCGCCCAGGCCTGGCGCGCGGACGCTTCGTCGAAGCGCGGCGTGGTGTCGTTGTTGAAGCCGTGCTGCGTGCCGGAGTACCGGAAGGCCTCGAAACGCACGCCGGCCTGCTTGAGCGCGGCCTCGTACGCGGGCCACGCTGCGTTGATGCGCTCGTCGTTGTCGGCAAAGTTCAGCAGCAGCTGCGCCTTGATCTTGCCGACCTGATCGAGCGGCGGCGCGTCGCCGTAGAACGGCACACCGGCGACCAGTTCGGGCACGCGTGTCGCGAGCCGGTTGACGATGCCGCCGCCCCAGCAGAACCCGACGGCGCCGAGCCGGCCGTTGCCGCCGCCGACGCTGCCGCGTGCCCAGTTCGCCGCGGCGACGAAGTCCTCGCGGGTCTTGGCCGCATCGAGCTGCGCGAACCGTTCACGTGCCTTGTCCTCGTCGCCCGGATAACCGCCGAGCGGAAACAGCGCATCGGGCGCCACGGCGATGAAGTTGTCCAGCGCCAGGCGGCGCGCGATGTCCTCGATGTGCGGGTTCAGGCCGCGGTTCTCATGCGCGACGAGCACGATCGGCAGGGCACCGGCCGCCTGCGCCGGCCGCGCGACATACACACGCACCTTGCCGTAGCCGGCGGGCGAATCGATCTCGACCGAGGACGTCTTGATGCGCGGGTCGGCCGCGGCAACCTTCTGGGCGCGCGCGAAGTCCGGGCTCAGCGCCGCCAGCAGCCCGGCCGCCGTGGTGCCGCCGGCGGCGGCATAACGCGCGGCGCGGTCGAGGAAGGTGCGGCGGTCGATGCCACCGTGGACATACTTGTCGAACAGGCTCAGGACCTCGGGGTCGAAGTCGGCGGCAGTCAGACGGCGCGGCGCGGACGGATCGGGCATGGTCGGCTTCCTCTGCGGGGGACGAGGCCGTCTTTGTAGCGCCGCCCGCGCCACCCACGGTGAGCAGGGTCTTGGCCGGTGTGTCGCCTCGTATCGCCTCGTGTCGCCTCGTATCGTCAGGCCGCGTCGGCGGGTCGCGACCCGCGCGCCGCGCTTTCGGCCTGGGTGCGCAGGCGATCCTCCTGCGCGCGCAGTTCCGGCGTGAACTCGGCGCCGAAGTCCTCGGCCTCGAACACCGGGCGGATCTCGATCTCCGACTCGCCGGCCATCGGATTCGGGCAGCGCCGAACCCACTCGACGGCCTCCTCGATCGAGCCGACCTGCCACAGCCAGAAACCGGCGACGAGTTCCTTGGTCTCCGCGAACGGCCCGTCGATCACGGTTCGTTCACGGCCCGAGAAGCGCACCCGCTTGCCGCGCACGCTCGGGTGCAGGCCCTCGCCGGCCAGCATCACGCCCGCCTTGACGAGCTCCTCGTTGAAGTTGCCCATCGCCGCCAGCAGTTCCGTGCCGGGCATCCTGCCGGCTTCCGAGTCGCTCGTCGCCTTCACCATCACCATGACTCGCATCGTCTCTCTCCTTGGGTCGGTCGTGGAAGCCGCTCGCCCGGAAACTCGATCCGGGACCGACGGGCGGCCCTGTCACCACGACGATCCTGGACGCCCGGTTTCGACATCGTCTTCAAAATATCATGCGGGGCCCCGCGGTGCGCTGCCTCGCCCACCGTGGCCGCGGCGCGTCGCTGCTCTGGTTGGCGAACCTGACGGCCGACGAGCAGCGGGTCAGCGTGGCCCGCCGCGGCGCCGCACCGTTCGCCCCTGCGCTATGCTCGCCCGCGGCGGCGCTGCCCGCACGGAGGTCATGAATGAAAACGCGTCACTTCAAGACACGCAACGGCACCGATCTGGCGTTCTCGGCCATCGGCCTGGGCGTCGGGCCGATCGGCGACTTCTACGAGCTGCTCGACGAGAAGACCACGATCGCGACGGTCGAGCAGGCCTACCTCAGCGGCATGCGCACCTTCGACGCCTCGCCGCACTACGGCAACGGCCTGGCCGAAGCGCGGCTCGGCGCCGGCCTGCGTTATGCGCCGCGCGACCAGATCGTCGTGTCGACCAAGATCGGCCGTGTGATGGACCCGTTCTCGAAACCGCCGGAGCGCAACAAGGACGTGTTCTCTCCTGGCTTCGCGGGCGGCTTTCCGCATGCGCCGCGCTTCGACTACACCTACGACGGCACGATGCGCTCGGTCGAGCAGTCGCTGCTGCGCACCGGCCTGAGCCGCTTCGACATCCTGCTCATCCACGACTGCGACGTCTGGACCCATGGCAAGGCCGATGCGGAGCGCTACTTCAAGGAGGCGATGGATGGCGCCTACCGCGCGCTCGACAAGCTGCGCAGCGAGAAGACGGTCGCGGCGATCGGCTTCGGCATCAACGAGGCCGACACCTGCGTGCGCTTCGCCCGCGCCGGCGACTTCGACGGCGCGATGATGGCCGGCCGCTACTCGCTGCTGATCCAGAACGGCCTGGCCGAGTTCCTGCCGCTGGCGCTGGAGAAGAAGATGGGCGTGATGCTGGCGGGCGTGTTCAACTCCGGCATCCTGGCGACCGGCGCGCGGCCGGGCGCCAAGTTCGAATACGGGCCGGCGCCCGAGGACATCATGGAGCGCGTGCGCAAGATCGAGGCGATCTGCGCCCGGCATGGCACGTCGATCCGGCGCGCCGCCCTTCAGTTCGCGATGGCGCATCCGGCGGTCGTGTCGGT
>Ga0157379_10004319_pt1 | contig 12159 bp, 21 predicted proteins | sample S25metaG_FD_121802 | JGI IMG/M metagenome (GOLD analysis project Ga0157379, IMG submission 121802) | Switchgrass rhizosphere microbial communities from Kellogg Biological Station, Michigan, USA - S2-5 metaG | ecosystem: Host-associated > Plants > Roots > Rhizosphere > Soil | place: USA... | reverse complement strand
TTTTATGTTTGAATTGTACTAATGCTATGAGTAGCGGTAAATCTACGCAGTTACCCTCATTTATCCTTGAGCACCACCTCCAGCAAGGCAAACATTGTAAAATATATTGTACAGAGCCTCGACGGATATCCGCCATTTCTCTTGCCCAGAGGGTTTCTGCGGAACTCGGAGATCCTCCTGGTGCTGTTGGAACAGCATCGTCACTGGTTGGTTATGCAATCCGTTTAGAGAGCAATACCAGCAGGAATACGAGACTGGCGTTCGTCACGAATGGTATCGCACTCCGAATGTTGGAAGGTGGGAGCGGAGCTGGTGGACATGGTACAGCGTTTGATGAAATAACCGTAAGTTTGTTCCTTCACTTTTGAAAACCTTTCTGACGGTCTTGTAGCATATTATTGTTGATGAAGTGCATGAGCGTAATCTTGATTCCGACTTCCTCTTAATTGTCTTGAAGAGCCTTATTGAGCATAGAAAGGATTTGAAGTAAGCATTCCAACTCTTATTTTCGGTGTCATCGTGGTTTACGTCCCGTCTTTGCAGAGTCGTCTTAATGTCAGCCACTATGGACAGTCAAAAGGTCTCCGATTTCTTTGGAGGATGCCCTATCTTGAATGTCCCTGGTCGAACATTTCCTGTGGATATCCGCTTCCTTGAAGATGCTGTCGAATACACTGGCTGGACTATCAAGGAAGGCTCACCGTATGCGAGAAGACGTACGCTGAACCATCCACTTTCATTGCACATTCCTTTTCTGACCATTTCACAGCTAACGATAAATTCTATCGTAACAAGTCCAAGTTGGAGTGGAGCGAAGACACACCTGACATGGATGACGACGATGAAGGCATAATGCAACAAGAAGTCAAACTCGAGAAACGGTATTCCCCAGCTACCAAGGCCACCGTCGATATCATTGACGAACGTCTCATCCCTTATGATCTCATCGTCCGGCTCTTGGAACGTCTTTGTTTTGAAGATGTTGAATTTATCCATTATTCTGCCGCGACTTTGATCTTCATGCCCGGTCTTGCGGAGATCAGACGGCTGCATGATATGCTTTCGGAGCACCCTCTATTTGGCGAGGCGGCTGGCTTTAGGATTTTCCCACTTCACTCCACCATTTCCAGTGAGAACCAAGCGGCTGTTTTCGAAATACCACCTCCCGGAATACGGAAGATTGTCATTTGTGAGTCCCCCCATTTTAGTATTATTCAAATGAGTTACTAATGAGATTGATGCAGCCACTAATATCGCAGAGACTGGTGTAACGATTCCCGATATAACCTGTGTGATAGATACTGGGAAGCATCGGGAGATGAGGTGATCACTTTTACTCTGTCATGATGTCCAAATATTCTAATTCCCATAATCAGGTTCGATGAAAAGCGACAAATCAGTCGACTTATCGAAACACTCATTGCCAAGAGCAATGCTGCCCAACGTCGTGGTCGAGCAGGTCGTGTTCAAGCTGGTATTTGCTATCATTTGTTTACCCAGGCGCGATATGAATATGTTAGTGGGAATATTTATAATGATCTCTTGTGATTAACTATTCTTTACAGATGGCCGAGAGCCCATTACCAGAGATGCTTCGATTGAGCCTGTCAGATCTCGCTCTCCGTATCAAGATCCTGAAAGTGAAGATAGGAAACTCGATTGAAGACGCTCTGTCACGAGCTTTAGACCCGCCGCTTGAGATAAATGTCCAGCGAGCTGTGCAAGCGCTGGTTGAAGTACGTGATTCTTATTATCCATTGCACAGATGGTTTACCATGGGGCAATTAGGTGAAAGCTCTTACACCAAACCAAGATATCACTCCCATGGGTCGTCTCTTGAGCAAACTTCCAACAGATGTGCACTTAGGCAAATTCCTCTTAGTTGCGACGGTCTTTGGATGTTTAGACCCAGCATTGACGATCTCGGCGACTCTTAACTCCAAGTCGCCGTTCCTTACGCCATTTGGACGCGAGCAGGAGGCTGATAGAGCTCGGAGGTCCTTCCAGACGGGTAGGCTGACACTTAGGAATATTTGTTTTCATGGATGATGTATTCTGAATACATGTTGCGTTTAGAAAACTCGGATTTCTTGACGATCCATAATGCATTTTCATCTTGGAGAAGAGCATGCGCCAATGGGACTTCGGTGGCGAGGAAGTTTTGCAAACAGAACTTCTTGAGTTATCAGGTATGTTTCCCCCACTATGAGAGAGGAACCGTATTCATATCCCTGTGTAGAACCTTCAACAAATCGAAGAGCTTCGTCAGCAATTCCTTGGGTGTGTATATCTCTATCTTTCAAATGGCCCATGACTAACTTCATACTCCAGATACCTCATCGATTCCGGTTTTATGCACGTTTCCAAATCTGTTGTCAACGAGCTCTCAAGAGCGCGATACGCCCGGAACAAGACGCGCTTCGTGGATATCCCTGCAGAATATGACCGCAGTTCCAAGGACAACTCTCTCATCAATGCGGCACTCATTGCTGGATTGTATCCCAAGGTTCTGACCATCGACCCAGCGAGTGGACAGATGCGGACCGTTACGAATAATCAGCCTGTGTCGTTCCACCCGTCGTCAGTGAATGTAGGGAAGAAGTTGTCGGAATTTGGAGTTAATTATTTGGCGTATTTCACGATTATGTGAGTTGTTTGTGGAGAACTTTCTGCTTGTTTGCTGAGTCGACATTTGTTTAGGCAATCCAAGAAACTGTATGCATGGGAAACTGGGCCGATAGATAGTCTTGCTCTGATGCTCTTGTGTGGTGATTGCGAAGTCAAGGTATACAATAACTTCCTTTTTGTGGACAAATCTGACACGCAATTGTAGCTTTCGTCGGAAGCGATCATCCTCGACCGCAAGATCAAGTTCCGAGTTGGCCCTAAGTCATGCATTGCGTTGAAGCATCTCAGGGAACAATTCAGCACAATTTTGTCGCTGAAGATGCGTCGACAGCCTTTGAACGAAACGCAAGAACGGTGGTATTCATTGGCATTGATGGTCTTGAGTAGATCAATACCGGAGGAAGCCAATGGGTCTGGAGGTGCTCAATCTATAGTCGTCGTACCCTCTTAATTGATGGTAGTAGTACAAATCATCTGAATAATTGCAATAGAGTACAATGCATGATAGAAAGCCAAAGAGGCTATGTATTTTGGTGCACCATGGGTCATAATAAACAGTAGAGTGTGTCCATAGAGCATACAAGATGGGATATAGGGACGACCTTTACTCCTCCTCCTCATCACCAGCACCGGCAATGTTGTAGAACTTGAGTTCATAGGTGTCCTTGGAAGAGGCAACAACACTAGAAATTTTTATGAGGGTGGAATGAAAGCAACAAAACACTAGTAATTACCGAATCCAGTCACGGAGGGCATTCTTCTTGAGGAACTTCTTCGTCAAGTACTTGAGGTAACGCTTGGAGAAGGGGATGGTGGTCTGGACAGAGACCTTGTTGTTACCTGAAAGAAAAAAGTAAGAAAAAGGGTGAATGCAGATTAACCAATTGCTCGCCTTCACGTGTGATCTTGACACTGTCGCCTAGTGCTCCAGCCTTGCCCTCAACCTTGATGCGGTCATGAAGGAATTTCTCGAAGGCAGGTCCGTCAAAAACACCATCGTTGGCAGGTTTGGAGAAGTCGATGGTGAACTTGTTCTTGGTGCCGGCAGCAGACTTGGGAGCCTACAAAAATTCACGGAAAAAGAAAAGAAAAAGGAAGCATCTTAGCCTACTGAGAAGGTAACTCAGCAAAGCATCAACGCAGACGCACCATTGTGATGATGAGGAGGGTTGACGGGAGGAGGTTGGACTTGCTGACGGACGAACGGTGGATGAAGGGCCGAAATTAAGGTTTTACACCTTTTAAACCCCGACTTACAGTTTCCGCTTCTCTGGCGTTCCCACGGTCAATAATTTCCAAAGCCCCCCAAAAATGCCCTCGCTGTCCAAGGAGCAGGTAGCTGCTGCACAGCTCAACGGCGAGTACTCTATCAGGTCGGAAGAGGCAGGCCCAAAGCTTGATACTTCCCAGTGGCCGCTTCTCCTCAAAAATTACGACAAACTCCTCGTTCGTTCCTCCCACTTTACTCCAATCCCGAATGGTTGTTCGCCGCTAAAACGCGATATTCAATCTTATGTTCGGTCGGGTGTGATCAATCTTGACAAGCCTAGTAACCCTAGTAGTCATGAAGTTGTTGCATGGCTTCGGAGGATTCTGCGAGTGGAGAAAACGGGCCACAGCGGGACGCTTGACCCCAAAGTTACTGGGTGTTTAATTGTGTGCGTCGACAGGGCTACCCGCCTCGTCAAAAGTCAACAAGGAGCAGGTGCGTTATATCCTGGTATTTGTGTTTTGTCCAGAGTTGAATTTGCTTGAAATTAGGAAAGGAGTATGTATGCGTTTTGCGATTGCACGCCGCTTTACCACAACCCACTGCCCTCCCTCGTGCTCTTGCTACCCTCACTGGAGCATTATTCCAACGTCCCCCACTCATCTCTGCCGTCAAGCGTCAACTCCGTATCCGTACCATCTACTCTTCAACTCTGTTAGAATTTGACGAAAAGCGTAACTTGGCCGTCTTCCATGTCAGTTGCGAAGCAGGTTTGTAGCTATATTTTCCCCCTTCAAGTGTTTTACTTACTTTCCATCCAAGGGACATATATCCGGACATTATGTGTCCACTTAGGTCTCATGCTTGGTGTTGGTGGACATATGCAAGAGTTGCGACGAGTTCGTTCTGGAGCGATGGACGAAAACGACGGTATGGTCACTATGCACGACGTCCTCGATGCCCAATGGATGTATGATAATACCCGCGATGGTACGTTCATTCCTTTACCAATTGACGCAAATTTACCCATTTTCTGATATCTTCAGAATCCTACCTCCGCCGTGTCATCCGACCACTCGAAACCTTATTAACACCCTACAAACGAATTGTCGTCAAAGACTCCGCCGTTAACGCCGTCTGCTACGGCGCGAAACTCATGATTCCCGGTCTGCTTCGTTATGAAAAGGACATTGACTTGAACGAAGAAGTCGTTCTGATGACGACCAAAGGCGAAGCCATTGCGCTGGGCATTGCTCAGATGTCTACGGTCGAAATGTCTACATGTGATCATGGTGTTGTTGCGAAGGTGAAGAGGTGTATTATGGAGCGGGATGTTTATCCTCGTCGATGGGGTCTTGGACCGAAGGCGCAGGAGAAGAAGAAGATGGTGGTAAGTGCCCTACTAAAATCATATGGAAATGTCGGATACTGAAATTTTGAGTAGAAAGCCGGCAAGTTGGGCAAACACGGTGAGAAGATTGAGGGCGTTACACCCAAGGAGTGGGTGGAAGATTATGTCGATTATCAGCGAGGAGAGGTTGCAAAACCTATCGCATCAACATCTGTCGCCGCTACGATACCAGCAGTAGAGGCAGCATCACCCGCCAAGGCCGAGAAGAAGCGCAAGCGGAAGGGTGAAGATGACAGCGAGGCCGAGGCTGAGGGTAGCGATGCTGAGAAGGAGAAGAAGAAGCGCAAGAAGGAGAAGGAGAGCAAGGAGGAGGATGGAGAAGATGGAGTTGAGGAGACACCAGAGGAGCGCGCTGAGAGGAAGCGAAAGAAGAAAGAAGAAAAGGCCGCGAAGAAGGCGGCCAAGGCTGCTGCAAAAGAGTAGACCTGTTATTATTATTGTACTTTCCTGTGATATATTTGGTTTTCTAATAGCATGCAATACAGACAATAAAACACTTGATTTATCCTAAGTCGATGGTAAACAATTGTAACAGCGCTCTTGGAGTAACAAGCGTTTTCTGTGATGGGTATTTCTAACAAAAGGGTGGAATCTAGACATTAGAAGAGAGAATTCGTCAACAGAATAGGATGCCACTTTGTACCCCGGAAAGAAAGTGAACAACAGAGAATCCCAATACAATTATCGTAAACAAAATCCCCAAGGCACCACGCATCTAGACCGAGCCCTCTAAACGAAAATTTCCCAAAGCAGAACCACAAGAACAAAATAGGCATCATAATTCTTCATTCAAAGGAGGTAACTCATCAGCTGGAGACGAATCTCCCAACGCAACGCGCTCGAAAAGCTTATACGCCCTGTCGATATCGTCGTTCACAATAACGACATCGTGGACACCGGGCGTTTGGGCATATTCGACCTCTTTTAAGGCGGTTTCGAGGCGCGTTCTAATCGATGCGTCTGTTTCGGTGCCGCGTCCCATGAGACGTTGACGGAGAGTGGTGAGAGATGGTGGAGCGATGAAGAGGTAGACGGGATCGAGTTCTTTGACTTGTTTGACCTGGCGGACGCCCTGCCACCACCAATGTTTCAATAAACTTTGAAAGAAAAACAGGCTGGTCAAATACGAACCTGGCTTTCGATATCGAGTAGACATCTCCTTCCTGACTCTGCAACATCCTTCACAGTCTGGATGCTCGTCCCGTAGTAATTCCCAGAAAACTGAGCATGCTCAATAAACGCCTTTTTATCAATCAAGTTGACGAATTCATCCTTCGCGACAAAATAGTAATGTTTTCCATGTTCTTCTCCGGGCCGAGGTTTACGGGTCGTATCTACAAACAGAGACGGGGTGATATCAGGCGATCGATAACAGATGTAGATAGTGAGGTGCTCAAAGCAAGACGGACGAGATACACTGAATCCGAATTTTTCTGGGTGGTCCATAAATAGACGGGCAATGAGAGTGCTCTTCCCCGTCCCTGAAGGTCCGGAAATGACCAAAGGTCGAAGAAAATCTTTGAACGGAGACATGGATCTGCGAAGTCGGGAAGAAACAGATTTTGCGACAAATTAGCTGGGTATTTTTAGATGGAATTATGTAAGGGGATATTTTTGGCGATGAATGGGGGTAATCGACACGAGGTTCTGACCCTCGATGGGCCTCGATTGCGGTCTATTGGCATACAAAAGCAGCCAAGACAGCCATCCGAGGTGGATTTGCCACTGGAGAAATTAATTGTCATGGCTACTGCGTATGTACATCAACCAGCAGACAAAAAAGGTTCATCAAGTGAAAGCGTATTATTGATAGATTCAGCTAGGAATCGTGGATACGAAAAAGTATACAAAAAAGGGCATCTAGTCCGTGGTTACCTACACGCAAGCATGTGTTCGTGATGAAGAAAAAAAGTGTGTCTAACCATGTTGGGGTCGTCTCATAGCAGGGCCATTAGGCCAGCAGTGAGGAGGGTGAGGAGCCCGACAGTGCCAGTAACTGACAGCTGCATGGCACCTGATGCACCCGCCGACGGTGGTGGGGTTCCTGATGAAGTACTGTTGGAACTACTGTCTGTGCTGGCAGTACCATTCTTTGAAATGGCGAGTTGGGCAAAGTCAGCATAGGTTTTCGCAGAAGATGAGGTTTCATCAGAGTTGATTGCGAAGACCATTCCAGTACCACAGTGAGATACAGGGGTCTTCTCTGTTCGGACTGTTAGCAATTGTGTTAAATTCCGTAAATAAACGATTTCTCACGTTTGCAGTAGACCCAAATTGGGGCGGTCTAATTTGTTTCATTGATGGTGTCAGTGGGTGTTTTGGAAGTTTGATAGGAAATCACGTACGTCGTTGACTGTCACAGTGTAGGTGGGGAAGTCAGTCGAACCAGCAGTGACGGGCATGCTAAAAATTGAGTTAGGAAGACCCAGTGAGACTAAAGTCTAAATGCTTACAATCCGGAATCGAAGCCAACTTGACCAGTGGTAGCATTGTTCAATTTCAAGCAGGGGTTAGCAAAGGTAGATTGCGTAACGGTGTGGTTCTTGCTCTTGAAAGTGAAAATGACGGTATCACGGACAGCACTGTGAAATTCATTAATATTCTCTTCCAACAAACACAGAAGGAAAACTCACGCGACGATGTGAGGGGGATCAAAAGTGAGAGTTCCATTGTCACCAACGACGACGTTATGCGTAACTCCCTCAAGACTGACGGGGGTTGGGTTGGGGGAGTTGGGGAATGAAGCATAGGTAGTTGTCCAAGTCGAACTGTCGAGGGTAATGGTGGCAACTACGGTCGAAGGTTCCGCATCGGGGGCAGCAGTGATGGTGCTTGGTGGCGCAGCTCCTGGATCTTGAGCAACGGGAGTGGGCGAACCGCCGTAGGGATTGGCAGCAGAGGCAGATGAAGCGAAGGCAGCGCCTTGGGCCAAAGCGGCAGCCTTGAAATTGTCGAATGAATTAGGAGCACCAGAGGGACCACAGTTGACGGCGAAGACCATTCCAAGACCACAATGAGGGACCGGGTTTTTCTCTATTAAAAATATATTAATTAATATTAGTGAGAGGATGACCGTATCTGAACTGACGTGAGCAATAGACCCAGATGGGTTTCTCATCCTGGACCGTGATGTTGAATTCTGGGAAATCTGACGTGACGTCGGGAGCAACGGGCATACTAAAAACTGCTATGAGTTACGCTCTTCATTCCGAAGTCGGACACATACTATCCGGAGTTGAACCCTCCGTCCGCCTTTCCACAGGGGTTGGCAAACGATGACTGAACGACGGAGTGATTTTTCTGGAGAGCTGAATCAATATATGCCATTTATAGTTCTCTAACTCTAACCGACCTGCTGGAATTGGAAGGTAACGATATCCCCTGTAGACAGATCATGTCAAAACGTGACAACCACGCGTGAAAACAAGTACAAACCTGGGGAGGCAAACTATAAAGTCGGTAAGCACAAATACAACGATAATAACGGGGGAGACATACAATAGCTTCAGGGGTGAACTTGGTTTCACCCTTGCTACTGCCGACGACGACCGTATGGACGTTCTGCGCAGAGACGACGAGGGGAGCTGCGATAGCAAGTAAAGCAAGGAAATGCATGGCTAAACAACGTTAAGGTAAATCGCAAGCGAATGTCAGTGCAATAGGGCTTAGGGAATGAAAGCTAGCCGTCGAGGCAGCAGCAAGGTAAAGGTAAAGAAGGGGAGGGGGGAGACGAAGGAGATAGAGAAAAGAAGCGACAGACAGCCCTTTATACGCCAGAACTGCATGTTCCTTGTCGCTTGCTTTGACATATCTATATTTAGTACAACAGGCAATTAATAGCTTGCGCATCACGTGCCTACGCGCGTTTAGCGTGCTCGGCTAATCAGACGCGTGTCATCGCTACCCTTGCTGGCTCCATCATGGATTCCTTCGAGTACGCTGAGACAACGACGACTACGTGCGTCTCAATGTTATCGTACCCGTCGCGTACTAACAAGTCCGTAGGCTTGAATGGACAGTCCGAGATTTGAAGCACATATTCGAGTCAAGCAAGGGAGAGGGAAAGTCTAAGGTCATTAAAAGCGCGAAATTCGGGAACGGCAAATGGCAGTGTTTATTCTATCCTAACTCGGGCACAGATGGGGGTGCCTACATATCGTTGTATTTGTCGTGCGAGGTTCGTATCTTCATTGAGGAGAGGTCGATTTGCTCACAGCTTTCCCCAGCCTACTCTTGAGGAGAAAGAGAATGCTATTAATGGAAAGTGAGTACAATTGTTTGGCTTAACGTGTTGGCACTTCTTGTGCACAGGTGGGTTCGTGAGGGTGTATTCAAGTTCTCATTCGAGCTGCGCAAGTGAGTTCTCGTTGTCCCCTTATGTCCGCGACCTCGACTGAGATGATGATGTCAGTGTGGGGAAGAATGTGCTGTTCAACTCTAAGGAGGCATGTGATCACTCATTTTCGAGCAAGGTAGTTATGCCACCCACTTAATATATTTCCGCTGCTGAATCCCTCGACAGACTGCAAACTGGGGATGGTAAGAGCTTTAGACCTTGCGCCCTGAGCGTCCTCATAGGCACGCCGCAGGGCTCAATTCGCACGACGAGATGCAGTATACTTCCAACCAAACACGGTCAAAAGTCAAGACGCCTTTCTCATTATGTGCACAATTACTGCTGCGCCAACCCAGCCCACGCGTCCGGCAGTGGCTCCTATGAAGAGTGTCCCCAAAGACCTCTTGGATGCTGTTGGGAATCTGCTGGACGATCCCGTATACTCAGATGTTGAATTCGTCCTGCCGAGTCGTTGTTCCAGTTTGTCCAAACCTAAGACAAGGACTATTTGGGCTGCCCGCCGAATTCTTAAAAGAGCCGAGTATTTCCAAGCGAGTGAGTCTAGCCGCTGTTTTTGTATGACTGAAGTCTAAGAGTCTGCAGTGTTTGAGTTTGGATTTGCCGAGTCAAGGAATCAAGATGACAAGATCCTCAGTGTCGGAGCAGAAAGTGCTTCCCGACCCCTCACTCCAAGCGATGATGCAGTTAGTTCGAACTCTACATTTCTAAGACTTACACTCACATTCCTATTAGTCTTCAGCACATTTTAGCCGTCACTTTGAAGATTCCGATGACGAAGACGAGAACGAGCTGACCTGCGATGAGCCAATGGACAGCCTTGAAACAGGCTATCTCGACATCCGCATTGAAGACACCTCCGAAGCGGGAGAACGTAATCAGAGCACCGAAAGTAATCGAGGGGAAGAGACTGAGATGGCGACCGACGAATCAACCGAGGTTACTGCTCAAGAGGAGGGACGAAACGTTCGCGCCAAGCTCTCTCATCCTTCGAGTCCGAGGAATCCAAACAAGCGGCTTGAGAGACCATCCGAGAAACCTCAACCTCAGCCCGAGATACCTGGTCCGAAGAAGACGCGTGTTATTGTTAGGGACGTTGCGTATACCACGTATCGTGCTGTCTTGTACTACGTAAGAACGTTTTGCGTCACATTAACTCACTTCTGAATCGATCCACATAGCTCTACACCGATACCATCGTCTTCGCTCCTCTCTCTTCCTCCTTCCAACCCCAATCTCTCCTCCAATCGTTAACACCCTACTCCACATCTCACCCTGGGGGTTCCCAAGCCTCATTCCTCATGACTCCCGGCGCAGCAGGAGAACAGTCTTTCTCGTTCACACCGAAGGATCCTATTCCACCTGTGAAGCAGACGGAGAAGAAAGAGGAGGGACCGCTTACGCCTAGTACGAGGAAAGAATGGTTGAGGGAATGGGAGAAGAATAATCCAGGGAGGGTGTTACCTTGTTCTGCGAAGGCGGCTTATAGGCTTGCTGATAGTGGGTTGACTTCTTTGTTTGGTTTGAGTGCCGTTTTTTTGATGAGGTTTTTAGAGTTGGATTTGAAAGAGTTGAAGGCGAGGGCATTCCAGGTACGTTACATCATCGTTGAGGATATATTACCGAGTTTCTTATGTTTTAATAGCACATTGTTAAATCCTTAACGGTCAACAACGTCGCATACGAAGTCTTCTCGTCCTTCTCAGCCACATTTGAAGATGTTCGAAAGGTAATATAGATCCCCTACCTCACAATACGCTATCCATACTGGCATACAGGTTCAAGTCCAGTACTTTTTATCCCACTGGGCAGATATCAGAGGTTCAGACGCAATGCGCACAGTGTGGCAACAAATTAGACTGGGAAGACATCCAGGCTTTGAAGAAGGTAAGCTTGTCATAATAATTTAGATGTCTCTCCACTTACATTTTTCATAGTATGGCCCGTAATTGCACTTAATTTGGAGTTTAAACCTGGCCAAGGAGATGGAGCGGGTGGCGATGCGGCTGAGACGGAAAAGACAACGTGGGCGAAACAGAACGAGCTTATTACGATGCCTTGATGATATTTCGAATAAGGTGCGGATGAAATTGTAAGAAGTCTTATGTTGTATTTGTATAGTATATTTTGGTTTCACTTCTGCATTTTCATCATCGAGCGTGGCGAATGTTTGGATTTAGCCATACTAATATCCATAGCGACGCTATAGGCGCCAATCCCCGACTCCAGAGAGTACTGAGGATCTCATGTCGAGCATAATAGTACATATAAGTACCGTATAATATACGACCATAAATATATGCACTTCAAATATGTAGCTTGAGAAGCATAAACAATATCTGGTTACTAAATGATGCACTGGTTCAACAAAACATCCCTTTCACACATGAGAGCGACAAAATCTTTGTCGTACCCGTGAACATCTCCGCTAATCAATGTGGAATTGATAAAAGTGAGCTGTGAGTAAAATTTGCACAGACTTACCATCAAGATAATCGGTATGCAAAAGCTGCAGCATAAAACGCACAAAGCAGAGGGGGGGGGGGGGATGTGGGG
>Ga0157379_10004306_pt1 | contig 12170 bp, 10 predicted proteins | sample S25metaG_FD_121802 | JGI IMG/M metagenome (GOLD analysis project Ga0157379, IMG submission 121802) | Switchgrass rhizosphere microbial communities from Kellogg Biological Station, Michigan, USA - S2-5 metaG | ecosystem: Host-associated > Plants > Roots > Rhizosphere > Soil | place: USA... | reverse complement strand
TCGTCTTCCCGACGCCGCCCTTGTAGTTCACGACGGAGATCACACGCACGGTGCGCCCACCCCGCCCCCCGCTGTGGACCGGGCCATCCCAACCCCTGTCGCCGCGCCGCCACCCACCAGCCGTCCGCGGTGTGCCGCCTGCACACAGTGCCTCCGCGGTGTGCCGCCTGCACACAGTGCCGGTGATGTCCGGAACAGCACACCACGAGGCGGCTCGCCCGGACCCTCCCTGACATGGACTGGGTGCGGGCGGTGCGTGCGCCTTGACCCCCAGTGGTGCCGCCGGTCCGGCGTTGGGGACACGGTGTGTGATCCAGAGGCTACGCTGATCGGCGCTGTGGATGTCTTCCCGTGCGGCCACGGGGGTTTCGCCGGGTGGGCGGTACGCGAGGCGGGCGAGGCGTCCGCCTTGGCAACCCGATCACCATCTTCGGGGTGGTTCGCCGTGAGGCCGGCGTCGCGGGGGGCTATCGTCACCCGGACCCTGTGAAGTCCCAGTCACCGACCTCGGGGGACGATGCGTCCATGAGTACCTCCAGCGGGGCCGGCGCCGGCGCCACCCCGGGCCGGAGCGGGACGGCGGGCCCGGCGCCCGCGCCCGACCGTGGCCGGGCGGATGCGCGCCGTACGGCCGGCCGTGCCCTGCGCTCCGCACGATCACTGCCGGGGCGTTCTCGGCGTGCCTCGAGCGCGACCGCGGGCGACCGTGAGTTTCCCCGGCACCCCGCGGGCCCGGCCACCGGAACCCGCGGCGGGGCAGCCGGCGGCGCGCATGGCGGTACGCAGGCGCGGACCGGGACCCGTGCACAGGGCGGCGCCACCCCGGCGGGCGGTGCCGGTCCGGCTGGGGGAAGCACGCCGCCAGCGCACGGCGGCGACCGGCGGGGCTGGCGCCCGGGCCTGCCGGCGTGGGGGCGGCCGTGGGTGCCGCGGGTCGCGGCGCTGCTGACGTTCGCCGTCGGCCTGCTCGACGTCGTGTCCGCGCTGACGCCGGAGTGGCGCACCCGGCTGGCTGACCTGCGGGTTCTGCTGCCCGCGGCCGCCTCCCGGCAGGCGGCGGCCTTCACTGTCGTCGTCGGCATGCTGCTCGTGCTGCTCGCGGCCGGTCTGCGCCGGCGCAAGCGGCGCGCCTGGCGGGCCGTGGTGATCCTGCTGGGTGTCAGCGTCGTTCTGCATGTGGCCAAGGGCCTCGACTACGACGAGGCGGCGGGGTCGGCCGCGCTGCTCGGCGCGCTGGTGCTGGTCCGGGGCGAGTTCCGGGCGAAGGGTGATCCCTCTACCCGGTGGCGCGCGCTCGGCGTCGGCCTCCTGCTCACCGTGATCTCTATCGGCATCGGCTTCCTGCTACTGCATCTGCGCGAACACCGTCTGTCCGGCCCGCACTCCTGGTCGGCGCAGCTCGAGCAGATCCTGCTGGGGCTGATCGGCATCCCCGGCCCGTTGCACTTCAACTCCGACCGGTTCGCCGACCTCGCGACCCGGGTGTTGCTCACCCTGGGCACCGTGACCATCGGCACCACCGGCTACCTGGCTCTGCGCCCGCCGCACCCGCAGCCGCGGCTGACCGACTCCGACCAGGAGCGGGTGCGCGGCCTGCTGGCCCGCCACGGCGGGGCCGACTCCCTGGGCTACTTCGTGCTGCGTTCGGACAAGTCAGTCATCTGGTCGCCGTCCGGCAAGGCGTGCGTCGCCTACCGCGTGGTCAACGGAACGATGCTCGCCAGCGGTGATCCGATCGGCGACCGGGAGGCCTGGCCCGGGGCGATCCGCGCGTTCCTGCAGGAGGCGGCCGACCACGCCTGGACACCGGCGGTCATCGGCTGCTCGGAGGCCGGCGGAACCGCCTGGACCCGTGCGGGCCTCGCCGCGCTCGAGTTCGGCGACGAGGCCGTCGTCAACACCGCCACCTTCACCCTCGACGGTCGGTCGATGCGCAACGTGCGCCAGGCCGTCGCCCGCGTGGAGCGCGCCGGCTACACCGCCGTCGCCCGTCGGGTGCGCGACCTCGGGCCCGAGGACATCGCCGAGGTCAAGGCCCAGGCCAAGGCCTGGCGGGGCACCGAGACCGAACGCGGGTTCTCGATGGCGCTCGGTCGTCTCGGTGACCCGGCCGACGGTGACTGCGTCCTCGTCCTCGCCTACGAGACCCCCAGCGCGCCAGCCACCGCCACCGCCGGGACGGCGGACGAGGGTGCGCCGCCACTCACGTCGAAGTCGAAGCGGAAGACAGGCGCGAAGGCCGCCGCCGCCGCGGCCACGGCGGATGCCGACCAGACGCAGGCGGCGCCACCCGGCGCGGCCGAGCCCGGCGACGGCGGACAGGCGCCGAGGCTGCGGGCGTTGCTGCACTTCGTGCCCTGGGGCCAGGACGGGCTGTCGCTGGACGCGATGATGCGGGACCGTTCCGCCGACAACGGTCTCAACGAGTTCCTCATCGTCAGCACGCTTCGCCAGGCGGCGGAGCTGGGTGTGGCGCGGCTGTCGCTCAACTTCGCCTTCTTCCGCTCCGCGCTGGAGCGCGGCGAGCGGCTCGGCGCGGGTCCGGTGATCCGGTGCTGGCGAGGTCTGCTGATGTTCATGTCCCGCTGGTTCCAGATCGACAGCCTCTACCGGTTCAACGCCAAGTTCGCCCCGACCTGGCTGCCCAGGTTCGTCTGCTACCCGGCGACCGCCGAACTGCCGCGGATCGCCGTGGCGATGCTGGAGGCCGAGGCCTTCCTGGTCTGGCCCCAGTGGCGCCGCCGGATCCCACGCTCGCCGTCACTGGTCGCCGCCCGGCGCCGGCTTCGCGGGAGCGAAAGGGAGGATGCGGGAGAGGATGGTGCCGGCGTGGGCGTGTCCGACACGCCCTGACGGTTGCCGGTCTGACCGCGGCCGTCCTGACCGTTGCCGTCATATCCGCTGGGGGGGTCGGGGATGGGATCTCTGGTCGTCATCGGGAAGTGGTTCCTGCTGGGGCTTGGCGCGGTGACGGTGGCGGCGTGGGCCCTCTGCGCGCGGCTGGCGCGCCGAGGTCGGCTCGTCACCGTCGCCACCGCGAGCCTGGCCTTTCTGCTCACCCTCGCCACGGTCGCCGATCTGGTCAACGCCCACTACGGGTACCTGCCCCGCCTCGACGACGTCGTCGGCGTGAAGTCGTGGCCCACCGCGTCGTCGCGGGACACGGTGGCCGCCGCGACACCGGTGCGGACCTATCCGCAGGGATCCGTGGTGAGTCTGCCGGTCCCGGGTACACACAGCGGTTTCGGCGCCCAGCAGGCACTCGTGTACCTGCCGCCGCAGTACTTCTCCGAGCCGCGGGCGCGCTTCCCCGTCGTCTACCTGATGCACGGCTCGCCGGGGGTGCCCGTCGACTGGTACCGGGCGAACCGGGCGGCACAGACCGGCGCGTGGCTCGCCGGACACCACCGGCCCGTGATCCTCGTCGCCCCCCGGCTCAGCCACGGCTGGCTCGATGACAGCGAGTGCGTCGACCGCCCCAGCGAGCACATCGAAACCTACGTCATCGACGACGTCATCCCGACGATCGACGCCCGCCTTCGGGTGCGCGCCGACCGCGCCGACCGGATCTTCGCCGGGATGTCCGCCGGCGGCTTCTGCGCGCTCAACCTAGGCCTGCGCCACCGCGACCTCGTCGGCACGATCGTCGACATGTCGGGCATGGACCGCCCCACCCACGACGGCGGCATGGTCGGCCTGTTCGGCCACCGCCGAGATCTTGCCCGGGTCGTCGCCGCCAACACCCCGGCGGGCTATGCGGCGCACCTGTCCGCGTCCCCGTCGATGCGGATCTGGTTCGACTCGGGTCTCGGCGACCACGAGGCCCTCGGTGACACCCGCACGATGGCCGCCGTCCTCGGCAGCCGCCCCGGGTTCACCGTCATGCTGCGCCTGCGGCCCGGTGCCCACGACTTCGGCGTCTGGCGCCCGGCGCTGCGCGAGGGCCTGGACTGGGCGCTCGAACCGAAGGCCGAGGTGCCGGTCCGGCTCTCCGCGACCCACCCCCAGCGCCAGCGGACCGCGAAGGCCTGAGCACACACGCCCCGGTCCGCCAGACCTCGTCCGGGTTCTGCCAAATATTTGCGGATCACCTGTCTCTCTGCCGCGCCGAGGTGAGCGCCACTGTCGGCGGCCGGAACAGTGCGGTGATCGGACGTGTTGTGGGAATGAGCTATGGCGTGGCGGTGTCCGCTGGGTGACGCCGCTGGCCGCTGGGATGGGGGTGCTCCGTGAAGCTGCTGGCTCGACACCACGGGAGCGAAGGCCCCGCGCCCGGCAGCGGCATCCCGATGGCGCCGATTCTGCTTCCCTATGCCCTCGGCACGCCCCTGGTCGTGCCCTCGCGTGTCGAGGCGGCACTGCACCAGGTGACCGGCGCCGTGCGGTCGGCCGCCGGCTGGCTGTGGCGTGAGCCACGCCGGTTCCCGGTCACGGTCACGCTGCTGGGTGCCCTGATCGCGGCGAGGGTGCTGCGGGGCGTGGCCCCGGATGTGGCGCACCGCTGGCAGTGGGCGACCAGCACCACCCTGCACCAGATGGTGCATCATCCCCTTGGCGTTCTCGTCGGGAGTATCCCCTGGGTGACCGAGGGACCGGTGCTGCCGTGGCTGGCGCTCGGGGGTCTTGCCGTCGGTGGCCTGGAGGCGGCCATCGGCAGCGGGGCGGCCTTCGCGGTGCTGTTCGCCGGGCACACCGGCGCGACACTGATCTCCGAGGGTGCCCTCGGGCTTCGGGTCGCCTCCGGCGCGCTGCCGTCCAGCGCGCTGCACATCCTCGACGTCGGCCCGAGTTACGTCATCGCGACGTCGCTGGTCGCCCTGGTCGCCCTCCCTGGCCGTCGCCGGCTGCGGCTGGGCGCCGGCATCGTCCTGGTCGCGATCGCCCCGGCGATGATGTACGGCCTCGCCGATGGTGACGTTGACGGCATGGGCCATACGGCCGCCTTCGTCCTCGGCGCTCTCGCCGGGGCGGTCCCGCTCCTGCGCCGCCGCGCCCTGCGCCGCCCGTCCCTGACCCCCGCACCCGCACCCGCACCCCTGACGGCTGACGGCTGACGGCTGGAAGGACGGTCAGGACGTGGCGCTCGGCGGAAAGGGGGGCGCGGTCGTGGGCTTCGCCCGCCCGCCGCCGACGGCGAGGCGGGCCGCGTCGAGAAGCACCGTGCGGGCCTGGGGCTGGGGGAGGCCGAACAGGTCGAGGGAGACGACCTGGTTGAGCAGCCCCGGGCGGTCGCAGTCCTCGACTCGGGCCACCAGCAGTTTGCGGGTGGCGCCGGCCGGATCGCGGGCCCAGGCGGCCTGCCACTCCGCCGCGCCGTAGATGGAGCGAAGGTAGGCCCCGGACAGAACGGCGACGGTGCGCGCGGCGCGCTGGACGCCGTCGTGCATGTTCCCGAGCCAGTTCGAGCCGGGAACGAAGTCCCACGCCTGGATCAGCACCCGGTAGCCGTCGTCCTCCAGCATCCAGGCGATCCACTCGGCCCAGGGGCGATCCGCCTGGGTGTACGACACGAAGAAGTCCCATTCTGGCTGCCGGGCGACTTCGGCCGGCGTGTCCCCGATTGCCACCCGCCCAGTCTGCCAGTAGTCGGACCGTGACTGCCAGAAGCCCGCCCGGCCGTGCGGGGCTGGCGACGGAACCGCCGTTTGGTCGGCCGGCGTGGTGTGCCCCGCGCGCGGCACGGTGCGAACCGGGGGCACCCGGGTCGGAGGGTACGTGTACGGCAATGGGCCCGAGGCGACAGTGCGCGCTACGCGTTGCGGATGGCGTGGGAGTGCCGAGCACCCCGCCGGATTCCGCGGCGGCATGATGGCGACGGCGCCACCGGGCGTCACATTCCCAGCTCCGCATCCGGCCGGTCCGCGGCCGGGTTTCTCATGACCAGAAACGGGGTCGACTGTGGGCAGCATCGCTGACGGCGTGTATCGGATCAGTATAGACGGTCGGGACAATCTGAGGCTCAGCTCACCGGACCGGAACAACATTCTCCTGCTGCCCGGCGAGGGCCCCGGCCAGGAGTGGGAGATCCGCAACTCCGGCAATGGCGGCAACGGCAACGGCACCTACACCATTCGCCGGACGTCCGACCCGTTGTTCGTCGGGTACGACGGCGACCCGGACGTGTTCGAGCGCGTCCGGCCGCTGCCCGAACCCCGCGAATGGCGAATCACCGAGGGACCGCGGCCCGGCACGTTCACCATCGGCGTCGTCGACAACGAGCTCACCCTCGGCCTGCACCCGGCGCTCATCTTCCCGCCGCTCGTCGCCCTGTCGCCCGCCTTCGCCGAGGATCGCGGCTGGGCACTGCAACCGGCCGACTGACAGCCGCCGGCCGACCTCGGGCAGGAGAACCCCTGGCCCACGGCGGTCAGCCAGCCACCGGGCAGACAGGTCCGCCCCGCCGGCATCGTCACGCCGGCGGGGCGGTCGTCGGCCGGGAGCCATCGGAAACACCGCGTGTTCTCTCGAATCCGCCGGATTCGCCATTCCTGCCGTCCCTGGGCCGGTAAAGTCCAGTGTTCTATGCGCGCGACGGTCCGGGTGTACTGGCGCCTGCTGCACGCGGGGTTTCGCCGGCAGTCGACCTATCGGCTGGCCGCGCTCGGCGGCCTGGTCGCGAACACCACGTTCGGGCTGCTCAAGATGGCGGTGCTGTTCGCGACCGTGCGGGCGGCCGGCGGGGAGCTCGCCGGTTACGACCTGGCCCGCATGAGTACCTACGTCTGGCTCTCCCAGGGACTGCTCGGATCGCTCAACCTCGACGGCCACAGCGAGATGGCCGACCGGATCAGGGATGGGCAGGTCGCCGTCGACTTCCTGCGACCATTGGACGTCCAGGCCGCCAGCATCACCACCGAGGTGGGGCGGGCGCTGTTCTCCCTGCTCCCGCGGGGCATCCCAGCGGTCGCCCTGGGACTCGTCGTCGGGATGGCGCTGCCGGAGTCGCCCACGGCGTATGCGCTGTTCGCCCTGAGCCTGCTGCTGGGGATCGTGCTGTCGATGGCCACGGCCTACCTGGTCGGCATCAGTGGGTTCTGGCTGGTGGAAACCCGCGGCGTGCAGGTCTGCTACATGGTGCTGTCGGGATTCCTCGCGGGACTGTTCGTACCCGTTCGGCTTTTCCCGGCCTGGCTTGGGTCCGTGGCCCAGGCGACGCCGTTCCCCGCGATGATGACGTATCCCGTCGACATCCTCGCCGGCCGCGTCGGCCCAAGCGGTGCGCTGGAGTCCATCGCGGTGCAGCTGGCGTGGCTGGCAGGTGTCGTCGCGCTCGGTCAGGCGCTGACCCGCGCCGGCCGGCACCGCCTGGAGGTGCAGGGTGGATGACGCCGGTCTCGCCGGCGCCGGCCCCGGTCAGGTGCGGACCCTCCCTCCTCGTGCGGGCGAGCTGCGACGGCGGTCGCGCGGGGCCCGGCTGCGCCCCTACCGCGCGGTTCTCGCCTCCCGGGCGCGCTCCCAGGCGACCTACCGGGCGAACTTCGCCCTCGACCTGGCCAGTTCACTGCTGACCGCGATCGCCGAGCTGGCCGAGATCTGGGTGCTGTTCCGCTCGGTGACGGGCATCGGCGGGTTGGACTTCCGCCAGATCCTGCTCGTCTTCGGCCTTGCCGACCTGACGTTCTCGCTCGCCGACCTGATGTTCGGCCACTGCGACCGGCTGCCCACCTACCTGCGCGCGGGCACCCTCGACGTGTTCTACCTGCGGCCGCAGCCGCTGCTCGCACAGCTCATCACCAGTGACATCGCCCTGCGGCGCCTCGCTCGGGCGAGCGTGGGCCTCGCCGCGCTCGTCGCCGGTCTCGTCGTCAACGACGTCGCGTGGGGCGCGGCGAGTATGGCGCTGCTCGCCCTCGCCCTGGCCAGCGGGGTCGCCACCTTCGCGGCGCTGTTCGTCACCGCGGCCGGCCTGCAGTTCTTCGTCGTCGACGGCCGAGAGTTGACCAACTCGTTCGTCTACGGCGGCCGTTACGCCGCGACGCAGCCGGCGTCGGTGTGGCCGCATTCCCTCGTCGTCGTGTTCGGCTACGTGTTCCCGATGGCCTTCACCGGCTTCCTCCCCTCGTTGCGCCTGCTTGGCCTGCCGTCGACCGGGTGGCTGCCGAGCTGGCTCGGCTGGTGTGGGCCGCTCGCCGCGGTGTGGGCGTGGACGGCGGCCCTGCTGTGCTGGCGCTGGGGCATGCGGCACTACCGCGGAGGAGGAGGATGAGCGCGACCGGGTGGGATGAGACCGGGCCGATCATCGAGACGTCCGGACTGACCAGGACGTTCACCGTGCGCGACGGGGCGCGGCGACGCCGGCTGACCGCCGTCGACGGCCTCACCGTCACGATCGAGCCCGGGGAGGCCGTCGGCTACATCGGCGCGAACGGCGCCGGCAAGTCCACGACGATCAAGATGCTCACCGGCATCCTCGTCCCCACCCGGGGCACCGTCACCACCTGCGGGCTGCGTCCCGTCAAGGATCGCCGCCGGCTCGCCCGCCAGGTCGGGGTGGTGTTCGGACAGCGGTCGCAGCTGTGGTGGGACCTGCCGGTGCGCGAGTCGTTCCGGATCCTCGCCGCCATCCACGACCTGCCGGCGGCCACCGAGCGGGAGCGCACGGGGGAGCTCGTCGAGCACCTGGAGATGGCCGACTTCCTCGCCACCCCGGTCCGCCAGCTCTCCCTCGGCCAGCGGATGCGCGCCGAGATCGCCGCCGCCCTGTTGCACGCGCCCAGGCTGGTGATCCTCGACGAGCCGACGATCGGCCTGGACGTCCTGTCCAAGCAGCGGCTGCGCGAGTTCCTGGTGGCGCGCCGTCGCACCCACGGCACGACCCTGCTGCTGACCACCCATGACATGGGCGACGTGGAGCGCCTGTGCGACCGGATCCTGGTCATCGACCGTGGTCGGCTCGCCTATGATGGCGACCTTGCCGGGCTCGGCCGGACGACCGGCGCGCAGCGGGTGCTCGTCGTCGACCTCGCCGCACCCGCGCCCGACCTGACTGGCATCCCCGCCGCCCGCCACCTGGGCAGCGAGGCCCACGGCCTGCGCCAGCGCCTCGCCTTCGACCCGGACCGCACCACCGCCGCCCAGGTGTTCGCGGCCGTCGCCGCCCGGGTCGAGGTCCGTGACTTCACCGTCGCCGAACCGGACATCGAGGACGTGGTACGCCGGCTCTATGCCCGCCAGGCGAGCGGGTCCCCCCAGAACGCCGGTGACGACGCCGCAACGATGACAACGGTGACGAATACACAACGCTGACGAATACACAACGCTGACGACGACGCGACGCTGACCACGACACAATGACCGCGTGGAGATCCCGACGCTGGCAACGCGGCGGCTGATCCTGCGGCCCGGCGACAGCGGGGACGTCGCCGCGCTCACCCGGATCTGGTCGGATCCCGAGTTCGCCCGCCATGCCGGCGGACCCGTCACCCAGCCGGATGCGATCTGGCACCAGCTCGCCGGCTGTCAGGGCTGCTGGCAGCTCACCGGCGTCGGCCCCTGGTGCGTGGTGGAACGCGGGACCGGCACGCTGGTCGGCCGGGCCGGCTTGTGGGACGAGCCGGGCTGGCCGGGGGTCGAGGCGATCTGGTTCATAGGCCGGCCCTGGTGGGGCCGCGGTTACGCCACCGAGGCGGCGGCCGCGTCGATCACCTGGGTGTTCGCGCGGCGCCCGGACCTGGAACGGGTCGTCGCCGCGATCGTCCCGGCGAACCACGCCTCCGTCCGCGTGGCGCGCCGCCTCGGGATGTGTCGGACCGGCACCGCCTACCTGCACGAGGAGCCGCACGCGATCTACGCCGTCACTCGCGAGACCTGGGCCTCCCGCGACGCCCGGGCTGCCCGGGACGGGTCGTGACGTCGGGCGGGCGGAGTATGGCGACGGCGAGCGGATGCCAGAACGCGGCCGTGCGCTCAGGGGCGCGCGCCCTGCCCGTCCGGGAGCGGGAGTTCTCGCGGCAGTGGCAGCGTGACGGCGGACGTCGTCTCCGATCCGGCCCGGGACGGGACCGGTCGCGGGGGACGGGGGCGGGCCAGGAGCAGGGCGGTGGCCGCCCCGGCCAGAGCGAGCGCGGCCAGGGCCAGGCTGGTGCCGTGCTCGGCGTGCCGGGTCGCGCCGCCGTCGCCGGCCAGGCCGAGGAACAGGGTGCCGACGGTCGACACGCCGAGGACCTGGCCGAGCTGCAGCATGGTCAGCAGCAGGCCGCTGGCGTCGGCGGCGTCCTCGACGGGCACCTGCGCGAGACCGACCGTCATGATGATCGACATCACGCCCAGGCCGAGCCCGACAATCCCGGTGACGCACTCGTAGGCGACGCCGCCCCCCGCGGTGGGGCCGAGGAACAGGTAGGCGACGGCGGCGACGGTGAGCCCCGCGGGAACGAGCCGCGGATGCCAGTGCGCGGGCAACCGCTGCCAGCTCAGCCCCACCGCGGCGAACGCGGCGACGCACGGCACGAACGCCAGCCCCGACTCCAGCGGGCTCATCCCCAGCCCGCCCTGCAGGTGCAGCGTCGTGGTGAACAGGAACGCGCCCCAGGTGGCCGGTGCGAGCACCAGCACGGCGGCGGCGGGCCGCAGCCCGGGAGCGCGCAGCACCCGGGCGGAGATCAGCGGCCGCCCGCCCCCCGCCGCGACCCGCCGCTCGACGGCGACGAACGCCACACCCAGCACGGCGGAACCGGCCAGCGACGCGAACGTCCACGCCGGCCATCCCAGGTCATGCCCGAGGACCAGCGGCAGCACGAAAAGCAGCACCGCGGGGCTCACCACCAGCAGGCCGGGCAGGTCGAGCCGGACCCCGCGGCGGGGCCGGTCGGCCGGGACGACCCGCGGCGCGAGGACCAGCAGCAGCGCCCCGACGGGGACGTTGACCAGGAACACCGTTCGCCAGCCCGAGCCGAACAGGTCGGCGCTGACGAGCATCCCACCGGCGGCCTGGCCGACGACCACGCCCCCGGCGACCACCGCGGCGAAGTAGCCCAGTGCCCGCGCCCGCGCCGCCCCCGTGAAGTTCTGCTGGATCATGCTCATCACCTGCGGCGTCATCAACGCGGCCGCGGCGCCCTGGACGAACCGGAAGCCGATGAGCGTGCCCGTGCCCGGGGCGAGCCCGCAGGCGGCGGAGGTGACGGTGAATCCCACCAGGCCCAGCAGGAAGGCCCGGCGGTGCCCGGTGATGCCGCCGAGGCGCGCACCGGTGATCAGCAGCACGGCGTAGGACAGGGTGTAGCCGGAGGCGACGAGCTGCAGGCCGGCGTCGGAGACGTGCAGGTCGTCGCGCAGCGTCGGCAGGGCCACGTTGACGATGCTGACGTCGAGGATCGCCATGAACTGGCCGACCAGCAGGACGGCGAGCATCGCCCAGGCCGATGCCTGCGCCGCACCGGTCGCACCGGTCGTACCGGTCGCGATCTGCGGGCGCTCGGGAGCGAGCGCGGAGCTGACCGCGGGTGGGCTCGTGGGTGTTGGTTGGGGCATAGCCCCACCCTGGCCGCGTTTCGGTACCAGTAACGAGAGCCTGCTGATCCTGGTACTGCCAGCACCTGGCACGCCGGGCGCGTGGCGGGGAGGCTCGTGCCATGACGATGACGACGCCGCCGACGCGCGCTCGTTCCGCGGAGCCGCCCACCACGGCCCGGCTCCGGGGCCGGGCGGGTGCCGCCGGGGATGGACGGCGCTCCGAGCTCGCGTCGTTCCTGCGCAGCCGGCGGGAGCGCATTACCCCGGCGGACGTCGGCATGCCGCCAGGGCCGCGCCGGCGTACCCCGGGCCTGCGCCGGGAGGAGGTGGCGCAGCTCGCCGGAGTCGGGGTCACCTGGTACACCTGGCTGGAGCAGGGGCGGCCCATCAACGCCAGCGTCCAGGTGCTCGACGCGATCGCCCGCACCCTGCGCCTGGATGTGGCGGAACGCCAGCACCTGCACCGCCTCGCCGGCGTCGGCGGCCCGCCCGGCGACGTGGTGGACGCCTCAGCCCGCGACGGCCTCGCCCGCCAGGACGCGCGCACGATCCTCGAGGGTCTGGACCCGCTGCCCGCCGCGTTGGTGAACGCCCGCCAGGACATCCTGGCCTGGAACGGGGCCTATGCCGCCCTGCTGCCCATGGTCGTCGCCGCCCCTCCGGATCGGCGCAACACGCTGTGGTTCGCGTTCACGACCCCGCCCTGCTGCAGCCCG
>Ga0157379_10004303_pt1 | contig 12172 bp, 10 predicted proteins | sample S25metaG_FD_121802 | JGI IMG/M metagenome (GOLD analysis project Ga0157379, IMG submission 121802) | Switchgrass rhizosphere microbial communities from Kellogg Biological Station, Michigan, USA - S2-5 metaG | ecosystem: Host-associated > Plants > Roots > Rhizosphere > Soil | place: USA... | reverse complement strand
GAGCTTAAATACCCGATATCTGACAATAACCAATCAAAAGGCGCGAGGATCCGGCCTTGGCCATATGTCAGTGATGCTGACAATTCGAGAGGTCCTCATAGGCGCCGATGATCGATTTGAACATCTACGCCAGATGTGAATGCCAGCCAGAGTTTGCCAGAAAAGCAGCGGAAGACACCAGGATACGAACAAGGAATAACGCAGTACGCCTCAAACTATCCATGGCGACTTACTTGCCTGGGACGAACGTTGAAAGTAAATTAAGCCATGTTTGACCTATTTTCTAGAATTTGTTTAGGTTTCGGCATGGTTGCGTACTGTTTGGCCTCGTTGATGGGGGCGAACCTAAACCATAATCTATGCTTGTCTATTTCTGTGGAATAGGGTCAAGGAGCTGGGTGTCGTGTGGGTGTTATGAATGGTTCTCGAGAGTCACCGTCATGGTAGATGGGCCTTAAGCGTCTTCATGTCGCTCAAAGTGCCAAAAGATAGGTGAGTCGCCACAAAAATATTGTCCAGCCACAAGATACGTGTAACGTCTGGGCTGTTCATGAAACTTGGCAGTGCAGTTGCGGTGAGGATGGCATCGGATGCCACGTCCATTTACCAGGCGCTTGCTTCCACTAACCCTAATATGGCGGTTGGCTCGACCATTTCCTTCTGGATTTCTTCTCTTGGAAATAAAGGTGTGTATCGTCTGATCTATAGCTTTGTTTCATTATTTTACCACTGCCTTGGCACCGAGGTCCAGGCCTGTTACAGAACGGTTCCCCGGCCCAGCAGGAGATCATCCAAATATTGCGACTTCGACATGTAGCCGTTCATTTCTTGCGCGTTGCTTCAGAGTTTTTTCCTAAGATTCTCAGAGGAGAAATGTGTGGTTTCAATAAACCTTTTGTAGTACATACTACCGCAGGTTTGACTATGATTCTTCCCAGGACATTCCACGGGCACGACGTCTTGCATCGAAGCAACAACCTCGGGACATGGCGTCACAAAGCCAAAGTGATTGAGCCGCTACCTGTATATTCTTTTTCAAGCCCATTCACCAACCAATTATTAATTTATCTAGCCGCAGCTCAACGGTGCCACTTTTAATAACGAACCGCCCCGGGATATATTCTTGTAACCATTGAATACTGCCGCGGTCCGTCGACTTCCGGTGCTCTTGCTTTTAGATCAAAGAAGTGCCCACTCTCCGACTTTAAACCTACCGTTGCGTCATGTGCATATTCTTGCTCCATCTCCTATTTGATGGATCGCCGTTTCCAGAAAACATTGTTCCGCAACTTATGAAGGGCTAGCTCCTAGGCAGTTAGTAGCTTACTATAATTTGGGATATACCCACTCTCTTTCCTCTGGATACAAATTTTACCGAGGTAATACGCTACTTTCCAAAGGAGGCTAGACTGTTTTTCCCACTGTGTATATATATTTTCTGGGGAGCACATTTGGTCTGGCAACACACTGTGCGACTATGTTCTGGTCTACTATCCTTCTGATCACTCTAACCTTGGTAGCAAATTCTGGGGCTCAATTAACTGGCTCTGTTGGACCGACCACCTCTACCGCTTCAAAGCAAAAAGTTATCTGCAATGTATTAAATTACGGCGGTTCTGTTGGATCAAACGTAGGTTTCTACCATTTAGTTCCTGTCCATTGATCTAGATTTTCTCTCCCTTGGCTAGGACATCGGGCCCGCTATTGGGAATGCCTTCACTAACTGCGTCCTAAAGAATTCTGGGTCCACCCTCTATGTCCCCCCCGGGAACTACAACATGCAAACGTGGCAAACGCTTAATGGTGGTTCTAATTGGGCCTTCCAAATGGATGGTATCATAACTAGAACATGTAAGTCCTCTTTTCTATACGAATTAACGACTATATATGAAAGTGTCCAGCGACCACGAGTGGCCATATGATTGTTAGTACGTTTGTCACTTTCGTAGACTTTAAGATCATAAGTACCAATACCTTCTATGCAGTTCAAAATGCGAATAACTTTGAAATGTTCTCAAAAACCAGTGCTGGCGCAATTCAAGGAAATGGATACCAGTGCCGTAATGCCGGGTGGGTCCTTCCATTAGTTGAACTCTGATCATTGCAAAACTGACATGGTTGCTTAGACCTCGTCTTCTTCGAATTGTTACCTCCACAAGCTTCTCTGTACATGACCTTATTTTCGTGGACTGTACGTTCTTCATGCACCTTACTCCCCATGAGTTATTGATCTTCTGTTCCTAGCCCCGGAATTCCACGTAGTTGTTCAAGGAGGATCAAATGGCGAACTATATAACCTTGCTATTCGCGGCACCAACTTGGGAGGCTCGGACGGTATCGACATCTCTGGCAATAACCATTGGGTCCACGATGTCGAAGTGACGAACAGGGATGAATGCGTGACGATCAAGGTGCGTTCATTTCATTTATCCCGAATCAGACGACCCATATCATTATTAGAGCCCTGCTTCCAATATCTTGGTCGAGCGTATCTGGTGCAACCAGTCGGGCGGCAGCGCCATCGGAAGTCTTGGAACAGGTACTGCAATTGAGAACATTCTCTATCGCAATGTCTACACGTAAGCTGGTATCTTACCATGTTTGGTCTTCTTTTGACGTTGTTGCAGCAACGGCGGCAACCAAATCTTCATGATCAAGAGCTGGGGAGGTGACGGTTACGTCCGCAATGTTGCTTTCCAGAATTTCCTTGCACGTGGTACTGCATATGGATTGAGTCAGTGTCTCTTTTAAATTGGCGAATAAATTGATGTATTATTTATTCTTCAGATATCAACCAGTACTGGTCATCCCAAACTCAAGCTCCTGGCAATGGAGTTCAACTTAGTAACATTACTTTCTCGGTATGCTTTTTCTACCGCACCATCTTCATCTGATTTCTGGACAAAATTATAGAACTGGGATGGTGCTGTTGTAGATGGCGTCCAACGATCCCCCATCCAGATTCTCTGCGCTGATGGTGCGCCATGCCAACGAATCACATTGAATAATGTGAACCTTTGGAGTGCAACAAACACAGCAACAAACAAATGCCAGAGCGCGTATGGTACAGGGTCCTGTCTGAAGTCCAGTGGTAGCTCTAGTTATGGTACTGTTACAACTACCATCTCTCAGCCAGCAGGATATACGAACCCTCCCTCTTTGTCTGGAGACTTGTCGACCGGATTTGCCACCAATTCTCCTATTCCTATCCCGTACGTTTCCATAATTTATATATATAAGCTATTCAGACACTTATCTCACCTTTTTGGATAGGACAATCCCGACCACATATTATCCTGGATTACCCCAAATATCTCCTCTTGCGAAGAATAAGTGATGCCCAGCCAAACTTCTCTCTGAATATCTGTACGGATCTATACCAGTACACTGGGTAGCACTTATTTATCGATGAACCCTTGCCGATGCTCGATGCTCGATTCAGACAATGCATGAAAAAATTACCGCTTGTCACAAGTCACGACGTGATATTTTCTTGCACATTGCCTCATAAATAATGTTGAAAGCACCCATATCCAATATAAGACAAAGATTCGATCCCGATTCCTCAGTTTATCCTATAGCGGATTTTCAAAGAGACGGGTATCTTTTATTTACTCCTTTTCATGTGAAGGTGGGCCACCGACTTCTCCCCAGAACACCCGGCGTTGCTACATCGTTGGATCGCACCGACACTGAAGCACATCTCAAAGATTTGGGGGCTATAAAGAAGTACCTTGTTCTTCGTTATTTAAGATCGAAGAGAGAATATGGAAAGCATCACTTGGTGTGTGACCACTCGCCTCGGTGGAAGATGTTCAATACTGAGCTGACTCCGGGAAACGAAAGTTTGCCAGGTCACGACAAGACTATAACTTGATATTCCCGGCCACTAGAAAACAATATTTTGCGGGATTTCCTTGTACGGAAGGGAGGCTTCATGATTATTTTGATTGTTCTCTTTGTTCTAGAAGCTCTTGAAACGGTGACATGCGATTTCGACTCTATTCAAGAATAAAGTGAACCTCATTTACAACTAGAGGATACTAGGCTTTGGGTCTAAGCATCGGGACTGTATTCCCCCATTTCCAGTCGTCTGCGAGTTACTAAAGAGCATTTTGTTTTTATCAGTAAGTGTATTAACCGCATCCCGAGTCATCGGTCTGTTGTTTATTTCCTCAGACTTTGAAAGATACTCGGTATTTATTTCTACCAAATTACTGGGGAAGCTCGCGTTCTGTAACCGCCACACAACCGTTGTGATGCGTCCCTATTCACTGATTTTCCAAAGTAGGATGGTCTTTTCATGGCTCGGAAGATTCTGGAAGGAAAGTATGTTATTTTTATAAGGTGTCCGTTGAATTTGATTTACTCTGATCCGAGGAAACTGAAGAAATATTTCGCCTGCCTTTTGCCCGCCTTGGGCCGCATTCCACCCACCACACTACAGATGAAAGGATTGCTCAAAATTCAGCAACATCTATGCCATTATTTTGCCACGAAAAACAAAATACATATTTGGGGAAATAGGATAAGTAATGATCTTGTGATCGGAGGCTTCCCTGCTATTCAACATATAAAGTTTGGGGTGTCAAGACAAACAACCTCAGCTGTCACTGTTTGGCATTATGTGGGCTCAAGGTAACCGACTGTGTCGTCCCCTACGCCCTAAAACTCTCTTGCTCTCAAACCCACCCACCCACCACTACTATTTCGCCTCCACTAGTTTTTCATTCAACCGCGCTATGGACCAAGATACCCCTTCGAAAGAAGGGAGGTCAGTTTCCAGACTGCTGGCGCCGGCAAATTCGCCAGCTCTTCGTAATTTGATGTACGCCTGCGATCGATGTCGATCTAAGAAAATCAAATGTACTTTACGGCGAGGAGATGTTGGGCAGATTGAATCTGTTTCAACGGCCACAACCGCCGGACCGAGATTGAACGTGTTACCTTGCTCAAAGTGTGAAGCTAATAATGCAGAATGCACTTACGGGCGGACGAGAACCGAAAGGGCCATACCGAAAGGGCAAGATATTATGCGTTTTATCCCCTATTTAGCTCTTTTTAATTATCGTTTATTTTTTCGATAGATTTGTCCTCTTCCTGGAGCAGAGAAGCTCCAGTTTGATTTGGTTTCTAAACCAGGTATGATTTCCCTTTTATGATGATATCTCCGGTTTTTTACTTCATGCATGGCTAGGTTTTCCCACCTAACCAGTCTATTTCAGAAAGTGGACTGGCCAATCTCACCGTTACAGAGAAAATTATGAAACCGGCAGTAGGTGCTTATATTATTTGCTTCATATAATGTATTTTTTCAATATTTTTAGACTAAAACATCCGCCGGACACCTTCAGCGCAACATTTCAAACAGGTTCACCTTCCCACCACGGGATTTATGTGAACAGCTTCTAGACATCTACTTTGGCCACATCAACATACATTGGCCGCTCATCCATAAACCAACCCTCACGAAAGACTTCAATTCTGGACGGCATCTCCGTGACCCGGATTTTGCATGCGTCCTTCTGGGGATTTTTGCCGTAGCTGGCAGACAATGTACTGACTCTAGAGTCCTGGCAAAAATATTGCTGCCCACTGGTAAGATGCCAGACACTTCGGCGCACCTTAATCCGCCCCCTTGGGTGGATGACAACGAGGACCCGAATTTCTGTCACAAATACCCTGCTAGCTCCAATGCGCCGCAAGAAAGCGCGGGTTGGAAATATTATAAACGCATAGAAGCATACCTCACAGCTTCTACATCCGATATCACGCTTTGCGAGCTTCAGACTGCACACGTAAGTCTATTTATAATTCAAGAAGTTGTTGAATTAACCATTTGCTTTAGCTTGTGCATCGGTTTTTACTCGCCCATCCCGATCATAGATTCGGTGTTTTGGGTACTGCCTTACGTCGTGCTCAAGCCTTGGGTCTTCACGAAGAATACGTGAAGAAATCCTCAACACCGAGTCTACATGATGAACTATGGAAGAGGGCGTTTTGGTATGCTTTCCTGTATTATTATTTTGTCTCATTTGATTGCTGGGTTATTTAGGTGCCTCGTCGCCTCTGCTTGTGCAATAGGGACACAGAGTGATAGCTCGTTCTTGTCCAGTACTGATCAGTAGGTTTCAAGGGATCATCACCTGAATAAGGCTCTGATTCCTTCAGCCTTGGGATAGACCTTCCTTTAGAAATCCCAGATGAATTATGGAGCGCAGCCCCCGATCCCCGTAATTCCCGTCCAATTGGCACAGCCTCTTCAATAATTATTTCCACATTCAATGCCTTCATAAAGCTATCATTGATTATCGCACGTTTGTATCGTTCAGTCGTACGTATTTTATCCATTCGAGCGATTATGCATTGAATTCACATCCTTACCTACGATAGAAATTGATGGGAAACCGCTCTCCCCAAGATCAAATACAGATAACGAATGACTACATTCGAGACTTGATTGTATGGAAGAGTCAAATACCACCAGACCGTCCGCGTTAATCACCACTATCTTTACCATCAACTGACGGACTACACAGTGCATTGGGATCACATTACCTCCGAATCTCCCATGGATATCAAAATTCAGTCAAATCACCTCCATGTCTCATACTCCTTTGCTTGGTTAATTCTGCAGTCAGCGGTGGCCAATCCAATGGTTCCTCACGGTCTAAATGTCCTTAGGGGTATTTAAGTATCATCCTTTTCTTCACTCGCTAAATTTTTTTTTTTGGCAGTCCAGAGTGAATCTTTGAAAACCGTGCGGGGCGCTCTTTCTGGGGCTCGATCGCTGAGGGGACTATCTTGCGAGCTCTGTTCAGCCCCGCACATCGCCTATATGAATGATGCGAATTTCCTCATAGTTCTCACGACATTCGTCATGTTTGGCCTCACCAGAGAACCCTCCCTCGAATCTGTGGACGGTATGTCACTATCTCCATACTTCCTACAGAATAATGGAAACTCCCTAGCGCTCCTTCCCGAACTTGGAGACACCATACCAATTCTGAAGAATCTTTGCACCGAAATCGTCAGCGATCTGAAAGAGAAGTATGTCAATTTAATTATTTCCAAGAGGAGAGTTCCTACTAAGTCAGCACTTCAGCTATCCCCTGGCTCGGCATGCTGAGTGCGTGAAGCACTCTCATTATCTGGTCTGTATTGACTCGGCCATTCTTTCAGTGACTTGATTAGCTCCCTTGACACAATACATGACGCTCCAGGCGAGGAATATACAACAGGGGAAGAGGACTACACAGCTACCTCATTGTCACCCCTGGTATGTCTAATATCTAAATATGTCGAATAATAGCACTGAGGTCAGTTTAGAGTCCACTCGAAAGGGGAATCTCGCACCGTAATCCTCACTCTTACATTGGTCTTAGTGGTAGTGGGAATCATGAAGCCTCTGCCGAGTCGACCCCCTTCGGAGACGCTTCCTCCGCCAGGACAAATTTAGACCAACCTTCTTCTGAACGTTCTAATTCTCAGCGGTCCTTCCGACGCTGAGTCCGCAACTCTGGTATCCTTTCACTCTGATTACATCTTCTTCTCGTTTGTTAGATGGCTGATGTGATCGACAGCTACTGATTATTCAAGCTATCGAAACCATTTTGTATGCCTTATACCACAATAAATCCCAAAAAGAGCGGGAGAAGAATGAAAACTGAACCAAATAAATAAATGGACAATCAAAAGTCTACAAGACCCAGGGCGGAAGAGACGAGAGAAATTGGGGGGCCACCCTTCCTTTTCAATTAGATCGAGAATACTTTGTGCTGTATTTTCCTTGATCCCATGGACATGGTTTTAATAACAGCCACCTTCCATGTGAACGACAGTGGGGGCATTAATATGAGCGCGTGGCCTCGTGAAAATATTCAGACCATGCGTAAATGGCACGTCCCCTTATTACGTTGACTGAGTAATGAGGGACATTAGTAAGCCTTAATAGGTTCTCTTCTGAACTTTCAACACACAAAATTTAATGATTTCAGCAAGACCAAGTAAACGGCGGTATGTGGAATTATCCCTTGTTTCATTTTTTCTCAGGTGCTGCTATAGTCACTTGATATAATCTCCCTCAGGTCAATATCGCACTGAGGTCATGGGTAGAACGCCCTCGTTGTTATGTCGCCTATTTATATAGTCCCGCATCTCTCTCTTATCAACGTATCCCAAAGGGCATCGACCTCATCAAAACCTCGCTCCCAAGTTAACCTTCCCCTTAATAACGAGAAGCTCAAATCCACCACAAACGGCTTTGGATTCACATGTTCTTCTACGTAGTTCAGACACATTTGACCCGCCCTAACGGGGAAAGTCAGCAATTTGCAGCATGTTATGCCAATAATAATGTCAGTAATTTAGTCAAAAATTTTGGTCTACTGGTATAGACGAAGCTTTCAGATGTGAAGTGGATCGATATTCGGCTATAACGGGTTGTAACCAGTTACACAACATGGGTTACCGAGAAAGAGGCTCGGTCGCTAAGGTCCAGAATGGGGTCAGTCGTTAGGTTACGCTCATTACTCCATCAGATAATTAGCTGAGAAAAACAATGAGATTCGTTTGGGTTCCTGAATGTTCATTGGAAACCGTTCCGAATATTATCCCTCCGTTTTATAGTGACCATATATAATGGCAAGGAACAAGGTTAGCTTCTCCATTATCTTCTGTTCTCCCTCTTGTCTTTTTTTCACTGATCTCACTGAGGTTCGTGGGGATTGAAAGTTGATATCCTGAATGAAGTTCACTAACATGAATTCTGTAGCTGAGCTCTCTTCTTTCCTTTATTCAACCCACTGTCTTGTGCGAGCAGTAGCTTCAGTTAACCTCCATCCTACCCTCTTAAAATGCTGGGCTGGTCCATTGTCTATATATCTCTCCTCGCGAGCTCTGTTTCGGCTCGTCCCATTGGATTGTACACGCATTTCAGGCGGGCCACTCTCGACACGGGTAGCTGCGGAACCCCAGAGATCGTCTTCGCCAATGGTCTGGATGGAAGGAAGGAACCTTCTTTCGCTCCCGCTGCCAGCAGTGGGTGAGTAGTATCTTGTTGAAAATATACGTCCTTTCATGCTTACGATGAAATCTTTGCATCATAGCTTCAACCACGGTAGCGCACTTAACATTGCGGTCATTAGTGGGTTTATCTGTCAGCAACTGAATGATGCTTGCAAGGCTCCCCAAGCGACTTTGGACGCCTGTGCACAAGGTCAGTCTGCTGCAGCCGGAGCCACTGGCGGTGCTGCCGCCGATGCATTGTGGGTTTCTTTTCTCTCAGCTGGATTTACAAAATTAAGCTATATGGTGTTTCCTAGCAATGCAGCCTTTGGCCTCCAGACTAACTTCGCTACAAGTGTTGGTACTGGTGCAGGTACGGGTGCTGCTGCTGCTTCCTCCCCCACCACAGCTGCCGCTACTGCTGGTGCTGATACTGGTGCCTGTCCAGCTGTTTCCAGTGCAGCAGCAGCTACAGTGGAAGCTGCCCCGGCCGCTACAGTAGCTGCCCCGGCCGCTCCAGCTCCAGCATCAAGCTCTGGATTGGATTTCGGCAGTTGCACCAACCCCGCCATTGAGTTCGGCCCTGCTTTCGATGGACGAAAGGCAACAGAATTTTCCTTCCAACCTGAAAACAAGAACGACATCAATCACGGCTCTGCATTGAATGTAAATCAAGGGGTTACGTTTTTACGGGTTTTCTCTAATTATAATTTTTCCAGATCGACATTATTACTCAGGCCACTTGTGATCAGCTCAAGGACAAGTGCAAGGCTTCTGCTGACGCTTTGGCCGCCTGCGCCCAAGGCCAATCTGCCGCCGCCGCCGCCACCAAAGGAGGTGCTCAGGCAGATGCTTTCAACGCTGCATTGGGCATTCAATCCGACTTTGCTACAACCCCTGCTGCTGCTGGTGGAGGAGTTGCATCCGCTGCGGATATCCTTGCTGCTAATACACCCAACTTTGGTACATGCTCAAACCCCACGATCTCCTTCGGCATTTTCGACGGTCGCACAGAGAACTCCTTCGAGCCTGCCAACCTGGCCGAGTAAGTTTGTTTCTAATTTAATCCTGCGTTCTATAATAGTTTTTCTCCCTTCAGCTTCAACCACGGAAGTGCTTTGAACCCGAATATTATCACCCAATTCAGTACGTATCTCTGAGATTACGCTTTCCCAATCGAATTGGAGCCTTAACTATACTTCGTATAGTCTGTGACACCTTCGTCAATACTTGTGACGCAAACGCAGCAGCCATTGCTTCGTGCGCCGCAGCTCAACAGGCCATCAATGGTCTCTCAGGCCAAGCAGTCGCTGATGCATTCAATGCTGCTGTTGTTGCCCCTGTCGCATAGTTCTTTAATGAGCACGAATGATATAATACTGAAGGAGCTGCCTGTGGTACTCTGGGATTTTGATTCTTTATCCTTTTTTTCGCCATTATTTTATGCTTGTAAACCCTCATACCTCTGTGCATATATGACATGCAACAGATCTGTAAGGTATCATGATAACGCATCAAGGAAAACATACCTTTTATATAGAGCTCTCATCATCTGTATTGATACTTTCCTTTTCCTTCTATTACATTATCTTTTAGGAAGATCCATGATCTATGCTACTGTACATGGGTTCTAACGTCTACGTGAGATCACAGCAACGTATAGACTGACAACTTGAGAAGCCCCTGGCATTCAAGATCCCGCATTGCCGACCTCACTCGCTTAAAATTGAAAATCCGGACGATTGGGCGGCCTTGGGATTCAAAGTTTACTCCCCAGAGGTTAACTATCCACATTCCGGTGGGTTTTAAAAAGACTCCATACTTGGACTGCACCTATATTTCTTCAAATGTATTCTCTGTAGGAAGTGTAACTAGACAGGAGGGTGCATATATCTTTGCCCCGATGAACCGCCCCAAGAGGTTCCGATCTGAAAGCGCTCCCAGTCGACTATCCTTTCGAACGGCACCCCCATGTCAATGGTGAAGTAACCCTTGTATCACAGGACACTGATGCGGACAACACGCTTGGGCCACAATACCCGGCGCAATCCCTCCTTCTGGTAGTGACTAAGATTCAGGTTGGGCTCCGTTTCGTTGGGTCCCTTATCGCATAAGGGAATGACCGACTTGAATCTTATGGGGGCAAAGAGCGGCGACGTCAACGTCATTATTGTTATGTTTCAGAGGATGGCATAACATTTAGTGTGTGAAATCGAATTGACAAATCTCGGGTTGTGAAGGGAAGTCAGTGGTGTGCCAGTTGAAGGTGTTAGAGTTTGGTTCTCAACACTTTGACAGGATCAGTCAATGGAAGCCCGTCCTATCTCGTCACTCACCCCAACTGTCGTGCTGCGAGCGCTTCCCCTGAGCTTCAATCTCAACGTAGGACTCTCTCGCGACAACGCTGTGGCCTACCTGAGGCTCCCGCAGCGACAACATATATATGCACTGGCCAGAGGATTGTCCAAGACACAGCATTATTACACCAGTCGTCGGCCAGAAGCCAGTCATATATTATTCCCTGTGGAAAGGAGCAACCCTCTATGAAAACGAGGAGAGTCGCAGGTCAAGAATTGAATACGACTCTCAGGTCAGAAAATAGGGGATATCCTAAAGCGGACGCCACCGGTATTACCCTGAAGAGATACGCATAATTATGTTAGTACCTCCCTTTTATGTTCAAACTACAACGTAGAGCGGAAGCGGAAGAAGTAACAAAAAATATGAACACTATTCCCTGAGCTTTATTGGGCCCCACCGTCCGCCTTCAGCCCCTCCTCCGCCTTATCGAGCCTCTCTTGGTTCCTCTTTCGTAGATTATCCAGGTCCATCCCACCCTTGATCGCCTCCTCAGGGTCGACTTCCTCAAGATACTCCAAGGCAAGCTTCGCATATCTCCAAGCCATATACCACGCTGTTATCTTCCCAGACATAACAGAAACATTCCCCAGACACGCAATAAGCTCCTTCTTCGCTGTCAAATAAGAGTCTTCCCAATCTTCCCTCTCTAAGGCTGGTGTCTCTTGATAGAATTTCACCACCGTCAGAGCCAGCTCCGCCACACTCGAATATCTCGCTCGCGCTTCGCCGACCTTTTTTATGTCAAGGATGCCGTTTCGACATTGGGAGGTAGCCCAGGTCCTGTTAGCGACTTCTTTCTCTGTGG
>Ga0157379_10004300_pt1 | contig 12174 bp, 12 predicted proteins | sample S25metaG_FD_121802 | JGI IMG/M metagenome (GOLD analysis project Ga0157379, IMG submission 121802) | Switchgrass rhizosphere microbial communities from Kellogg Biological Station, Michigan, USA - S2-5 metaG | ecosystem: Host-associated > Plants > Roots > Rhizosphere > Soil | place: USA... | reverse complement strand
TTTTGTCAGAAGCCACTATTCAAACTTCTCACCGAATCCCATAGCATAGTTTTCAAGACAACATCATGGGCACAGGATGTGCGCCACCCGTTCAGTGCTTCTGCATACGTTCATCTTGTGCTTAGTTGCTCTTGGCAATCTGAACCTAATGGTAATTCCGCATGGCTGAAAATCGAGGCGCGATAATACACATTACGCATCCCAGTTGAGTTACCCTGAACCACATGAAATGCACATTCTTACTGAAATTGTGGTAACTAGGACGGTTACTGTCCACATGGTTGCACCTTTACAATGATTAACTCCGTCTTCAGAGGGCTGTCCCTATATATAGTCTGTGTTATGGACCCTAGAGGCTCTCTCGTGGAATATATCTTACTTTTTCCATAAGCCATGAATTTCTCGCTCTCCCTGGGTCTCCTGTTTGCGGCAATTGTTTCAGTCCGCAGTGCCTCTTGTTCACAACGACATCGTCTCCAAGAGTGCAGTATTTCGCCGCGAGGCCCCTGAGCCTTAAGGAGGGAGCGGAGCCGGTATGGAAAACTGAAGCTAAGAAGCTTGAGCTCATGCGTGCGGGGAAGAAATTCGTGAGTGCTGATGAATTTACTGTTTTAAGTTTTTCCTTGAGAGTTGTTTTCAGTTTGATGTCGCGGAAGTCTATGAGCTTGAGAAGCAAGGACCGTCTCTTAAGGCTGCCGTTGCTAAGTACCACATGTATGGCTACATTATATCTTTTTAAGCATTATTTTAATGAAACGCCTTTAGATCCGTCTCCATCGCATACGACAGCCGTGAAAGCTATCCTTTCGACAATTTCACTCGCGAATATGCAAGCCAACTCGAATACACTCATGGCGTATAACAATCGCTACTACAAATGAACGACAGGTTCCCAAGCTAGTACCTGGTGGATATTGAACACGATGACGACGGTATTGCTTGCAATGATCTATCGTAGTGGCTGGTTCTTATTCCGAGTCCCTTCATTCCCATAGATTGCCTCAAAGTTGGGACGTACCGACATTGCTGCATCTGCCTTCACCACAGTTGGATCCAGTCATCCGTCATCGTTAAGATGCCTGGAACGGTCGCTCAACCCCTCGTCACAATTCTCGGTGCTCATATGGATTCAATCAACTTAAATAGCCCTACCAGTTGGTCGTGCCCCTGGAGCTGACGAAGACGGCACTGGAACTGTCAATTTGATTGAGGCGTTTAGAGCCCTTTCGGCTGCAGAATTCAAGCCTTCGACTCCCATGGAATTCCATTTCTACTCGGATGAAGAGGCAGGTCTTTTGGGAAGCCAGGTAATTGCTACCCAGTATAAGAACAATGGAATCAAGGTCAAAGCATCCATGGAGTTGGATATGTCTAGATAGTAAGTTGGTTTCTTTTTGCTTTCGAACGATCGACGTTGTATATTGACACTACTCGCTAGCTTTAAACCAGGTTCGACGGAAGTGATAGCTCTCTAAGCTGATTATATCGATGAAGGCCTCAACACATTCCTGAAACCACTCATCACCATGTACTCTCGCATTCCTTAGGCCATGGATATTGCGGTTTTTTTTTCTTTCGTTTCCCTTCTACGCAACCAACCGATGACTGTTATGAAGCGTGGTTATACACGCTCAGATCATGCAAGCTGGTGCAAAGCAGGATTCCCAAGTTCATTATGAGATGGCTATTTAAGGTATAATAATTATCACGACGAAATGCGACACGAGTTTCTCGATTGAGATTTGCAGTCTTTTCTCTACTATTATCACCACGCAGGAGGTTGTTGGGCTTTGGAAGAATCTCAATTGTCAAATTGGGTGGTATCTTGCCCTTGATGATTGGGCTTACAAAGGTATCGAGACGAGGAAAGCAAGCTTTCACAGAGGTTGTAAAAAGCGAAGTATAATACGTAGGACAGAAATCGAAGTGAATTCCAGAGTCTGGTATCAACATCTATGTCTAAAAAGGAAACCTGACGCAGCTAATAGAGTCCTAGTCCATTGCTAGCTTTGGACACACCCAGAGAAGCTCGAACTTCCTGGAGATGAAGCTCGTTATAATACATCGAGCCACAAGCCATCTCAGAAGTGGGGGGTGCCTCCTCAGCCAATGCTTCCATGTTAAGATCATAGACTTTGCTTTTGTACCTCGGCTTCTGGATGACTGCGCCTCTATATTTCCTGGCGGACCCATTTGAACATGCATCTGATGTCCGACGGGAAAGGTGGCTCTGGGCATCAGGATGGTGTACAAGTGGAAGGGGTGTATCATTACCGCCACTGGACCAGGCGGTGTAAAGCGATTCCTTTCCAGTCTGAGTAGTATCCATCGATGTCTCCGTCCAAGCCGAGAAGCGACTTGTAGGATTGCGAAACAATCCTTTTGACCTATAATGAGAAGGCTTCCTGGAGAGAGGGCCATCGCTGTCGAGGGAGGTGAATACACTTCTCGGGGTTTCATTTCCCATCGATGAGCGCGTCTGGGGAAGGTGTTGGACGTCCGTGGGTGCAATTGGATTCTCCATGAACCAAGGTTTGTTTAATGAGGTGATGGTGTTCCGTTCAGGACCATCTACTTTACTATTCGTAGGCTTCTCCACCCGCGGGGATAATTGACTGTGGGCGTAAGGATCCATCATCAGGAAGGATTCCGAAGTGTCTCTTGACCCACGAGTGTCCAAAGACGGGCTTCTGAAGTTACCTCTATATTTCTCTGACCAATGTGGAATCTTGTTGCCTCCATATATAGCCTCTCTGGGGTCTTTGCTGGACATTGGGGCTCCCATGCTCTCGTCGATGGAAGGGAGCCCACTCCTGGCACTTATTGTCCAAGGAGATGACCATGACTTATTCCCAACTAATTTGCTTACTCCGGATGTGGTTATTAAATATTTGCTTCTTTGATCATCCAAAGGGTGATCTCCAGTAGAGAATGTGCCAATAATCGGTGTATTGGCCATTGAAAACATTGACGGTCCGGAAACACGCTTTTTTTTGGAGTCAGAATTTTATATAATCAAATAACACGCCACTATTGAGGACTCACTCGGGGATTGTGTCGATGGCCAGAGCCGAGTCTACGAGTGGATGGAAGTTGCATCTGTTTCCGCTCATAGTGATAATAATCTTGAAAGGGAGGAACACTTTAGTTGAAATTCCGAGTGAAATTATCATTGTCATTTACCTTGATTGCTATGCGGGGAGAAATGGGGCGAGAAGCATCTTCGCCGACAAAGGAACCAGATTACTATCACAAGACAAGAAACCAAGGACACTGTCCCGAGAGAGATCACTACTATGATTCCAGCAGGAACGCTCGGGCTCTGAGTTCCCTTCGGTGTTGTGCCACTTCCGTTACCAATCGTATTTGCACCAGTGGTGAAGGAGCTCGGTGCATAAGTAGTAATCGTAGTTGAAAGGTTAGGACTACCCAAGGGGGGTGAAACTGTTGTAGAAGTATTGGTCTTATAACCAAGTGGAACAGCGTGAGAGCTTGATGTGGAGACAACGATCTTGTCAAGAAGGAAAGAAGTGAAATTAGGAGAAGTTATCACCAAAGTATGGCTGTCTTCTGACAAATAAGGAGATGCGTATTGCAAAACCGAAATTAATGTGCCATTCTGGAGAACGCCATCGGTTACCTCAGCCTGTTGTTCGGTTTTTCCGTCGATTCCGTAAGTGGCTGGAGAAGGACCAGTACCGTTACTAAGAAGGCTTGTTAATGCACCAAATATGGATACTTGAGTACCTGATGATGTGAATGACTATTTAGCACACAATTATTCGGGAATAATGGATTCACCTCGGAAAACGAAGGTTGCAGTGGAGCTAGCCAAACTTGTTGTCGTCAATGTCCCATTAAAAAAGCCAGCCAATCCGGGGAGGGAAGGGGAGCCAGGACTCCATCCTGAAGAATAAGGTATCGACGTGTCCGTATCGTCTACCGTGATATCTTGACCATTTACCAAAGTCCCCCGAAGAAATGAGTGAAGGGGGATGATCAGCCACAGCTGGCTCCGTGGCCACGACATTGAATTCTAAATAATTCAGACCAGCTGAGGGTGTCTAACTCTCGAAGGGTTATTCTCTGTAGACCACAATTTTAGGGCCTGGGCCGACCAAGGGTGGATTAGACAGAAGGAAATGGCCAAATGATTTGTTTTGTCATCCAGATCTGTCCTAGATGAACAGTATATCTAGGCACTTCACAACAGAATGAGCCCAAGTGAGCCTCAGTTGAGGACATCATATACGGCCAAAAATTCAAACGAATTGGATGATGGCATGGGATCACTTTCCTTCAGGACCATCGACAGGCTTGCTTCTTGGAACTAAGTAGAAACCGAAAAGGTGATGGGTTGTCTAGGCGTCCATTTGGAAACTCCTTTACGGGTCACCCCCATTTGTTATATGTATACCCTGTTCTCAACTAACCTTCAGCCTTAAAGGGCTCAGGAGATGGTTCATTCCTTTTTTAGCTTTGATAACTCGAATGCGAAAGCGGTTGCTCTCAAGTTCAAAATAGACTGAGATATTCACTTCGTAAGCCTGCTTTCGCCTCATCACCTTTCTGCATAGCCAAATTATCAATCTCTCTCCGTTCAGTATTCGTTACTAGAAAATATGTAATGGAAGTAAGATCATGGATGAGTCACTGACGACCGATCCTTGTCGTTGACTGCTCCCCTTGGTGGCTGGTCTGCTATCGTTCTCAATTCGATGTCCTGGGACATCTTCACATACTATTCTTCATTCTGTCCTTTTTTATGGGATCTATTGCACAGAATACCAATTCTACGGTGGATGATACAGACCCTTTGATTCTGTATTCTTCAGGATGGGAACCTGCATCTCCTGTGTTGACCATACGGGGCGCTTTTTTCAATGGCACATTGTCGACAACCACTGGATTCATCTCCGATATACTGCGGCGTATACGCTTGACGGTTAACATGAGTACCTATTAAAACTTCCGAAATTGAACTAATTAAGTATCGTATGAACTCAAATATTTGTATTGGGCGCAGTGACGAGCCAGAATCCAGAATTTGCAAACAATCCCCTGGATACGATGGTCCTTTACAATCTGGATGGAAATGCCGAACAACTTCCACCACCTCCAATTCCCGTTAGAGTCGGTGGTTTCTCCCATTCAATGCTATTATACACCTCTCCAATTTTGCCAGTTGCACGGCATAGGTTGATCATAACTTCACTAAATCCAGAAACTGCCTATCTCCTCGATAGGTTCGTTGTGACTGGGTCTAATCTTACCACCTCGGGAATTGTTACAACAATGGTTCTTGTCACTACTACTGGCAGTAGCCCTTCAGTTTCCACCAGTAAACCGTTGGCACAACTGAATACCCACATTTCACGTGGAGCGATGGCTATTATCTTCGTAGGAATAATTATATTAGCTGGAATTCTAGCTTTAATACTGTGGTAGATCCATCGAAGCTCAAAAGGACGTCTAAATAGGAAGTGCTCGCTCGGTGAGGAGCCTTTGATGCTAAAAGTACAAAAATGTTAATAGGTCTTAGATCTCCTAGAATCTCAGGGTTTGGAAGGAGAATTGCCATTCCCGTTTATCATTGAAGAGAAGGTTTCTTGCGGTGATGATTCATATTCAATTGATAGCGACCTAGGACAGTTAGAGCGAGACGCTTTGGTATCTCCACCTATGCGCATAGGTAGTGACGAAGTAGAAGATCCCTTCAGCGACACAGGACCTCCATTGAGAGGGGCTTCTGGTTCAGTTGCGTTGACGCAAACCAGTAATATGGAAGAGTCACCTCCTTCTTATAAAAGTCGTAACTCCACCTAACTTCTCAACCTGCTATGTAATTGCATCCATTGAATGGGAGTCCGTCACAGTATATTTTAATCTTATCGTCTGGCAACACGGGGCACAAAAGCCCAAAGGCTCATCATTATAGCGCATGCTGTGATTAACCTAATTAGTAATAACCAAAGGTATCAGCGTGAGCGATTGCAGAGTATTATTCAACGTACACAGGCTGTAGGCTCGTTATACCGAATTTGTTGGCCAACGCTCCGGTCATGAAAGGAATAATAGCGCTTCCAGCGACCCCGAAGCCTGAAGGGGGTCACAAGAGATAAACGGTTAGTTCTGGAAGCACACACCTGCCATCCATCCAATTGCACCCGTAAGGATCTGTCTAGGTAAGATCTTACCCTATCGATTCAAATCAGTCAAACGGATCCTTTCGAATAGAACTGAGATCACTAACAGAATAAACCATAACAGAAGGATACATTGGTCCCAAGAAAAATCCAATGAACGAAACGGCTATTGTATTTCCAACTAGGGATGGAATACGCCAGATGGTGATCTCCAATCTGCACGATAGATCAGTGGGACCACCGGAGGGGGGGGGGGGAGATCGCAAAATGAAAGCTCATACGCAATTGATAATGCGGCATAAATGAGGATTGTCATGTGTTCTGGGATAATACGAGTTGCGTAGTGGAGGGTGAGACGTCCGGCAGTTAAGCCTATTAGATTCGTGGTTAAGAAGGGAGAGAGTATGGGATAGGAGAGGACTGACCGCCAAAAAATCCAGTTGATATATATCCTGCATTAGAACCACCACCTCTTTCGCCGATGATAAAAGTGATAATCCATCCTAGCGAAACGGTCAAGCTGAGGCTAATGCACACTGTTCGAAGAAGTAATAGAATACCTCCTATCGTCACTTCAATCCCGACATACATCAAGATAAAGAAGGCTAATAAATGTACAGACTTGTTTGAAAGGATTTGACCCATGGTACTTGTTGGGGATTCGCTTCTGCAGATACTTCTGACAATGGTTGATCAGTACTTTCTACTGCTGAAAATCTAGGTTCAGAAACGCTCTATCAAGCAACAGAATGAGTATTTTGACCTCGATTATCCTTCAGTCTGAATACGACAATTAAGCAGAATAAATTTGTTATCGCCACTCCTAGACTGGTGAGATATTGAAACGACCAATGACCGGCCGACTTCGAAAATTGGGTGGATATCAAAGGAGACGAGAGTGCCCCAATGCCTTCAGTCATCAAACATATTTCAGCACCGCAGACTCAACACTTAGAAAAGACAAACCATATACAGCGTGCATGAAATGCATCTTGCCTCGTGAATCGCCTTCAAGGGAGGCTATAAACCCGTTTGCTTGGGCATCCTGCAGAGAGTGGATTAATGATAGACAGGTACTTGGCGGCAGGAACGAGCCTGGAGGGCCAGACCGAAGCCATTTATGACATAGGCTAACCCAAGAACTGGAAAAGGGGGAGCTGGGGCCATGAGAGCGTAGGCTACGACAGAACCAAGAGCTCCTGAGGAAATAATAAATGAACGCTGTGGAACACGACTGAAAGAATCTCGCCTATAACTATCGTCTATAAAGCGGCTTTGAATCATCTCGCTTTAGTACTTGTTTCAAAGCTTACCTTTCCGAAACCCAATCTATCGGTGAGATAGACGTTGGACAAACTTCCTATGACACATCCCTGGACGACTGAATGAGACGATAAGAGGAATATTCAAAGAACACCTTACAATGCAAGCGCAGACAAATAGAAGGGATACTACTGTATAGCTTATCTGCAGAGTTTATCGGTCAGGGAATAAATTGAAAGGCAAGGAAGAGTTCTATGTGATAATGGTTTTGGATTGCTGGAAGAAGAGGCCCAGTTGTACCTACATACATTCGATATAAAGATCGGTGCGATTTTGATAAAATAAAAGAGACACACCATCGTTATATCCAGCCAAAAAAAGACAATAACAAAGTGCAGCATATTGAGTATGGGCTGTAATTCTGTTTGTGTCAGTCACAGTGCCAGGAGTTTGGTCAACAGGCTCGGAAATTGGTGCTGAAGCCGTAATATCAGGTATAATGCCGTGCTGTGTAGCGCCAGACGTAGATCCATGCTTCAAGTTGAGCAATCGAATATCGGCTCTGGTTGAGGTAGCATTCGTAGGGGAGGTTATCACTTTGGCCATGGGCAGATCAAAGTAAACCGCCAGTAATTTGTTATGGGTAAATAAATATAAGCAATCGAGTCATTAGGAATTCCAACAAACAGTCGTGTTCTCCTTTGAGAATGAAGGGAATGAACGGCGCGCCACCGTAACCAATTATTAATTCGCGCTGACGTAATTCCCTCATTCATCTTCTCGATCGTTCAACGCGATGTCGAGCACTGAAGGTGCAAATGAACAGTCTGTCGCATCATTTATCGCTGGGTCGGATACGACAAGTTTGTGGGGTGTAATAGATAAAGACAAGTTGAGAAATATCCTCCTCCATCTTCTTTTCATTGTGGCGTGACGCGTTCGAAATTCGTAGTGTTTATGGATTGAACTTGGACGTGCCGGAGCAGGCTAGAGAGATCATTAAGAGTTGGGATGAGAGGGAGGATACGACTAAGTTTGCGGATTCGATGGTTGATGATCAGGTTTAGTTCGTTTTTATGCTCTGGTGGATGCGGTTTGAGTGAGACGTGGCTGACCACACGGATAGATGATAATACACGTTCCATTCTCTCAGAATGTTCGGGTTAGGTCGATCATTCTGAAAACCGGTGAGTTATGGTCTTTGGTGCATTTATGACTTTCTTATGAATCTTGCACCCAAGGTCGAGGCGAATTAACTCCACGACGACTTCGGATATACGCAAATCATCCCAGCATAGTAGATTTTGACCAAGCAGAAACAACAGCACCACAGCTCGATATAAGCCTTCTTGAAAGTCAAGTCGAAGTCACAGAATACCCTCTCCGAGTAGCAGCTTTCACCAGCGTCAGCAGCCTATCATTATTCTTCGTACGTCCGGTGCTTTCTTCCGAAATAAAGTCGCGATTTAACTCTTTCTGGGTACTAATTAGGATGAGGCCGTTGGAGGCGAACAGACAAGACTGTACTTCCTTGGATTTCGGGGGGATGTGTCCAATCCGAAAAAGGATATAAGAAAGAAAATCGATTTGCCTGCCGCAAATGCAGCTGATGCGTCGCTGATAGAGAAAATCGGGGAGAAAGCTCCATCACAGAATACTGTCCGGTGATGGAGTTGTACGTGTGAAGAGAAGATATAGAAGTTCCGGCATCGGATTGGGAGTGGAAGATACGATGGGGCTAATTAAATATCCTTGTCGGTGCTTTATTTATTTGAGACTTTATAATGCATCTGTGAGGGATATTATGAACGAATTTGTTGACTACGGATGATGATGATGGTTTGAGAAACAAGGAAACAAAATGAAATCATAATTGTTGTTACATAAGCGCTGACGCAAACGGAATTGCGGTAACGGTATCAACTTGAGCCCAATCAACAATAATGGATATTCTCTACCCATCCTGGTATGCTCTTCGAGTTCCTATTCGAAATTTATCGAAGACTTGTGAATGCTTAGTACTAGATTATTCGAACAATTTCAAATGCAGACGAGTCCAGCTGGACAGAGCTAGGAAGACACCCGTGGAGCATGGTGGAACGGTGGTACTCAGCAGGACAGCGGTGTGCGGTCTCGGATCCTTATAATTGGAGCGTCATATATGGCGACACCTTCTCTTCATTAACATATAAAGCGTCCCAGCGAAAAAGTTCACCAGTTTCCCTAAACAGTTCTTCAACCCACTACAACGTTCTCATCCTCCACAATCATGAGCTCCTGCGCTTCCATCCCCAAGACCCAAACGGCAGCCGTCGTTCCTCATCTCGGAGGTAACCTTTTGATCAAGCAGGACTATCCTGTTATCCAGCCGTCGCAGCTCAAGCCTGGCGAGTGTCTCGTCAAGCTCGAATGCACTGGTGTCTGCCATACCGACTTGCACGCTAAGCAAGGAGACTGGCCCATTAAGCCCAATGTTCCGTTAGTCGGTGGACATGAAGGCGTTGGAACCATCGTCGCCATTGGTGCTAATACTCTAGAGGCAGAACTTGCCAATGTGAAGCTTGGTGACCGTGTTGGTATCAAGTGGCTAGCCTACAGGTGCGTCTTTCCATTACATTGTATCCATAATATGCTCATTTCCTTCTTAGTTGCTTATTGTGCGAATACTGCCGTAAAGGCTTAGAACAAAACTGCGAACACGCATTACTCTCTGGCTACACAACAGACGGGACCTTCTGTCAATACACAAAATCATGGCTCTCAAACGTTACTCCCGTCCCCAAGAGTCTCGATAGTCTCGAAGCTGCTTCTCTCATGTGTGCAGTACGCACCAAACATTCCTCTGTCCTTCCCCGTCTAACTTCTCTTCTCCTCTTTCCCAATAGGGCGTAACCGTCTACCGTGCACTCCTCAATAGCAACACCCACATCGGTGACTGGATTGTCATTCCAGGCGCAGGTGGAGGCCTTGGCCATCTCGCAGTCCAATACGCCGTCGCAATGGGTCTTCGCGTCCTCGCCATCGACACTTCCGAAGAAAAGAGGAAGCTTTGTATGGACCTCGGCGCTGAGAAGTTCATCGATTTCAAGGCGAGCAAAGACCTTACGCAGGATATCCGTGCCGCTACCGATGGACTTGGTCCACTTGGTGCGATCGTCACTGCAGCCCACCCAGCTGCATACGAGCAGGCCATTGACTATCTTCGTCCTGGCGGAACACTCGTGGCTGTCGGTCTGCCAGGAGGCGGTAAACTTGCTGCTGATATTTTCTTCACCGTATTCAAGGTCCGTCGTTCTCTTCGTTGGACCAGTTCGTAATCTAATAGATGTCTACAGAGCATTAAAATTGTCGGCTCATACGTCGGAAACCGTCAAGATGCCGTCGAAGCCCTACAAATAGCCGCCAATGGCAAAGTCAAGGTCTCCTTCGCCAAAAAGTCTCTCTCAGCCCTTGCAGAAACGTATAAGGGTATGGAAGAAGGCCATGTTGCTGGACGTGTCGTTCTCGAGATTCCTCAATAAATAAAATCGGACATTTGTTTCGTTGTGTTTAGATAATTTTCTACCATTGTAATTGTGATATGTAGGATGTAAAATATAGGGGGTTGTTTTGGTAACATAACGATCTTCTCAATAAGTGTGATCCGAGTAAGCCAACCAGCTTCCGGAATCAGAACGGACTCTTCCTTGACCTTCCATGTTCCTCCATGTTCCCTCAAGCTCGATTGAAATCCTCGCACACTTTTCAACTGCTAGCATGATTTCTCTCCGGGTTTATCGCATAATTATGCTCATAATATATATATATATATTTTTTTTTTTAAAACTCAATAATCGGCTCCTCGTATGGGCAACAAACTGAAGCCGCCAACACCTCGCTTCTGGAGACGCCCCCAAACTCGACATCTCGGAGTTGCAGTTGCACCACTCTTCTCCGAGCCCATGTCCTCCCAGCTATCACCCCCCATGAAGTTGGAGAGCTGGAAGCTCATAAGTGCCACATCCGCTCTGTTGTCATTATTCGGACTCTTTATTGACTATAGAAGAGCAGTGAAAGCGACTGGGTGCGTGTTTTCAGCTGTAGCCAAGGTTTGTTCAGTTGTAAACGACCCTCATGAACGATAGAAACCATCCAGGACCACGTCTTGCGTTTCCATTCTCTGGTCCAAGTGTTTTCGTGACGGTAAATTCTCTCCCAGTAATTGCTCAGCAATAATGCGTGTATGCTAATCCGGATTCCATCCAGACGTTACCGGTGCTTCCATACATTTCCCCCGGTCGGCATTATATGACGGTCCTTTCTGGACAAAATTAAATACAAATGTAAAATAAGAAAAGTCAAGGTCAACAAAACCATCAATACTGGCAGGATACTGCAGTGATACCAGGGTGATACTGTGTCACACTGTTATGACCTGATCCCTCGGGTGAGGGTCGGACGATAGTTCGGAGGGGGATCGGACAAGGTACGGTGTCGTATCCTTTTGGAAAAAGAACCAAACCAAAAGAAATATCTGAGCGCAACGGTTCAGTCGTTAGAACAGTATGCAACCCAGTCGTTCGATTATAATGGACTTGTTGGCGGAGTACACTTCGATGTGACACCCTGTGACGTGTGACGTGGTAACAGCGACGAAGATAATGATGACGTAGATGAGATGACATAGAGAGATATGTCTTGAACCCTGCCTTTGGTCCGCTATGAACGTTTCACAGCCACCAATAGACTAGCTCAGAGACAGAGACGAATAAGACTTAAGAGTTGA
>Ga0157379_10004299_pt1 | contig 12175 bp, 12 predicted proteins | sample S25metaG_FD_121802 | JGI IMG/M metagenome (GOLD analysis project Ga0157379, IMG submission 121802) | Switchgrass rhizosphere microbial communities from Kellogg Biological Station, Michigan, USA - S2-5 metaG | ecosystem: Host-associated > Plants > Roots > Rhizosphere > Soil | place: USA... | reverse complement strand
GATTTCGAGATAATTATAAGCTCTCAGCAGAATACTCCTCTTCCAGGATGCCATGAATGAGACATTCCTTTTGTCCAACATCGCCCCTCAAGTCGGAGATGGCTTCAATCGTCATTGTAAGTGAACCTCGACCCGTACCTTTTCTTGCATAATATCATCACCATAGATTGGGCCTATCTGGAACGTTGGTGTCGAGACCTCACACAGAATTTTAGTGACGTCTACGTCTTCACGGTGCCATTGTACCTCCCCAAAGTTGACACCGATGGCAAATGGCGTGTGGTACGTAAACACTACCCAATATCTCAGCAACTTGCATTAACTGACTCAATTTCAGTCATATGAGGTTATCGGCAATCCACCCAACGTCGCAGTCCCAACTCATTTCGCGAAGGTGGTGCTAACAACACGACCATCCTCTCCAAGTACCCCGCATATCCCAGAAATATCAACAGGAGCCTTTGTCCTACCGAATGCACCTATTGCGGACGATGCACCTCTTCAAGGATTCGTCGTCCCTGTAGAGGCCGTCGAAAAGGCGGCTGGTCTGGAAATATTTTCTGACGCAGTGAAGAGGGGATCGAAACATATCTGCCAAACCACAAAATGCGAAGTCATTATCAAGCGTTTTGATGATGCGCAAAAACAAGTTGGAAAGGGTAAGCCCAAGGCCATTGCCGCACCGCGATAGATAGGGCTTTTGAATATACAGTAAGATAATTATGGTGGGGGGAGGTTGATCTATAGAGAGTGGTTTTTATTACCATCAGAAATCTGACAGGACACCACGGATATTAGTCCAATAATGTGGAGTAACCGCTCTTTTAATTTCTTCTTTCGTCAACCACGCGAAATCTGCAAGTCCTGAAATGGCAGGGTCAACTTGACCAGCCATAATGTGGGCCTTGAAGAAAAATGTCTGAAATAATATTCAGTGCCTTACCGTGGACGGATATTTCAAAGAATTCTACCTTGCAGCCAGCATAATCAAGTGTGGAATAACCAGATGGTAAGGCATCATCCATATAGGCAATTGGCTGCCTACCCACAATCCAAGTATCCATATTTACGCCACATTCTGCTGCTAACTCACGCGCCGCCGCCTAGGAGGCATCAGTAATCGTAATCCTTCAAAGCAAATAACGCGAAACTCACCTCATGCAATAACTCACCCTCCTGCAACCCCATCAGTCCTCCTGGCAAGACCCACTGGTTCATGCCCTTCCCCCTCTTGATTACAAGATATAAATTACGCTCTCCTTTCCGATTCAAACTCTTCGTGTCGTTCAGTCGATCTGCCTCTGTTATCCGTGATATGATTTGATACTGCTCCTCGCCTGCTGCCATATCACCCAGAGAACTTGAACTGATAGAGACTTTCGCCGTTTCTTCGGGGGCCATCTTCTCGACCACTATCTCCTCTTCTCGTAATGATTCTCCCTCTAATCCAGGATGCTCTTTCTCTCCAGACTCCGTCTCATCTCCAGTCTTCTTCTCAGGCGCGGGTTGGCCTTTTGCTTGTCGTGCTACCATGTAATGCTTTCCTCGTCGCGACTGTTTCTTCGGCCGCTTCTTCCAATCAAATGCCTCCTTTTCGCGCAGCCTCTCTTCCTTATTAAACTGAGACTTCAAAACCGACCCGGACTTGAAGTAAAAATGCGTAGGAAAGGGATTGAACAAAGCTCGGCCAATCCGTGCGTTATATTCTTGCATGGCGGCTTCAAAGGGCGTTGGCGGCCGTGTCAATGTCGGCGAACGACTGAGCAGAACAGCAGCCTTAATGAAATATCGTTCATTATGTTTTGGTTTTGGAGGCTCTGGTTCTAATGACTCGCTCAGGGGTTGTTGGATTTCAGTGAGGACCGAGTAGCCTTGGTGCGGAGTCCGAGGAAGCCCTACAAAATCTCAATAAACCGTTTTATTCGGCATATATAATATAACGTACACTTTTTAGAGACAATGCTAGTAGACCTGAGTGAGGTTGTCAACAAGGATGACGAAGCCCGGGTGGTCATAAATCTCGAACGAAATTTAAAGAGGCGGAGTTCCAAGTGAGAGCATATTACCTCTTTCGTCACTGCCAAAGTGTGCCCCGTCCCTCTTCGCCATAATGTCTATATCTTTAGTTTCTAATCCTTATCTCGACGAAGCATCTGCAAAGATACGCTCAAAGCCTGTGCCATGGGAGGTGTGTAGTGACATGGAAGGAAACTGGCATGAGACTTAGTTATTGCTATAGGGGTACCAACGCGCAGGATTGTTGACATCCGACGAACTGGGATTAATAAAGCGTGTTGACAGACAACCACGAGCGAGGATCGAATCAATTCTTGTTACATCTACACAGACATATGCAGAATTATATCTGAATTTATTGAAGAAGATTGTCCGAGTCGATACGCTCCAATGGGTCTTAGTCGCCATTGCTGATGCCATCTCCGGTGCGTTTCCTTTGCTGTATGGTCACTTGGAAATTCTTATTGTGTTTCAGATCACGAAGAGCGGATACCCCTCCTTTTGAAGGCTAAAGAACGAGATCCAGAACTACCATACGGTCCCCTATTACGGTGAGCCTTAATATTCTCCAACTAACCTGATGATTTTAACATTGCTTTCTCAGTGCCCTTGACACAAGCGACGACTTCACACAATTGAAGTCTTCTCAGCTATTGACAATCCTCCTTTCTTCTGAGGCCTCTACTCTCCCTCCCGAGACACTATCCCCATTCATAAATACCTTGGCATCCTTAATTCAAGCGTCTGGACCAAATAACAGCAATAAACGGGATGTTGCAGTCCAATGCCTCGAGTCTTTGCTTACACGTCCTCAAGCTCGAGTAACAGCATGGGAGAAACCGAGGGTTATTGCAGGGTTCGTCTTCCTTTAAGCCACACGAATTTCTAATCTATTTGCCATATAACAGACTTGTCGAGATCCTGAAACATAATCCTTCAGCACAAATGGCTTATCAGGCCGGTATCTGCTTCTGGCTGATAACCTTCGAGCCAACTGTGGCGGAAAACATCAACGCGTAAGTGCCTTCTGTGGACGAACAAGCATTTACATGACATTTATCTCAGGAAATATGATGTTATTCACGTCCTCAAAGAAGTTGCACAGTCTGCTGTTAAGGAGAAGGTCATCCGTGTCATTGCAGCGACCTTCCGCGTAAGTATACTCCACTGATTGCAAACAAGGTCGTTATTCACCGATTCTTTTACGTAGAACTTGGTCTCTAAGGCCCCTGCTCAAAACCTTCCCGCCATGTTTGTCGTGCAGCTTCTCCCATTCGTCAAGAATCTCTCTACACGTAAATGGTCTGATGATGAGATCGTCGAAGACATCCAGTACCTGAAAGACGAACTCTCCGAGCATTTTCAGAACCTAACGTGAGTAGTTCTCCTTGTTCTTGTTGCGAATAAAGTCTAATACATTATTCTGCAGTACATACGATGAATACACATCAGAGCTGGCGTCAGGACACTTGTCATGGTCACCGGTTCATACATCGGAGGCCTTCTGGAGTGAGAATGCATCCAAATTGAACGAGAAGGACCATGAACAGCTCAGGTACGTCTTACGGGGACGAGATGTAGAATCTATACTGACAACTCTGTCAGGACGCTGGTGAAACTTTTGAGCGAATCTAAGGATCCAGTAGTGTTAGCAGTTGCGGCCCATGATGTTGGACAATATGTGAAGCATTACGATAGTGGCAAGAAGTGGGTAGTCTTATTCAATATTCTTCAACGGCGATTGATCCATCATGTCTAGGGTTATCAACGATCTAGGAGCCAAGCGGAGAGTGATGGAACTAATGACGCATGAGAATCCTGATGTTCGATACCAAGCTCTAATATCTGTGCAGCGTCTTGTCAGCCAGGCGTGGGTAAGATGAGGGGAGCAATCTGAAAGGGACCTTTTTGGACTTTAACCTATAACATCACGACCTTATCATGTCATTCTTGTTTTATATTATATGACATACTATTATAGTACATGAGAATATCAACAAGCCTAACAGCGTTTTATCGACTTGTCAAGGAGTTAATGGTCAGGCTCTCCTAATCTGTCACCCAGACTTCCCCAATAACATCCCATTCTCGTAAGGTCTTGGCCTCTGCATCTGAATGAGGTATCAAAAAGGCTTCGTCATCGTTCTCTACCATTTTGTCGACCTCTCGATCTTCTACCAATAGAATACGAAGTCCTCCGATGCTTGTCAGGGCCTTACGGATAGGCAAGAATGAGCAGCAGAACTCCTGAGATGCTTCACCTCGGGGATTGGGGACCGTGGCTAGACCTTCTGGAGTCGGAGTCGGCAATGAAGCAGAGAGGTAGATGGGTGGAAGAGAGATTGTCGAAGTTCCCAATGGTAGAATATTGCGCTGTGTGACAGAAGAAGAAAATGGTGGGGGAAGCCTTAGGACATTAACACCACTTATTGTGCCGGATCCCGCCTCGGAAACCATGGAATTTGCGCCATGATTAGCAAGGGTCGGAGACTCGCCGAAAACCTGGCTAATACTAGCGTTGAAGTTGAACATTCCTCGTTTTGGTGACATCGTGGGCGATGCACTTTCTGGTGTCATTTCAACAGAATCCTGTCGAGTAGAGTGTGAACGGGGTATATATGGCCTAGGAACACCAATATCCATGGACGCTCGCGGAGATGACCCATTTTGGATCGTTTGTAACGTTGGGTGATTTAGATCGGACTGAGTCGACTGACCACGCACTGGTTGCAAATGTTGGACAACGAGGTGCAAGAGCCGCATTTTTGCCACTGGCAACAAGGCAGAGACGGTAACCCTAAACGTCACCTCGAATGGTTTCTCCAGTTGAACCTGCGCTCCCGGACTTGAAATTACGATTAAATCCAGGCTGACGTCTGGGGGTCCAGATACAGTAGTGGGTAAAGCTATCGATGCAGGCGACTGCGGTCTAATAATTTGCGACGGCGGGCGAGGTTTGAATCCTGTCGTGGAACCAGGTGGAGGAGTAGTAGGTCGCGATGAACTGAGTTGCGGAGACCGTGGTCGAGTAGGCTGCATGTGAGGAGGAATTGCAGAAGGAGGTAGTTGCTGCGGTTGTGGAGGGGTAATTGGTATACGTCGAGTAAGAAGCTAAAATGATAGTGTTATGACTGATAAACGTCTGATAAATATTAGCTTACAGATGTCAGAAGACGACCAGGTTCTCCGAATGGTGATCTCCAGGATAAATCCAAACGCCCCAATGGAATGACGGTTCCAGGAAGGTGGGATATTGGGAACGTTGGGACTGTTTTGGGTGTGAGGATATAGACATATTGTCGTACATCTTGTGGATGCATTATAGCGAGAGAACCTGCAAAAATATTTTCACCACTCTTAAGTGAAGTGTTGCCATCAATAGCCGTCCAAGCTTCCACACATTCAAACCGAATTCTCTCAAACCACATCGGTTCTTGAGTCATGTTTTGAACGTGGATTTCCAAGAAGATCTTTTCTCTTTCAACGCTGGACAACAGAGAAGTGGGAGATCGTGGCGCATGCACTTTGGTTTTGACACTCAGAGGATTTGTGACCTATCGAACATTTCAGAATTGAGGCGATAATCCTTTGAGGAACCAGTGCTCACGACAAATTTATAGTATTTGCGAAACGTTTGTACCAAGGGATCAACACCATCTGAAGTAGAGGAGGGTTGATGTCTAACGGAAGATGGTAGACGGTATGATACATGGCAAGCTAACACATGTTGACCAAGTTCCTTCATTTCGTGTGTGACTACAGTCTCCAGAACAGCTGCTGGTGCCAAGTGCATATCAGGTCCACCGATATCTACCAGAAGAGCTTTGTTTGTTGCGGTCTGCATTTCTACTCGGAGAGAAACGCCTTCAACCTCGACATTTGCCTCGTTATTGACGCACAGACAACTTGTGAATGTTTCTCCTAGTTGGATAGCTCCAAAAGCCGAAGGTAATGTAAGGAGTTGGGATGCATGGCTGAGATCCCTCAGTGTCTTTGGATGGCCAGATAAAGGTGTCTTCCCTTGGAGTGAAATAATGGATTCAGTTGCATGTGCGGAGAGTGAAGGAGAACTTGTGAAGAATGGCTGCCAAGAGTTCGCAAGGCTAGGTCTCTAAACTACATAAGAAAGTACACTATTAAGATATAGCTTATGGGCTTACCGAAACTCGCATGACTTTCAAGGCCAGCAGATGATTAGGAGCGTCCATGGCTGCAGTGACGGTGAGGACGTGGGCCCTTGTGGACGCGAGCTTCAATCACACGCTCTTCCAGTAAATCGGTGAGGCCGAGATTTGGGATTGTCAGACCAGTACTTAAATCCTAGGGACCGAAGAACGATTGACCGTTCTCATTCTAGATTTCGTCTCCTCAGGGAGATTCTTATGCGGACTAGAGAACATGGTATTGTTTCTTAAATCCTTATTCTGCAACAGGAATTTGTAACTAACTAAGAAAACAGAAGACTATCCGCTCCTAACTTCCAGCGTAGGTCCCAAATACAGCGGTAGAGTATAGTTTTGGCTAACTAATTAGCTTCCTCCAGAGCCTGAAGCCGCTTATGATATCCAGCCTTCAGGTTGTTTGTAGAACCTTGCCGCTAATCACTACTCATCGTCATCAGGGAACAACTTTACCTCCGTAAGCAAAAGGTAGTTTAGCATCATGAGACTACGCTTACCTTCCCAGGATTGAAGAGATTTTGAGGATCAATTGTCTTTTTGATCGTCTTCATCAGTTTCACAGTGCCCTCACCCAATTCTGGAATCAAGTATTCTCTTTTCCCTACCCCTACTCCGTGCTCTCCGGTACCTTCATAAAACAGTATTAGTTAATGGAAATTCGAAAAAAAAAAACATCACTAGCTTACAGGTTCCATCAAGAGCTAGGGCCCGATACACCATTCGATGGACAGCATCGCGAACAACCTCAAGTTCTTCGTCGGTTTTGAACATTAATAAAGCATGAAAATTTCCTGAATAAATTGATAAAGATACATATAATGCATGGTTTTGAATGCCCCCTCACCGTCTCCAACATGCCCAACGATAGCAGAAGTGATGCCACAATTGGCTAAATCTTTCTTCGTTTCGTGTACAAGAGTCGGAAGGTTGGAAACGGGAACGCTACATCCAAAGTTCAGAATGTGAAGGAATCAATGGTGTATGGAGCATTTACCAGACATCTGTTGTCCATACTTTGGATCCAGGTATGAACGCTTGGGCAGAAAATAAAGCAACCTTCCGATTTTCCCATAAATCATCGGCATGCTTCTGGTTCTTAGCGTACACAAACTGAGTACTGCCATGTTTCTTCACAATAGCCTGAACGACCTTTCCAGCGGCCTGCATTGATTCTTGTGTCCCTTGGATTTTGAAGAACAATGTATCGCTGATCGGAATCTTGTCAGAAAGCCCGCCGCTTTCGTTAATCGCACGGATCATGTTGTCATCCAGAAGTTCAACACATTCTTTGGCAAATATGAGTACCCATGAAGAAGAAGGAACCTCCACTTACGGATTTGAGGACCACTTGAGCTTTTCAGAATTTCTTCGACGGCGCTAACGGCATGACTGACATCCTTGAATTGCGCTATTGCCACGGTGGTTGGTAATTTAGGGTATAACCGTAAAGTGGCTGGATATACATTAGCGACACTAATTTCAATGACTTCAATCTACTAAAACATACCTTCCGTCACTATTCCGAGAGTTCCTTCAGCGCCAATAAACAGTTTAGTGATATCAAATCCAGCAGCCGATTTACGGGCACGGCGACGAGTCTTGATGACCTCTCCAGAAGGGAGTACGACAGTCTTTTCATCGACCTAGCATCAGTAATAGCACATTCTCAAATTTTATATTGGCATACGAGATTAAGAAAGAGTTCCCCTTTCGCAGTGCCATATCTTACAGCGTTTGCTATACGTAGATGATTAAATATACCATTTCTCAAAAATTGATGGAATACTTACTGCCGCTACAGCCAGTGCCTATCATACCACCTTGTTACAGACTTTGTCAATATGAGTTGATATATATTCTGCGGATCTTATACTGTACCTATGGTAGCTCCGGGACCAGGATCAAGCTGGTATACGTAAGAATCGTGCTAATATTAGGACTGTATAGCAAGAGCTTACGGGGAAAAACAGTGGGATTCTTTTCTGCGCGAGACTATCATTGATGTCTTCCCATTTTGCGCCAGCTTGACAGATTAAATCCGAGTCGGCCTCTATAAGGTTAGGCGAACTTGTGAGAAATGAGTCAAGGAGGATAGATCTGACAGTGTACCATGGATGTCCAAGATTTTATCCATGCCTGTATAACAAATTCAACCTTCGAAGACCACAAAAGAATACTGAAATTTACCTGACATATCAATGCAGATATCCCCAGTTGGTATCTAAATATAATTCGAGATTACCAAAACGTCTGAATGAAGGAAAACCGAAGAGAACCGACTCCTCCGAAATGGCCTTCGAGACTTGTTCCGCCAGAGTAAACCGTCACGGGTATACGAAACCGATTGGCAACCTTTACCACTTTTACAACATCATCGGTGCTTTTCACACGAACGATGATGGTGTGAGGTGAAGACGGATGATACCTATAGGGTGAAATGATTCCGAGCAAAGGATAATGTAACTAACTGGTCATCCTTTCCGTAAAAAAAAGGATTTACGAGTTGGTCGAAGAACCATACATGGTAAGCTCTTCTTTATCTGTGGAGACGGCGCCTTGAACTGGAAATATTTGCTTGAGTTCTCTCTCCGCGAGGACAAATTCAGTTCTTGACCCATATGTGGTCACTTTCTTCTTGGCGCGCTCGTCCTCCATAGTTGCGCGTGAAAATCCGTAACCTAGTATACCGCTCACAATAGCAAGCAGTATCGCATAAGAAGGACCAAAGGCAAGCCGTTTGGATTGTCCTGAAATGCCAGTCGAATATGAACGGCCCAGGATTGAACTACGCAATGTCTGTGATCTATTCGAAGTCAAATGTGAAGTCAAATCCGGAGAGGAAGAACATCCTAAACCACGATGAGATGACCGATATCCCTTAAGTAAATGGTGTATCGCCCTCGACATTTCAGATGGAGAACCCAGCGATTGAAGCCACCACGGTTCCCACGCTTTCGACCTAGCTATTTTTGCATGTCTATTCTTAAAAAAAATTAGATGGGACTCGGAGTCAGGGAATATATATAATAAATAGGATATGGAATAAGAATGTCCTGAAAAGGCATCGCGGGTAAAACCGTTTCTAGTGGCAACCATCGAGATTTCTGTATCTTCCAAGGCCACTTCCATCTTTACCCTGGAGCCAACCATTAAAGGTCTGATAAAGACTGTACGGTTATCAGACGAAGGGTCTGATGAATATTGTACAATTTTCAGACGAAAGATTAACTATTGAAACAAAATTTCATACACCAGTCGAGGTTATCCTGACACCGACAGCAAGGCTCTGACACAGCTCCCGTAGCGTCTGCCTAAACAAGGTTAAATACTGAAATGAGAATAATGTGTATACACACATTCTTCATTCCTCTATGCCAACCATTATACTGACCCATCTCTTCAAATACATTTCCTCCAAACAGTCGCAAGATACTGACAAGGTATTCGATGCCTATCCTTATATTAAAGTCCTGCGTGTATGATGGAATCAATATTTGATTGATACTGAGAGAAATCAGAGAATATTACAGCATATTTGCAGTCGCCATTAGGTGCACCATTGCATTTATCCTGTGAGATCTGCACCATGCCTTGTTCGTCACCTTCACCTTGTACGCTGGGGTTACAAGCGGATTTTGCATAGCAATTAATACAGCGAGCATCACAGGTACTGAGAATAGTTTAGACCAATGAGGTCGACCTATAGAAGTTATTACTCTTGCTGTCGGATGCGTGCTTGGAAAAAAGAGTCCCTGACGGCCCTGCATGGTTTTAACAGAGTGTTGGCATCCTTCATAATGTCGTCAAAGTTTGCTGTAATGACTATTGAATCTAGTTAGATATCGGTCAGTATGCAAGGTTCAACTTACGTTGATCAACGGTGACATTAGCAGGGTCCCAGCCGTTCCCGTCAATACCACAGTTAATAAATGTAATATTACCGTTGGGCCCAGAGTCCTTAGTGCTATCCTCTGAAAAGTCACAACCTTTATTCACCAGAGCGGAGGGATGGAACAAAATTGTAGCCACACTAGGACCGCAACTACAAGAAGCTTGGAGGAGGCCAATCTTCTTTACAATAAGTAACTGTAGGGGTTATATACATTTGACATACATCTCTTTTCCTAAGGTTTGACTGGTGATTTTTCGCTCTTTGCCGTTTCTGGCGGTTCTTGCTCTTGCTCTCACCTGGGAACTTAGCGGATGCCGAACTAGACACTTGCCTCCGTTCGTGAGGGTTTCCAAAGGGGCTTCCTAGATCTCTGCCTTGAATAATAGGCTGATGACCTGTTGCACGATATTCAATGTGACGGAAGCCAGAGCCGCGAGGGAGGATGCAAGAAGAATTAATATGACGGATTTCATAAGGGCCAGCCCGAGACAATTCAAAAGGGAAGGAGTAGTGTTCAAGTATTAATCCGACAGACAGGCCACGCTTTAAAGAAGTGAAAGGCTGTTCGATATTCGGAGTTCTTTCGTAGGGTGATTCCGAGCTCCATCAGACCTTGCGGGGTTCTCCTCCTAACAAAACCGTTAATAGCTGGATGAGATATAACAGATATAACCAACCGAAATATTCCTGAAATGGGAATGAACACGAAGTCCATGAGTGAAACGTGCAATAAAGCTGAGAGTCTAGGTGTATATGGCGTTCCCGAATAAGTTATAGCACTTTGCTCACGGAAGAATCTTATACCTCTAAGGTAGAAAATATCGAAGCGCCGGACCCTGAAAAGATAGGCCAATATCAACTGAGAAATACAGAAGTACTGGTTCAGAGGAGTTAGAACGGAATACTCTCGGAAGCACCGCAGGTTCACGAGATGTGGTCTGGAATCGACCTGCGTCACTCAACGTCCTGATGAATATTACCCATGGTTAGAAGAAAGGTATAATTATTTGGTAATACACAATGGTGGCCACGATTACTTCATAAGTACGTCTTACAATCGAGCAGAATAAATCAGATAGATAAGTTACTTCTCGCAAGCGTTCCTCTGGGACAGACGAGGATTACTCTTTTACATGTACTCGAGTAGGGCCGAGGGGGTAAAAATAGATATGCCCGTACCATGACCCGATTTGCGACCCTTCAGTTCCTTATTATTTTCAGTATAATGGTTTTTGTCGACCGAGACGGATGCTCACCGGGCCATGAGGGTGAGGACGGGATCGGGATCAAAAGAGGTATGAATCACAGTTCATACGCATTACTACAAACCTAGCCTATACTTACGAGCCACCCTCCTTGAAAGTGGCGGTAGAATCCCCCGGGGTTATCGGCTAATTTCAAGTGAAGCGCGATATCTAGATCGCCTTAGTTGAGAGACTGACCAAGCTGGGGTGATTGGGTCATATAGGTCAAAAATTTCAGACAGACAAGCAATTGAGGGGAAGGGAAATTGTCCACCAAAAGAAAGAGCCTGCCCATCGGCACGGAGAGCTAGAAAAGTGAGGAAAGGGGCAGATAATGAGTTAATTCGCAGGAACTCTTCGCAGTGTCCCACCATATCGACCGTCCTAAGTGTGAGTCCATAGCGGCGCAATTGATTAAAAGATACCAGGTATCCATTTTATTATCAGATATGATCTAGATAAGAATCGTAAAGTTATTCCTCTTCTTCCCCTCTTTTAAGACTCGCTTTTTGGAGAAATCTTTGGCGCCAGGTGTTTGGAAAACAATCTGGGACCCATCTTGTTTCCTATAAAGCCAGTAAGCCATTTTACCGCCCGTTTTCCATCGCTCTTTCAACATGGAAAACCCAAGATATAACATGAGCCTTTGTAGATGTTCGAAGTCCAAATAGCGTGAATTGGCAACGCAAGGTAGAGGAAGCTAGGGGAGAAATGCTAATTGAACGAATGAAAAGCGATGGTAAATTATAACTCACTGCAAGAAAAAGGTATCCATCTTGCCGCAAAAAACTGTGGGCCATGGAAAGCATTTTCCCTGAAATCACCATCTGAGTTAAATATTC
>Ga0157379_10004298_pt1 | contig 12176 bp, 10 predicted proteins | sample S25metaG_FD_121802 | JGI IMG/M metagenome (GOLD analysis project Ga0157379, IMG submission 121802) | Switchgrass rhizosphere microbial communities from Kellogg Biological Station, Michigan, USA - S2-5 metaG | ecosystem: Host-associated > Plants > Roots > Rhizosphere > Soil | place: USA... | reverse complement strand
GTGGCCCGCGCTCAACTTCGACATTCCCTGGCTGACGTACAGTCGCTTGCGGCCGCTACATACCAACGCGGTGATCTTTGCGTTCGGCGGCAGCGCTTTGTTCGCGTCGTCGTATCACATCGTCCAGCGCACTTGTCATGTGCGTTTGTTTGCACCTGCATTGGCGCGCTTTACCTTCTGGGGTTGGCAGGTGGTGATCGTTGCCGCTGCCATCACGCTGCCGCTGGGTATCACGCAAAGCCGCGAATACGCCGAACTGGAATGGCCGATCGATTTATTGATCGCGGTTGTGTGGGTGGCTTACGGCATTGTGTTCTTCGGCACACTGGCCACACGCAAGGTAAAGCACATCTATGTCGCGAACTGGTTCTTTGCGGCTTACGTGATCACGATTGCAGTGCTGCACATCTTCAATAATCTGTCGATTCCGGTATCGCCCACCAAGTCGTACATCATCTATTCAGGCGTGGTCGATGCGATGGTGCAGTGGTGGTATGGCCATAACGCAGTAGGTTTCTTTCTCACGGCTGCGTTTCTGGGAATGATGTACTACTTCGTGCCCAAGCAGGCAGGGCGTCCCATCTATTCATATCGCCTGTCCATCGTGCACTTCTGGGCGTTGATCTCCATTTATATGTGGGCTGGTCCGCATCATTTGCACTACACCACGCTGCCGGACTGGGCTCAGTCGCTGGGTATGGTGTTCTCGCTGATTCTGCTCGCGCCGTCGTGGGGCGGGATGATCAACGGCATCATGACGCTCTCGGGTGCGTGGCAGAAGCTGCGTACCGATCCCATTCTTAAATTTATGATCGTATCGCTGTCGTTCTACGGCATGTCCACCTTTGAAGGTCCATTGATGTCCATCAAGACCGTCAATGCGTTGTCGCACTACACGGACTGGACCATCGGCCACGTTCACTCGGGTGCATTGGGTTGGGTGGCATTCATGACCATCGGTTCGATGTATGCATTAATTCCGAAATTGTATGGTCGCAGCACGATGTGGAGTACACGTCTGATCGATGTGCACTTCTGGATCGCCACCATTGGCGTGGTGTTGTATGTCACCGCGATGTGGATTGCGGGTGTCATGCAGGGCTTGATGTGGCGCGCCACCAATCCTGATGGAACGCTCACCTACACCTTCGTTGAATCGCTGAAAGCCACCTATCCGTTTTATGCGGTGCGATTGGTTGGCGGCATTCTGTTTTTGATCGGCATGTTGATCATGGCTTACAACGTGAGGAAGACCATTGCCGTTACTGCTGCCGATTCAAGCCTGATTGTTGCGCCGGCGCAGGCTTGAGCGAGAGGACATAGCGATGAAACATGAAGCAGTAGAACGCAAGTCGTGGTTGATGGGCACCTTGATTGCGGTGGTCATCAGCGTGGCGGGTCTGGTCGAAATCGTGCCGCTGTATTCGCAAGGATCAGTAGTGCAGCCGGCGCCGGGCATACAACCTTATGCGCCGCTCGCGCTGGAGGGCCGCGATGTCTATGTTCGTGAAGGTTGTTACAACTGCCACTCGCAGATGGTGCGCCCCTTGCGTGGTGATACCGAACGTTATGGGCATTACTCGCTGGCCGGTGAGTCGGTATACGACCATCCATTTCAATTCGGTTCAAAACGAACCGGCCCTGATCTTGCTCGTGTGGGTGGACGCTACTCCGATGAGTGGCAGCGCATTCATTTGAAGAATCCTCGCGATGTGGTGCCGGAATCCAACATGCCCGGTTTTCCCTGGTTGGAAAAAAACAAACTCGACGGCGGCGATATCGAAGCCAAGATGCATGCACTACGCATGATTGGCGTGCCGTACACCGACGCACAAATCAGTGCGGCACGTGAGCAGGTGGAGGGACATACCGAGATGGAAGCACTCATCGCCTATCTGCAAGGGCTCAAGTATCACGGGGAGAGCGGACTATGATCGGCATCGTGCGTGGCTTGATTACGCTGGCGTTGATGGGTTCCTTCATCTGGATGGCGATATGGGTGTGGGGCAGTGCGCGCAAAGACACATTCGATGCGATCGCGCGTATGCCTTTAGAAGATTCGCCGCTGGAAAGCGAAGCGACTTCCGGTGATAGGAGTTGATGCTCATGAGTTTCGGTGTGAGTTGGTACATTGCCATCGTTTCGCTGCTGAACATCGTCGCGGCGTTGTGGTTGATCTGGTGGACCGCGCGCGGCGCCAACAAACAGGTGTCGGAAGAAACCACCAATCACGTGTGGGATGGCGACTTGCGGGAATACAACAATCCATTGCCGCGTTGGTGGCTGGGCTTGTTCATCATCACCATCGTATTTGGCCTGGGCTACTTGGTGTACTACCCGGGGCTTGGCAACTACCCAGGCAGCAAGCATTGGTCGCAGGAGGCGCAATGGGCCGCAGAAGATGCACAGGCTCGAGGCGCATTGGATAAACAATTCGCCGGCATCAAGGATAAGAGCTTGCTTGAAATCAGCCACGATACGGCAGCAATGAGCACGGCACGCAATCTGTTCGCCTTGAATTGTTCGACCTGTCATGGCTCTGATGCACGTGGCGCGCGTGGCTTTCCGAACCTCACCGATAAGGACTGGCTGTGGGGCGGCAGCGACGCGGATATCTATGAAACCATTTTGCATGGACGTAATGCAGCCATGCCGGCATGGGGCACTTTACTCGGGCAGGAAGGCGTCGAAGAAGTTGCCTCTTATGTGCTGAGTCTCAGTGGCTACCATGCGCCGCAGGATTGGGTGGATGCCGGTCGCACGCGTTTTCAGCAACTGTGCGTGGCTTGCCATGGTCCGGAAGGCAAGGGCAACACCGCATTGGGTGCGCCGAACCTCACCGACAACATCTGGTTGTACGGCGGCTCGTTGCCGGCATTGCGCGAAACGATTACTAACGGTCGTAATGGACATATGCCTGCGCATGTCGATCTGTTGGGCGAGACGAAAGTACGCCTGCTCGCTGCGTATGTGCTGAGCTTGAACCAACCGAAAATAACTACTGCTTTGCCAACCTCATCAATAGTCAAGCAAGAGGTTGTTAAGCGTGAATGACGACAAGTTATTAATCCGGCTGACAAGTAGCTCTGCTTTGTCTCGCGGTTTGCGTAAGGGCGGCGTCTTACTTCCTCTCCCTCAGGGAGACGGCAGGGGTGAGGGTGAAGCAGCTCGCCTCGATCTTTCAAAAGCACCCTCACTCTGGCTCTCTCCCTCAGGGAGAGAGCACGCCTATGCGCGCAGCAGCTTAACTGGCTAGTTCTTCGTGAAGGTGGGCGAGCATGATCGAACCAGATGAAGAACTGACACCAGCCGCCTCACCTTGGTCGCGACTGCGCGAAGCGGTGGGTGTGGTGCTGTGGTCTTCATTCCTTGCCGCGTGTCTGGAAACCATGTTGTTCTTCGCATGGTTCGATCCGCCTTTGTTATCACACGACGATTTTCCGCCAGCTTGGCTGGCACAGCGCCCTACTGCTTATGCGGTCGGATTTTTCTTCTTCTGGTGTTGTAGCGCGGTCGCCGCTGCTTTCACTGCGTACCTGATCGAATCCGGGCCGCATGCATCGGATGTACCTGCCAAACCACAGCAATGAACGCTCAACTGCACGCACCGGAACACAGTCTCTACGCAGCGCAACAAAAGATTTATCCGCGTGAAGTCACTGGCCGGTTCGCACGCCTGCGTGTTGCCGCGGTGCTGGTGTTGCTGGGTATCTTCTACGGACTGCCGTGGTTGCAGTGGGATGGACGCCAGGCGGTGTTGTTCGATCTGCCGGCGCGCAAGTTCTACATCTTCGGCATCACGTTTTTCCCGCAGGACTTTTTCCTGCTTACATGGTTGCTGGTAATTGCTGCGTTGTCGTTGTTCTTCTTCACCGCGCTGGCGGGAAGATTGTGGTGTGGCTATGCCTGTCCACAAACAGTATGGACACAAGCTTTTGTGTGGATGGAACGTCTGGCAGAAGGTAAGCGTGCGCAACGCATCAAGCTCGACAAGCAACCGTGGACCTTCAACAAGCTATGGCGCAAATCGCTCAAGCAGGTGCTATGGATTTCGTTCTCGTTGTATACGGGCTATAGCTTCGTTGGGTATTTTTCGCCGATTCATGGCCTGGCCGAAGGCATCACACAGTTCTCACTAGGTTCGTGGGAAACCTTCTGGGTGTTGTTTTATGGCTTCGCGACCTATGGCAATGCCGGTCATATGCGCGAACAGGTGTGCAAGTACATGTGTCCGTATGCGCGTTTTCAAAGCGCGATGTCCGACCGCAACACTTTAATCATTTCCTACGACGCAAAGCGCGGTGAGCCGCGCGGTTCACGGGCGCGCGGCGATGATCAGCTTGCAAAGCAGGGGCAGGGCGATTGCGTTGATTGCACATTGTGCGTTCAAGCCTGTCCCACCGGCATCGATATTCGTCGTGGCCTGCAGTACGACTGCATCGCCTGCGCTGCGTGTATCGATGCCTGTGACACGGTGATGGACAAGCTGGGTTCGCCGCGCGGTTTGGTGCGGTATTCCACGCAGGCGCAGTTGGATGGCAAGGCGACACGAATTCTGCGTCCGCGAATCTTTATCTATGCAATGTTGCTGACGCTGCTGACTGCCGGCTTTGGTTATGCCGTGACACACCGCATGCCGTTCGATGTCGATGTGCTGCGTGATCGCAACGCCTTGTATCGAACCACCTCTGAGGGTTTGATCGAGAACGTGTACAGCATTCGCATCATTAACAAAGATCAACATCCGCATGCATTTCAGCTTTCCATCGACGGCTTGCCCAATGCGACCATCGATACCGATGTGCCGCAGCCGGTTGTTGCAGGCGGTGCAGTGATGACAGTTGTTATTCGCGTGCGAGTGCCTGAAGGACAGGAACACGGAGGTCGCGACATCAAGGTAATTGCCAAAGCCATTGATCGACCGGCTCTGCATGTAACAAGCAAAGCTAGATTTTTTTCGGAGCCATGATGGCGCTCCTACATATGATGCATACGAGGAATTCGAACATGTCCGACACTCAACGTCCCTGGTATCACCATCCCATGATGTGGCTGGTAATTGCTCCGCCACTAGCATCAGTACTTGCGGGCATCGTCACGGTCATCCTGATCATCACCAATCCGGATCAAGATGTTCGGCCGTCACAAGCCATCGTTCATGCTCGCCATGCTGGTTCCAACTCCGTTGTACCACCCGCTGAATAGTCCATGAGCATTGCCGCGAAAAGAATAGACCCGCTTCGGCATGAACCGCAGTCGCACTGTTTTCATTGCGGTGAATCATTGGCCGCGCGCAAGACACTATGGATATCTATTCGCGAACAACGCGTTGCCGTTTGTTGTGAAGGCTGCAGTGCGGCGGCGACGCTGGTTGCGGGATTGGGGCTGGATGATTTCTATCGCTTCCGCACATCAGTGAGTGCAACGCCGACACCGACTCGTGAAGCATGGCTTGCGTACGACAATGACGAAGTACTGAACAGCGTCAGCCATGTTGAAGGTGACAAACGAGTCGTGGTGTTGTTGATCGATGGACTAACCTGCGCCGCCTGCGGCTGGCTGGTGTCGCAGGCGTTGTTGCGTTGTGCGGGCGTGAACGCAGCGAGCGTGAATGCCGCAACGGGACGCGCCAAGGTAACGTGGGACCCAGCCCGAATGAAGTTATCGCAATTGCTCTGCATCATCGATGAGCTGGGTTTTGCGCCGCACTTTGTTACCGCCGATGCCATCGAACATCAGGCACAACAGGAGCGTCGCAGTTTGCTTAAGCGTCTGGCCGTTGCAGGTCTTGGCATGATGCAGGTGATGATGTTCGCCATCGCCCTGTATGCCGGTGACTTTCAGGGCATGGAAGCCAACATTCGCGATTACCTGCGCATCGTCAGTCTGCTGGTCACCACGCCCGTGTTGTTATATGCAGGGGCGCCGTTCTTCGCCAATGCATACAAGGCACTGCGCGCCAGAAGTATCAGCATGGATGTGCCGGTGTCGCTGGGATTAACGCTCGCGTTTACCGCCAGCGTCATCAACACCTGGCGTCATTCTGGCGCGGTGTATTTCGACTCGGTGGTCATGTTCATTTTCTTTCTCACAGTGGCGCGCTTTGTCGAAATGATTGCGCGGCATGCCAATACAAGCGTCACCGATGCGTTGGGACGCTTATTGCCGGTGATTGCGCATCGCGTAGTCGATAATGCTCATGAAGACGTAGCGGTTGCGTCGCTGCGTATTGGCGATCGTTTGCTGGTGCGCGTCGGTGAAGTCGTGCCGGCGGATGCCGTGATCTGCGCCGGAGAAACTCGCATGGATGAATCCTTGCTCACCGGCGAATCGGTTCCTGTAGCGCGCTGTGCAGGCCAACGCGTGACCGCGGGGACGGTCAATCTCGATGCGCCGGCGACTGTTGAGGTCATCGCCGTTGGCGCAGCGACCGTACTTGCGGGCGTCGTCGCGTTGCTGAATCGCGCACAGGCAGAGCGACCGGCAATCACGCGGGATGCCGATCGCATGGCAAGTCGCTTTCTCTGGCGTGTGTTATTTGGGGCGGCGGCTGTGGGTATTGCGTGGACGATCATCGAACCCTCGCGTGCATTCGCTGCCATGCTGGCAGTGCTCGTGGTGGCCTGTCCTTGTGCGCTATCGCTGGCGACCTTGGTGGTGGTAGCCAGCACCACAACGGCATTGGCGCGACGCGGCGTACTGGTGACCCATGCCGATGCGATAGAAACGCTCGCGAAGGTGACGCGGGTGGTGTTCGACAAGACCGGCACACTGACGCATGGCAGCTTGCACATTCATCGTTGTGAGCCAGGAGACGGCACCTCTGCCGATGAGTGCATGGCAATTGCGGCAGCGTTGGAACGTCATTCGGAACATCCCATTGCTCGCGCCTTTGGTGCAGCAGGTGCATCACACATCGCTACTGACGTGCGTGTGGGTGCCGGCAAAGGCATTGAAGGGACGGTGCAAGGCACGCGTTATCGACTGGGCACCGCCGCCTTTGTCGGGGAAATGATTGCCTTGCCTGCAACGCAGAACGATGTCGGTATCGTACTTGCCGACGCACATCGCCAGCTATGTCGATTCGAGATCGGCGATACCTTGCGCGCCGAAGCGCCTGATACGATCAACAGATTGCAGCGATTCGGCTTGCAAACCGAATTGTTGAGTGGCGACGCTCGCGATGCAGTGGCAAACATGGCCGAAGCGTGCGGCATCAAGGTGTTCAGCGCGCGACAATCGCCACAGCAAAAACTGGAGCGCGTGCGAAGATTGATACAAGCAGGTGAGTGTGTGGCCATGGTCGGCGATGGCATCAACGATGCGCCGGTATTGGGCGGCGCCAGTGTGTCGATTGCGATGAGTCGTGGTTCACCACTGGCAATGGCCAGTGCCGATCTGATTCTGCTCAATGACTCGCTCGCTCGGCTGCCGGAGATATTCATCCTGGCACATCGCGCGCACCGCATCATGAAGCAGAATTTGTTCTGGGCTGCGGCCTACAACTTGAGCGCCATGCCACTCGCCGCGTTGGGGTTGATACCACCCTGGCTTGCGGCAATTGGCATGTCGCTGAGTTCCATGCTGGTCGTGTTGAATGCATTGCGAATTACGCGTGGTTCCTCACCACAGCCACCACGCATGTCCGAACGAGCTGATCGCGTATCCATGCAAACACAAGACTGGATATTGCCGACATCGGCAGGGCAGGTATGAGCATCCTATTCATCATGATTCCCATTACCTTGCTGCTGGTTGCCTGTGCCTGTGGCGCATTTTTTTGGGCGGTGGGCGCCGGGCAGTTTGAAGAGCTTGAAACCTCCGCGTGGGAGATTCTCATTGACGATCCCGCTGAGCAAACCGCAGCAACGCAGGCAAGTGAGCAGCCATGATTCATCAACACGAGCTGATGAATCCGGTAGTCACAAGCGGCATCACACTGGCTGCGGCATATATCGCGGGCATCGTCAGCAGCATGCATTGCCTGTTGATGTGCGGTGGTGTCTCCAGTGCATTGGGAATGCGTGCCCGTGCGCTGGGTGCTTCTGCGCCGCGTGCGTTGCTGCATGGTGTGATGTATCAGATCGGCAGAATATCCAGCTATGCCGTTGCCGGTAGTCTGTGCGCGACATTCGGTCAGGCACTCAAGTCGATGATCGATGTGGTGCAACTGGGCGTGGTATTGCGTGTGCTGGCCGGCACGGTGTTGATTCTCATCGCGCTGCGTTTTCTATTCGGCTGGCGTTTGCTGGATGGACTCGAACGCGCTGGTGGCAAGCTATGGCGTCGGCTGGTGCCGTTGATACCGCAGCAAGGTCATGGCGCTGCGAACTCCTTGTTGCTCGGCATGTTGTGGGGCTGGATGCCGTGTGGACTGGTTTACTCGATGCTGTTGTTCGCAACGTTGTCTGGCACTGCATTGCAAGGCGCCGCGATCATGGCGTTGTTTGGTCTGGGAACGCTGCCGGCCATGTTGGGTTCGACATTGCTGGCCAGTCAGTTGCAACGGTTCATGCGGCTTCCCGGCTTTGGCAAGGTCAGCGGTGCTTTGTTATTGATTTGCGGTGTGGTGACGATGGTAGTGCCGCTGGTGGGTGTGCATCACTGATAATCTTGTTCAGCCCTGCGGAAAGCATGTTTGACTGTGCTTATCGGTGCATGCGGCGGATTGCTATGAATCTTGATCTTCCGGGCAACTTCAGCAAAGACAGCATTGCGCCGCAGCACCTGCGATTGAGAACGCAAATAAGGAGAACGGTGTGCTTAAGGTCGTAAGAATCACCTTGAAGATTGTGGCTGGCCTTATTGCAGTGCTGGCGGTTATCTTGGCTGTGTCGGGGCTCGCCTATTCCCGTTACATGAAGATTGATCCCGTCCGTGGCCTGAATGAATCCGGTTACGTTCGCATTGGTGGTATCGATCAGTGGGTGCAAATTCGAGGTGATGATCGATCCAACCCAGTCTTGCTGCTGCTAAACGGTGGCCCCGGCGGTTCGATGATATCTTCGACGTCAGTGTTCAGATCATGGGAGAAGCAATTCACTATCGTCATGTGGGATCAGCGTGGAGAGGGTAGGACGTTCGAAAGGAGCGGCCCAAACGGAAGTGAACCGATGACGATCGAGAAGATGGTTGAGGATGGGATAGAACTGTCGCGGTACCTTCGGAGCCATCTGCAAAAACAGAAGATTGTGGTTCTCGGCCATTCGTGGGGATCCATATTGGGCGTGCGGATGGTCGAGGATCATCCTGAGCTATTTGCTGCCTATGTGGGAACCGGCCAGGTTACGGATATGCAGAAAGACGTAGCTGCTGCCTATCCGTTGCTTCGCGCATCCGCAGAGTCCCGCAACAACGCAAAGGCGCTGCAGGAGCTTAATGCGCTCGGCCCACCACCGTACGGGAGTGTGGAGAAGAATCTTAGTGTTATCGCCTGGGCCAATAAGCTTGACCGAGAATCGTCTAAAGGATCAAGCATCGTCTATCTCCCTTGGGGAGTTGCAGCTGCGTTGCTCGACCTACGTATTGTCCTTCCAGGCCTAGAGTATTCTGGCCGTGCGTTGCTCGGACAGATATTTCAGGTCAACCTTCCGTCGTTGGCAACTCATTTCGACGTACCGATCATCATGATTCAGGGGAGCGATGACTTGGTAACGGTGACGGCCTTAGCGAAGGACTATTTCGACAGGATCTCAGCACCTCACAAGGATTTCATTCTTCTGCAAAACCACGGCCATTTTGCCGTCTATAAGGCAAGCGACGAATTCTTGACGGCGCTGGTCGCGCATATTCGGCCTCTGCTTGAACACTTAAATGAATCTTGAGCCGGGCGAACTAGTAATCGTCGATCTGATTGGGAAGCGGTAAGAAGCCGGTGATGAGTTGGCGTGAGCGTTGTCAGGTTTGCAAGATCATTGGCGATGAGATTGGGTGGCAAACTACATCTTCCACTGCAAACCCAAGTTCATATCCACGCCGTTGCGTTGCCAGTCGTTCATTCTCGATGGCAAACCGGCGTAGTGCTTGGTGGGACGATTGAGAAGATTGCTGATGCCGGCCGTCACGCGCGTGTTCTTGCCGAGCTTGTAAGAGCCATTGATCTCTGCATCCCACGCGCTGGTGATGTAGTTGTCGAAGCCACGCGCGATCAGATCTTCCCACCAACCGCTGCGATAACTCACGCTGGTGTCCACTGATAATGGACCGCGCGTATCGTGAAATTTAAGCGATGCCTGATGGTCGACCTGACGCGGTAGCGGAAATACTTCGCCGGGGCGCGTGGCGTGATGCGCTTCGCCATGATTGAAGTTGTAGTTGGTTTCCAGTGAGCCCTTACCCAGATGCAGCGGTAAGACCCAGGTTGGGCTTTGCCAGCTCAACTCGCTGCCGGCCGCAAAGGCGGTGTCGCCGTTGACGCGTTTGAATTCAATGAACTCACCGAGATTGCCGATGGTCACCGGATACTGCGCGTCGGTGATGAAGTGATCGATCTTCTTGTAGAACAGCGCGAATGATATGAGGCCGTAGCGTTCATCGTATTTGTCCACCGACCAATCGAAGTTCGTCGATAGATACGGTTTGAGATCGGGCGCACCAATGCGGCTACGGTGATCGGTGAAACTCACGGTACGAAATGGCGCGATGTCCGCGACATTGGGTCGTGACATCGAACGCGTGATTGAGCCTCGATACAACAAACCCGGCTTGGGTTCGTAACGTAGATGCAAGCCGGGCAATACTTCAACGTAGCTGTTGGTCGCTTTCACTGGAGTGAAGCCGGTGGATTGTCCATTGTTATCCAGTTGATTGCCGAAAGAAGTGACTTGGGTGCCTTCAACGCGTACACCACCGAGGATGCTCCACTGACGCCACATGAACTTGCCCATGCCGTATAGCGCCCAGATGTTCTCGGTGAGCTGGGTATTGCCGGAAGTGGAATTGATTTCGGTCTGCGTCGCATTTTTCTGAAATGCTGCTGGATCGCTGCCAAGCAATTGGGCGACTGCAGCTGCATTCGGAATTGGACCGTATCGATAGGGCAGGGTATGCATGTCGATCAATGCAGTACCGACCAATCCATCCATCGTCAGTGATTGGCTACCAGGATCGAATGACTCTTTATCAATATCGACGCCGCGATGAATCTGCTGTGCTTTGCCGCCGAACTTGAGATAGTCGATGCCGTTATCCAGGGTGATTTTCAGATTGAACTTCAGCGAGCCATCCTGCTCGCGAGTTTCACTGCGAGTGAGATACAAGTAGTCGAAGTTGTAACGTGCAGGATCAAACGCACTGGCAGTATCGCCTGCGACCGTTTGATCGCTGAATTCAAAATCTGGTGCATAAGGATTCGGGCTAAGATCGTAGCTGGCGCGATAAAGATGTGAGCTGAGGAATGCAGCATCGAGCGTATGGGGTTCACGCTCGATGGTTAGTCCGTAAGCGATAGTCGTATCCCAATCGTAGTTGTCCACTTTGGACTTAGCGCCCAACGAGGCATTCAGCGCGTCGCGCTTTGCAACTTGATCCTGGCTGCGACGACTCAGTGCGACATTCGAAAAGCTGCCTGCCGTGGGTGTCAATGTTTCCACAACGCCGCTGGCGGGATCGGTATCGTTGTAGCTGCGTAAACGATGCGTCCAATCGTGGCTGAGATTCGAACGCAGATACACCGCGAGATCGTCGAAGCGCGCATCTGAGTTCAGTACCAGACCGGTACGCTGGCGATGCTCGTTGGTGGATTCCATTAACGGCAAAGTGAGAACCGGAATAGACGCGCCGGTATAAGGGGCTGGGCCTTGTGAAATCTGCGCAGTCCATTCGCGCAACGCAGATAGACGCTCGCGACGTGCAAATTGATCGTCGTAACTCACCGTGGCCATCACGCTGGCATTGCGTTGATCCGCGAACAGCGTGAACGGTTGACCCAGTGTGAAACTATTACGTGCGCCGGCGTGCGGTGAATTGCCGTTGTACACCGCTTGGTGACGACCTTGCACGTAACCGTCCTTGATCACCAGGCCACCGGTATTCACGTTGATCACGCCACCGACGGCATCGGCTTCCATGTCGGGCGTGAAAGTTTTGGTGACTTCCAGCGACTGCACGATTTCAGGTGGAATGCTGTCGAGCGGATTGCCAGAGCCAGCCTGGCGTTGTCCGTCGACGGTAATGCG
>Ga0157379_10004296_pt1 | contig 12177 bp, 9 predicted proteins | sample S25metaG_FD_121802 | JGI IMG/M metagenome (GOLD analysis project Ga0157379, IMG submission 121802) | Switchgrass rhizosphere microbial communities from Kellogg Biological Station, Michigan, USA - S2-5 metaG | ecosystem: Host-associated > Plants > Roots > Rhizosphere > Soil | place: USA: Michigan... | reverse complement strand
GGAAGCGGGAGGTGCCGAAGTCGGCGACTTTCAGCATGCCGTTCTCGGTGATGAGCACGTTCGAGGGCCGCAAGTCGCGATGCAGCACGCCCTGGCGATGGGCGTGGTCGACGGCGTTGCAGATCTGGCAGGTGTAGTCGAGCGCAGTGCCCAGCGCCAGGGCCCCGTCCCGGGAGAGGATCGCTTCCAGGGTCTCGCCCGACACCAGCTCCATCACAATGAAGAAGACGTTGTCCTGCTTCTCGGCCGTCAGGATGGTGACGATGTTCGGGTGGTTGAGACTGGCGAGCAGGCGCGGCTCGCGCAGCAGTTCGCCGAAATCGACGCCTTGCTTGTGCGGCACCTTCAGAGCGACTTTCTTGTCGATCCAGGTGTCCTCGGCGAGATAGACGGTGCCGAAGCCGCCGCTGCCGATGGTCGACAGCACTTTGTATTTCCCGACGACTTGTCCCCGAAAAAACACGCGGCGAGTATAGCAGCCCGGGGTCACGCTCCGCGGCGCACTGGCGAGCACCTCGTGCAGCGACATTTGCGCACGACCGCCCCCGCGGGGGAAAATGAGTCAGAGAGAACCGCATGAAGATTACCAACCAGACGCTTCCCAGCTCGCCGACCCAGCCACTCGATCCGCGCACCTTGGAGTTCGGCCGGATGTTCACGCCGAACTTCTTCGTGAGCGAATACAAGAACGGCACATGGTGCAATCCGCGCATCCAGCCCGTCGAGCCGTTCTCGTTGCACCCCGCCTCGCTGGTCTTCCATTACGCCCAGACGGTGTTCGAGGGGCTGAAGGCTTTCCGTCAGCACGACGGGCGTATCGTCCTGTTCAGACCCGAGATGAACGCCAAGCGGTTCCAGTTGTCGGGCGCGCGTCTGAGCATCCCGCCGGTCGACGAGGCGTTCTTCGTCCAGGCGATTCGCGAGCTGGTGGAAAACGAGCGGCACTTTCTGCCGGGCGAGCCGGGTTGTCTCTACATTCGGCCGACGGCGATGGGCGTGGATGCGACGCTCGGCGTCAAGAGCGCGAGCGAGTTCATTTTCTTCATCCTGACGCTGCCGTCGGGCGGCTATTTCAAAGGCGCAGGCGACGGACCGGGGGCGATCGACGTGCTCGTCAGCACGTCCGTGGTGCGCACCGCGCCTGGGTTGATGGGCAGCGTGAAGGCCGGGGCGAACTACGCAGGCACGCTCACGATCACCGAGCACGCCAAGACTGTCGGCTGCTCGCAGGTGCTGTTCCTCGATTCCCATCATCACCAGTTCATCGAGGAAATGGGCGGGATGAACATCATGTTCGTGCAGGGCAACCTGCTGCGGACGCCGCCGCTCACCGACACGATTCTGCGCGGGGTGACCCGCGATTCGCTGTTGATCCTGGCACGGGAACAGGGTCTCGATGTCAGCGAGGCGCCAATCACGATTGACGAGGTGGTGGCCGGCGTCAAGGACGGCAGCATTGGCGAGATATTCGCCTGCGGCACCGCGGCCGTGGTGATCGGCATCAAGAGTCTGCAGTTCGAAGATGGATCGTCGATCCGCACGACCGGCTGTCCTGGGCCCACGACCCGGCGGCTCTACGATGCGTTGACCGGGGTGCAGTACGGCCGCGTGCCGGACCGGCACGGCTGGCTCAACGAAGTGTGTGCCGCCGATGCCGCCGCCGGCACGCCTGTCGGCGTCGCGGCCAGCCGATAGTGGATCAGGGGCGATGCGTGCGTCGCCCGTCCGAGGCTGACGCGTGCACCGATTTTTTGCGCCCTCCCTGGATCCCGGCGACGAGACGGCGATTCTGCCGCGCGAAGAAGGCGAGCACCTGACCCGCGTGCTGCGGTTGACCGCCGGGGATACGGTGGCGGTCTTCGACGGCCGCGGTCATGAATTTCTCGCGCGCGTGGTCGGATCGGTCGTCGATGCCGAAAGGCGGCGGGCGATTTCGGTGCAGCTGCTCTCCCGCATCGAGCCTGCCGTTGAACCCACCGTCGCGATCACGCTCGTTCAAGCCGTCCTCAAAGCCGACAAGATGGACGAGATCGTCCGCGATGCCGTGATGCTCGGCGCCGCCGCGATTCATCCGATCATTACGAGCCGGACCGAGGTCACCGTCGCGGCAGTGATGCGGGGGGCACGCCTGGACAGGTGGCGTCGCGTGGCGCTGGCATCCGTCAAACAGTCCCGCGGCGCCATCCTGCCGGAGATTCGCATTCCGCTGCGATTCGAGGATTTTCTGGAGGAGCCGCCGTCGGCGCTCCGTCTGATGCTCGTCGAGCCATCGTCGGCGGCGGACGTCGAATCGATCGGCGCGCTTCGTGCCCACCCGATACCTGGAGATGCCGCAGTGATGGTCGGGCCGGAGGGGGGATGGACGCTGGAGGAGTGCGCGATGGCGCGGGCGAGGGGAGTCCGGCTGATGTCCCTGGGCCACCGGACTCTGCGCGCTGACGCGGTGCCGATTGCCGCGATCAGCGTCCTGCAGTTCTTGTGGAACGATCTCTGAGATCGCGGTCCGATGAAAGAGCGCCAAAAAACTCAACGTTCAACGTTCAACGCAGAGGCCGCGGAGAAGAGCCCTCAGAGCACATTTCATGGGTCAAGCTCAAGTCTAACGCCGGGAGTCTGCAGCCTTGAGACTTCAGGCTTGAGGCTTGTTCCAACGCGTTCTGAACCCACTCCAAGGAATCTCTGCGCTCTCGGCGTGCTCTGCGCTAAGCGTTTTGAATTGTCATGCTCCAAGCCGACGTCAGCTCTGCGCCGGTTGAATCGCTTCGGCACCGAGCTTGTCGACGTCTATCGAGTGGAGATCTTGAAGTCGTGCGTCTTGATGTCGCCTTCGCCCAGTGTCACTCGCGCCGCGGCGATGCGATGCTCGTCGAGGAAAGCCGGTTCGAACCACTCGCCCTGTTCGGCCGGATCGACGGTGACCAGGTAGTAATTGCCGGGCGGGAGGCTGCGGATTTGGAACTTGCCGTTCTGGTCGGGGCGTGCGGTCGCGATCTGCCGCGCGAGCGGCCGCCACAGATCTGGATCGACTCCGAATGCGAGCACGGTGAAATCGGTCACCGGCTGTCCCTGCTCGTTGGTCACCGTGCCGTTGATTTCCTGGTGTTTGTTCGTGAAGACCAGCCTGACGTTATTGAGCGCTTGTCCGCTGCGCAGCTCGATGGGCGCGTCGACGACGTCCCGATTGGTGACCAGGACCGACTTCAGCGTCCATCCGTTCAGCTGACCCGCCGAACGAATCCAGTGGGAGCCGGCGGAGACGCCGTCGAGCGTGAAGTTGCCGTCCTTGTCGACCCGCGCGTTGGGGTTTGGCCCCGGAGTCCCACTTGTTTCAGCTGACGGCGCGGTCACCCGCACACGGCTGAAGTCTGGCGGGTCCGTTCCTTCAAACGAGACCGTTCCGGCGATCGATGCGCCGGGGAAGAGCATCACGGAAATGTCCGTCACGTCGCCGCTCGCGACGGTCAACGGCTGCACGGCGAACAGGGGAGGATCGGTGTCCGTGCCTCTCGCCCGGAGCACGTAGCGGCCCGGCGGAACGTTTCCGATGGAAAAGCGACCTTCCCAATTGATTCGGCTGTTGAAGTTGACGCCCGGCTGGCCGCGGCCGCCGACGCCGCTGCCCGTTTCGGGCACCAGACTGACCTGTCCGCTGTAGGTGATCGAGCCATCGACGCTGGTGACCACTCCGGACACCTGCGCGGTACGGACCAGCAGCAGATTGAACGTGACATCGAGCAGTTCCTGGCCGACCCCCACGGTGACGGCGCGCGACTCGTTGATCGAGCCGACGCCCGGATAGTACGTGGGCGCGTAGGCCTTCTGCAGCTCGTCGCTGACGCCCAAATCGAGGAACCCTCCAGGCGGCCCATTCTGTCCGCCTCGGCCGCCGACCGCACCGCGACCGCCAGCGCCGCGACCGCCCGGCCCGGCCCCGCTCCGGCCGAGCGCTGCGCCGCGGGCGCCGAAGTTGAAGTTCTGAGTCAGCGCATTGACGTAGTACTCGCCAGGGTTCAAACCCCACACGCGATACGCGCCTTGATCGTCGGTTTGCGCGCCTCCTGCCGGAACCAGCTGTCGCTCGCCTTGCGCGTACTGATACCGCATCACACGCACGGAAGCACCCGGCATCGGGTCGCCGAGCTCGTCGTAGATGCGCCCCGCGATCACGCTCCCTCGTGGCAGACGAAACTCGATGCCCTCCAACTGCTGCCCGTCGCCGAGTTGCAGAGGGGTGCCCGCCTGCAGCGGCCGCCGCTGCCCGTAGGACAGCGAGATGAAGCCGGTCTTTGAGACGTTCAGCGTGTAGCGACCGGCCGGCAGTTCGGTGAGCTCGAACACGCCGTTGTCGTCGGTCAGCGTCCCCCTGCCCTCAGGCAACTGCGGCGCGCTGACGTAGGCGCGGGCCCGCCGGACCGGTTTGCCGTCGTTGGCCGCGAGCACCCGGCCGGTGATTTTTCCGCTCGGTGGCGGCGGGGTGTTTTGCTGGCCCGCCGGCGTGTCACGCGGCGGCGCCTCTCCTGGCCGGGAGCTTTGTGCCGACAACACACAAACGCAGAGGACGGCGATGACGCCGGTGAGAATCCGATATTTCACGCCGGGGCCGCCCAGCCCTGAGCCGACTAGCCAGCGCATTCTTCGCGGTCCAGGCGCGCGCTCCGCCGACACGTTGTCGCTCTTCACCGGCTGAACAACCGGTGACGGGAGTCGGGGCTGCATGAATACCCCCAATTAGACGGGACAGCACCACCAGATGATGGCTGGCGCCGCACGATCATACTTTTTTCAGCGTCAGGCAGATCCACTCTTCCTCCTGCTGCCGATCGACAAGCGGAGTACTCGCGAACGCCTCGCGCACCTCGGGCTCTTCGCTGTCCAGAATGCCGCTCAGAATCAGCGTTCCGCCGGCGAGGGCGGCCGCCCGCAGCAGATCGGCCGAGCGCACCAGGTCGGCGGCGGTCAGGTTCGCCATCACGAGGTCTGCCGTTGGCAGGGCACCGCCGGTCAGATCGGCCACCGCAAACGTCGCGTGTCTGGCGCCCGGATTGAGCGCCAGGTTGTCGTTCGCCGCCTGGATCGCGTCCGCATCGTAGTCGATGCCGTGTACCTGAGGGGCGCCGAGAAGCGCGGCGGCAATCGCCAGGATTCCCGATCCAGTGCCCACGTCGAGGGCACGCGTTTGCCGCAGATCGAGGGTCTGGATTGCGGCGAGACACAGGCGGGTCGTGGCGTGATGTCCGGTCCCGAAGCCCATCGAGGGCTCGATTACGACCTCGAGGGGGTCGACCGGCCCGGTCGGCGGCGGAAGGGCGGGTGAATTCAGAAATCGGGAATGAGGAACGACTCTGATCCGGCCGACGAGAATCGGTCCGAGGCTGCTCTGGGACCGAACGGCCCAGTCCTCGTCCGAGATCTCGAGGGCCGCCGCAAGTGTCGGGGGCCTCGCCAATGCGGCCAGGGCGGCGTCGCGCTGCTCCTGCGTGGCAAAGAAGACCCGCACGCCACGCTCGCGCTCTTCGATCGCCGTCGGCGCGAAGTCGTCGAGCGCGGCGAGCAGGAGATCGTCCGCCTCGAGAATGTCCAGCGCAGGCCAGTGACGTACCACCGACTATCCGAACATGTCCTTGACACGATCGAAGAGGTTTCGCTCGTCCTGTTCGTCTTCGCGCGGGCGGGGGCGGAATTTCTCCTGCGGCAGCTCCTTCGCCAACAGCTCGACCAGCCGACGCTGCTCCTTGGTGAGCTTTCTGGGCGTCTGGACCTGCACCGTGGCGAACAAGTCGCCCTTGGCCGATCCGCCGCCGACGTCGGGCATGCCTTTACCACGCAGTCGAAGGGTGGCGCCGGTTTGAGTCCCTTCGCTGATCTTGACCGTCTCCACCCCGTCGAGCGTCGGCACCTGAATTTCGCCGCCGAGTGTCAACGTCGTGAAGTTCACCGGGATTTCGCAGAACAGATTCTGCCCATCGCGTCGGAAAAATTCATGCTCGCGCACGTGAATGAGCACGTAGAGGTGGCCGGGCGGCCCTCCGGCTGCGCCCGCTTCCCCCTCGCCCTGCAACCGCAGTTGCTGACCGGTGGAAATGCCCGCTGGAATCTTGACCGTGATTTTCCGCTCGCGCGTCACCCGGCCGTTGCCCCGGCAGGCGCTGCAGGGGTTTGAGATGATGCGGCCGACGCCGCGGCACTGGGGGCACGTGCGGGCGACCGTGAAGAAGCCCTGCTGGAACCGCACCTGTCCCTGTCCACGGCACTGCGGGCATGGCGTTGGCGCCGATCCGCTCGCTGCGCCGGAGCCCTTGCAGGTGTCGCAGCTTTCCTGACGGGGAATCTGGATCGTGGTTTCGGCCCCGGTCGCCGACTCCTCGAACGTAATTTCGAGGTCGTAGCGCAGGTCGGCGCCCCGTTGCGGCCCGCCGCGGCGGCCGCCGCCGAAAAGATCCCCCAGGCCGAAGATGTCGCCGAGGTTGCCGAAAATGTCTTCGAAGCCGCGGAACGTGCTCGGGTCGAAGCCGGCGCCGCCGCCCGCGGTCGAGCTCACGCCCGCATAGCCGAACCGATCGTACAGGCTGCGTTTCTCGGTATCGGCGAGGATCGCGTAGGCTTGCGCGGCCTCCTTGAACTTCTCCTCCGCCGTTTCATCGTTCGGATTGCGATCCGGGTGGTACTGCATCGCCAGCTTCCGATAGGCGCTCTTGATCTCGCCGTCGGACGCGGACCGGGACACGCCGAGGATTTCGTAGCAATCGCGCTTGCTCACGACGTCGCCACCTTCACCATCGCCGGCCTCAGCAGCCGGTCGCCCAACATGTAGCCGCGGCGCAGTTCGCCGATCACCTCGCCCTCGCGATGGCCGGGGCTCACCTCCTGGATCACCGCCTGATGCACGTTGGGATCGAAGTCGGTCCCGAGGGCGTCGATCGCGCGGACACGATGCCGGCGCAGCAGATCGTGCAGCTTCGAATGAATCAATTCGAAGCCTTTGCGATACGGGCCCGCGCTCTCTTCACTCGCCACCGTCAGCGCCAGGTCGAAGTCGTCGACGACCTGCAACAGGTCCTGCAGCAGGTCGATGACCTTCTGGTCGGCCTGCTCGCGGCGCTCGCGCTCGACGCGCTTGCGATAGTTGTCGAACTCGGCCGCTTTACGGACCCAACGGTCGTAGTAGTCATCGCGCTCGCGTTGTAAGTCGGAGACCGGATCGGTCGAGACGACCGCTTCGGTCGCCTCAGGATACTCAGGCGCGTCCGTCTTCTCGTCCATAGACTCTCTCGTCAGTCGGTCAATATCGTCATGTTGATCGCGTGGTAACAGCCGGATTCATTCACGCTCGAATGGTCAACCGACCAGATAATCACGCGCACGTGTTGGTTCGTTCAGTCAGTTGGGATCGCGCAGCATCCGCGCGACCGCCTGCGCTGCCGCGTCGACGACGGCAATCACCCGCGAGTAGCGCATTCGGGTCGGGCCGATCACGCCGATGGTCGTTCCGGTTCCGTCAGCATCGGTATAGGTCGAGGCGATCAGGCTGAAGGACCGGAGGGTCGGGCTGGGATGCTCCGCGCCAATCACCACCGTCAGGCCCGGACCGTCGATGCACTCGTTGAGGAGAAGCACGAGCCGCTGCTTTTCCTCAATCATCTGGATGAGCGCCTGCAGCGTGCTCATCGTGACGCCCTGCCCATCGTCGAGCAACAGGGCGGTGCCCTCGACGAACAGCACCCGCTCATCCTCCAGATTCTCGAATGTGGAGCTGGCCAGACGCATCGCGCGGGCAAAGAGCGTGTCGTACAGCGATCGTTCTTCGTCAATGCGCTCGAGCACGGCCTGACGCGCCCGGGCCAGCGGAAGTCCGGCGAACTCGGCGTTCAGGTAGTTCGACGCCTGACGGAGATCGTCGGCGGTCAAGGTCTCACTGATTTCGATGACCTTCTGAAGCACCTGACTGCCGCGCGCGACGATCACAACCAGCACGCGATTCGAACCGAGCGACACGAATTCCACCCGGTCGAACACCGCGGAGCCCTGTGCGGGCGGCAGCGCGAAGCCGACGAGCCGGGAGGCCTGAGAGACGACGCGCGAGGCCTGCGAGAGCACCGAATCCGAGAAGGGGCTCGTACGCTCGCGGCGGAGCCGCGCTTCGACCGCGTCCGCGGTACGGGTCGAACGCTTCGATTCGAGCAGCATGTCGACGTAGAACCGATAGCCGCGGTCGGTCGGGATCCGGCCGGCCGACGTGTGCGGCTGCTGCACGAACCCCGCGTCCTCGAGGCGTGCCAGGATGTTGCGCACAGTCGCCGACGAGACACCAAGCCCGGCGGCGGAGACGAGCAGTGAAGAGGCCACGGGCTCGCCGGTCGTGATGTACTCGCGAATCAGCGCGGCCAAGACGCGCTTCGAGCGATCGAGAGTGTCCTGGTTCATGTGAATCGTCGCGTCCGGCCGCGTGCTTTGTACGGATGGAACACAGTACTTAGCAGTCACGAGCCAAGACTGCTAAGCCATTATACGTCGAGCCAGTTCCATTCTACGTGACCTTCGCATTGCCGTTGAACACGACGGAGGCCTGCGCCATCTCGGGGCCCCGCGCTGCCAAACGCCCGCCCCGCCGCATGACGCAGCATACGGCAAACAGAAGAGCCCGGCCAGCCGGAGAAGCGTAGCCGCCGTGGTGAAAGTCTGGCGCCGTTCTCGGTCGCCCCACCAAGCGCTGGGAAACGCGGGTCGGGGGGCCCGGGGTCGCACCTTGGCGGACGGGGCGCCTCGCTCCTGGACTCATGCCAGCACCCTAGTGCCGGACACTAGGGTGAAAAGCCAACAACCTGAACTTAGAAGTGAGAACTCAGAACTTAGAAGTGCGAATTCCCGAGCAATCTCGCAGTCCTTTTGAGTTGTAACTTTTGAGTTTTCAGGTCGGGCCGCGTTTTTCAGTAGCCTGCGAGACCGTCGGGCGCCTTGCTGTAACTTCGTCCTCACGCCGTCAGGCCGGCGCGAGACGCAAGCTGACGCGCGGTCCGTCTGGCTTCCGCCGCGACTTCCAGGCGGTCGACGCGGAGCGGCGCGAACTCGTCGACCAGCACTTCGCCGCCGACGATCGTCGTGCGCACGTCGCTGCCGCGGGCCGAGTACACAAGCGTCGAGTAGGGATCGGGCCCAGGCGCGAGGTGGGGGCGATCGCGATCGACCACGATCACGTCGGCGAGCTTCCCAGGTTCGATCGATCCGATGGTGGCGTCGAGGCCGAGCGTCCGGGCCCCGTTGCGGGTGGCCATCCACAGGACTTCTCGGGCGGGCAGGATGCCCGGGTGCCGTCGCGTCGCCTGAAGGATCGCGGCGAGCCGCATTTCCTCGAACATGTCGAGCCGGTTGTTGCACGCCGCGCCGTCCGAGCCGAGCGAGACGGTAATCCCGCGCCCCAGCAGTTCGGGCACCGGGGCCACGCCGGATCCCAATTTCAAATTGGATCCCGGACAATGCATCACCTTGACGTCGTGTTCGGCGAGCAGGCGTTGCTCGTCGTCGTCGACCCAGACGCAGTGCGCGGCGCAGAGTCGAGGCGAGGCCAGCTGGAGGCTCGCGAAGTATGCCACGTTGCTCATCCCGCCGGAGATGTTCCTCACGATCGCGATTTCGTCACGCGACTCGGAGGCGTGCGTGTGCACGAGCGTGCCGTCGGCGGACGACAACGCCGCCACCGCCTCCAGCAGTTCGCGCGAGCAGGACACGGCAAAGCGCGGCGCGAACGCCGCCCGCAGCCGTCCGTTCGCGGCTCCGTCCCAGCGCGCATGGAGGGCGACGCTCTCGTCGATGGAGGTGCGCGTGTGCTCCCGCAGCCGCGCCGGCCCCTCGGTCGCCCCGTCCATCATGCATTTGCCGATCGTCGCGCGCAGTCCGCTCTCGGCCACGGCTTCGAACACCACATCAGTATCGTGAACCGTCTCCATCGTCAGGACGGTGGTGGTGCCGCTGGCGAGCAGCTCGGTCGTCGCCAGGCGCGCGGCCGCGCGCAGCGATTCCGGCGAGTGCGCCGCTTCCATCGGCCATACCCGCTGCCGCAGCCAGTCCATGAGCGGCAAATCGTCCGCGTAGCCGCGAAACAGCGTCTGACACAGGTGGATGTGGGTTTGGATGAGACCGGGCAGCACATAGCCGCCGCGCGCGTCGACGATGCGATCGTGGGGTTCGGCGATTGCCGGCGCCAACGCGGCGATGCGGCCGTCGCGGATTGACACGTCACCCTGGACGATGTCGAACCGGTCGTTCATGGTGACGACGATACCGCCGCGGATCAGGATCGACATGGTCGCCACGCTAAAGTCTGAAGTCTGAAGTCTGTGCGAACAAGGCAGACCTGAGACTTCACACTTGAGACTTTAGAGTTTCCAGCGTCAGACGTCAGGCCCGGGTTCTCAGCCCCGGTGGTTCCCATTGCATCGAGAGGTTCTCGGGGTCGCGGCCGCCGAGCTTGCCGTGCTTCACGGCGATGAGCTCCGCGAGGATGCTGACGGCGATTTCCTGAGGTGTGACCGCACCGATGTCCAGGCCAATCGGCGCGTGCACGCGCTTCAGACGCTCACCGGGGACGCCGTCCTGCTGCAGGGCTTCGTAGATGCGGGCGACTTTCGCACGGCTCCCGATCAATCCGAGGTATCGGAGGTCCCGGGGCGCGAGCGCGCGCAGCGCCTCCAGGTCGTTCGTGTGTCCGCGCGTGACGATGACGACGTAGGCGTGCGGCGGCAATTCGGTGCGCGCAATCCAGGTCGGTATGTCCTCGGCGACGACTGCTGCCACATCCGGAAATCGATCTCGGCTGGCAAATTTCTCGCGATCGTCCACCACGTGGACCTCGAAGCCGACGGCGTGCGCCAGAGTGGCCAGTTCGGTGCCGACGTGGCCCGCGCCGATCACGTACAGCTCGGGCGAGGGCTCGATCGGCTCGATGTAGACATCCATTTGCCCTCCGCATACCAGCCCGGTCTCCTGGGCGAAGTCATCGGACAGCTCGTAGTGCACCAGCTGCGGCTTGCGTGCCGTGATGGCTTCCCGCGCCTTCCAGAAGGCGTCGTTTTCGTAGCAGCCGCCGCCGATCGTGCCGACCATTCGTCCATCGCCAAACACGAGCATCTTGGCGCCGACCCGCTGCGGTGTGGAGCCGGTGGTTGACACGATCGTCACGAGGGCCGCAGCTTCGCCGCGACTCAACGCGTCGGTGACGGCCGCGAATACTTCCTTGTTCACGCTGGTTGATTATACGGGGTCCCTGGCGGGGCTGGTTAGGTGGGGGGACAGGTGGGGCCTGTGGGCGGGTGGGCGCGGAGGCAGAATGCTATTCAGGTCCTTGTCGGGTCGCTGCGATCGATGGGCATGAATCCCGCCCTACTTGTGCAGATCGCACAGCTGGGTCGGTTCCGTGCCCACCATGAAGGGGTCGTGGTGGGTGACCGGACATCTCGGCGTTGCCAGCTTGCCGGTCGTGACGTCGACGTCGGCGAACGTGATCCCGTCGGGGACGTCGAACTCCTGGCTCGAATGTCCGGCCAGGGCCCGCAACATGAACTGCGTCCAGATCGGCAGTGCGGCTTGCGCACCGGTCAGGCCGACTGGCTGATTGTCGTCGAAGCCGACCCACACCACCGTCAACAGCTCCGGCGTGAAGCCGACAAACCAGGCATCACGCAGATCGTTGGTGGTGCCGGTCTTGCCCGCCGCGTTCTGCGTAAATCCGGCGGCGCGCACGCCGCCGACGCCGGCCGCCGTGCCTTCGTTGATCACGTCGCGCATCATGTCCGTAACCAGGAATGCGGTTTCGGCCCGCGCGACCCGGCGCAGCGGCGCGTTCGCGTTCTTGGTGACGTTCTTGCCTCCGCTGGTGATCTTCTGAATGTGCTTCAACGGGCGGATCCGGCCCTGGTTGGGAAATAGGGTGTAGGCGGTCGCAATTTCGAACGGCGTCGCCTCGAATACGCCGAGCGCAATCGACGGGTACGGCTTCGGCACGCTGCCGACGCCAAGCCGCTTCCAGAAATCCGACACGCGGCCGTAGCCAACCGATTGTGCGACGTGAATCGTCGCGAGGTTGCGCGAATGCGCCAGGGCATGTCGATACGTGATTGGTCCGTCGTAGGTCTTTTCGAAGTTCTCGGGGGTCCAGACCTGATCGTCGAACTCGAAGGTTTCCGG
>Ga0157379_10004293_pt1 | contig 12179 bp, 6 predicted proteins | sample S25metaG_FD_121802 | JGI IMG/M metagenome (GOLD analysis project Ga0157379, IMG submission 121802) | Switchgrass rhizosphere microbial communities from Kellogg Biological Station, Michigan, USA - S2-5 metaG | ecosystem: Host-associated > Plants > Roots > Rhizosphere > Soil | place: USA: Michigan... | reverse complement strand
TCCCTATTATCACGAGTATACACCAACGACCAACACGAATTCATCCGCAAAAGTCCAACGGGATTTCACCATGGCTTCCGGCGCATTGTTTTCTCTACAATGGGCTTTTCCTCACTTTCTGAATCCGACGTCGTCCTTTCATCCGTCTCCAACCACGGTCCACTACGCGCAGTATGACGTGAATGCTCACAAAGGGCAGCTCCTACGACCACAGCAGCTCCCTCGGTCAGAAGCGATGCGTCCTAGAAACACAACTAACTGGCCAAGAAATGGATGGAATGGAAGGATTGCTAACGTTCGCTAGCTGCGATGGGGTTGTGTACGTTGGATGAACGACTGACTAAGGTGAGATGAAGGTTTAGCAACAAGGCAAGCCTTTCGCCTTCAGCGCAGCAATATTAAACGCGATTCGGTTCAACTTCAGACTCCTTCTACCAATGCTGCCAGCGGGAATCAGGCAGCTGGTCAAAGATTCTGTGGAACCTATAGCATATCTATGGAGGATAGAATCTCCGTGTCTGGCTCCCTACTATGGTTATTCATCTCCTTCGAGGGTACTAGTAAATTTCGTGGAAGAACCATGCAAAAAAAGGTTCCGTGATTTGAAGTAAATGGTGCACCTTGGGAGGGCGGCGAAGGTTACAGTGGATATTAAATGGTGCGTCTCCTACATACTTTATTATATAATTGTAACTAATTACACCTCTTTCCCTAGGACGTGATCGTCTATATCCTCCAGCTTCGTTGCGTCCGAAACCTGAAGCCGTGACGATTCAACACCTTTAGGCTTTATCGAATAGGCTCAATTCACAACCATTCGTTCGATGTTGTCGTATTTGCTATATCTACTATCGCCTTGTACTCAGTATATCATCTAAAGTGAACTTACTCTCCCGTCCAAACCAACGTTCGATCCCGTCCTGCATGTCACCCGAAAGAGCAAATTTTCTCCCTGAGCTCTACCGGACTTGTTCGTACTGCATACCACATCCCTTGGTCCAAACGGACGCAGAGGGACGGGGTAAATATTCATCTTTCTGAAACCAAAGATGACCTATCGCCCATCACCGCCGTCAGAGAATGTCCCAAAATCAAGTAACTATACCTTCATTTCAGATACGACTCCACTCTTTGCGCGGAGACCAGCAGATGGAACTTACTGTAAATATGACTCACAAATGGTTTATGGAACGGTGCTATGAGATTTGGATTTCGCGCAGTCTTCCTCTTTGCGAAGGCCGTGGCTCAGGATTGGCGGGACTACGTTTTTACTTAAAAGAGTAGGTCCTGCAGTCGTTATGGTACAAGGTCAATGAACATCGAGGGCCTTTTTGTAATACTATGGCGAATCTGATAAGCTTATGGAATTTTTATTGGGTTTCCTGTTTCTACATGACGCACTGCGTGGCAGAATCTTTCTCACTTCCATAATTCCCTTTCATAAACATAAATTTGATCTTGATTTAACCACATTTGAATTTTAATCCATTCTCATCAGTGAACAGTGGCAGTTCTCACAAGCGAGTATTGTTTAAATCATCATGCTGGGATAGTTCTTAATTTTGAAATCTTAAGACATGATGTAACCATATCAGACACTTCTATCATTCGGTAAGTAGATACGTGGCGTGAGCCATATGTTGCGTCAATCTTCGGTGGCTCGATTCCATCAACTGAGGTCATGCTTCAACACTGATGTAATTTCAGTAGTTGCACTTCCCATGGAATTTGAAAAACCCAGTTACCATTGAGAATTTAGCTCCACGTCACTTTCCATACTTCCAACAACGTCCCCATCACCCTCCTCCCTAAGGTTTCGGAAGGATAAGTCGGCGGGTGTGCCTAGGGTGCCCGCAGTGATAGTGTCCTAGAATAACTCAGTCGTTTCCCGAGCTATAGAGACATGACTTACTGAGGCTTTTAGAGTGAATGCATTTCAGTTATAGCTATTACAAAAATCTGCTCTTTTCGAATTTACTTACTGGAGCGCAGATTGAGCATGAGACGAGAGGCAAGGGTAGATGTTAGGAGGGTCACAAGCCTATGAAAAGTAAATATAACTTTCAGATGCCACCAATTAGTTCAACGAAGAGAGGACATACGCGGATGCAACTCCCGCTAGTTTCCCTTGAATTGCCTTTATTGTAAAAGAGGTCAATTTTATGAGATGCTTATGATGATAGCTAAAACACATACCACTGTGAAAAATAAATTTAAAAGATTTATTGAGAATATACACGCGAAATACACCTTTCCATCACGTCGAAAGTGCTCTATTGTCCTAACAGCTCGTTCGAGTATATTGAGACAATATATACTGCAAGGACCTACGGGCTTCCATCCCGAATGCCATGCTATCGGTTTCTCGTTCCCCAAAGTGTGAGGGCGAAGATAACCCCGTCAATAACCATCGGAAATATGTTGAAGACGACTTCAGAACGATGCAAGGTCAAAATTGAGGATCAGCATCGTAGCCCCGCTTACTTTGGAAGTGTCCGTTCGCAGCAGGAATACATCCTGCGTATATCGTTACCGAGAAAGTAAATGGAGAATCATAAACAACTGTACGGTGCATACGGATAAATCCTGGTGGTAAAGGTCGTGCTAGGACAATTAGTGTTAGGGATGAGGAAATGAACACTCTCCCGCTGTTACATACCGGGATCTAAGGAAATATTAATGCCCCACAGAACCGCCTGGACAATCCACAGAATGATTAACCCAACAGCTACGATATAGCTTTGTCCAAGTAAGGCATAGACACGAAATATCATAATGGCTACAAAGATGACATGTGGGAACTTCGGAGCTTCAGGGTTAGGCCATACCTTGTGCGACTGGATTGCATTTAGGAATTCGTGAATTTATGGTACAAGGCGGCAGAGAAAGAAGGATTACTCACTGGCCGTAACTATCAGACCAAATGTTGGCTCTATGTAGACGTGTCGACGGCAATGCAATGATTCGATCTGGGGGGATGTGAAGATGATCCTCGTTTGCCATCGGTGGGTACTGACGTCTGAAAAGGGTTTTCGAAATGAAAATGGATACGGTAGCCAAGAGATTTACGTACATTGCTCTTTCATAGAGTGCTTTCTACGAACAGAAACCCGAAGCCGATCGGAGGTACATATCGATTGAGCAGAAAGAGAAATTTGGCAAGACTAAAGGGGGACTTCCACATTCTTTCCACCTATCGATGATTAGGGTCCATAAATTAACCTAATAGTGTTCTTTCTTTGGCTCGATTACCTCTTGCTCGAATGTGATAGCTAGAGATTAGGATGAATATGGTATCAAGGGAATCCTTTCAATTCTTTACCATGATCGTAGATTTGCATGATATAGGATGCAAGACCTACGTAAGTCACTGTTTTCCTGAAAAAGAAGAAGAAATTCAAACTAGAATCCGTAGACGTCGCTCATTTGCTAACTCACTGACGACTGGCCATTTGAGTCAACGCGGCAGAGGAGAGGAGCATACTGCTTAGTCCTTCGCGATGAACCTGGTTACTGTAGTAGATCTATCCAGAAGCATGGTTGCAGGGCTTATACTTAAGAAAGCTGAATAGTTACTTCGATTCTCGAAGCTCTGCCCGACTGACAAATCCCAGAAGTGTGGGACCGGACTGAGCGGCTCAGTGCTCAGTGTTCGATGGGGCAGTGGCAGATTGCTGCACTGTTCTGAATATATTATGGGAACTCTCGTCTTCATTGAGATGCATCCACATCAGCAGTTAGCGCTCAAGTCTGCAAGTAAAAAGAAGTCGGATTCACCCACCCACCCAAGATTCGTTTAGAATGCCCAGATAGAAACTGGAGCCCCACTGAAGAGCTTCGAGCTTTCTCAGACTATGGTACCATACTTCAACCGTTTGGAGTTTTCCCACTAAATTAATATCTTCATGAGTTATGCGTTCCTTTATCTTTATTTCGGAAGAAATATATGATTTCCTTGCTAAGAACAAAAGGCGCTATCATGCTCGAAACCCAAAGGGCAGTATACCGACTAAATTAGACTTTCGAGCCCAACTACTCAGCTAACGATGCATTCCTTTGATGCGGACGTATCTCCTCCCCCGATCATGACACCACGCAACCGGGCACTTTGGCCCAGATTTTGGGGAAACGTTCGACTAAATATTCATTGTTTTTTTTCGCTCAAACTGGCCTCAGGGATACTCAGGGGTCCTTGAGTAGGCATCCATCGCAAGAGAGAGAGTGGCATCATAATTTCTCACCCTACGCCAAAAAATCTTCTTGGTGTGGAGATTGTCGGTTTCCAGAGGCTTCTACAGAGATAATTAATTGATTTTACTAACCTTAAAAGAAATCCTCGAAAGCTTGAGCGGTATGAGTTGGTTGGTGAAGGTGGCGCGTCAACAACATTATTCCGCCATTTTTGACTTACATGTAACTTATCTTTAACTCTCTCTGGGGTAACGGGATGGTCGACACCTCTCATCTGGTGTTCAGAAGTACAGATAGATACAACTTTTATCTTTATTTTCGAAGACTCCCAAGTAGAAAATCAGCAGGTGTACGAATTTTCAATTTAGACTGTCGGTGAATCGTAGCCAAATCATGAATAGGTGTACTTTTTAAAGTAGCTAAGTATGCCGTAGCTACGTCCAATCACCTCACGGGTTCCGAATTATATCCTCGTATTTGAAGGAGTGTTTATTTGAGGGACCCTTAAATGCCTAGGTTTTCATACAGTGTGCTACATGTGGACTTCTAGTAGTAGAGCTCCAATAAAATGGATAGATATAGAATATATAATGTTGAAACAGGAAAAGAGACCTGAAAACGTTCAAGCCTATGAACGAGAGTAAATCTCCATGGTATCCACAGTTCCAAGCTGATATTCAATGCCTTCATCTGTATTCTTCTGGAAGTCGAAGTCTGTTCCAAGATTTCCTGTGAGATTTGAGGCAAAAACGGCCTAGAGAACTTTTATTAGAAAGGTATAATGAGATTAAAAGGGTGCTCACAGGTGCTATTGATGATAAAGAAGCAGTGGCATCCTTGAGAAATGTGCAACTAAGGTATTATGTCCACTCACCTGCTCGTAGGTTGAGCATCAACCTGGAGACCATAGTCGACGTAGAGAGGGTTGAAAGTCTACAAATAATTTCAGTGAAACTGCAGAAGGAGGTGAGGGAGGACGGACGCCGATGCTGTCCCTTTCAATGTGAAGTTATTTCCCTAGAAGATGTGAGTATAAGCGTGCCTCATAAACATAAACATATACAGATGCCCCTACCACCGTGAAAACCAAATTCAGAAGATTAACTGCAAAAATGCAGAAGAAATAGAGTATTCCATCTCGTCGGAATCTTTCTATCGTTCTGAAGAGATAATTTCAGCGTAAGCGCACATACCGACCAAAGACGGTCACTTACGGCATGCCTCCTCTCGAAGACCCACGCAAGGTTCTTGTAGCCCAAAGGGTGATAAGGAAAACTAGAGTGTCTATAATCATAGGAAACACGAAGCCAACAACTTTCAGATAGGAGGATGAGATATCTGAGGTAAGCTCCTATATAATATCGTCGTCGTACCTTGAAGGCTACCCGCAGCACTTGGGATACATCCTGTATTCACTTCAGCCCTACTTTCGATAGGTGATATATGGCTACATACCCTTGAATCCTGGTGGCAACACCCTCGCTATGAACTGTGTCAGGGAAATGACAGACAAACCGCTATCCTCGGAAAACTCACCAGGGTCCTCGGTCACATAAATAATTGACAGGACAACTTGAACAAGCCAGAGGAGCATTAAACCCCCTGCTACTAGGAGGTTCCGACCCAGTAGCGCATACACTCGAAGGATCATTATGGCTATGAAATGTGATTTATAAGGAACATGAGAGGATAGAACAAGCGCAATATCCTCACATTCAGCGACTGTGATACATTCCATAAACCATGAGCTTTGGAAGCACAATAGAAGACTAAGAGATAAAGCTTACTGGCCGTGACTATGAGACCGGATATAGGTTCTAGGACGACAAAGTGTCGACACTTCCAGCTGAAGTCTTGATAAGGAAAGAATATGACGGTGGAATAAATACTTAATACTAACGTCTGTGGAGAGCCGGTTATCATAGCGGATATCCATAATTAAAAGTAAAGTACGAACAGTACTGTCCCATAAGATGCTCTCGAATATGGCAAACCCAAAGGCTATCGGGGTTATGTAGCGATTGAGCAGGAAAAGAACCTTGGCTACACTGAATGGCGCTGTCCAGATCCTCTCAACCTTACACAAATGAGCACTGATGACACAAATATACCAAATATCAAGGAATATAATTACCTCTTCACCAAAAGTTATTGCTGTAATATGGATGAGAGCTGTGAAGATTGGATGAGAGTATTAAGCACTGAGCTAACCTAGATCGTAAACATTCAGTATGTACGCAGCAAGTGATACATAAGTTGCTGCCTTCCTGAGGGATAATTAAACCTGTACTTCAGCATTTCAAAAGGATCCGCTTACTGGTGATCGGCCAATGCAGCCAAAGAGGGAGGCATGTCTCGAGGGTAGAGTCGCTAATTCGTAGAGGATTCCGAGACTTTATTAACTACGCCTCAAATCAACCACGCTACCCATGTCCGCCGAGAAGTATCAGAGAGGACATCATTGAAATACATCTACGATTGATCTGAGGAACAAGAGCACGATGGAGATGAGTGGGAAGGAGGCCCTCAGAGTCACGATGGTAAGAGCGGCCGATGTTCCACAACTTGGAGATGTTTTCGTGATGTAATGTTCTCAGGATCCTGAGAACTCGCATATTAGAAGGGTTTAGAAGGTAGTATCCACGGAAAAATAGCATGGCCTGATAGCACATATCCATGTTTTCTGATGAAATCAGAAATACGTGAACCTGAATTCCGCTATAAAGGAACATCGGGCGAGAAAAGAGAACTTCTATGCAGGGTTCAGGATACCAAATGTCTACTAAAATAGAGCAATAATAGACGATAACAATTAGCGGAGATAGGCTCTAAATATAGAATAGCTTTCCTCTGTTGAGGCAAGGTCGTGACTCGGCAATAATCGCTTAAGTCTGGTATTCCCAAGTATGCATATATTTGTCTTAAACGCCACTGTGCGTACATCTCTACTCTCGAGAGAATTACTCTGACAAGAACTCTAGAAAGATGTCACTTTTTCTAGGTAAACGAGTCGAAATCTCGTAGCTGAAGAAAGTAGAATTACAGAAGATTTTTAGCACCCCGCGGAATTTTCCCCCGATACAGAATGGTTGATTGCAACAATGCTTATTTTCGCATTTTGATCCAACATACTACTACAGAGGATGAAAAATCAGCGACTATGTCAGATGATACGCGTACAGCTTTATCTTGCGGACATGGCCCTAGGTATACAAAACGCAGTCTTACCATTCTCCATGTGTAAGAGTGCGCGGATATCCGCCAAACATGTGTGAAACCGTCATTTGACAGTTCGGTGAGGAAGGCTGTAGATTTCTATATCTTCTCTGCTTCTAGTAGCAAACTGACTCTCGGTAGTTGGGCGGAAGTCGAAGTCGGTGTCAATATGCATCGAATAATTCACAGTAACTGAGCTCTGAGAATAAACAAGTAAGCACATGTGCATCACAGGGTCACTGATCGCAACTCACCGATGCTGTGTAATTCATTAAAAGACGACGATCAGCTATTACTGTCCATTGGTTGATCAGGGAAATGAACTCACTGGACCGCAGATTTAGCATTAGCCGAGAGACCAAGGTTGATGTGAAGAGTGTTGCGAGACTACGCAAAGATTCGGTTAATTTTCCACCGAAACAATAGGGGAGATACAGACGCTGCTGCGATACCGGCCAGCCTTCCTCTTCCTGCCTAAAAGAGTGAAGAAAATAAGAGTTAATTCTAGAGGCATGCAGAAGGGAAAAGAAAAGCGTACCGAGAACACTAGGTTTATCAGATTAACTGTAAATATGCAAAAGAAATACAATATTCCGTCTCGACGGAACCTCTCAATGGTCCTGGAGATAACCATCAAAATCAAAGTAGTCGCAAGCAAGGACGATAACACACGGCATTCCTGCTTGCAGACCACGCCATGTTTTTGTTCCCCAAAGCGTGAGGAGGAAGACGATGCCGTCGATGATTATGGGAAACGTAAAACCAACAACTTTAAACAAAAGACAAGAAATATTTAGCACAAATACGCGATAATATATCTGCACTCACTTCCAAGCGTTTCGTTCGGGGTTGGGATACACCCTGCATATTTTTCTGACTCAGAGATACTCGGAAATGTCTGCACTGTAGTCCATACCAGTAACTCCTGGAGGCAACGGTAAAGCTATGAGGAATATTATAAGTCAGCAATATCCATCATCTTATTTTCTTACTCACGAGTGCGATCCTTAGATATATAGACGGACGACATGACTACCTGGAGAACAGAAAGAAACACGAGTCCGGCGGCCGCGATGTAATTACGACCAAGCAATGCATAAACGCGAAGGATCATAATAGCTGTGGAGAACTGGTCAGTGAAGAAAACCGAGGCGTGAGCGGGTCAACCATACATTCAGCGACTTTAGAAGAACCATTGTTAAACCTCTAACACCCTACAACCCAACTAAGGTACATACTGAACGTGACGATGACGCCAAAGGTCCCCAGCAAAAATACATATTGTCGACAATTAGGACTGAAGTAAGGTTAGAAAGACCAAGGCCGGTAGTAATGTTGATACTAACGACTGAAAGTAGATCGTAAGTACAGAGGGTAAGTAGACAAGAAAATGTATAATACAGTGCTATCCCATAGTATGCTTGCGAATATGGCGAACCCAAAGGCTACTGGGGTGATATACCGATTGAGCAGAAAGAGAACTTTGGCTAAGCTTAGGGGAGATTTCCATATCCGTTCTACCTAACCAGGGTCAATGATCACACATAGACGTTAAATTAATTGGAGCACCTCGTCATCAAATGTGATCACTGTAAAATTAAATAAGAAACATGAACTACATTGGAATCCAGTCTTACCATGATCATAAATATGCATCGTATACGAGGCAAGAGTTACAAAGTTCCCCGATCTCCTATAGGAAAGTTGAATCTGTTTTCCACTGCCTCAACATATTCCCAACTCACAGGCGATTCAACAAGTCAGCGAAGGATGCCATAGGTATAATGCCTCACAGCACTATCAGATACTAGTAGTAGTAGCTGACCTCTTCGCATTTATTATTTACCAGCGCGCGCACCCATTACCGAAGAGTATAGCCGAAAGGAAGATCACTGATATGCTTATGTAGACAAGATTGAGTTCGCCCCATTAATCAAGACTCAATTGACATGAGTGGGAAGCATCACCTCAAAGCAATCACTAGTACGTTGGTGTTGTACACATGAGAAGGTTGCCCCGCTTCGCGATATCCGAGTTGAGTGTTCCATCTCCACGATGGCGTTTTTGGGTATCCAGATGTAAGAACAGGTTAAAACCTTGGGCCGTGTTCTCCCATCACAACTTGAAATACCCTCAATATGAATGGTTGATCCGTTACGGTGTTATAAGCTGCGAGGATTGCGGCACCCTTTACAGTGTCACAGGCTCCCCAAGGAGTTATCGGTGCTTCGGCTGGGGTGTTTGACTTGGTCCGTAACGAACAAGGATCAATTAGGCTCCTGTTCCATATTTGGTTATTTTTCCACGCTCAGTTACCACAAGCTTTCCCCGTCCGTCTGATATACCCGAGCAAATCAAATGCCTATTTCTAGGCTTCGGTGTGATGTTAGTTAGACATACTAAAGAATAATAGCAGATAGAATCACAAAAGGTATAAAGTGCCGTGGAGATACCTGGTCCGGTTGTAGAATGCTTGCTTATCCTGGATCTGGAGGTTACATAAGACAAGTGTGAGTCTCGGCCCGAGATCTTCAGAGGTTGACGGCGCGTGAGAAAGCTTCGACTTTCCCCGGACCACTATTTCTTCTACTGCTGTTGGTATCCCCTCCCTCCACTAAAGCCATAGAGATGCCTACCAATCTCCTCAACCTTTCAGAAGAGATTTTATCGCGACGCCTAAGGGAACTCGTGAGCATAAGAGATGGTGCTTAGATTCTCCAAGACCAGTTTCGAATTGACCATAGGAGAGCCTAGCACCTTTCCTCATTTCTTCTAATCTTCTGCAAACTCGTGGTCTGCCATGATCTCGCGCGAATATCGGTGTCTTGTTTTGGTGAGAAATCGACATCGATATTCACAAGCACAAACGCGTTTATCCTCAACTGACATACCCATTCAAACATCTAGATTATATCGGATTTATACGAGCATTGGCGATTATGATTACAAGATATCCACAGAAGCGCCAGGTGCTATTCAGCTTGTGCAAAAATATCCTGGCGAAAGTCGCGGTAGTCGAGTGCGTTCTGATTTCGGACGAGAAATGATTTTGCTACTACGATGGGACGGAATTAACTGCCGATATTATGAATCGTCTCTCGCAGAAGCCTCAAGCTAAACACCATTATACTGAGTGGATTTGCCCCGTGATTAGACGATCCTGGTCCTAGACGAGGTCTAACAAACGTCCGGAATATATACACCCTTCAAACTGCTCAGTTCTAGAAGTGGCATTCAGACCAAATTCATTCGTACTCACCTGAAACAATTCCTTTGGCATTGACGAGCGAAGTTAAATGAGCTTCATCTTCCTTTGAATGCATTGGAGGAACTAGAGGTGATGTCTTATGGTGAGATAGATCTTAGTTGTGGTTTCAAAGACCATGCGGTACGTTGTGGATCCTCTCAGGAAGCCGTTCTTTCTACATCTTACCCTATATAACCAGAATTTGAGAGTAAGCAACTCACAATGCCCTTCGAACCTCCAAGAAGCCATCATCGATTCATTGGACTCAGGCTTTATCTTTCATGAATCGGCTTTGATGATATTGGAAGAATTTTGTGGATATAACGTGGCGTTTCTCCGCTTCAGCATAGCTAATAAAGTAGATTTGGAACTCCTCGGGTCAGTCAACAGAGGATACCTTTATCTACTTCGATTACACCTGGTAGGACAAAGTTATGCAATCAATGAAGTATGGGAAATAGATGAGGTATGGAGTGGTAATTTCCAGTGCGTTTCCAAAGAACGCTGAAACGGAGAGACCGTGCATCTTAGATTGATGAGGCTCTAATTGAGCTCCGTGATTCGGAACGTCTCCAATAACTCTGTTGAAACATAAAGATGAGCCTTAGGCCACTCGCCGCTCACGATAAGTTAGTATATGAAATGTGTGCCGACCCCTCTTGACCTAGAGCATATGCACAAACACTTCCACGAAATGGCGAAATTTTTGTATGAGAGCGACAAGGAAATAATCTATAAGCGCAGAATGAAGCGGTATCCACAATCCATAACCATGTCGGCCAAAGTATGTCCCGAATTGAAAACGGTCCCGCATGGTTTTTCAACACACCTTTCGAATACCGGACGTATCGTAGAGCCGCCATTGACAAAAATGAGAGGATCATTTGCTACCTGATGCGTGGAAATGGAAATTACTCTCCATACACGAGCTCTCGGAAAGCCTCGAATTTCCTGCGGGTATAAGAAGGCAGCTTCTCCGCTGCGTCGCCGATGTGCCACTTTTACATTGACAATGTAGGTGTACGCCGTTACACCCAGAAAAACAAATGTACATATCCCGATCTTAGTCATACACATTACATCCATACCCTGTGTTGGCTTCCCGAGTAAAGGCAATGATGTGATCTTAGGATGGATATGAGTTAAGATAGGAGGAACGTGTCACAATGTTGAGACTCACCTCCCAGCGTGCGTGTGGTAAATCCGACCTCACAGTAGCAGCTTGGTAGAGTCAATAAGGAGGATGCTTGTGTCAACCCTGCAGAACTCACTAATAATCTAAAGGTCTGTCAGATTTCGCCCAGATACCCAGAAAGAAGATTCCCTTACATATCCATTTCCGTTTAAACACCTCTATCTCCTTTCTTCCTCTTTCACCACCCATCACTTCCGGGTATTCTCTAATAAGTGCAGGAACGATGACAGAATCGAACTTTGCCAGGAATCGTCGACGCCATTCTCGAAGGGTTCGAGCGTAATGAGGTCCGATATTTACAACACTGTCGACGATGAATTTTTGCTTTGA